>Ga0310810_10000334_pt1 | contig 49760 bp, 51 predicted proteins | sample NCmetagenome_FD_207641 | JGI IMG/M metagenome (GOLD analysis project Ga0310810, IMG submission 207641) | Soil microbial communities from experimental microcosm in Duke University, North Carolina, United States - NC | ecosystem: Engineered > Artificial ecosystem > Soil microcosm > Unclassified ...
CCTGCGGGACGTGTTGCAGATTACTAAGCTGGTTACGGTTTTTGACGTGTACGATACGGAGCAACAGGCGGTCGAGGCGTTTGGCGCTACTTCCGCCTAAGCCCGCCAGTTAACCAGTCGCAGGGAGGAGCGACGAGACAACTTATGGGTGTGACACCGAGTACTGGCCCCGTATCCTCGGCAGGATCAAGCATCTTTCCTACCCTTGTTTTCGTGCAGGGGAATGAGCAGCGTACCATCAGCCTTGATCACACTCCTTTCACCGTGGGTCGCAAGGTGGATAAAGACCTGGTCATCGCCGACCCCCGGGTCTCGCGCGATCACGCCATCATCACTTCCGAGAATGGCCAATTCAGCGTTCAGGATCAGGGCAGCAAGCACGGCACCTTCGTCAACGGCGAGCGTATCCAGCGCAAAACGCTTGAGCGCAATGACCGCCTGGAGTTCGGTGTCCGCGACATCTCTTATGTCATCTTCAACCCCCAGCACGCCACTTCGAATACCGCCCGCGAGTTCCTGAGCCAGATCTCCGGCATCCAGATCTCCACCGATACCACCGACCTTGAAAAGCTGACGCTTTTTCTTGAAGCCGCGCGCAAGTTAAACACCATTGGTGTGCTCGATGAGATTTTAGTCACTTTGCTTGATCTCACCTTGAAGCTTACCCGCGCTGAACGTGGTTACGTGTTCATGAAGACCGAGGAGGGCGGGTTGCGACTGGCTGCCGGACGCAACTCCAAGGGCGAGCCCCTGCTGGATGACAAAACCATCTCGCATTCCATTCTTGAAGAGACCCTCAAATCTAATTCCGAATTCGTGATTACTGACACCAGTCGCTCGCTGGATCTGGCCGGTCGCCAGAGCATTGTCGCTTACGATCTGCGCACCGTGATCTGCATGCCCTTGAAGAAGCCGCAGGTGCAGACCACGCGCGACGCCGCCACTCCGCTAGAAACAGGATCGGAAGCTATGGGCGTGCTGTACGTGGATTCGCGCTTCGCTTCTCGTGATATCTCAAGCGTCAGTAATGACATTCTTCGCGCCATCGCGACGGAAGCCGCGTCGCTGATAGAAAATGCGCGCCTGGTGCAGGCGGAGGAAGCCGCCCGCCGCTATCAGCAGGAGCTTTCGATCGCGGCATCCATCCAACAGCGGCTGATGGCCGTTACCATTCCCGAAGTCCCGTTTGCGCAACTCCGGGGCCGGAATCTTTCTTGTAAGGAAATCGGCGGCGACTTCTTCGACGCCGTGAATACCGCTGAAGGGCTGGCCGTGGTTCTAGCCGACGTGAGCGGCAAAGGTGTTTCTGCGGCGCTGCTCGCTTCCACCTTGCAGGGCATGATTTACTCTCAACTCGCGGTCGGCACACCGCTGGTCGAGATTGTCACCGCGGTCAACGCTTTCTTCACCCACAAGCACATTGGTGAGAAGTACGCGACCCTCATCATTGCCCGCATCAGAAAAGACGGTGAGCTTGAATACGTCAACTGCGGGCATGTGCCGCCGCTGCTGGTGTGCAAGACCGAAGTGATTCGCCCACCCCACGGCAATCTGCCGGTTGGCCTGCTCGCGGAAGCCACTTACAGCAGCGACCGCGTCAGCCTGCACACCGGCGATCGACTGATTCTGGTAACCGACGGCGTGACGGAAGCGGAGAATGCGCGCGGCGATTTTTTTGAAGACCACCGTTTGGAAGCGGTCGCTGGCAAAAGCTCCTCTATGGAAGATATTTTTGCCGCGTTGGCGAATTTCTGCGGCGGCACTCCCTTAAGCGACGATTGCACGGTAGTTGAACTGGTGTACTCAGGCTAGCTTTCCCGTCTCGGCTACTCCGGGCAATGCAGGTACAGTGTTGCCTGTAGGGGAAATCCCGAAGTTGCTGTATAGCGCGCTTGGTTGCCCTCTGTCATCATTTGAGATGTGCTCTGCGCACTTTCGCCGGATGGATCCTAGAAAAATTCTGATCGTTGATGACCACGAGGCAGTGCGGAAAAGCATACGCTCCCTTTTATCGCTAAGCTCTGAGTGGACAGTCTGTGGAGAAGCCGGTGACGGCCTCGAGGCGCTTGAAAAAGCCAGGCGCCTTCTTCCCGACCTGGTCCTGATGGACGTGTCCATGCCGCGCATGAACGGGGTCGAGGCTGCACGCCGAATTCGCGGGGAGATGCCGGGCGTTGAAGTTATCGTCATCAGCCAGAATGATCCGGACCTGGTGTCGCGCCAGGCCGCTTATGCGGGGGCCCGCAGCTACATTCCAAAAGCTGAGCTTGGAAAGAGACTTCTGCCCACCATCGAAGAATTCATTTCCGGTAATCCGGAAAATAATCGCGCGCAGGCCAGCGACTTGCTGGCCGCGATCGTGGACTCTTCCGACGATGCGATTGTCAGCAAAAACCTGGACGGAATTATTACCAGCTGGAATAAGAGCGCAGAACGGATTTTCGGTTACAGCGCGTCAGAGGCCATCGGAAAAAACATAACCCTTATCATCCCACTGGATCGGAGGAGCGAAGAGACCGACATTATCAATCGCCTGCGGCGCGGTGAACGTGTTGACCACTTTCAGACCGTCCGCCGCCGTAAAGACGGAACCATGCTGGACGTGTCGCTCAGCATTTCGCCGGTGCGCGACGCATCCGGAAAAATTATCGGCGCTTCTAAAGTTGCTCGCGACATCACCGCCCAGAAGCGCTCCGAGCAGGCGCTACGGGAGAGTGAGGAACGGTTCCGCGCCATCGTCGAGACCACGCCTGAATGCGTCAAACTGGTCGCCCGCGACGGGACTTTGCTGCACATGAATTCCTCCGGCCTGCGCACGATCTGTGCGATGTCGGGAGATCAGGCTATAGGCAGCAGTGTTTATGACCTGATTGCTCCCGAGCATCGCGAGCAATTCCGCGCCTTCAACGAAAGCGTTTGTGCAGGAAATCGCGGTTCACTTGAATTTGACATTATTGGCCTGACTGGCCAGCGGCGCCATATGGAGAGCCATTCCGCGCCCTTGCGCAATCCCGACGGCTCCATCTCTCAACTCGCGGTCGCCCGCGACGTCACCGAACGCAAGCGGGCCGAACAGCGGGAACGGCAGATCGTGGCTGAAACTGTTGCGGCCACCGCCAAGTTTCGTGCGGTATTCGAGCAGACCACACAATTTGCCGGCATTATGACCAATGAGGGCGTGCTCATTGATGCCAACAAGCTTTCGCTGGAAGCCTGCGGCTATCGCGCCGAAGAAGTCCTGGGCAAGCCATTTTGGGAGGCGGCGTGGTGGCGCGATTTTCCAGAGTCGCAGGCCAACATTCGCTCCGCAGTCGCGCCCGCCGCCCGCGGAATTCCGTATCGCGAAACCATTCACTACTCGCTCAGTGACGGAACGCCGCGGCTGCTTGATTTTGCTCTGTACCCCATCGTGGACGATGCCGGGAACGTTCTCTTCCTTCACCCTACCGGGATCGACATCACGGAGATCAAGCGCACCGAGGAAAATTATCGCAAGCTGGCGCAGTCACTGGAAGAAGAGGTCCAGGCTCGCACTCGCCAACTTGAAAACCGCAGCGCCGAGGTATTGCGACAATCCGAGTTGTTGCGCCTGTTCTCGCAGCGCCTGCTGCATGCGCAGGATGCAGAACGCCGGCATGTGGCACGCGAACTGCACGACAGCGCCGGTCAGACCCTCACAGTACTTGGAATGAACGTGGCGCAGTTCATCCAGAAAGCGAAGCGGCATGCGCCTGAACTGCTCGATGATGCGGAACAGATTGACAACATGGTCCAGCAGTTGCATCGCGAGATTCGCACCACCTCGTACCTGCTCCACCCGCCATTGCTGGATGAGAGCGGCTTGTTCTCCGCTCTGCACTGGTATGTGCAGGGGTTAAAAGAGCGCAGCGGCCTCGACATCACGCTGGATGTAGCCGAACAGTTCGGCAGGCTTCCGCGCGATCTTGAAATCGCCATTTTCCGCCTGGTGCAGGAATCGCTGACCAACATACACCGCCATTCGAACAGTAAAACAGCATCCATTCGGGTAGCGCGTGAAAATGGTGGCGTGGTCGCTGATATCCGCGACCAGGGTAGCGGCATGTCTGCTGAAAAATTGGCCGAGATTCAGTCTGGCAGTTCCGGCCTGGGGATTCGCGGTATGCGAGAGCGACTGCGCCCGCTGCACGGCACCTTGAGAATGGAATCCGATCACAACGGAACTCGCATTATAGCTACTATCCCTACTGAACCTTCCTTGACGGGCCTGGAAGAGATTGGCTTTAAGGCCGCGGTCTGAACATCTGCTGACCTCTACTCGCGCCTGGGCGGTGATAACCTGTCATCAGCTTTATGCGCGGGGTTCGAAGGTCGGCCATCCTCCTCGGTTTCGCGGCACTTTCGCTTGCGGTGATCGCCGATACCCGCCAGCCGGCGAGCATGGCCGAGTCTCTCAGCACTCAGGAACACGTAAAGCAGCCGGGATGGTGGCCAACCAAAGGTACACCCGCGCGCGGGGAGTACGCGGGAAATGCTGCGTGCGCGCAATGTCATGCAGCCCTGGTTCAATCGCAGCAGCAGCACTCGATGGCGCGCGCCGCCATGCCCGGACGTGACTCAGAATTTTTGAAAAATCAGGTCGGAGCAGGTTTCAAGGTCGGCGCGAACCGTTATGAGATCTCAAAAGATAACAGCGGAGATTTCAAGTTCGCAGCCACCGACGGTTCCGGTACTGCCTCCGGGCCCATCACCTGGGCATTCGGCATTGGCAAGGTCGGTCAGAGCTACATCTCTGAAGCCGAAGGTAAATTTCGTGAGCTGCGCTTCAGCTACTTCCGCAGCCTGAATGGCTTCGATCTCACTCCCAATCAGAGCTTGATGAAAGCCAGTTCGCTCGATCGGGCGGCCGGGCGCATTGTCTCTCCGGAAGAAATCGCGCGCTGTTTCGGTTGTCACAGCACCGCCTCCACCGTAGCCGGCAAGTTCGATCCGGCGCATGCCATCCCTGGACTCGGGTGCGAAGGTTGCCACGGGCCGGCCGCCAAACATGTCTCCGCACTACTTGCCGGCGACGTATCCGGATTGCATCAAGTGTTCAATCCCAGGCGCTTGAGTCCAGCCGGGCAGGTCGATTTTTGCGGCGCCTGCCACACCACCTGGTGGGATGTGACCCTGCATCAGGCAGTGGGTTTCGCTAATGTGCGTTTTCAACCCTACCGGCTGGAGCGTAGTCGCTGCTGGGGAAAGGGTGACGGGCGGCTGACCTGTACCGCCTGCCACGATCCGCACAAGCCGCTGGTTCGTGAAGCTGCTTCTTACGATTCGGCTTGTCTAAGCTGCCATGTTGCTGGAGCTGCAGTCAAACCTGACACAACTCACATAGCTAGCGCCTGTCCCAAGGCGGTGAGTAACTGTGTGACCTGCCATATGCCTAAGTACCTGGTGGAGGACATGCACTTCGAATACACCGACCATCAGATCCGCATCGTTCGCCCGGGAGAAGGATTCCCGGACTGAAAGATTTGACAAAAAATACACAAACCAGCCGACGGCACAAGCTCCGTACAGGGTTATAATCCGCCTAATCTGCATCGGGGGCTGCCATGAAACTCCGGGTTGCGCTCTCCATCTTCCTACTGATTCTCCTGTCTTCCTCATCAGTTTCAGCCCAGGGCCGTGGCGCAGGACGCGGACGCCCTAGCACCCCACGACCTGATTTTGGAGGCTCTGACCTTTATTCGCCGCGCCTCTTCCTTTCCGGAAGAGTGCTGCTCGAGGATGGGTCTGCGCCCAGCGGACAGGCGGCCGTGCAAACGGTATGCAAGGGCCGCAAACACACGGAAGCTTACAGTGATTCGCACGGAAATTTCAGCTTTCAGTTTGGCTCGCAGAGTTCCGGCAATCCCGGTACCGATGGCCATTTCCAGGATGCAGAGACGTCCTCCTACGATTCCTCTTCCCGGCGAAACAAGATCGGAGAGTTCAGCGATTGCGAAGTGCAGGTATCGCTGGCCGGATACGTTTCGGAATCGATTCCACTTGCGTCCCGGCTGTCTTCTAACCAGGGCGGCGACCTGGGAGTGATTCGAATCCGCCGAATGACGCACGCGGAAGGATTCACCCTGAGCGCAACCACTGCCATGGCGCCCAGTGGAGCTCGCAAGGCCTACGAAAAGGGCCGTCAGCATTTGCAGCGTGAGGAGTGGGAGAAAGCAGAAAGCGAGCTGCAGAAAGCAGTCGAGAAATTTCCCAGGTTTGCCGAAGCGTGGTTCGAGCTGGGGCTTGCCTTCATGAAGACGGGAGATGCAGGTGGCGCGCGCCACGCCTGGGAGCAGTCAGTGCAGGCCGACGATAAGTTCATCAGTCCATATCTGGGCCTGGCCGGCATGGCGCAGCATGAGCAACGCTGGGATGAGCTGGTCAGGCTCACCGACCACATTCTCTCGCTTGATCCCGTCAGCTATCCCCTGGTCTGGTTTCATCAGGCGGCAGCTAACTATTATCTTCATAATTTCGATGCGGCCGAAAAGAGTGCACTGCAAGGACTCCGCATTGACGAGCGTCATCACGTAGGCAAGCTGGAATTTCTGCTGGGAGCGATTCTGATTCAGAAGCACGACTACCAGGCGGCGTCCTCGCACATTCAAAAATATCTCGCGCTCGCTACCCAACCGGACGAGATAGACGCGGCAAAGAAGAAGCTCGCAGAAATTGCTCAACTCAGCACCATCGCGGTACAGCCCGTTCCGGAGAAGTAAGGTCTTTATCTGAGCTGAGAGCACCACACCAGTAACATCAAAAGTCTGCATTTCAAAGGAAATCCACAGCATTTTTTGTGCAATCGATTGCACACTTTGCTAGGATGGCCCGCATTACAGCGTCATTTCCCAGAAAGCTGAGCGAGCTTCGAACCAGAAGCTGAGGTGCGTGTGCACAGCAGCAGGTGCTTTCCCTCAACCTGCAGGTGCGACTGAATCGATGTTGAGGTGGGGTTTTGGGTTATAGTCTCCGGCGTCACCGCAGCAAGCGCTCTCGACGCGTTCCAAGTCGAAAGCTGGTTTTCTGTTGTTTTCTCGCCCCTTTGTTGGTTGCTGCTCTGATCGCGTGGCACAATTCCGCGCCCGCGCCGCCATTGCCTTTGAGCGGAGTTAATTCCGCATGGCAGCAGAACGATGTACGGGCCAACCTGGCCATGCTTGCCGGGCAGTCAGGAGCAGGGAACGCCTTCGCGAATCAGCGCCCGGTTTATCGCTACTCGGTAGTCCCGGGTGGGGTGCAGAGCGGCCAAGAGTTGCGACTTGCTGCCCAGCGCGACCGAGCCGTCGCGCGCCATTTCGCGGCATTTAATTTCGAGCGAGCGCAGCTCACGCAGTTGAAGGGTCCGCGATTTGTCTACTTATCCTATCGGCGCGGCGATCGCATTTTCTGGACCCGCAAACAGATCGCGCTGCGCAAAGGCGAGAAGCTGATCACCGACGGCAAGATCGCGGCACGGACGCGGTGCGCTAACCAGATATCGCTACTGCCGCACGCTGAGACCTCGATGGAGGAGCCCTCCGCGCAGGAACTTGAAGATCCCTTCGATCAGGGTGGCTCAGCACGAAAGTTCGATTTCCCTGGCAGGATTGAAGCTCAACTGATGAACCGTCCCGGGCCACATGGATTCGGCGCCGAAGCTCCGGGGATGCCTGGCTCCGGGCCTCTATTCGGTCCCTCGGGCGGCGGTTTCCCGGGTATTTTTCCTCCCGTGATTTCAGATTCATGTCAGCCTATGCCGAAACCAAAACCAAAAGGTGGATTGGCTACGGCAGTGGACCATGAGACTTCCAGCGATAAGAAAAAGAAGAACGGCTGTACTCCGCCGCCTAACCCTCCGCCCACTACGGTTCCGGAGCCGGCGGGCATGGTGCTGGTGACTTCGGGAATCGCGGGTGTTTACCTTCAAGCACGCCTGAAAAAACGCGCGATCGCTTGATGGAGAGGGTTACATGTTCCCGGCCTGTGATGCACGCGCTCACCGAGAACTGCGATCTGAGATTTGAGAACTGCTGAATTCTGCCAAACCGCCGAGGGTGATACCTCTGATACGTCCTAAAGTGCGAATTTTGCGATCCTAAACGCTGCTAGAATCACAATTACACCGAGAGAATTTTACGAAAAGGGCATTCATTGTCGTGATGGCGTTGTGCGCCAGCGCATTGGCGCAACAGCCATCCGTGCGGAAAGTCGCACTTTTGAGCAGCGGCAAGCAGGTGGAACTTGAGATTGCGGTCTCACAGCCGACGACACCCGTGGCACGGGTAGTGACCGGACCGGACCGGGTAGCATTCGACTTTGCCAATTTCGTGCCCGCGAAAGAACTTCGGAATCTGCTGGTGCGGCGGGGCGGAGTGAAGGGCGTGCGGGTGGGATTGTTTTCGAGCAATCCGCCGGTGACGCGGATAGTAGTGGATTTGTCAGAGCCCACAGATTTTGAGATGTTTCCCTCGGGCCGATCGGTGTTAGTGAAGTTTGCGCCGACAGCGTTGGGAGCGAAGACTGCGAAGGAAAAAACCAGGCGGCGGTTCGCGCCGGCGCTGATTGCAACCTCGCACCCGGTGCGATCGAGAGTGGAAGCCGTAGTGGTCGAGCCCAGGGTAGTTGTGGGTTACGCCAACGGCGAACTGATGGTAAAAGCCGACAAGGCCACGCTGGCAGAAATTCTGAATGAAGTACGCCGACAAACCGGGGCCAATATCTCAATGCCTCCGGCAGCAGACCAGGAGCAGGTGTTTGGAAGTTTTGGCCCGGCAGCGCCGCGCGATGTGCTGTCATCCATTCTGAACGGATCGCAATTCAACTTTATTATTCTGGGCGCGGAGAACGACGCGTCGCGGCTGCAGAGCGTGACTCTCACGTCGCGCGATGGGGGCGAGTCACAGCCGGCACTCTACAACGCAGTGGCTGAAAATCCGGTGGCTGACGCGCCCGCCGAAGCTCCGCAACCGGAACCGGACACGTTAGTGCCGCAATCGAATGCAGCCGCAAGCCAGCAACCGGAAATGCCGGTGATTAATGAGCCTCCAGCATCCCAGGCCCAGAGTGACCAGGACGCGCCGCAGCCAGAACAACCACCGCAATAGTAATTAGTGAATCAGACGGACGGGGATGGGAGAGTTCGCAGTCACGAGCGCACCCCCAGGAGGGTTAACAGGCGCCGCGCCACCCAGTATCGGTGCCCCGCCGCTTGGATTGTTGCCACACCCAATGACATTCAGAACTGTGGCGGTGATCTTTAGGTTTCCAACGCTATTGACATCTTCGATGAAAACCTGCAGAAAACCAACTACTGTAGCCGTTGAAGTATAGGTGGTCTTAACAATCGGCAAGATTGCTATTGACCTACTTGTTGTAACGAAATTGCCAGAGTTGGGTCCGCTCTGGGCCGTGATGCGTGCTGGCCCTATTCCATTCAGTAAGTCTGTAGGATCAATACTATCCTCAGAAGGATGGTTGTTCATGCAATGCAAGCCAGCGCGAGTCTGGCTCCCAAACTGGCCGACTGTGATGCCACTATTGTCTACATCGTGCGTGACTGTACCTCCGCACTGGTACGAGAATGTATCGCAACACTCGATGCTTTGCTCGAGACTTGAGGAGCCTTGACAAGCAGGGCACTGGGTCACAGCTCCTTGAGACGCAGGTATCAACATCCCTTTGCCAAGGGACCCCGCACCCGAAATGCATTGACTTGGCGGATTTGTCCCTTGACATCCATCCTGCAGATTCACCAGCCGCACTCCAACCAAATTAGCGACGACTGCCCCGGTTGTTTCGTCAACAATCGCCCCGCTGGCTGACGGCCTTGGGTCGAGGTTTCCGATCATCAACGGCTTCACACATCGGGGCTGAATCGGCACGTAGTTACCCGTGCTGGTTTGCGAACTCGATGGGTTATATGCCTCAGCCTTCGCCGACGCCGTCACCGTCATGGCCCGATTGCCCCAGATGCGGGCGAAGAACATCGGCAGATCAGTGCGCTGAAGGGTAACCGTGATCTGCGGGTTACCGTCGTGAGTGAAATCAGGAGTCGGGGTTCCTACCAGTGCCGGTTGCACGCCGCCAATTTTGTTCTGCTGGATAGTGGAATTGATCATCGCCGTTGCCATATCGGTGGCGAGCGTCTGGCGCGTGCTGTTGGTGGGATCGGTGGTGACTCCGGAATCGACAAACGCTTTAGCGGCGGCGAGAGCTGCACCGTCCGCGGCGCGCTGCATCTCGGTGCGCGCGACGTAAAGTGTGACTACATCAATGGCCAGCGCGGCCATGGCCAGCATGGTCACTACAGTGAGCGCAACCAGGATGATGGTTTGCCCGCGCTCCCCGTGTCTTCTCGGATTGTGATCCATTCTGTTCATGGCTTAATTCATGTTAGGAACCACGGCATCGGTGGTGATCTGGGTTACCCCCTGATAAGTCGCTCCCGGCACCAGCGTGGTGATTACCTTATTGAAGTGCCACCGAAAAGGATATTTCAGTGTCACCCGGCTGGAAACCACTTGAAATGTATTTACACCAACTATGGTAGGAAAGGCGTAAGCGCGCTCGATGGTCAACACCATCGCGGTGGGGCATCCGTTGCCGGAAACACTGAAAGTCCAGGTCAGGGTTGCAAGGTCAGGCGTGCCGGTTGTGCCATTCAGCCCGCAGTCATTCATCCGGTTAGCAGTGAGATAGGAATCCACTACGTCGCGAATCGCCAGCACTGAGGGCGGCGTCCCCCCGCTATCTAGATCATTCGTCGGCAGTGTGGAGGCGAAGCGCGCGCCTTCGCGTACCACGTTGCTCAATTTCTGTTTCTGGTTGAACGCCTCGCCAAAGTCGAAGATTCCCACCACGAACACGATCAGCAGTGGCAGCGCGACCGCGAACTCTACGATCTGCGATCCGCGATCGCTCCTGATCGAGGCCGGCAATTTTTGGAGAAGATGAACCATCAGTTTTCCGCCGTCATTTCCCCATTGGCTTTCAGAAGTATGAGCTGATGGTTCAATGAAGTGAAGGGGAGATAGAACTGATACGGATATTGAAAGCTGACCGAAACTCCGCAGGCGGGCGGGCCGGTGCTGCCGGTATTTAGTTGCACATTCTGCTGAATACAGACCTGGGGCTGGCCACCTCCGGGCAGCGTGCAGGCGGTGACGGGAGCGCCGGTATTGCAATCGTTCAATGCGGGGGTGGGAGCCAGCGGCTGCACCTGGTTAGGATCAAGCCTGGAGGCCACTAGTACCTGGCTCACAGTGGTTGCAATCTGGTCCGGGAGTAGAGCCGCGTTTCCGCACAAAGCGCACGAGGGCGCGCTGGCAGCGCGGGCGCCTTCCTCTGCGGCGTGCGTGATGGTGGCGTAGATGTTATAAGCGCGGCCGAACCAGTAAATGCCCAGCAGCACCATGAACATCAGCGGCATGACCAGCGCGGCTTCGGCGATTTCAGCGCCGCAGGTGTCGCGCAAAATTTTCTTCAATCGCCTCATGGGTGGAACCCCCACGAGTGACCGGCACTATAAAGGACCACGGCCATGGCAATGGCAATGCCAAAAGGAATTTTGATGGCGTCAGGATTGTCGAGCGTGACCTCGGACGACGGCAGATGAAGCGAAAAGAACGAGGCGAAGATGTGGAACATGTTGCGCAGGGTCTGCCCCATGCGGCGGCGCCAGATGATCAGGATCAGGGCCATAAGTCCGCCGAGCAGCGCTCCCCAGAGCAGGATGGTGAGAAGCTGAGAAGGGCCATAAAACGCGCCTACGGCGCCGGCCAATTTCCAGTCACCAGCACCCATGCTGCGAATTAACACCAGAGGCAGGAGCAAGCCCAGTCCCAGCAACATCCCCAGAATGGAGTGCTTTGCTCCTGGCCAGCCAAAGGCGAGCGAGTTGGTGATTATGCCCAGCACAGCGCCTGGAATCGTAAGCCAGTTCGGTATGCGGCGCCATCGCCAGTCGGTGTAAGCGGCAATGGCGGCGAGCAGGCTGCCCAATATCCACACCGCCTGTTTCAATCTGCCTCGCGCGAGATCGGACCGATGTTGGCGGCCTCGAGGGTAGAGTCCAGGTTTGAGGTGATTTTCAAACGCGGCGGAAATCAACCTGCGAGCTGATTATGGGCTTGGTTCTGTAAGGAAGTCAACGGAAGTTAGCTTCACTCTAAGATTGTCATTTCAAAGGGCTGCCGGGGGCTGCGTGGTTCCAGGTTCCATCCACCCTGAGAAACCTGCTTTTTGCAATCCCCTGTGATTCCGAAGGGCAGCCGGACTAAGCGAGTTTATTGCTTACCTGCTCAAGGCGTGGCTATTCGACCGTTCCGCCAACACCTTGCGAGCGCTCTCCGCCAGTTGTCGAGCCTTGGGGAGCATATCGAGCGCCTTCATGATCTGCGGATCGGTTTCGGCGCGGACTTTTAACCCTTCTTCCTGGCCAAAGGCGTCGACGAAAATTTCGCTCTTGATGCTGGAGCGGATCCAGTCGTTATTTTCGATTAATTCAGGCTCGGTGAAGGCAATTTTTTCCTGATCGAGGAACTTCCGGAAGTCCTGCATCACCACGTCATCCACTTCGAAGCTTTGCGAAGGATGATGAGTGGCAACGTAGTGCTTGGCAAAGTTGAAGAATGCGTAATGCTGAAGAAGCGTGTCCTGGAAATGATTGCTTTTGATGGGCTGGATCTTCTCGTCCGGCGTAATTCCGCCGCCACCGTACACCGTGCGGCCGCTATCGGTCAGTTTGATGTCGTGATTGTTGGCATTGCCCCCGCCGCCATTTTCCTGGTCACGATTGAAGTAGTAGTCGTACAGGGAAACGTTGGAATAGTCGCGCTGAATCAGGCGTCCGCTCGGGGTGTAGTATTTTGCTGTAGTCAGCGCCAGGCCCGTGTTTTCCGCCAGCGGATAGACTGTCTGCACCAAGCCTTTACCGAAGGTGGTTTCGCCGACGATCAGACCGCGATCGTGATCCTGAATAGCGCCGGCAACAATCTCAGCAGCAGATGCCGTGCCGCGATTAACCAGAACCACCAGCGGATACTCTCTGCCTCCGTTGCCGTGAGCTGCTACATAACGCTTCTCGGGTGAAGAGCGGCCATGATGAGAGACGATCAGCTGTCCCTTACGCAGGAACTTATCCGCCACGCCCACGCCTTCATTCAACAGGCCACCGGGATTCTGGCGGAGATCAAGTATCAGGCCTTTCAGGTCGCCCATTTGCTCAAGGGCGTCGGCGACTTCATGCTCCGTCGTCTCATTGAAGCCGGAGACGTGCATATAGCCGATCCCCGGGCGGATCATGAAATGCAGATCAACGCTGTAGCGGGGGATCTCGTCGCGCACGACAGAGAATTCAAGAGGCTTGTCGGTACCTTCGCGCAGGATGGTGATGTGGACCGTGGTGCCCTTGGGGCCTTTGAGCAGATCGGCCACGTCCCCGGTGCTCATGTTATCGGTCGGTTTGCCATCGACCGCGACGATAATGTCGCCCGGATGAATGCCGGCCCTGTATGCAGGGGTCCCAACAAAGGGGGCGATGACGATGACTTTATTGTTGCGCGGACCGACCGTCATGCCCACGCCGTAGTACTTGCCACGTTGATCTTCGCGCAGCAGCGAATAAGCCTTGGGATCGAAGAAATTCGAGTGCGGGTCGAGCACGTGCAGCATGCCTGGAATGGCGCCGTTGTAAATGGCCTTATCGGCATTCACCGGTTCGGCATAGTTTTGCTCAACAACGTCGTAGACAGTTGCGAACTGGCGCAGGCTGTCGCGGACATCGGAATCGCCGCCGGGGGCTGCCGCGGGGTTCTTCTGTGCGAAGACCATCCCCAGGAAACCGCAGGACAAAAGAATGAGTACAACCAGGAAGAGTGTGCGACGAGAACTACGACCCATCTTCGATTTCCTTGGGGGCTCGTAAAAGCCCGAATCACAACATGTTGCGTCAGTATAGCATGCAAAGACCAGGGTTCAGACCGCGGTCCGGGTGCCGCTGGTAACCAGCCATTCTTAAGATGCCGAAGCAGAGAGAAAGGGTTCTGTCTGGATGCCGGGGATGAGATTAAGCCTGCGGGCGTGAGCTTAGAGCTAAAGCGGAGAGGACGTCAACCCTGCACTTTCAAGACGCTCCAGACTTAAAGCGCATGCGATTGCTGAGGAGTTGATGGGGCAGTATTATGAACACTATGAATCTCGGATTTCCAGAGATGGTGTTCCTGTTTCTGGCGGCGCTAATCCTGTTTGGCCCCAAGAAATTGCCGGAGATCGGTAGGCAGATCGGGAAGGCGATGAACGAATTTAAGCGCGCATCGAACGAGTTTAAAGCGCAGATTGAAAATGAAATCAATGAACTGGACAGGGACGAGCCCCGGCAGACCATACTTCCACCAGCGCGGCAGCCACTTGGTTCCATAGCTTCGTCCGGATATTCCAGTTCGGACCCCGAAGCCGAGTTGAATTCCGTCTCCAAGGCTCCCGATGCCTGAGTTGACGGTCGACGGTCCTTCCGTAGGACACTCCGAAGAAGCAATGCCAACCATGAGCTTCCTCGATCATCTCGAGGAGCTGCGTCGCAGAATTATCTACTGCATCATTGCGGTGGCGGTGGGATTTTTCCTGTGCTGGAGCTATGCCGAAAGCATTTTCGGTCTGATGCAGCGCCCGATCATGGAGGCACTGAAGCGCAATGGTATGGCGGAGAAGCTGGTTTATCTCAGCCCCACTGAGCCGTTCAACCTGTATTTGAAGATCGGCGCACTGGCGGGCGTCTTCGTTTCATCTCCATTCATTTTGTATCAGGTCTGGCTGTTTATTTCGCCCGGGCTGTATCGGCGGGAACGGCGATACGTTGTGCCGTTTATGGCCTCAACCATCGCGCTGTTCGCTGGGGGTGGAATATTCGGCTACAAGCTGGTTTATCCGGCTGCCCTCGATTTCCTGATCGGTTACGGAAAGCAGTTTCAGCCGATGATCACGATTGGCGAGTATACCGACCTGTTCCTGACGGTGATCCTGGGACTGGGGGTGGTTTTTGAGCTGCCGATCCTGGTCTTTTTCCTGTCTCTGATGGGTGTGGTCACGGCGGGCTGGATGTGGAAGAACATTCGCTACTCCATTCTGGTGATTTTTATCATTGCTGCCATTTTGACCCCTACCACTGACATCCTGAACATGTGCATTTTCGCTGCGCCCATGGTCGGCTTGTACATCTTGAGCATTGGGATTGCGTGGCTGATGCATCCCGCGCAACGGCGCAAGCGCGATGAGCGCAAAAACAAATGAAGATCCTCGCCCTGGGTGTGTTGCTGGCAGTGTGCGCCAGTCTGGCTGCTGGCGAGGCTAAGGGCGGGCAGGCTCTGGAGCCGTCGTTCAATTCAGCGCGAGCGATGCAATACACCCGCCAGGTGGTGGGGTTCGGCACCAGGCCGATCGGAAGCGCAAACCATAAAAAACTGGAGAGCTACATTTTGGCGCACCTGAAAGGTGTGGAGATTGCCGAGGACGCGTTCACGGCGGAGACGCCGGAGGGCAAGTTTCCGGTACGCAATCTGATTGCGAAATTTCCCGGCAGCAAGGACGGGATCATTGTCATCGCCGGACACTACGATACGAACTATCCGTTGCGGAACACAGGGTACGTGGGCGCAAACGACGGAGCCTCATCGACAGCCATCCTGCTTGAGCTGGCCAATCAACTACGCGGTAAGAAGCGCGACGGCTACAGTGTGTGGCTGGTCTGGACGGATGCCGAAGAAGCGGTGAAGCAGTGGTCCGCCGCTGACAGCCTGTACGGGACCAGGCACCTTGCCGATTTGTGGCAGAAAGACGGCACGCTCAAAAGGATCAAAGCGTTGATCGTCGAAGACATGATTGCTGATGCCGATCTGAACATTGAGCACGAAATGGGATCAACCCCGTGGCTGGAAGCACTGATATTTCAGGCTGCGACAGAATTGGGATACCAGTCGCATTTTTTCGCGCGTAGCATTTCGGTGCAAGACGATCATCTTCCATTTGTGCAGAAGGGTGTGCCGAGCGCGGACATGATCGATCTCGATTACGGGTATAACGATGTTTTTCATCATACGCCGCAAGACACGCTGGACAAGATCAGCGCCAAGAGCCTGGAGATCAGCGGCAAGGTGATCATGAAGGTAATTGAACTGCTCGACCACGATGTTCGCCCGACGGTGAAAGACTGAAGCGGGCGCTCCCCGGCTTATCACGTTCTTCTGCGCAATAGGGTGAAAAGGGCGCGCAATGCGCCATCGATCTCTTCCCGCTCGTCAGCGCTCAACTCTCTTCCTCGTTGTATGCGAAATTCATGAATGGCCTCTCGCGCCGCTTCGACGCGCGCGGGAAGTTTGTCCGTGGAAGGTTCGAGCACGGCCGCGTCGTAGAGATCTTTCCAATTGGGGGTGGGCACCGAATCCTCCGGGGCAGGGAAGATTTCCTTATTCATCGTCGCTCGGCCTTTCAGTTAAATGACAACTCTTCGACCTCTCATTCTCAGGTAGTCCGATTGCGCCGAGAGCACTGCGGGTTGTCTCAATGAACGACTTGCTGACACCATGCCCCTAGTAAAAGCCATGAGAATTTCAACTGAGAGCGCCAAGGTGCGCCAAGTCTCATTGTCCAGTCATTCCGAAGCGTGATGCGGAGTTTCAGGCGCCCCAGCTCCTTCCGTCCCGGGGATCTGCTCTCATGTGCTTTGCTTTTTCGTGCTTTTAATTTCTAATCACTCGCACATGAAAACATTTCTCTCGCTTCTACTGCTCGGATACTCGCTTTGTGCTCAGGACGGCGCGAGCCGAGTCGCATCCGAAGCCCTCAAACCATCCCCGCTGGAATCAAACTTGCGTATGCTGACGGACCAGATCGGCGGACGGGTGCCGGGAACGCCCGCAATGGAAAAGGCGGTGCAGTGGGGGGTCGCGGGGTTCAAGGCGGCAGGAGCAGATAGCGTTACGGTGGAGCAGTTCACAATCTCGAATTCCTGGGCTGAGGGCAACACCCGTATGAGTGTTACCGCCCCGGAGAGCTTTGAAGTGCGTGCGGTTTCGGCGGCATGGGCTCCGACGCTGGAGGCTAAGCGGCATCTTCCGATGGTCGATGTAGGAGAGGGTAAACCCGAGGAGTTTGCGAAAGCGGGAGACATCAGTGGTGCGCTGCTGGTGGTGCATTCGAGCGAAATGCATAAATGGGAGGACTTGTTTGCCGAGTATGAGAATGCGCCAGGAACCATCGAGCGCGCGGTAAAGGGCGGCGCCATCGCGATCGCGTTTCAGTCAACCCGTCCACACGATCTTCTATACCGTCATACCAACGCGCTCGCAGGTGAGATTGACCGCGTACCTATGGTGTTGATCGCTCGCGAAGACGCAGCGCGAATATTTCGGCTGCTGGCATCGGGCGAAAAACTGTACGCAGACCTTGAAATTCCCAACAGAATCGGCGGACGGTTTGAATCAGCAAACGTCGTGGCAGAGCTGAAAGGAAGCGAGAGGCCGGACGAGTACGTGGTCCTGGGAGCTCATTTGGATTCCTGGGAATTGGGCACAGGTGCGCTCGATAATGGTTGTAACGCTGCGCTGGTGATCGATGCGTTGCGAGCGATCAAAGCTTCCGGACTAAAGCCGAAGCGAAGCATCCGCTTCATCCTGTTCTCGGGAGAGGAAGAAGGAATGATCGGGTCGCGAGCTTATGTCACCACGCATCGCGCAGAGATGGACAAGATCGCTGCAGTCTTAGTAGTGGACTCGGGAAGCGGCAGGATTACTGGTTTTGCGACTGGTGGACGAAAAGATGTGCAAGCGGCCGCCGCCAGGCTCATGGGACCGGTGAAGCAGGTGGACAGCCAGGTAAGGTTGACCACCGGCGCAGAAAGCGGGACCGACCATCTGGATTTCTTTTTCGAAGGCGTGCCCACGCTGGTTGCAGATCAAGAAGAGGCCAACTACCTGATCAACTATCACGCGGAGTCGGATACCTTCGATAAGGTCGATATGCCGCAACTCCGGAAGCACGTTGCAGAGACGGCGGCTCTGGTCTTTGCGCTGGCGGACAGCCCGGCACGGGTAGGGCCCAGAATCCATCGCGCTGAGATTGAGCGGGACATGCGAGAGACCCATTTGGATGAAGACCTGAAGGCGACAGGGATCTGGAGAGAGTGGGAAAACGGTACGAGGGGAAGGCAGGATTAGCAATCAAATCTGGCGGTCGCGAAAGGTCTGATCATACGTGCTGCTTTTCTGGGTGCTGTTTAATCTTTTCGTCGTGCTGATGCTGGCGCTCGATCTGGGAGTTTTTCACCGGCGTGCGCGCACCGTCAGCTTCCGTGAGGCGCTGGCTTGGAGCGGCTTATGGATCGGCCTGGCCGCAGCATTCACGCTGCTCCTCTTTTACTGGCGAGGCCGCATTCCAGCCATGGAGTTTGCTACCGGCTATGTGATTGAACTTTCGCTGAGTGTCGATAATCTTTTCGTTTTCCTGCTCATATTTCGCTATTTCAAAGTAAGCAACGAAGACCAGCACAAGGTGCTCTTCTGGGGGATTCTCGGAGCCCTGGTAATGCGGGCGGTGTTTATCCTGCTGGGTGTTGGACTGATTAACAAGTTCCATTGGATTACGTATTTCTTCGGAGCGCTGTTGGTTTATAGCGGGGTAAAGCTGTTTCGGCAGCAGGAAGCCGAGATTCACCCCGAGAAAAATCCGGTGCTGCGGCTGTTCCGTCGTTTCGTGCCGGTAACTAAAGAGTACGAAGACGGAAAGTTCTTTGTGCGTCGCAGGGGACTTTACGCCACGCCACTGCTGATCGTGTTGCTGGTGGTCGAGACCACGGATGTGATCTTCGCGGCCGATTCGATTCCGGCAATCCTGGCCATCACGCTGGATGCATTCATCGTCTATACATCAAACGTGTTCGCCATTCTCGGCCTGCGCTCCATGTACTTCGCGCTTGCGGGCATGATGGAACTGTTTCACTATCTTCACTACGGGCTGTCGCTGGTTCTGATCTTTGTAGGTGGGAAGATGCTGGTGGCGCACTACCTGGAGATTCCGACAGAAGTGGCATTGGGGGTAGTGGCGCTGATTCTGTCTGCTTCCGTGATCGCTTCGGTACTGAAGCCGAAAACTGCCTGAACTCTTTGACGCTGCCCGGGCTTCCTCATTAAAACTTAAAGCAACTTCGGCAGTGGTGTAGCCGTCGCCAGCAGTCTTGATACCTGCAAATGCCCATGCTCTATCATGGGAAGCGATGATCAGAGTAAGAATCAAGGTTGAACCGCACGCGTATGAGGCGGTGATCAGGCACGGGCTGCTCGGTGCAGCGGGCGAACAAATTGCCGAAGTTCTGCCGGCTGCGAAGCATAGGCGTGCGTTTGTAATCACGGTGGCGTCAGTCAAACGACGCTGGGGCGCAAAGCTGGTGAAGTCGCTTTCCGCAGCAGGGTTCCGACCTGCGCTGATTGAGATGCCGGAGGGCGAGAGGCATAAGCGGCTGGCAACCATAGAGACTTTGGCGGGAAAACTGATTGCCGCCGGTGCTGATCGCGATTCGATAGTGATTGCTTTCGGGGGTGGGGTAGCAGGCGACGTAACCGGGATGCTGGCTTCGATTTTTATGCGGGGAATCGAGTTCGTGCAGATTCCAACCACGCTGCTCGCCCAGGTCGATGCGTCGATCGGTGGTAAGACGGGTGTCAATCTTCGCGGTGGGAAGAATCTGCTGGGGACGTTTCAGCAACCCCGTATCGTCCTGATAGATCCTGCGGTGCTGGCCACTTTGCCGGAACGCGAATTCCGCGCGGGCCTGTTCGAATCATTGAAGGCAGGAGTGATCGGCAAACCGCAGCTGTTTGAAAAGTTCGAACAGCTCTCCCTCAAACAGCTGCGCAGTGATGCGGAACTTCTGGAGTGGGTGATTGCCGAATCCGTCAGGTTGAAGGCGGATATCGTGGCGCGCGACGAGCGCGAAGATGGCTTGCGGCGTGTGCTGAATTTTGGACACACGATTGGGCACGCGCTCGAGGCCGATACCAATTACCGGCACTTCCTGCACGGAGAAGCGGTAGCCTGGGGAATGGTAGCGGCAGCGAAAATCGCGAAGCAAGTGGGCTGTGCCGAAAAGCACGTTGTTGCGCGCATCGAACAGGCGGTGCTGCGATTCGGCCCTCTGCCTGTCGTGAAATCGGACGGCAAGAACATACTCAAGTTGATTCAGGGAGACAAGAAAACTCGCAACGGAGTGGTCCATTTTGTTCTCCCAGAAAAAATTGGCCGCGTAAACATCGTGAATGACGTGCCCGCACAGGTGATATTGCGGGCGGTTCGTGAAATCGGTCAGATTAAATCCAACTCATGTCTGCCGCAATGAAGAATGGCATGGTCGTAGAGGGAGCGGCGCCGCCCGGAGCCACAGACCGTGAGTCGCGGGCGCGAGCAGTGCGCGAGATGTTCACCGCGATTGCGCCGCGCTACGACTTATTGAATCATCTTCTGTCGCTCAGCGTGGACCGGTTATGGTGGAACCGAACAGCGGCAGCCTTTTCTGACATCCTGTCCCGGCCGGATGCGCGCGTTCTCGATCTATGTTGCGGGACCGGCGATATGACCGGCTCGTTGCGCAAGAGAGCGGCGCAAGGAACGCAGATTGTAGGCGCTGACTTCTCTCACGCCATGCTGGTCAGGGCCAAGGTTAAGTATGCGCGCCCTGGGTGGATTGAGGCCGACGCGCTGCAGCTGCCGTTGCCCGATGCACACTTCGATCTGGTGACGTCTGCCTTCGGATTCCGGAACCTGGTGGATTATGACGCGGGCCTGCGCGAGATCTGGCGGGTGCTGCGTCCCGGCGGCATGCTTGGAATTCTGGATTGCAGTGAACCCGGCGGGGTGATCGGTACAGTTTACCGGATTTATTTCAAACATATGCTGCCGAGGATCGGCACACTCATCTCCGGAGTGGCGGGTCCGTATCAATATTTGCCCGATTCTGTGGAGCGGTTTCCCAAGCCTGATGAAATGCTCAAAAGAATGCGAGACGCAGGCTTCGTAAAAGCCAGCTGGCAGCCATACACCCTTGGCGTCGCCGGGCTGTACAAGGTTGAAAAATAGAAACTGCTGAACCGCTATTCCCGCTGCGCCGATTTCAGCAAATCAGACAACCTGCCAAGATCGCTGTCGCCCGTGTCGCTGATCAGAACGTAACGTAGCCCTTGGTGAGTAAAGCTTTGTAGCGAGAAAGCCGCGTGCTTGCTCTTCGCCGCCAGATCAGTGGTCTGCCCCGAACTCTGCTGAGGAAAGATAAAAACCGAGATGTAGTGCTTCCGGACCTGATAGATCAGCTCTGCGCCGGCTGTCTGGTCAAGGTAAGTGAGGCGGCCACCGAGCAACGTAAATCCGGTGTTTTGCAATTCCGGCAAGTCGAAAGTAAAGGGGATCTTTCCCTGAAACCACGGCTTAACCGTGTGACGGTCAGAAGAGGGCACCTGCACGGGATTTGGATCCGCAAGGGCGGCGACGTGCAGGTCAACGATTTCGCTCGCAAGCCGCTCGCCGGCCAGCCGCTCGCGCTGGTAGTAGTTGTAGGCCACCGCAACCACAAAGAGCAGGCAAGCCACCGCAGCAGCGTAGGCCCATGCGCGAAACATTTTAGGGAAACCCGCCCGAGGCTTCAGGCGGCGCTCGATTTTGGCACGGAATTCGGAGCGCGGTTCATAGCGCTGCGACGCAGTTTTGATGGCGCGCTTCATCTGCACCCGGCCGAGCACATCGGCAGCGCATGCCGGACATGCTCGTACGTGCGCATCCAGAGCTTTCATGTCGGCCGCGGCAAGCTCGCCGTCAAGGTATGCATCAAGTTTGCTTGTGAATTCGTCTGCCATTTCAAACCTTTAGTTTTTTACTCAGAGTCAGGCGCAATGCCCGCCGCGCACGCGACAGGCGTGACATCACGGTGCCGGCCGGAATTCCTAACGTGTCCGAAATCTCCTGGTACGACATCTCTTCAAAATCGCACAGCAACAAAATCTCCCGGAACGGAACTGGCAACTCGGCGAGAGCATTCTGCAGCATTTCCTTCTGGGAACTTGCAATGAAAATGCTCTCGGGTGTTTCCTCGGTCGCCGGCAGCTGTTCCTGGTCTTCCTCTTCCAGCGGGCGGGTTGCACTGGCTTTCGAACCAGAGCGTGATGTCAGAAACGTGTTCCGTAAAATGCGATACATCCAGGCACGAAAATTTGTGCCCTGCTGAAAACCTGAGAACCCGCGCAGCGCCTTGACGTACGTTTCCTGCACCAGGTCTTCCGCCTCGCTGCGGTCCTGTGTAAGCCAGTGGGCGAAGTTGTAGAGCTGGCTGAACAACGGCATCGCCAGTTCCTCGAACGTCGTCGTCAAGCGTTCATCTGCCACCTCACTAGAGTAAACCAGCGGAGCTGACTTTTATTCCCAATGGAAGTCACGAACTTTTCAGGGAATAAATTCGCCTAGGTGCGGTTCTGCACTGTGCAAGGCAAGGAGGATGGAATGAAAGAGGTTGATCGCAGACGGTTTATGAAGATTGCCGGATCGTCACTTGGCATCGGAGTTCTTTATTCAGCAATGCCTTCAGCGCGCGCGAAAGGGGAAGCTGGCGCGTTTTTTGGCGAACTGGGCAAGAAAAACGGTGAGGCGGTTACGCCCTTCACCTTTCTTCAGTTGAGCGATGCCCATGTGGGGTTTGACGGCCCGCCCGATCCCCTGGGCACAAAAGCCTTTGAACGCGCGGTGGAGATGGTAAACGCTCTGCCACAGCGTCCGGACCTGGTCCTGTTCACGGGAGACCTCACCCACGATACGGAAGACAAAGACACGCATGCCAACCGCATGCGGCGCTTCCTGGAAATCTCAAAGCGTATGAATGTGCCGTTGGTGAAGTATGTGCCGGGCGAACACGATGCCGGGCTTGATGCCGGGCTTGATGCCGGGCAGATGTATCGCGAATTTTTAGGGGAGAGTTACTACTCGTTCGACCATCGGGGCGTGCACTTCATTGCTCTCGATAACGTTTCGCGTGCCAAACCGGAAGTCGGGCCGGACCAGCTGGCCTGGCTGAAAAAGGACCTGGCGCGATTCGATAAATCAGCGCCCATCATCGTGTTCACCCATCGTCCGCTATTTGACCTGAAGCCGGAGTGGGAATGGTTCACCAGCGATGGCGACGACGTCATGAATGTGCTTGCGCCTTACCAGAACGTCACCGTTCTGTATGGCCACATTCATCGCGATGATGAGCACGCGGTTGATCACGTTCACCACTACGCTGCTCGTTCGCTGATCTTCGCGTTTCCAGATCCGGAAAAGACGGCAGCCAAAAAGCCATTTCCATTCGACAAAGATGCGCCGTTTAAAAACCTGGGCATTCGGTTGGTGCACGAGAACTTCGCCGGCAAGCCGCTGGTGAACACAGTTTCTGTGCAGGACGTCGAGCTCACGACCCGTGAGTTCATGGGCATCAATGGAATCAATCAGATTTTGAGAAACCCTTCACTTTAGAGCTGAAACTTAGGAGAAATCGGAAATGAGACCCAAAGCTTTGAAAATAATTTTGTCCGCGCTGCTGATGATTACGCTCCTCGGAATCATCATCACCCACCAGGTAAGTGCGGAAGCTCCGCGCGTGATCGAGATAACCGCCAAGAGATTCGCTTTTACCCCCAACCAGATCACCTTGAAGAAAGGCGAACCAGTGATTCTTCGCCTTAAGAGCGAGGACGTCACGCATGGCTTCTTCATGCGCAAGCTGAAGATCGACGAGACCATTGAACCCGGTAAGACGCTGGATGTCGCCGTTACTCCGGACACTGCCGGAACTTACACCACCATCTGCGACCACTTCTGTGGTGTCAATCACGGCAGCATGAATATGACTATCTCGGTGGTGGAGTAAGGCGATGACTCGACGTTGGCGCGTTTTGTATCCATTAGCGGGATTGCTGCTGCTGGCCGGATGCAAAGCGCGCCAGCCGGGACGAGTGGAGACAGTGCTCATGAGCACGATCAAACAAAGGGTGACCATTCGCGGATCTGAGAAAAATCCGGTCGAGGCCACACCGCAGGAGATCGAATCAGGGCGGAAGACTTTCGGACAGTACTGCATGGTATGTCATGGGCTGGATGGCCAGAACACAGGAGTGCCCTTTGCCGATCGAATGTCGCCGCCGGTGCCTGACCTTGGTTCGCCACAGGTGCAGAAGTACAGCGATGGACAGCTGAACGGGATCATTGAAGACGGTATCTTCCCGTCCGGTATGCCGGCCAGTCGCGGCATTCTCGGTGACGATGAAGTCTGGCGGATTGTTCTTTACCTGAGGCACCTGCCGCAAAAGGGAAGTCTGGGTGAGCCTGCGGTTTACGGCGGAAGCTCGCGCTAGAGAAAACAACACTTACAAGTCAGGGTGCGCAGCAATGGAGAAGACCCTACCCCGCGGCAGAGGTGCGCGCGCTTTCGGCCTGACTGTTGTGAAAGCTGTCGGCATAGGCATCGGCGATTGTATAGCGGATCACGTCGTTGTAGGCCGGGCCAAGAAACTTCTGCAATCGCTCGGTGCTCATGATGTACTCGCCCGTCATGTATGGCCAGGCCTCGGGAGGAATCGCCGAGATTCCGGCCTTCCACATCACATTGAGAACGGTGCGAAAGGCCAGCGTTCCCGGTACCCGGCGCAAACGGGCGTGCGCCATGTCGATGCATTTTTCGAAGGTCAGCGGCTCGCCCCGTCCGGCCACGTTCATGATCGTGAGGCGCTGAGCCTCGGGATCAGATTTGCGCACCAGGAAAGCGAGCAGACGCGCCATGTCATCCACGTGCACAAATTGAATTCTGTTGTCAAGATATTGCCGGCCCATCGGCAGCATGCAGGGCAAGCGTTTGCCTTGCTCGCGCATTTTGAGCGCCTTCTTGCCGCTGCCGTTCGGTGTACCTCGAAAAGCGCCCAGCAGATAATTTTCGACGCTGGCTCCGGCAAAAATGTGAGGACGCAGCATGTACACGCTGCAGCCCCTTAATGAAGGTGCGCGCTGTTGCACCACCCGGTCACATTCAGCCTTATGGATGGCGTAGGGCAGGGTGTGACCGGCAAGAGGCTGGTCTTCGTTGACCGGGCCAGGAAGCTGCGAACCGTACGCCGAAACACTGCTGGGAAAAATGAATTTCTGGATTACAGTTTCGTCTCGGTTTGCTTCGGTAACAGCTTCCATCACCCGGGCGGTACCGGCGACGTTGATCTGCCACATGCGTTCCACATCCAGCACTCCGGTCTGTACCGGATCAATCACAAATGCCAGATGAATGACAGATACTGGGCGAACTTCCCTAAGCAAATCCAGCAGCTTGTGGCAGGAGTCCTCCTGGCCCAGATCCATCGATTCGAAGCGCAACTTCAGATCATCCGAGGGCGGGCGGAAATCGACCCCCACCGTCGTGAAATCCGACAACTGTGAAACTAAACGACGGCCAAGGTTTCCGGAAATTCCGGTGATTACGACAACGGGTTTGGTTTCGGCCATCTACTTCGGGTCTGCGCCCTTCGTCGCTGCCGGCGGCTTTGCCAGGGCTTCCGGCTTGGCGCCGGGAGCGGGAGCGCCTTCGGAAAAATACTTTTCGTTTAATTCCGGAGTTGCGGACTGCTGAATGGCTTGCATCTCATCGCGAAGCTTCTGCTGGCTGAGAGTAGTGGAAATTTCCTGTTTCACCTGCTCAAAAGGCAAAGTGTTCTTTTCACCCACTTTGTAGATGAAGTAACCGCTCGGATTTGCGATTGGCTGCGACACCTCGCCGCTTTTGCTGTCGAGCACTGCGAGCTCGTCAGGCGGCAAGCCGTTGCGCCGCACCTTCCCGAGTTTGGTCGGCGGTTTATTTTTCATCTCGGTACTGGCGTAAGCTTCGTCCTGCAACTTGTCGAAGTCCTCACCGGCTGCGGCCCGTGCGCGCAATGAGTCGGCCAGCTTTTTGGTTGCCTCTTCGCTCTCCTGCTCTTTCTTTTTGACGTCCTCTTCGCTGGGCTTGTCTTTTGACTGGGCTGCGTCTTTTTCCTGCGGCTTCAGCTTGGGAACAAATATGCGCTGCAGGTCGGCTTCTTCGTAAGCTGCGGTGTTGGCTTTGTAATAATCCTGCAAATCCTTCTCTGAAATGTTGGAGGCCTGCTCCTGCAGCGACTCGCCCAGGGCTTTGTTCAGGACTCCCAGTTTCGCCAATCGAAGCCGCTGTTCGTATTTGGGGCCCTGATCGAGGTGCATCTCATGCGCTTTGTGGGCCATGACCAATGCCATCGCGTACTGGGTGGCCAGCTGTTTCTTCTGCGCGGGCTGGATATTGGGCGCCATGGTTTGCACCAGATCGTCGAATTCGGCACGGGTGACCACGGTTTTGCAGGGCGCTGCTGAAGTCGCTGCCTTCTTGTCGCACACGCCCGGAATGGTGATGACTGCGGTCTGCGGCCCTACGCTCTGGCCATCGGAAGCGGATGGCATAGCCGGCTTGTTGGTAGAAGATTGCGCGGCGGGATTCTTGGGGGCAGCCGGTTTGGTTGTCGCTGCCTGGCCCCAGGCAAGCGCACCAGTGAGCAGGCAGAGCAGTGGGTATTTAAGCATGAACCATGACTCCTTCAGGAAGAGGCTAAGACGTACCTGAAATCCTAGCACAGGCGTGATGCTGGCCTATCGGGGTGACTCTATAATGCGTGCATGGCGACGCCTGCCACATACAGCCCGGAGTCTATGCGTGCGGAAAAACGTGGGGTTGCCGGAAACTCGGTGCTGGCCGCATTTGCTATCACCGGGCTGAAGATAGTGGTTGGCATAACCACGGGCAGCCTGGGTATCCTTTCCGAGGCGGCACACTCCGCGCTCGATCTGATTGCCGCTGTCATTACCTGGCTGTCGGTTCGAGTATCTGATAAGCCGGCTGACGCCGATCATCAGTACGGGCATGGCAAGGTCGAAAATTTTTCTGCCTTTATTGAAACCGGACTATTGCTGCTGACCTGCCTGTGGATTGTTTCCGAAGCCATCAAGCGGCTCTTCTTTCACCACGTCGAAATTCTACCTAGCGTATACGCATTCCTGGTCATGTTGTTCTCTATGGCGGTAGATTTCTGGCGTTCACGGGCGCTGGGGCGAATCGCGGAAAAGTATGACAGCCAGGCACTGGAAGCCGATGCCTTGCACTTTTCCACCGATATCTGGTCAAGCGGCGTGGTGATTATCGGCCTGCTGCTGGTGATGGTGGGAAACGCCTTGAACATAGGCTGGATGCGCGTGGCCGATCCAATTGCAGCGCTGTTTGTCGCTGGTGTCGTGGTTTATGTCAGTTCGCGCCTGGCCCGGCGCACCATCGATGCTTTGCTGGATGCCGCTCCGGCTGGCATTCGCGGAAGCATCATTTCTGCGGTGTCGAGGGTCGAAGGCCTGCTCGAAATTGATCGGGTGCGGATCCGCCGTGCCGGAAACCGTTACTTTGCTGATCTTTCGATCGGGCTGGCGCGCAACGTGACCTTTCAGCGCTCCGAGCAGGTGGCCGACGCGGTGACCGACGCAGTACACAGCGTTCTTCCCGATGCAGATGTGATGGTGCGATCTATTCCGCGACCATCCATCAGTGAAAACATATTCGACCGGGTGCGGGCGGTGGCCGCCAGAAACAACGTGAACGTGCACGACGTGAGCGTGCAGGACCTGAATGGCCGCCTGCATGCCGAGCAGCATCTGGAACTCGATGAGCGCCTGACACTCAAGCAGGCGCATGATCGCGTGAGCGCCATGGAGGCCGAGATCATGCGTGAGGTCCCGGAGATCTCAACCATCCTCACTCACATTGAAAGCGAACCTGCCACCATTGAGGCCGGAAACCAGGTCATGCGGGATGCCACGCTGGAACGTCGCCTGAAAGCTGCTATCAAAGATTTTCCGGAGATCCTGGATATGCACGAACTGGAGTTGAAACGGGTGCGCGGAAGACTCTATATCTCCTGCCACTGCACCATGGCGGATGACCTGCCGCTGTCCCGGGTACACGACATTCAGACGGACCTGGAAAGCCGTTTCAAGATGGAGGCGCCGGAGCTTTTTCGAGTGCTGATCCATCCCGAGCCGCGCACCGATAACCGACGATAGGAAACTATGTATGAATGAAGCGAGTGTTACCTGGGTGGAAAATCAAACATTCAATGGGCGTGCCACATCCGGACATGAAATCGTGGTGGATGGTGATAAAAATTGCGGCAACAGTCCTATGGAGCTTGTGCTGATCGGGCTGTGCGGCTGCACAGCCTTTGATGTCGCAAGCATTCTGCGCAAAAAGCGCGAGCCGTTCACTAGCCTGGAAGTGCGCGCCGAAGCTGAACGCGCTCCCCAGCCGCCGACGGTCTATACAAAGATCAAGTTGCTCTATCGTGTTGGCGGAAGTGTGTCGAAGAAAGCTGTAGAAGATGCCGTGAAGCTCTCGGAAGAAAAATACTGTTCGGTGGCGGGCATGCTGAAGCACACTGCCGAGATCAGGTATCGGATTGAGTACCTGGATCAGTCCTGATGAGCGCCTCCGCGCAGGTGAGTTCGCGGCCGGCGCATCCGGTTCGCGGTTATATTTACATCGCATCCGCCGCGCTGCTCTGGGGCATCTGCGCCAGCCTGGGACGAGCCGCATTCACCGGGCGTTCCGGAATTCCACCGGTTGATCCGTTGATTCTGGCCCAGTGCAGAACGACGTTTTCCTTCCTTATTTGTCTCCCCGCCATCGCGGCTATGCGAGGAGTGAGCGCTCTTCGGTTGCCGGCGCGTGATTTTCTTTACCTTGCAGCGATCGGGATTCTCGGGGTCGCGGCTTCCAATTACTTCTATTACCTGGCCATCCAGAAGACTAATGTCGCAACCGCGATTATCGTGCAGTACACCGCGCCGGTTTGGGTATTGCTGTACATGGTGGCACGCGGGCTGCAACGCGCAACCCGCAGGCGCGTGCTGTCCGTAATTCTTGCCCTGATCGGGACCACGCTGGTCATCGGAGTAGTGGGATCGGGCGGATTTCGCCTGAACCCCATCGGTGTAAGTGCGGCAATGCTGGCGGCATTTTCTTTTTCCTTCTACAACATCGGCGGACACTCGATTCTGACTCGTTACGACCGCTGGATTGTGCTTCTCTACACCACCGCCACGGCGTCCGCGTTCTGGCTGATCGTGAACCCGCCCTGGAAGGTTGTGGCCCAACACTACACTGGCCATCAATGGCTGTTCCTGTTTGTGTTTTCGTTGCTATCGGTGCTGGCCCCATTCTCATTTTATTTTGCCGGCCTGCAGCACCTTGAGCCTACGCGCGCTGTGATCACCAGTTGTCTTGAGCCAGTGTTTTCTATCCTGATTGCCGCATTTGTCCTCGGAGAAACTGTGCACGGCTGGCAATCGTTCGGTATTCTGCTGGTGCTGGCCGCCATCGTAGTAGTGCAGTTGCCGGTAGCGCGCGATGATGTCGTGATGCCAGTGGAACCGGTCGAATGACTTTCCGGGGGGCTGAATAATGAAGCCGATTATCTGGCTGCTGCTGTTTTTCACCGCGTCATGTGCATTGGCTCAGGACGAAGTTCCGAAGACCATCGCGCAGAGCATTGGCAACACATTGGAGTTTGCGCAGGGCGGATTCATGGCGGCGGCAGAAGCTATGCCGGAAGCAAAGTATTCCTTTATCCCGAACCTGGGCGACTTCAAGGGCACCCGCTCATTCGCGGAGCAGGTCAAGCATGTGGCTTGCGCCAACTTCGGGTTCTTCAATGAAATGGAGGGTAAGACTCCCCCCGAACATTGTGAAAAAGGCGGACCGTCGAAAGCCGCCAGCAAAGCCGAACTGCTGCAATATCTGCAGGACTCTTTCGACTACGGAAATAAGGTTTTGCCGACCATCACCGAAAAGACGGCGCTGGATCGCGTGGATGGACCGTATGCGGGACCGAACTCAAAGCTGGGCATAGCGGCCGCGGCTCTGTGGCATATCTCAGATCATTACGGCCAGATCGTGGAATATCTGCGCATGAATGGCATCGTACCGCCCCCAACCCAGAAGTATGGTTTGGCGGTACGTTAAAGTGAGCATCTGACCGCCCGGGCTCTAGGCTAGAATCATTCATGCTTCTGCAAGGTATCTTTCCTCCCATCACCACGCCTTTTTATCCGGACGGCAACGTCTACTACAAGAAACTCGAAGCCAACGTTGAGCGCTACTCAAAGACGCCGATCGCGGGCATTGTCGTGCTTGGATCCACCGGCGAGGCGATTATGCTTTCCGACCAAGAGCGGAGAGAGGTTTTGAAGACCGCTCGCGCGGCTTGCGCGCCAAACAAAGTTCTTATTGCCGGGACTGGCGCCGAATCGGCAGCCGAGACTCTCAAACTCACGGAATATACAGCTGAATGTGGATACGATGTCGCCATGGTGCGTACGCCTTATTTTTATAAGGCGCAGATGCTGCCGCCCAACATACTCGCGTTTTATCGCTTTGTTGCCGACCACTCGCCCCTGCCGATCATGATTTACAACGTGCCGCCATTCACGCGATATGACATTCCCGCGGAGATTGTGATCGAACTGGCGGGTCATCCGAACATTCTGGGCATGAAAGAGTCGGGCGGCGATGTCGAGAAAGTGCGCAGGATGGTCGATGGAACTCGCCAGGTGAAGCGTTCGGCCCAGGTAACGGAGACTTTTGATGCGGTCACCCCGCGCATGCTCAAAGCAACCAGCGGTGAGAACGGGAACCTCGTTCCGGTCGGCGCTCTGGCCGGAACGAAGGCTTCTTCCAGTGCGGTAACTGTGAGCGGTGGTATCAGGACGCGGCAGAAGGAAGTTGGTTTCCAAATTCTGGTGGGCGCGGCCGACAAACTGAAGCCTTCGCTGGAAGCCGGCGCGACAGGTGCAGTTCTGGGCTTTGCCTGTCCCGCGCCTACCGCCTGCTATGAAATTTATGCCGCGTGGAAGGAGGGAGATAGCCAGCTCGCCGCATTGAAACAAGAGAGGGTCGTTGCCGCGAGCCGGCGTATTGTTGGCGAGCTGGGCGTCCCCGCCATCAAGCACGCCCTTGATTTCAACGGCTATTACGGTGGAATCAGCCGGCTGCCGCTGCTGCCGGCTACGGCGGACCTGAAAGCTGAAGTGGAGCGCTTGCTGTCCGGAATTCGTAACTGAGCCCTGCTCTTTCCACCAGGGCCGGTTCACCGTGCTATCATTAGAACGAACGTTCGAACGATGGCTTCCACTTCTACAACTGCGCTTTCCAGCTCACGCCGCGCAGCGGAGCTCTCAAGCGAGAATCGCTTCGACCAGCAGCTTGCACGAATCCTGGAACATGCGACTGATGTCTTCTGCGAGAAGGGCTACGAAGGCGCTTCCATGCGGGACTTGTCCCGCGCGAGCGGCATGTCTCTGGCGGGAATGTATCACTACTTCCGTTCCAAAGAAGAGCTGCTGTTCCTGATCCAGAAGCACACCTTCGGCACCATCATTGAACAGCTGCGCCATCGGCTGGAAAAGATTTCCGATCCCGAACAACGCATCCGCGCTTTCATCTTCAACCATCTCGAATATTTTCTGGCCAACCAAAGCGCCATGAAGGTGTTGTCTCACGAAGATGAAAAGCTGAGCAATCACTACGGCGCTGCGGTGCGCTCTGTGAAGCGCGAATACTACGCTATCTGCGTTAACCTGCTCGAACAATACAAGCGGACGGAGAAGCTCGATTTTTCCACCCGCACCGCAGTGCTGAGCCTGTTCGGCATGATGAATTGGATTTACACCTGGTACAACCCGCGCCAGGATGGCAATGCGCGCAAGCTGGCGCAGGAGATGGGCGATATCTTTCTTCGCGGAATTGGCAGCAGCAGAAATTCAGGGAAAAAGAATTCCAGAGTTCAATAAGGAGCTACCTATGGCGACCATAACGCAACCGGTGACCGCGGAAACCAGCAGGCAACTGATCAATTACCGGACTGATAACGGCGTGGCCGTGATCGAGATGAATGACCCGCCCGCTAATACTTACACCTACGAGATGAATCGGCAGTTTGATGAAGCAGTCCTGAAGGCCCGCATGGACAACGACGTTTACGTGCTGTTGTTAACCGGGGCGGGCGATAAGTTCTTCTCCGCAGGCGCCAACATCAAGATGCTGGCCAGCGTGGATCCTACGTTCAAATATTACTTCTGCCTGCACGCCAACGAAATGCTTCTGCGGCTGGAGCACACGCCGAAGCTGGTGATCGCGGCAATCAATGGGCACTGTGTAGGCGGGGGGCTTGAGATTGCCATGGCGGCAGATATTCGTATCGCAAGAAAGGACGCCGGCAAAATCGGACTTCCTGAAGTGAACCTGGGCGTTCTGCCCGGCACTGGCGGTACACAGCGCTTGTCGCGCCTGGTGGGCAAAAGCAAAGCTATCGAACTGATGGTGACCGGCAACACTTACTCCTTCGAAGAGGCGGTTGAGCTGGGTATCATCAATGACATCTACGATCGCGAGAATTTCATGCAGAACGCGATGGAATACGCGCATCAGTTCTGCCCGCCCAACAAAGCGGCAAAAGCTGTGGGCCGGATCAAGCGCGCTGTGCAGACCGGTTGGGAGATCCCGATCGAGGCCGGGTTGGCGGTGGAGCGCGAGAACCAGCAGTTGTTATTCCAGAGCGAAGACGCCAAAGAAGGCCTGGCCGCTTATGTCGAGAAGCGGCCGGCAGAGTTCAAAGCCAGATAACTAAGGCGATGGAGGCCGGCGTCCTCCCCCGCCGCCAGTTGGATCAGATTTTGAAAGGGCACGGCTTTGAGCCGTGCCGCATGATTGAAGAAATAAGCTGCGGCTTTGGCCGCTGAGGGATTTATGCCCGGCAAAGTAGCAAAAATCGGAACATTCAGTGACTGGGTTGGCCTGTTCGATCAGTGGCGCAAAGAGATCGGCGTCAATCATGATGAGATCGCCCAGTTTAAGTTTGATACTCTCTACGGCGCAATCGAGACCGAAGAAATCCAATTCGGTCACTTCAGGGGCCGTCGTAAATGGGAGAACCTGCGCCAGATTCCCACCCAGCAGATGCGCGACGCGCTGCTCAACATGATCGTCTATCAGGGCGATACAGAGTTTGCCAGCTGCGAGCAGCAGCGCCATCTGTTTGAGACCGCGCCCACCGATTGGGACCGTCGCGCCATCACTCGCGTGATGATCGAAGAGATGCGTCATGGATGGCAGATGTGCGCCTTGCTGATCGAGCACTTCGGCTACTCCGGCAAAGTGGAAGCGCAGAAAATGCTGGAGCGGCGAGCATTTGAGAACAAACGTCTGCTAGGCGCCTTCAACGTGGACGTCGACAACTGGATGGATTTTTTCACCTACACCGACTTTGTTGACCGCGACGGCAAGTTTCAGCTGCAGATGTTGAAGTTTTCGGCCTTCGCCCCGCTCGGCCGGTCCATGTCTTACATGCTGCGCGAGGAAGCATTCCACATGGGCACCGGGAACGACGGTCTGCGTCGCATCGTGCAGGCCGGAATCATTCCGCCGTGGCTGATTCAGAAGTATCTGAACAAGTGGATATCAAGTTCCTACGACCTTTTCGGAACGGATCACTCTTCCTCAGCTCACTGGGCTTACGTTTGGGGAATCAAAGGCCGCTACGACGAGCCCAAGAATGAACGCGAGGCCGATCTGGACGATTTGAACGATTACAACCGCCAGCTTTATCGCGATGAAGTCGCGGGATTGATTGAGCGCTTCAACAGTGTCCTGAAGGCTGGCGAAAAGCGCTTGTACGCGCCGCACATTAAGTTCAATCGCATGATTGGACGCTGGGCAGGGCAGAAGTTCCACGCGGAGAGCGGCGAAGTTCTCGACGATCGGGCGTATGAGCAGCACTTGCAAGACTACCTGCCATCCGCCGAAGACAAGAAGCTGCTGCTTGAAATCATCGCCAATGAAAAAAAATGGATTGCCGAAAAAGAAGGCGCGCGCGATCCTTTCGAAACCATTGCAGAGCCGAGAAAGTCAGCCATCAATTTGTGAACACTACCGCCCCGGCCACCACGAATGACGTACGGACAGCCGCCCCCGGCTGTCCAGCCGAGCGCAGCTCGGCAGCGCAATACTCCATGAACGAACTCATGGTCTGCGCCGCCGCGCGCGAGATTCGTGATGGCGAACTGGTATTCGTCGGTATGCGCCTGCCGCTGATCGCATTCGTGGTCGCCAAAAAGACGCACGCCCCCAATGCAATCGGCTTATTCGAAAACGGCGTCATCCGCAGCACGCCAGCTGCTGAACTGATCTACACCATGGCCGATCCGCCGAACCTTTTGCGAGCCACACAGTGCCTGGACATGCTGGGCGTGATGAGCCTGCTGCAATCTGGACGCGTCCATCTGGGGTTTCTCGGCGCTGCGGAAGTCGATCGTTTCGGCAACCTGAACTCCACCGAAGTGCGCAGCCAAAGCGGCCTGACTCGCCTGCCCGGTTCTGGTGGCGCCTGCGACATTGCATCTCTGGCTCAGCGGTTCGTGGTGCTTCTCGAACACAAGAAAGAACGTCTGCCGGAGCGAGTCTCGTTTCTCACCAGCCCGGGCAATGGAGATAGCGCAGGCTGGCGGAAGCGCGTAGGCCTGCCGCGCGGAGGACCAGCAGCAGCCATCACCACCAAAGCAGTGCTGCGATTCGCGGAAGATGGCGAAGCCTGCCTTGCTTCGTTGCACCCCGGAGTCGAACTCGACGACGTTCTCGCGAACACCGGCTGGAAGCTGCGCGTACTTGACGATCTTGCGCAGACGGCCGAGCCGGCTGCTGCCGAGCTGAAAGCTATCCGCGAGTACGACAAAGAAAGATTCTGGACCAAATAGAAGTATGAAATGTCGCACGGGCGCCCTTGCCCGCGAAAAAGCAAATGACGCCGCAATCCATCACGCGCGAACGAGTCCTTCACAAGATTCAGTCACCGGTCGCCCGCCTCACGCTCAATAATCTTCCCCTGAACGTTATTGACATTCCCCTTATGGAGGAGCTTGCTCGCGCTATCGGCCAGCTCGAAGCTCGCCCGGAGATTTCGGTAATTGTGCTTTCCTCCAGCGGTAACGCTTTTTCAGCGGGTGTCGACGTCTCCGCGCACACTGCCGACAAAGTCGAATCCATGCTGAGCAATTTCCACAGCGTGATTCGTGCAATGGTAGCTTCGAAGAAAGTAACTGTTGCCGCGGTTCAGGGCGCTTGTCTGGGCGGCGGAGCTGAGCTGGCGATGGTCTGCGATCTTGTGTACACCGCCCACGACGCACAGTGGGGATTCCCTGAAATCAAGCTGGGTTGCTACCCACCGGTCGCGGTAACGGCGCTATCGGCTCTTGTCGGTCAGAAGCGCGGAGCGGAACTGGTCCTGACTGGCCGCAGCATCAGCGGTGCCGAAGCAGCGCGCATCGGTCTGGCCACCGAGGCGGTCGCAAATGAGAAACTCAAAGAAACCGTCGAGAAGGTCACTCGCAACTTGAGCTATCTCAGCCCCGCCGCCCTCGCTGTGGCGAAAAAGGCCATTTACGGATGGGATTCCATGCATTTCGATAAAGGCCTGGCGCGCGCCGAGAAAATTTACTTTGAAGATTTGATGAAGACGGAAGACGCGCATGAGGGCATCGCCGCGTTTCTCGAAAAGCGCACCCCGATCTGGAGGGGCCGATGACCAAGCTCGCATCCTTGCGTGACGCGGTGGGCGAATTGATTCCGGATGGCGCCTCGGTCGCTCTCGGCTTGCAGCTTGAGCAGATGATCCCCTTCGCTGCCGGCCATGAAATTATTCGACAGAAGAAGCGCGGCCTCACCTTGATCGGTCCGATTTCGGACATTCTTTTCGATCAGATGATTGGCGCAGGATGCGTCGAGAAATTGATCGCCGCCTGGGTCGGAAACGTGATGATGGGCTCGGCCTACAATTTCCGGCGAGCGGTGGAGCAAGACGGCATGAAGGTCTTCAACATGACCAACTTTACCATCGCGCTCGCGCTCCAGGCTGGTGCCATGGGCGTACCTTTCCTGCCTGCCAGGACTGCACTCGGCAGCGATGTGACTAAGGGCAACCATTTTTTCTATCAGATATTTTCGCCCTTTGAACCGAAGGAGTCGCTATGGGCCGTTCGCGCCTTGAACCCTGATGTGACGATTGTGCAGGTGCAGCGCGCAGACACAGACGGAAACGCGCACTGCTGGGGCAATTTCGGCGTGATGATCGAGGGAATAAGAGCGGCCAGGCGTGCGATCGTCGTGGCAGAAGAGATCGTCGCGCCAGAAGTGATTTCGAGCGACCCGAATCGCACCGTCATACCTGGCTTTCTGGTGAACGCAGTCGTGCACTGCCCGTATGGCGCACATCCTTCGCCGGTGCAGGGATGCTACGGCCGTGATGACGCGTTCTTTCGTCAGTATCACGAGCAGACAAAAACGCCAGAGGACAGCAACGCCTGGCTCGAGCGCTGGGTCTATGGTGTGGCCGATCGGGCGGCGTACATGAATCAGCTCGGCGCATGCCGGGTAGACGAGCTAAGTGTCAAGCAGCACGCCTACGCCGCACAGACCGATTTTGGATATTAGGAATCCAATGAAGAAGCAGCTCATCGAACTCCGCGTGAACGGCCGCCCGCGCGAGCTCGCCGTCGAACCGAGCAAGCTGCTGCTGGAAACCTTGCGGCAGGACCTGCAACTCACCGGATCCAAGCGCGGCTGTGATGATTCTTCCTGCGGCGCTTGTACTGTGCTGATTGACGGCGTGCCCATGCTCTCCTGCACGCTGCTGGCGGCGAGCTGCGAAGGCCAGGAAATCACCACCGTCGAAGGCGTGAGCGAGCACGGCGCGCTGGCAGCAATTCAAAAGGCTTACGGCGACTGGGGTGGAGCGCAGTGCGGCTTCTGCACTCCCGGCTTCATGATGACAGTGAAACAGCTGCTGGCGACCACCGCTAACCCGAGCGAAGCAGAAATTCGTGAAGCCTTAAGCAGCAATTTATGCCGCTGCACCGGCTACAGTCAGATGTACCAGGCGATTAAAGCTGCGATTGAAGCGGAGCAGAAGGGAATGGATTCACTCAGCCACCAAGTGGCGAAATAATCTAGCCCAGCGGCGTAAGCCGTGGGGGAGGACAAATGGATGGAAGAGTGCCGCAGGCAGGGCATAAAACATCATGGTCGAGCTCCGCTCGACCGGACAGCCGAGGGCGGCTGTCCGTACGTGGACATCATTCATGACTGACTTCTCCATCATCGGTAAGCCCATCGCCATGGTTGATGCGGCGGAAAAAACCACCGGAGCCGGCAAATACACCGACGACCTGTCCCTTCCCGGAATGCTGATCGGCAAGATACTGCATTCGCCGCACCCGCATGCGCGTATCAAACGAATCGATACTTCTCGTGCTCAAAAACTGAACGATGTTATCGCGGTGGTTGTCGGCGCCGACGCTCCCAATCCCTACGGCATTCTCCCCGTCGGCCACGATGAGCACGCGCTTGCAATCGACAAAGTCCGCTACATCGGAGATAACGTGGCCTGCGTTGTGGCAGTCAATGAAGCCACTGCGGAAGCGGCGCTCGAATTGATCGAGGTTGAATATGAGATTCTTCCCGCTTACTTCGATCCAGAAGAATCGATGAAAGCGGAATCGAATCTGATTCATGACAACAAGCCGCACAACCTCGAAAAAGATTATCACCACACCTTCGGCGATCCGGACAAGGGCTTCGCCCAGTCTGATTACGTTACCGAGAGCCGATATCTGGCCAATGAGGTCACTCATGCCGCCATGGAACCGCACTCTACGCTGGCGTCGTTCGACATCGATTCGCAAACCGGCCAGCCCGGCCGGCTGACGGTCTGGTCCTCCACTCAGGTTCCGTACTATCTCCAGCACAAGCTATCGCTGGTGCTCGGTATGCCAATGTCGCAGATTCGCGTGATCAAACCCCTGGTCGGTGGCGGCTTCGGCGGCAAGAGCGAAGTCATTCCGCTGGAGATCATCGCTGCAGTCGCGGCCCGTAAATCGAAAGCTCCCGTTAAGATCACCTATACGCGCGAAGAAGTTTTCTGGGCACACCGAGGCCGCCCGCGCACTATTATCGATCTCAAGACCGGAGTTAAGAACGACGGTCGCATTACTGCCGTAAAAGCGCGCGTGGTGCAGGATGGCGGGGCTTATTGCTCTTACGGAGTTGTTACGATCCTCTACTCCGGCGCGCTGCTCGGCGCGCTGTACGACATTCCCAATATTCATTATGACGGCTATCGCGTGCTCACCAACAAGCCTGCCTGCGGCGCCATGCGAGGCCACGGAACGGTAAATGTCCGTTTCGCATTCGAATCGCAACTGGATGAGATCGCCGGCAGGTTGCAAATTGATCCTGCGGAAATTCGCCGCCGTAATCTGCTTAAGCCACCCTGCATTACTGTAAACGGCTTGCGTGTGCAGAGTTACGGCTTGCCGGAGTGCATTGACAAGATTGTCGAACGCTCCGGCTGGAAAAGCCGCAAAGGCAAGATGCCCAAATCGCGCGGACTCGGCATCGCCTGCAGCCATTACGTGAGCGGCGCTGCCAATTCGATCATCCGCTCGGACATGCCGCACTCCACCGTCAACATCAAAATTGATCGCGACGGCGGCGTGGTGGTGTACACCGGAGCATCGGAGATCGGCCAGGGCTCCGACACGATGACCGCGCAAGTCGCGGCCGAGACGCTGGGTTGTGCGCTCTCACGAATAAAGATCGTTGCGGCTGACACCGATCTCACGCCAATTGACATCGGATCTTACTCCAGCCGTGTCACCTTCATGGCTGGCAACGCCACCATGCGCGCCGCCCAAGAAGTGAAGAAGCAAATAGCTTCTGCCGCCACAAAAAAGATGAATTGCGCTCCCGAAGATCTGGTGTTTCGGGACGACTCTGTCTTCAAACAGAGCACAGACCACGTAGGTGCGGGTCTCCGACCCGCCCAGGAAGAGCAGAACTCCGCATCCGTCTCCGGCCGCGTTGAAGGCCAAATCCTTCGCGGCTCCTTGCAGCAGAAACGCAAAGACGAAGGCCCGAAAGATTCCATGTCATTCGAAGAAGCGGTGGTCGCCACCATCGACTTCCATGGCGCGCTCACCGGGACCGGATCATATGCTCCTCCGCTCGAGGCGCGAGGCGGGAAGCACAAAGGCGGAGGCGTGGGACCGTCGCCGGCTTATTCGTATTCAGCGCAAGTGGCAGAGGTCAGCGTAGACGAGGACACCGGTGAAGTCACAGTTCACAAAGTGTGGGCCGCGCACGATTGCGGGCGCGCGCTGAATCCGGTTTCGGTCGAAGGCCAGATCATTGGTTCGGTCTGGATGGGCATGGGTCAGGCGCTGACAGAAGAAATGGTCTGGAAAGACGGGCTGCTGATGAACCCCGGCCTGCTCGAATATCGCAGCCCATCGTCGGTCGAATCGCCGGAAATTGAGCCAATCATCGTTGAGAGCATCGACCCGGAAGGTCCTTTTGGCGCGAAAGAATGCAGCGAAGGATCGCTGGCCGCGACTATTCCCGCTATCGCCAATGCGATTTATGACGCGGTAGGAATTCGTCTGCGCGAGTCTCCCTTCACGCCCGAGCGGGTCCTCGCGGCCTTGCGGGCAAAGAAGAGTGCCAAAACGCTGGATATGACTGAGGGAGTCGATCCCACCGCACCGGTTCGCCTGCGTGAGCATGGCGGAGCGCTGTGGTTCAAAGGCAAAGGTCCTGAACGGCACGAACTCGATCCTGCACGCCGCACCGAGGGTGGCTAAGTGATCTACCACGGTCCACGCAGGCACATCCAGCCCTCGGCTGTCCAAGCGAGCGCGGCGGGCCAAAACATTTTATGAGCCTTGCTGACTTCAAACTCCTCCGCCCCCGTACTCTCGACGAGGCCATCTCGCTGCTCGCGCCCCAGGCGGGCGAGGGCGCCCGCGCCACACGAGTGATTGCCGGCGGTACCGACCTTATCCCTTCGATGCGGCAGAAACTTTTTGAACCGGAGTATGTCCTCGATATCCGGCAAATCGCGGAACTTAAGGGCATTCGCGAAACCGAGCAGGGAACTGAGATCGGTGCGCTCACCACTCTTTCCTGCATCGAGCGTTCATCGGTCCTGAAGCAGCACTACCCCGTTTTGGTCGAAGCCGCAAAAACCGTGGCTTCGCCCGTCATTCGAAACATGGCGACCCTTGGCGGCAACATCTGTCTCGATACTCGCTGCCTCTGGTACAACCAGTCGCTTACCTGGCGTAAGTCCTGCGGCTTTTGCATCAAAAAAGACGGCGACCTTTGCCATGTGGCCGCAGGCGGAAAGAAATGCTGGGCGGCATTCTCCGGCGACACACCTGCTGCGCTGCTGTGTCTCGAAGCTAAAATCGAACTTGCCGGCCCACAAGGGACAAGGCGGCTGCCGCTTAACGACTTCTACACCGGCGAAGGGGACAGCTACCGTCGCCTGCAATTGAACGAACTGCTCACGCGAATCATTCTTCCGAAAGCGACTGCTGATCTTTCCGGCACCTACCGCAAACTGCGCATCCGCGGATCCATTGATTACCCTCTGGCCGGCGTGGCAATCACGTTGAAACATTTGAACGGTCACATCGAATCTGGACGCGTTGCGCTGACCGCGGTCAATCCGGCTCCCGTATTGGTAAAGAAGGCCAGCGAAGTGTTGCAAGGCAAACGTCTCGATGAAGAACTGGCAGAACTGGTCGGCGATCTGGCCGCAAAAACTGCTAAGCCCTTGACCACCTCTGCCCTTACGCCCGAATATCGTCGGGAGATGATTCGCGTCTTCACCAAACGCGCATTACTGGCGCTTGCGAACTAACTTGATCACCGACTGCCACATCCATATCCAGCCGATCGAAATGTTCAAGCCCGAAGCGCTCGCGCTGATGCGGGCCAGGCGCAAGAACTTCGATGAAATCGCCGAATACTGCCGCTCGCCCAAAGCATTTCTCAGGCACCTGGATTCCGCCGGTGTCGATCGCGCTGTGCTCATCAACTACGTCGCGCCTGAAGTGATCGGCTTCACCTCGGGCGTGAATCAGTTCATCGCCGATTATGTGAAACAAAACCCCAGGCGCCTGCTCTCCTGCGGCAGCCTGCATCCCCGCCACACAACTAACGTCATGGCCGACATGGAACAGTTGATCCGCCTCGGCATCCGCATGATCAAAATCCACCCGCCGCACCAGCTGCTCTTTCCTAATGACTATCTGCGCGGTGTTAACGAACTTGAAATCCTCTATCGCGCTGCCGAAGGGAACGGTATCCCTGTCATGTTTCATACCGGGACGTCCGTCTTTCCTGGCGCACGCAACAAGTACGGCGATCCCATCTATATTGACGATGTCGCGGTCGACTTTCCCAGGCTGAAAATTCTGCTGGCACATGGTGGCCGCCCGCTCTGGATGGAAACAGCCTTCTTTCTTATTCGTCGACATCGAAACGTCTATCTCGATATCAGCGGAATTCCGCCCAAGTCCCTGCTCAAGTATTTCCCGCGGCTCGACGAGATCGCTTCGCAGACGCTGTTTGGCACCGACTGGCCCGGCCCCGGTGTTCCTGAGATCAAGAAGAACCTTGACGATTTTCGAGCGCTCCCCTTAAGCCCAGCCGTCCAGAATCAGATCCTCAGCCGTACCGCGCTTGAAATCTGGCCCGCGTAAACCGCTTTACTGATTCATCCTGAGCGGAGTTGCCGATCGCGCAGCGAAGCGCCACGCAGTTGAAAAATCTTTTTTTTGGAAGACCTCTGATCATCACCGCGAACTGAACAAATGGCCCATTTTTTCTTTCTTGGTCTTCAGATACTCTTCCGTGTGGCTGGTCGGCGTCACTTCACACGGCACCCGCTCCGTCACTTCAATCCCCGCTTTCTCCAGCGCGGCAACTTTATCGGGATTATTCGATAACAGCCTCACCCGCTTCACTGCCAGGGCCTTCAAAATCTCAGCTGGCAGCGCAAACTCGCGATGGTCCGCCTTGAATCCGAGCTTCTCGTTCGCCTCCACCGTATCCAGGCCCGCATCCTGCAGTTCGTAGGCCTGCAGTTTCGGCATCAGCCCAATGCCGCGCCCTTCCTGCTGTTCGTAGATCAGCACGCCTGCACCTTCCTGCGCGATCAAAGACAGCGCCATTTCCAGCTGCTGCCGGCAATCGCAGCGTAGCGAACCGAAAACATCCCCGGTGAGGCACTGCGAATGAATGCGCACCAGCGGAGGCGACGAGCGCACGTCACCCATAACTAACGCCACCGCGTCTTCCTTGCGCAGACGGAATCCATAGATCCGGAACCGTCCCCAGCGCGTCGGAAAGTCCGCAGAGGCCATCTGTTCTACTGAATCAGAGCTCACACTTTGATTATATCGGGTAGGAAACCAGCCGCTTACGACTGCCGCGGGAAGTGGTAGTGCACATCCTGCTTGGATGCAATTGGCCGTCCCCACTTGGTGGCGGGAAGGAAATGCCAGTTATTGAGTGCCAACAACACTTTCTGGTCGATCGCCGGGCCCAGGCTGGAAATTACCCGCTTCTCGATAATATTGCCCTGCTCGTCAATCGTGACTTCCACAATCACGTCGCCCTCGCGAATGCCCTCCGGCAGCTCCGAGTCGTCCACCCGCGGATCGAACGAACGGACCGGCAACGCCGGGCGGATGTCATCGCCGCTGAGATCGCCCCTCACCACTGTGCCATCCGGCGATCCCGCCACCCTTGCCTGGTTCGCCGGCTCCGCCGGCAATTCCACCGAGCCAATTTCAACCGGATTCTGGAGCGCGCTCTTCTTTGACTTTCGCGCCAGATAGCTCAAGCGCTTGCGCGCCCTGCTCTGCGCTTCCGGATTGTCACCCTGGTCCCGGACGCTCGGCCAGAACAGGTGCGCAACATCTACTCCGCTGTAGCCTTTCTGAATAAAAGTCGGCTTCAGAAATTGCGGCGCTGGAGTATGCAGAAGCCAGATCAGCAACGCGCCGTGCAGCCCGATCGAGGCCCCGTAAATCCGTCGCGACCGCGGCCGCTCCGCATTGGGAATGCCGGAAAACACTATTCAATTAGACGACGTCCGCCGCCCAATGTAAACAAGCGCTTGTACTCTGACGCGGGCGCCCTCGCCCGCGAAACTTCGACCTGCTAAAATTATCTTTATCCACCCATCCGTGGGGCTATAGCTCAGCTGGGAGAGCGCATCGTTCGCAACGATGAGGTCGTCGGTTCGATCCCGACTAGCTCCACCATCGATTCAAGCACTTACAGCCTTTCGTTAACCGAAGTCTGTTCCATTCTGTTCCAAAAAATCCAGCTTGCCGGGAGTTTGCCTCAACGAATTTCGGGCAATTGTGAGAATAAGGGCATGGTGGAAGGCGTTAGAAACGAGCGCCCGCTGTGGCCCTCCCCGGGGACACTAGGCCGAGTCTTTCGCCCGGATAACCGGGCAACCTGATTATCAGGAAGTTCAGACCGTCTTTTGCGCGTCGTTGTCGATAGGCAGCATCTGGCCCGAGATCGACTTGCCCGCATCCGACGCTAGGAAAACAGCCAATGCCGCAACATCTTTCGGATCGACAAATTTTTGCATGGATTGAATCGCCAACGCAGAGTTTTTCTCCTCATCGACCCGTTTACCGCTGAGTTTCGCTCGATCTTCTAAGACTCTGCTCATGCGCGGTCCCTCAACGGCACCTGGCAAGATGGCATTCGCGCGAATGTTGAATTCGCCGAGTTCCCGTGACAACGTTTTCGTGAACCCGATCAGTCCCCACTTGGTCGTCGAGTATGGGCTGCGATTCGGATATCCCAATCGGCCAGCAACCGAGGACATAATAATAATTACGCCAGCCGAAGATTTCTTGAGATGCGGGATCGCTAAACGTGTGACATTGAACGTGCCAGTGAGGTTGATTTGAATAACTTGCTCCCATTGGTCCGGATCCATTTCCTCGACTGAGGCAGTCGGACCCGAGATGCCCGCATTATTTACGAGTACATCCAGGCCGCCCAGGGCATTGACGCCGAATGCGACCATGCCTTCAATGTCCACACGTTTCGATATGTCGCAGACCTTCGTCGCCGATCCAGGAATTTCTTTCGCCAAGCTGTCAAGACCCGCCCCGTCAATGTCGCAAACAAATACCTTGGCACCTTGCGCCGCGAAGGCACGCACAATTTCCCGACCAATACCAGATGCGCCCGCCGTAACCAGAACGCGCTGGGTCATAGATCGTCCTCCTCCGAGAAATGCTACACCTTCCAGCCGCGACGCCGACACTCAATCGCCAAAGAATTACGCAGACTCGTTGAAGGCCAAAGTTGCGATGTGATATCCGCTGGGGGTGAATCCCTACGGTGTCTGAGCCTGCCGAAAGGATGTCGTCGGTCAGCGAGAGCTCGCGGCTCGCCTGGTTCTCACATTACATCGACTACCATCTATACATGCAAACTCGCCGGGAACGTTTCAAATGCTACGGCGCCGCTACAGCGCCGGTAGTTGAGCCCAGTGCCTTCGAGAAACTCGCAGCGCGGCTAGGCGTAAAAGAGCGTGACTGGCCGAAATCTGAACCCCTCAGAAAGTGGGCTTCCAAACACCGCAAAAACCGATACGTTCCGGAAGCCTTGCTGAAGCACTGGAATCTGCCCCTTCGCGTGAACAAAGAAACCGGGGTGGCTCCGCGTGCGGGAGTTTACAAATGAAGCAACAGAAGCCCTGCGATGTCCGGCCCGAAAAAATCTGTCAGAACGCTGAAAAAAACAGTGATCCGTTCTGCAAAGCTGGTGCTGCTAACAGCGGCGTAGGGCTTTGAGACAAATCGTCAAGTTTACAAGTTAGTAAGTAGGAAAAAGGGGGAACCTGGAGCGGCGTTTTCGCGTTGCTAACAACGCGGAACAACGCAAAAAACAAGGGAAGGCTCCGACGCCCATCGCCAAAAAAAAAGATCGCGTCATTACCAAAGACACTTACATCGATTTACATCTAGTACGTTTGACTGTAGAAGAAATTCTTCACCCGGCGGCGATCTGAGCGTCGTGATAAACAATTTCAAAGAGGATCGGCGTCGGAGTCGGACGGCCTTCTACGAGGCAATGACCAACGGATGATGCTCTTTGTAATTAACCAGTTTGCGCAACCTGCATGGGTTCGCCGAAGAAGCGCGAACGCACACTGTCATCGATTGGAAGCTCCGGGCCACTGATGATGTGGTCAGGGATTCGCGTTGGATCCTCCGCGATCAGCGGCATTGCCACGGCACGCCGCCGATCCGCTTCTGGGCCTTGCTCTATCAATATCTGTCGCAACCACACGCAGGAAGTATGAATCACAGAAAAATAACGTTGATGCTCGTTTGCGTAATCATGGCCTGCAGAGTCCCAATCGCTAGTAGCCAGCAGCTTATCGCTCAGGGTGCGGACGTCACGCAAAGTCAAAGACATACCTTGGCCGAACACCGGATCGCTGGTGGCAGCGGCATCGCCAATGAGAACTACGCCCTCCTTGTACGGATGCTCCACCCAGTCTTCGCTGCTGGTGAACGACGCGAGAGGTCCGATGCAGCGAATATTGCCATCGTAGAAATGCGGGAACACCGTAGCTCGTCTGCAATGATCAAGAAAGGTAGTTAGGCAATGCTCTCCCTGCAAACGATCCATTCCTTCGCTTGGATATCCCAAATAGGCGCGAAAGCGGTCTTTGCCTTCGTATACAATCGCCGCCACCATCGCAATTGCTGGATTGAAGCAGTAATGCGCGAGATGCTGTGGCATGGCCAAACCGTTAAGTAGTACCCCAGCAAACAAAAACGGATGCTGCTGGTATTCGACGGCAAATCCCGCCCACTTGCGCGCGGCAGAGTTACGACCGTCAGACGCGACAATCATGCGTGCCGAAAACGAGCCACTTGCCCCCGATTGCCTGAACTGCACTTTCGCTGGTTGTCCCGGCTCAATGCCGGTGGCTATCGCTCCGCGACGAACCTCTGCACCCGCGTGAGCGGCGGCTTCGAGTAAGGTCTCCTGCATTTCAGGATGGCTGAAGCCGAGTCCCGGAAGATGCTGTGGGGTTGTCGCTGGTAGGTCGCGAGCCGGACCCAAACCCATCTCCACGTGCGAGACATAGCACCCGCAGAATCGAAGCAAATCTTGAATGCCAAGCCGCTGGGCATCGGCTACTCCCCACGGCTGCATGAATTCCCCGCGGACCCGATCCTTGAACTTCTGCTCTTGCTCCAGAACCACGACTCTCGCGCCTGCGTTCGCCATAGTCCTTGCGAGTGCAGCTGCGCCCAACCCTCCACCCACAACAACGATGTCGTAATCAGTACCCGCCATACTTCACCTCACAGCCCGCGAATCTTACTTCCGAAAAAGGGGTGCGTCAATGAAGCACCGGTCTTATCGGTCATAGTTCAAGTAAGCTCACGAAGCTCATAACCATAGAACCAAAAAACATTTGCCCCCCGGGTTGAGATATGCGTCTGTCGTGTAATTGCATGTGACTCCGACGTCCGACAGCACATGAGGCAAGCCTGTCTCGAGATTGGGAGGCGACCATGGAATTGATGTTACCAAAGACACTTACATCGATACACATCAATATAGTACGTTTGGCTGTAGAAGAAATTCTTCACCCGCTCCGCCGATTAAAGGATTTGGCCAAAATGTTCAATCGCTCGTCGAACTCGAACTTGAAGACCCTGCGGGAGAACGCCCGGCTCTCCCAGGTTGAAGTCTCGAACCTCACCGGTGTGAGCACGACTCGCATAAGTCTTTCGGAAAACAACCTCCTGATGCTCACGCCGATCGAAGAGGAAGCAATCCGGAGCGCCATCCTAGACGCCTCAAATGAGGGACACGTTGCCGTACTCAGGCAGGCCAATCCTCGCTTCGAGCGAGCGATGGACGTGATTGAAAGAGATCCCGACTGCAAAAAAGCCTTCGACACATTGCGCGAATCGCTCGGCTATTCCGAAATGGAAGCCGCGGTGTTCGTGCTGGGACATAACTATCCGAAGGACACGTTCGGAAGCCGATAGAACGGCAGGAGAAGATATGCTTCAAACCGAGGCTCAGTCACCGAAAGCAGCACCCGTAACCAAGCCGAAAATGTCGGCGCATGAGATTGATCAGCTGATGGGCCAGTTCAACAACCTTGGCGAAATCATCGCCTCGGTGGGAGAGTATGAGGGGAAGCTCAAGTAGGCTGATCAATGATAGCGGACTGAGACAAGTGCGCTGCCCAGTTCCCAATTGCGAAAAACGTCTTTTTGATCTGGAGGAACGCGCGGATGTCCGGTTCACCATTTTTATTGCGTGCCGGGGATGTCGCCGGATCTTACGAGTAGAAATGCCGAATCCAGCGAGCGAAGCGAAAGCTTCGCCGCGGATTGTGCTAGCAGCCTAAAGGACCTTCGTTTGACATAAACAATGGCGAGTACAAACCGCAGTGAGGAAAGGGTCCGCAGGTGCCGAGTGAAAGAATCTGTCAGAACACAGACAAGGACACAGAAAAGAAGTCTCCATCCCAAAAGCCTGGAGAACCTAAAACTGTGGCAGCCAGGTCAATCCGGTAACCCCGGCGGTCGACCAAAACGTGATGAAGCAGCGGAAATCGCCAAAGCCATCTTTGAAGAGAACGGCCCGGAAATCTACCAAGCCATGCTTAAAGCGCTCAAAAGCGGCAACTCCGGGCGCAAAATGCAGAAGAGTTGCGGATCACATTGGCCAGCTAATGGTGAACTCACGCAAGAAGATCAAAAAGCATTCGGCGAAGTCACCCAAACGGCGCCGGTTTGTTGAAGGACTGATCGATGGCAAGTCAATGCGACGAGCCGCAGTCGATGCCGGATACTCGGAAAGTATGGCGAAGAACGCGGGTGCGCGCATCATGCCGGGCGCCATCGCAGAATTCCAGGCCTTACTCAGCCGCAAGATCCCTCAAAGCATGCTGGTTCAGCGAATCGCCGAAGGCCTGGATGCGAGAAAAACCAAGTTCGCATGTTTCGAAGGCAACTTCACCGATAAGCGCTCCATGGTCGATTTTGAAGCCCGCCGGCGGTACGTGGAGCTTGCCTGCAAATTGATGGGGTATTTGAAGGAGAAGGTCGAGATCAGCACCGAGGATAACGCGCCCGTGGCTTTTAATCTTCAGGTCAACTTTGTCAGCACGGATGAGAACGTAGGCGTCTGGAAAGACCGACACCCGACACGCTAGAAATTCAAGAGTCGGAAGTGAGGGCGGAATAAACCCAACCCGAGCCCGGAGTCCCGAGAGACCGGAGGCCAGATGAGAAGAAACGCCTGTTTTCCTCAACAGAGTTGCAAAAGGGATAATTTCGGAATAGTTTTTTCGTGTATTTTTGGCGGACTGCTGTCATGCATGCAACTATTTTGCGGCGGGTGAATGTAGCTCTTTTCGCCTTCGCATTCCTAACACCTACACACTTTGTTGTTGCCTCCGAGGAGCCAAGTCTCGATAAAGAGCAGATCGAGCAATTTCTTCTTCACGCTAAGGTGGTGGCTAGCCGACACACCAGCAAGGGAATCACCAGTCCTTGGCGGCTTACCTTAAGCGACGGCACGTTGACGCACGATGCGTCATTTCAAAAGATTGATGAACACAGGATTAGAATGCAGCTCTCCGACGGTCGTACCGAACTCAACTTCGTGGACTCGTATAAGTATGACATCGCCGCTTATCGGCTGGCGGAACTCTTGGGTTTGGACGACATGCTGCCGGTGACAGTCGAACGCAAATGGCAAGGCAATCCGGGCGCACTCAGCTGGTGGTTGCCCGTGATGATGGACGAAGTGGAGCGCCACAAGAAAAAAATAACGCCTCCAGATCCGGATGCGTGGAACCATCAGATGTACAAGGTTCGCGTGTTAGACCAGCTGGTCTATGATACCGACGTCAATCTCACGAACGTGCTAATCGGCCACGACTGGAAGATCTGGAGAATTGACTTCACCCGCGCCTTCCGGCTTTCCAAAGACCCGCAGCATCTAGATGATCTAGTCCAGTGCGATCGGCAGTTGTTCGATAGGTTGAAAACGCTGGATGAAAACGCGTTAACAACGAGGACGAAAGGTTACCTGACCAAGGATGAAGTCAACGCCGTGATGGCACGACGCGATAAGATCGTAGGCTACTTCCAGAAGCTGATCTCAGAGAAGAGTGAAGCCGAAGTTTTGTATTGAAGTCTGATTAAACGTGCTGCTCCCGTAATGTCACCAAAACTTTTATGACCGATTTGGGCGATGGTACAGTTCTGCGGCGCTTGATTGTCAGCCCTCCTTCAGTTCCTCCACATCTCTCTCTTGTTCTTGCTCCGCTTGCGCAACAGCCTTGTTGATTGAGATGGGAGCGTCGTGGCGCATAATCTCTTCTGCGCGAGCGACTATGGACTTGCGTTTTCCGCCGCTGCTATGCCGTTGTTCTTGGAGAATTGGATAGCGATCGAGAAGATCGAACAAGTCGAGCTTTACAAAGTTGAATGTACTGCGCGCGAGCGAAAGTCTGAACTCGTGGCGCGACCCAGGATCGCAACCTCCCGTCTTCAGTGCGACGATGATCTCGTCCAAAGTCGCCCCCTTGCCGCGGCACTCCAGATAATCCTTCGTAGCTTCTTGCGGAGTCTTACCGAAATACTGACCAGGCTGGAGCAGTGTAGGAGTGCAAGCGTTTTCCATCAGCGTGGGA
>Ga0310810_10000335_pt1 | contig 49701 bp, 48 predicted proteins | sample NCmetagenome_FD_207641 | JGI IMG/M metagenome (GOLD analysis project Ga0310810, IMG submission 207641) | Soil microbial communities from experimental microcosm in Duke University, North Carolina, United States - NC | ecosystem: Engineered > Artificial ecosystem > Soil microcosm > Unclassified ...
GCGATGGCCGGGCGTATAGGTCGGGATGGCCTGGCGGCCGAAGTTCAAAATCTCCTGACCGTCGACGACGAGGATGGCGTCGCGCTTGAGGAAGTCGCGGACCTCCTTGCACAGGCGCAGGGGGTGCATCGGCAGCTCGTCGCGACTCATCGCCTTGTCCTGCTCGGCGCCCTTCTCGGCGTCGAGCGTGCGCAGCTTGCCGGTCCACGCCGCGTACATCCTCGGATTGAGCTTGCCCTCGGCCTCCGCACGCAGCTGTTCCAGCACGGCCCGCGCGTCGCCCGCGATCGGCACGTCGACCGCTCGGTTGTGGCCGAGCTCGGCCGGGTTGACGTCGACGTGGATGACGTTCATGTCGGCGGCGAAGCGCGGTGGCCGTCCGAATTGAATCATCCAGTCGAAGCGCGTGCCCACGGCCAGCACGCAGTCCGCCTCGGTGAAGGCGGTGCTGCGGGCGTTCAGGAAGGACAGCGCGTGGTCCTCGGGGATGAGCCCGCGCGAGATCGGCTTGGTCCAGAACGGAATGCCGGTCGCGTCCACGAACGCGCGCAGCGCGGCGGCGCCGTCCGACCACCACACGCCGCTGCCCGCGACGATGATCGGGCGCTGCGCGCGCGCGAGTAGTGCGACGGCTTCTTTGATGGCGGCCGGGTCGCCGAGCGTGCGTGGCGCCGGCTTCCACGCCGCCGGATATTTCACCGCGTCGTCTTCGATCTTCTCGCCGAGGACGTCGCCGGGCAGATCGACGTAGACCGGGCCGGGACGGCCGCTCGTCGCCTGGCGGAAGGCCGTGGCGATCACGTCCGGAATGCGCCGGGCGTCATAGCAGCGCTCCGCCCACTTGGTGACGGGCTTGAACACTGCGAGCTGGTCGATCTCCTGAAACGCCTCCATGCCGAAATACACGCGCGGGCTCGCGCCGCCGATGGCGACGAGCGGCGCGCAGTCGGTGAACGCCGTCGCCACGCCGGTCAGGAGATTCGTGGCGCCGGGGCCGGAGGCGGCCATGCAGACGCCGGGGCGCCGCGTGACGCGCGTCCACGCGTGTGCGGCGAACGCGGCGGCCTGCTCGTGGCGATGGTCGATCGCGCGGATGCCGAGCTGGATGCACGCCGCCTCGGTCTCGAGCATCGGCCCGCCCATCAGATAGAACATCGTGTCGACGCCCTGCGACCGGAGCGCCTGCGCCAGTACCTCCGACCCGGTGATGGTGGCCATCGTCAGTCCTTTCGGCCCTTGCGCGCAAGGAAGTCGGGGAACGCGTCTTCGGCCTTGGCGGGGCGCGCGACGTTCGTCGTGTAGTCGCGCTCGTTCTTCCATTGCTGCTCGAGGTCCTGTCCGAGACCCTGCAGCAGCAGCGCCTTGACGCCCATCACCGATTCGCGCCGGTTCTTGGCGATCATCGTGGCCAGCCAGAGCGTCTTGTCCCGCAGCTCGGCGCACGGCACGAGGTGATTCAGCAGGCCGATGCGATACGCTTCCTCGGCTTTCACCTCGCGGCCGGAGAAGAGCAGCTCCTTGGCGACGGGCCAGCCGACCTGATTCGGCAGCGTCCAGGTGGTGTTGATGCGGCCGTACGCGGCGGCGAGGAACCGGAACGACGCGTGCTCGCAGCCGACGCGCATGTCGAGCGAGGACGACAGCACACCCGCGCCGCCGTACGCGAGGCCGTTGATCATGCCGATCGTCGGCTTGGGACACGCGCCGATGTCGTAGAAGAAGCGCGCGCGCTCGGCTCGCTGCCCGTCGAGCTCGGCCTCGCTGTACTTCTTGTCGTCCTCGCGCTGCTCGTGGATGTCGCCGCCTGCCGAGAACGCCTTCTGGCCGGCGCCGGTGATGACGATGCAGCCGATCGCCGGATCGGCCACGGCCGCGGCGATCGCGGCATGCAGCTCCGCCGAGAGCTGGCGGTTGAGCGCGTTGAGCTGATTGGGGCGATTCAGCGTAAAGATTGCGACGCCGTCGACGGTCTCGGTGAGCAGGTAGTCGGCCATAGTGCGGTGTAGCATACGCCGCGGAGGCGCCGAGATGAAGATCACCCACGTCACGACGAGGATTCTGCGAACACCCGCCGACAACCCGCTCGTGGTGGGGTTGCGGGCGCCGACGGACACACGCGAATTCGTCACGCTCGAGCTCGGCACGGACCAGGGGCTCACCGGGGTCGGCGTGACGTTCTTCGGCGGCGCGCTCACTGCGGCGTTGCGGGCGGCGGTCGATGGTCTCGCGCAGCTGATGATCGGTGAGGACCCGTCGCAGACGGAGGCGATCGCGGCCAAGGCCCGGCGCGCGGCGGGCAGTTCGGGGCCCGGCGGCATCTTCACGCTCGCGCTGTCCGCGATCGACATCGCGTGCTGGGCTCTTCGCGGCAAAGCTGCGGGCCGCTCGGTGGCCGCGCTGCTCGGCGGGCTACGCGAGCGCGTGCCGACGTACGCGAGCGGCGCGCTCATGCGTCCGCATCCGATCGACTATCTGGCCAAGGCCGGTCCGCGCCTGCGCGACATGGGTTTTCGCCAGATGAAGATGCAGTGCGGCAGCGAGCCCACGGTGAGCGCATCGGTGGAGCGCGTGCGGGTCATGCGCGAGGCGATCGGTCCGGACGTCGATCTGATGTGCGACATCAATCAGCTCTGGAGCGTCAACCACGCCATCGAAGTGGGGCAGCGTATCGAACCCTATCATCTGTTCTGGCTCGAAGACCCGACCGCGCACGACGACTTCGCTGGTCTCGCGCGCATCGCCGACAATCTCACCACACCGATCGCAGCCGGCGAGTATCACTACGGCATCGTTCCGTTCCGCCACATGATCGAGTCCCGGTCCATCGACATCGTGATGATCGATCTGCTGCGAGCGGGCGGCATCACGCAGTGGATGAAGATCGCGGGCATGGCGGAGGCGTTCAATCTGCCGGTGGTCAGTCACCTGGTCCCCGAGCTTCACGTGCACCTGATCGCGGCCATTCCGAATGGCCTCACCGTGGAGTACATGCCGTGGACGCTGCGCCTGTGGGAGGACACGCCCAAGCTCGAGCGCGGCGAGCTGGTCGTGCCGGCGAAGCCCGGCCTCGGTCTGGCCTTCGATCAGGCCGCGCTCAAGCGTTACCAGGTTGGCTGAGGCCGAGCTTTTTCGCGAGGCGACCGAGGGTCTCCTGCTCGGCCGGGCTCAGCGCAGAGAAGGCGTCGACGATCGCGCGGACATGACCGGGGAAGATCTTGCCGATGAGCCGGCGCCCGTCGGCGGTGAGGTGGACGGTGACGTTGCGACGGTCGTCGTCCCGGCGCTGGCGGCGGACGAGACCTCGCCGCTCGAGGTTGTCGATCACCATCGTCACATTGCCACCGCTCGTGAGCAGCTTGTCGCCGAGCGTGCGCTGGCCGAGCGGACCCAGATGCAGCAGGGCTTCGAGCACGCCGAGCTGGGTGGGCGTGAGACCGGCGTTGGCCGGCCCCGCGCTCAGCCGGGACTCGACCGAGCTGACGGCACGCGTGAGCTTGATGTATGCATCCAACGCTCGGGTCTCTGCCGGCCGGCCGGCATAATGGGTGCCCACGCCACCTCCCTGGGTCGATGAATCCCGACGCCGTCATTCTACATCAAATGATTCAAGATCAAACTAATAAGCTGCTGGCCCGGCCGTCGGTGGCCCGAGCCAGCACAGGGAGGTAGTGCGATGAAGCCAGTCATCCGTCCGGTGGATCGGGTCATCACGCCGGAGCCGGTCATCGAGGGGGCGGGCGTGCGTCTTCGCAGGAGCATCGGAACCCACGGGCTCGAGCATCTCGACCCGTTCCTGCTCCTCGACCACTTCGAGTCGGCTCGGCCCGCGGACTACGAGGCGGGTTTTCCGTATCATCCGCATCGCGGCATCGAGACCGTCACCGTCGTCCGCGCGGGCGAAGTCCGGCATGGCGACTCGCTCGGACATCGCGGAACGATCGGCGCCGGCGACATCCAGTGGATGACGTCGGGGAGCGGGATCATGCACGAGGAGATGCCGCAGGTTCGGCCCGAGGGCATCGGCGGGCTGCAGCTCTGGCTGAACCTTCCCGCGCGCGAAAAGATGACGCGGCCGAAGTATCGCGATCTGCAGGCGAGCGCGCTTGTCGAGACGGCGACCGACGAGGGCGCGCGCGTGCGCGTCATCGCCGGTGAGTCGGCCGGCGTCAGCGGGCCCGTGGAGGGATTGGCCGTCGCGCCGAAGTTCGTGGATGTCGTGCTGCCCACCGGCGGGGCGTTCCGCGACGCGGTGCCGCGGGGCCACACGGCGTTCGCCTACGTCGATCGCGGCAGCGTGCGGTTCGGCGAACGGGTCGTGCAGGCGCCCGCGCTCGTCGTCTTCGGCGACGGCGATCTCGTCGAAGCCGCAGCGGCCAACGGCGGCGGTCGCTTTCTGCTCGCGGCCGCGCGGCCGCTGCACGAGCCGATCGCGCGCTACGGGCCGTTCGTGATGAACACGCGTGCCGAGATCGAGCAGACGCTGGCGGAGATCCGCAGCGGCCGCTTCATCCGCGAAGAACCCCGCGACAGCTGAAGATGGGGGGCCCCGAAATGGCCTCCCATGCCCCCCAGCGCTCATCGCGCCCCGAGTGAATCGTGGCGCTCCTCGATAGCGCCTGACGGCGGGAAACGCTCGCGTCCCCCGTCGTCAGGCGCGCTCAGCGCGCGGAGGGCTTGATGCGCAAGTCCTCGAGCGGCGCCGAGTACGGGAACGACGGGATCAGCGTGAGCGCGGCTTCATCCATGCGCGGTCCGTACGCGCGGATGAAGCCGTTTTCCCAGATCGGTACGAACAACACGCGATCGGCCACGATGCGCTGGATCTGGTGCAGCACCGACTCGCGCTTCTTGCGGTCCATCTCCTGGAGCTGACGGGCGAAGAGATCCTCGATCTCGGGGATCGAGCCGTAGGAGCCGGTGCCGCGGCCGGTCACGTACCCCTCCAGCCGCGTCGATGCGTTGCCGGCAGCGCCGGTGGCGCCGACGAAGAGATTGCGAATCTTCTTCTCGCGCCACGCCGTCAGCAGCGCCGCGCGCTCCATCGTGCGCATGCGGACGCGGATCCCGACGGCGGCGAAGTAGTTCACGATGGCTTCGCCCATGCCGGTGTAGGGCGGGAACGGCGTGAAGTCGCCGCCGTCGAAGCCGTTCGGATACCCGGCCTCCGCCAGGAGCGCCTTGGCGCGCTTGGGGTCGTACGCCGGAGGATCGATCGCGAGCGCGAACTCCTGGTGGCGCGGAACGATGTTGCCGGTGGGCGCGGAAAAGCCGAGCGACTCCGCCTCGTTGATCGCCTGGCGATCGATCGCGGTGCTTGCGGCCAGTCGTACGCGCCGGTCGGCCCACGGCGAGCCTGGCGTCCACTGGTCGGGGAACATCACCCAGAACACGCCATTCGTCCGCGTCGCCGTGAGCGTGAGGCTGCGCGTGCGGCGCACGTCGTCGGCGATCGGACCGTTGAGAAAGTAGACGACGTCGACCTCACCGCGCTTGAGGGCGGCCGCGCGCGTCGATTCATCGGGGATGCTGCGCAGCACCAGGCGCTTGACGCTCGGCGTCTTGCGCCAGTACTGATCGAAGGCTTCGAGAATGAGCTCGACGCCCGGGGTGAACGACACGAATCGGTACGGGCCGGCGCCGATCGGCGCTTTCTTGAAGCCGTCGTCGCCGACCTTTTCGACGTACTTCTTGGGCACGATCCACGCGGCGCCCGACGCGCTCGTGCCGTAGAAGGTCATGAAGTCCGGCCAGGGCTCCTTGAGCGAAAACCGGACGTGGTGCGCGTCGACCACCTGCACCTCGCGCACGCGCTCCTTGAGGATCGTGGCCGCCGCGCCCTTGTAGCGCTCGAACGAAAACTTCACGTCCTCCGCGGTTACCGGCTCGCCGTTGTGAAACTTGGTGCCCTTGCGCAGCAGGAAATCCCACGTCCGGCCGTCGGGCGACATCGTCCACGACTCCGCGAGGCTCGCCGTGTTCAGGCCGCCCGGCATCGGCTTCACGAGCGCGTCGTGCAGCGCGTAGAAGATCATGAACGGCGTGATCTCGGCGTCGGTCTCTGCGGGGTCGAGCCAGCGCGTCGCGAGCGTGACGTGCACGCCGAACGTGACCGTGCCGCTCGGCTCGGCCGCAGCCACGCCGACACCGAGCCGCGTGACACCGAGCAGCGTGACGATCAGCAGCGCGAAACCCGCACGCGCCGCGCGGGTCATAGATTGCGGTACGAGGCCAGCACGGCGGCGGCCATTTGCTTGGTGCTCGCCGTGCCGCCCTGATCGCGCGTGACCGCCTTGCCGTCGCGGTACACACGGGCGACGGCGGTCTCCAGCCGCGTTGCCTCGGCCGCGAGACCGAGGTGCTCGAGCATGAGCACGGCGGACAGCAGCGTGCCGGTCGGGTTCGCGATGCCCTGGCCGGCGATGTCGGGCGCCGAGCCGTGCACGGATTCGAAATACGCCCAGCCGTCGTCGCCGAAGTTCGCCGACGGTGCGACGCCCAGCCCGCCCGCGACCTCACCCGCGACGTCCGACAGGATGTCCGCGTACTGGTTCATGCACACGACGACGTCGAGGCTCTTCGGGAAACGGATGATGCGGCGCGCGGCGTCGTCGACGTGGAAGTGCTCGAACGCGAGGTCCCCACACGCGCGCACCGTTTCTTCCACCGTGCGCTGGAAGAGGCCATCACTCTGGGGCAGGACGTTCGACTTCGTCACGCACGTCACCTTGCCGGGGCCGCCGCGCGCTTTGCGACGCCGCGCGAGCTCGCACGCGAAGCGCGCGATCCGCGCCGCGCCGCCCGGCGTCACGACCTTGATGGCGAACCGCCCCTCGCCGTGGCGCTCGAGCCCGCGGCCGAAGCGATCGCGCACGCCCGGCATCGCGCGCGCAAGCTCGGCGAGCTCGCCCTCGCGGCCCGGATACATGCCCTCGGAGTTTTCGCGAATGACGACGAGGTCGATGCCGTCGGGATCGGCGAGCGGCGAGCGCATGCCCGCGTAGAACTTTGCGGGCCGCACGCCGGCCCACGCGTCCATCTCCCAGCGCAGCCAGCCGACCACCCGCGTCGTGGCCGGGCCTGCGGCGCCGAATAAGATCGCGTCGGCCTCACGGCAGATCCGCCTGGTGTTCTCGGGCACGGGGGAGCCGGGCGCGTCGATCTGAGGCGGCGTGAGAATCTTGATCGGCAGCCCCGCGCCGACCAGCACCTCACACGTCGCGTCGACCACTTCGACGCCGATACCTTCACCCGGAAGCGCGACGACCGTTTTCATGGGGCGACAGTATAATCCCCGCCATGAAAATCATCCTGACCGTGCTGGCCCTGCTTTCGATGCTGGCCGCCCCCGCCGTCGCGCAGGAGACGCCGCGGCGTGGCGGCGAGCTGGTTTTCGTCGTGGCCGCAGAACCGCCGAGCTTCGACGCGCATCAGGAAGAGACGTTCGCGATGCTCCATCCCGGCGCGCCGCAGTACAACACGCTGCTGCGTACCGATCCTACCGACCGCACCGGCACGAAGGTCGTCGGCGACCTCGCCGAGTCATGGACGATCTCGCCCGATCGCCGGACGTACACCTTCAAGGTTCGCAAGGGCGTGAAGTTCCACGACGGCAGCGTCATGACCGCGAAGGACGTCAAAGCGTCCTACGACCACATCATCTTCCCGCCCGCGAGCGTGCACTCGAGTCGCCAGGCGACGTACGGCTCGGTGGAATCGGTGGAGGCGCCGGCTGCCGACACTGTCGTGTTCCGGCTGAAATACCCGGAGGCGTCGTTCCTGACGAACCTCGCGCAGCCGTGGAACTGGATCTACAAAGCCGACATCCTGGCCAAGGACCCCAACTGGTACAAGAAGAACGTGATGGGCACCGGCCCCTTCACGTTCGTCGAGTACGTGCGCGGCTCGCACTGGGTCGGCAAGAAGAACCCCGACTACTGGGACAAGGGCAAGCCGTACCTCGACGGCTTCCGCGCCATCTTCATCCCGAGCTCGTCGGCGCAGGTGGCGGCCATCCGCGGCGAGCGCGCCATGATTCAGTTCCGGAGCTTCACGCCGGGCGACCGCGATGGCCTGGTCAACGCCCTCGGCAACAAGATCACCGTGCAAGAGAGCCCGTGGAACTGCTCGATCGGCGCGACGCCCAACGAGCAGAAGAAGCCGTTCGACGACAAGCGCGTGCGGCGCGCGTTGACGCTGGCGCTGGACCGCTGGGAGGGCAGCAAGGCACTCTCGCGCATCGCGCTGGTCAAGGAGGTCGCCGGCATCCAGGTGCCCGGCACGCAATGGGCGACACCGCCAGCCGAGCTCGAAAAGCTCGCCGGCTACGGACATGACGTCAACGCCGCGCGCGCCGAGGCCAAGCGTCTGCTGAAGGAGGCGGGAGTCGAGAATCTGTCGTTCACACTCGTCAATCGCGCGGTGCCGCAGCCGTACGAGCCGTTCGGGATCTGGCTCATCGATCAGTGGAAGCAGATCGGCATCACCGTGAAGCACACGCCGCTCGAGACGTCGTCGTGGTTTCAGGCGCTGAGGAATGGTGACTTCGAAGTCGCGGTGACCGCGCCGTGCAACAGCATCGTCGAGCCCGATCTCGACATCCACTGGTTCCTGACGACGTCGCCGGTGAACTACGGCAAGCACAAGGACACCGTGATGGATGATCTGTACTCACGGCAATCGCGCGCCATCGATCCCGAGGAGCGGCGCAAGCTTCTGCGGCAATTCGAGAAGCGGCTCTACGACGATGAAGTGCACTTCATCATGGGCTTCCAGTGGCACCGCATCGTGCCGCACCTCGCGAAGGTGCGCGGCTGGACGATCACGCCGAGCCACTTCCTGAATCAACAGCTCGACGGGGTGTGGCTCAGCGAGTAATGGGGAAACGCGGCATGACGACGATCCTCACCGAATCCGACGAGCTCACCGTCGATGCGGCGAACGGCCTGTGGCTGACGGCGGCCGATGCCGCACGCGTCACCGGCTGGACGCTCAAACCCGAAGGCATGTGTCGCGACGATCAGTGCGTCGCCCTGCCGCCGAGCGTCGTCGCCGCCGGCCGCGTCGACGTGGAAGCATTCTGGCGCCGGCTCGGCAATCCCGTCCTGTGTGCCGACGATCGAGAGACGTGGGTGCTCGGCGCGGGGGCCGACGATCGCAACGCCGCGCTCGCCGGATTGATGGCACCGGACTTCACGTTGCCCGATCTCTCAGGAACGCCGCACACGCTCTCGCATCTCCGTGGCAAGAAGGTGCTGCTCGTCACCTGGGCATCGTGGTGAGGCTGCCGCCTCGATCTGCCCGTGTGGCAGCGGCTCTTCAGCGGCCTCAAGGATCGTGACTTCATGGTCGTGGCTGTGGCCGAGGACAGTCGCGGCACGCACGACGTGCGGCCGTGGATCGAGCAGGCGAAGCCCGAATACTGGTGCCTGATCGATCCGGATCACCGCGTGGCCTCGCTGTACGGAATGGCCAATGTGCCGCGCGCCGTGTGGATCGACGAGCGCGGACGGATCGTGCGACCGCCCGAAACGGCCGGGTCAACGGACCATTTTCGCAAGATGGATCCCCAGACCCTGACCATGTCGCCCGCCGATCAGTCGGCGCGGGATGCCGGCAAAGCGTTCTACGTCAACGCGGTCGCGGAATGGGTCACGACCGGGCGACACGCGCTCGACGCGCCGGCGGCGCGCGAGAAGCTGCCGCGCATCACTCCGGAGATCGCGCTGGCGGATGCGCATTTCCGGCTCGGCGTGTGGCTCCGCAGGCACGGCGCCGCGGAGCAGGGCAGCCGCCATCTCGCCGAGGCGAGTCGGCTGCATCCCGAATCGTGGAACATCTGGCGCCAGTCAGCCGATCTCGAGGCCGTCGGCAACGCCGCCGGGCCGGGGTTCTGGGCACGGGTGCAAGCGCTGGGTGACAAGCCCTATCATCGGCCGCCGGATCTGCCCGGCTTTCCGACATAGCGGGAGCTTCACCGAATACCGTTGCGGTAGGCCCGCGAGCGAGCGGCTCAGCGAGTCGCGGCGAGTTCCGCGGGGTCGCCCGAGATTGTCGTCCGCTGCAGCAGCCGGTGGTGACGCGTGCTGTCGTACGGCGTCGCCCGGTGCAGCACGCAGCGGTTGTCCCAGACGACGAGGTCGCCCTGCGTCCACTCGTGACGGTAGCGGAAGCCGGGCTGCGTCACGTGCTCGAGCACCTCGCTCAGTAGGGCGCGCCCCTCGTCGATCGGGAGCCCCTCGATGTACGAGGCATGTGCGCCGAGGAACAGCGCGCGGCGCCCGTTGACGGGATTGACGCGCACGACGGGATGCCGTACCGGCGGATAGACCGCACGCTCCTCGGCGGTGAAGAATCCAGGGCGCACCTGATCGCGTGACCACCCGAAGTCGTGCACGGCCACCGCGTGCTCGACGCGAGCCTTGAGCGGCTCGGGCAGAGAGGGATAGGCGGCACGCGTGCTCGCGAACTCGGTCGCCCCGCCCTCGGGCGGCACGATGCGCGCGGAGAGCAGCGAGCAGAGCGACGGCACCGCCTTGAACGACGAGTCGCTGTGCCACAGCATGTTCGCGAGCTGGTAGACCATCCGGCGATCGTCGGGTGGGATGACGGCGCCGGTCGTGATGTCCAGATTCGACTGGCGCGCGAACGGCGTGCCCGCGGCGGGGTTGATGCTCTTCGTGATCTCGAGCGCGCCGAAGCGCCGGCTGAACGCGACCTGCGTGTCGTCGTCCAGCCCGGCACCGCGGAAGACGAGCACCGAGTGCTCCTCGAACGCCGCGCGGACCTCGGCCCACGTGGCGTCGTCGAGCGGCCGCGCGATGTCGACGCCGTCGACCTGCGCGGCGAAGACGGGGGTCAGCGGCGTCACCCGGATTGCCATGGGCCCTTATACTACCGGCGCGAGGTGAAACGCATGCGCAAGAGCATCACGGGCACGGGCGGGATGTTGTTGCTCCAGACGCTGAAGGACGCGGGGGTCGACTATCTCTTCACGAACCCCGGCTCCGCCGAAACCGGCATCTTCGCCGCGCTCGCGGAGAGCGAGGAGCAGCGCCTCGTCGTCGGCAAGCACGAGGGGCTGGTGGCGGCCATGGCGGATGGCTATCACCGTCTGAGCGGCAAGGTCGGCGTCGTCATCGCGCACGTGATGGGCGGGTCCTGGCAGCTCGCGGGCCAGCTCTTCAACGCGCAGCACGCGGGATCCGCGCTGCTCGTCATCGCGGGCGACTGGGCTTCCGAATTACAAGATTTCCGCGGGCTCGCGCCATTTCCGGGCCTGAGCCAGGCCGAGACGATGCGCGGGATCACGAAGGACGCGCGCGCCGCGTATACCGTGGTCGCAAACGGCGCTGCGATTCCGGTCGCGACGGCGCGTGCGCTGCGCGAGGCGTCGACGCCGCCGACCGGGCCCGTCTACCTGTCGATCAGCGCGGCGCTGCTCAATCGCGAGGGGCTCGAGGCCGAGATCGGCGAGGAAGCTGCGTACCGTATCGAGCCGCCCGCCGCCGCACGCGCCGGGACCGTCGACGCCATCGCGCGCCGGCTCGGCGCCGCGCGCTGCCCCGTGCTGATGTTCGGCGACGACGTGTGGCGCGGTGACGCTCAGGCCGAGGCCGTGCGCCTCGCCGAGTTGCTGCACGCACCGGTGTTCCCATCGCGCCAGGTGTTCGTCAACTTTCCGAACCGCCACCCGCTGTACTGCGGCATGTATCCCGTGTCGGGCGACTTCAAGAAGATGACGGGGCTCGAGCCCGACCTGCTGTTCCTCGTCGGCTGCCACGGCGTGCACGGCGCCGTCAACGAGCCGTCGGTGATTCAGATTGGCCCGAATCCGGTGCTGATGGGGCGGCACTATCCGCTCGACGTCGCGGCGCAGTGCGAGGTGAAGAGCACGCTGCAAGCGATCATCGAGGCACTGCCGCGTCTGCACGGCGGCGACGCGGTCGCCGGCTGGGCTCGCCGTCGCGAGAAAATCACGACGTACGCCAAGACGCTCATCGAGCGCGAGGAAAAGCTGGCGCGCGAGCACGAGGGCGACGCCGTCATCCATCCCGCCGTGCTCGAGGCGCACCTGGCCGACGTGCTGCCGCGCGAAACCGTGGTCGTGCAGGAGAGCTCGACGGCCCGCACGACGCTGCTGCCGTTCGGCCACGGCGGCATGGCGTGGACGCGCAGCGGCGGCGGCTCGCTCGGCTTCGGCGTGGGCGCCGCGATCGGCGCGAAAATCGCCGTCGGTCGCGAGCGGCCCGTCGTCTGTCATCTCGGCGACGGCGCGCTCGGCTACAGCGCGATCGGCTTCTGGACGATGGCGCGCTATCGCACGGCGATGCTCATCGTCGTGTCCAACAACGAGAGCTATCAGATCGTGCGCCACAACTGGGCGAATCAGATGCCCGACAGCAAGATGGTGCGCGACGGCAAGTATCCCGGCCTGACGCTCGGCTCGCCGAGCGTCGATTACGTCGCGCTCGCGCGCGCGCAGGGCGTGGAAGGCGAGGCGGTCACAAAGGTCAAGGATCTCGAGCCCGCGCTGCGCCGCGGCCTGGAGCGCGCGATGAAGGACAATCGGCCGTATCTCGTCGACGTCTCGGTCGCGCGCGAGGGCGTCGGCGCGGACGCCACCTGGGACATGGAGTGGGAGCTCTGACGTCGGCGCTCGCGAGCGAGCTCCAGACTCTCGATTCGCTCAGCGTTGCGGTCCTGACCGACGATGTCAGCGACAATTACGTAAGCAAGACGCGGTTCGCCGTATCGGAATTCAGCAATGTCGTGCGCACGGGAGCGAGCGTCATTTCCGGCGAGGCGCTGCTGTGCGCGAATCTCGGGTACGGCCTGAGGCTCGTCTCGAGCGTCGGCGACAGACGCCACACGCTGTTGTTCGACACGGGGCCCGAAGCGCCCATTTTCATCCGCAACTGCGCCAACCTCGGAATCGCGTTCGGCGACGTCGAGGCGATCGCCATCACCCACGGGCACTGGGATCACATGGCCGCGCTGCCCGCAACGATCGACCGGGTCGTCGCCGCAGGCGGACGCGTGACCGTCCACGTCAATCCGGGGATGTTCAACGAGCGCGCCGTCCGCCTCGGCGATGGACGAGTCGTCCCCGTGGCCAATGTTCCGCGTCCGCCGGAGCTGGAGCGGCATGGTGCGGTCGTCGTCAACAGCGCGGACGCTCGTGTGCTGCTCGATGGCCACTTCTATTACAGCGGTGAGATTCCTCGCGTCACGTCGTTCGAGAAGGGCCGGGAGGACCATCTGTGTCGAACGGCGGCGGACACGCCGTGGGAATCCGACCCGCTGCTGTTGGACGAACGCATGCTCGTCGCAAACGTTCGTCGCCTGGGCCTGATCGTGTTCAGCTCCTGCTCGCACGCCGGCATCGTCAACGTGTGCACCCACGTCAAACGCCTGTTTCCCGACACGCCGATTCACACGGTGATGGGTGGACTGCACCTCGGCGGGGTCATGGAGCGCAACATTCCCGCGACGGTCGAGGCGTTGGAGCCGTTCGGCATCCGCCACATCATCAGCGGCCATTGCACGGGGTGGCGTGCCTTGCACGCTCTCGCCACCGCGTTTGGTGACGCCGTCAGCCAGTCCGCCGTCGGGACGACGTACACCTTCGCCGCCGACGGAGCCGTCTGACGGCGCGATGACGGCGACATCGGCGACCGGAGCGCCGCGGCACGTCGTCGTGTGCGGCGCTGGCGTGATCGGCGCGTCGGCGGCGCATTTTCTCGCCCAGCGCGGCGTCACGGTTACGGTCGTCGAGCGCACCGGGGTCGCGTGCGCGGCGTCCGGAAAATCGGGCGGCTTCCTCGCCGCAGACTGGTGTGACGGCACGCTGCTGGAGCCGCTGGCGCGCGCGAGCTTCGCGCTCCACGCGCGGCTCGCCGATGAGCTCGGCGTCGACTATGGGTACCGCCGCGTGGACACGTTCGCACTGGCGGCGCGTGAGCGCGGCGACATGCGCGCCGGACATCGTGTGCCGCCACCGTCGTGGCTGGACGGGTCCGGCGCGATGCTCGGCGTGCTCGGGTCGACGGAGACGACCGCGCAGATCCATCCCGCACGCTTCACGAGCGCGCTGATCGACGTCGCGCGCGCTCGAGGCTGCACCGTCCGGAGCGGTGTCGTCGAGGCCGTCGACGTCCGCGACGGCGTCGCGCAGGGCGTCCACGTCGACGGCGCGACACTGGCCGCGGATGCGGTCGTGCTGGCGCTGGGGCCGTGGACGAGCCGCGTCGCGCACGGGCTCGCCCTGCCCGCCGTGTACGGCCTCAAAGGCTACAGCGTGACGCTGAAGGCGTCGGACACGCCCGCGCACGCGCTGTTCGTCGAATATCGCACCGCCGATGGGCGTGCGCTCGAGCCGGAGATCTTCCCGCGCCCCGACGGCGACGTGTACGTATGCGGCATGGCGGATCCGCAGCCGCTGCCCGAATCGGCCGACGGCGTGAAGATCGACGACGCCGCGTGCGACGTCCTCGCGCGCGCCGCCGGGCGTGTGTCGACGGTGCTCGCCTCGGCGACGATCACGCGTCGGCAGGCGTGCTATCGACCCGTCACCGACGACGGCCTGCCGCTGATCGGTCGAGTTCCGGGCGTGAGCGGCGCGTATGTGGCCACCGGCCACGGACCGTGGGGGATGCTGAACGCGCCGGCGACTGGCCTGGCGCTCGCCGAGCTGATCGTCGACGGCGCGGCAAAGGTCGTCGATCTTCGAGCATACGACCCCGCGCGGCGATAGCCGACGTCGCCGGCACGGCGCCACACCGTTCAGAAGTCTTGCAGCGCCTCGTGCGGGACGGCGACGCGGACGGCGTTGACGACCGCGAGCAGATCGATGACTTCCTGCGCGACCGCGCCCGCAACCGGTGGCAGCCAGCCGAGCGCCGCCAGCACCATGCCGACCCCGCTGAGCGCCATGCCGCCGACGGCGCTCTGCAGCGCGATCCGCCGCATCCGTCGCCCGATGTGGATGAGCTCATCGACACGCGCCAGCGAAGGCTCCATCACCACGGCGTCGGCCGCCTCGGTGGTCACGTCGCTCTGGCGGCCGAAGGCGACGCCCACCGTCGCTGCCATCATCGCCGGAGCATCGTTGATGCCGTCGCCGACGAACAGCACCGGGCCCCGAGCGACCTCCGCCGTGACGAGGGCCAGCTTGTCTTCCGGACTCTTGCTCGCGTGCACCTCACCGATCCCGACGGTGCGCGCGAGGTATTCGACCTCACGCGGCCGATCGCCCGAGATCAGCACGATCCGATCCACGCCATGGCGCGGTCTGAGATGGCTCACGAACGACCTGGCGTCGATCCGTGGCGTGTCCTGAAAGCGCAGCAGCGTCGCGGTTCGGTCGTCGACGAGAACGATGCACTCCAGCCCCGCCTCCACCGGCGGCAGGCTCAGCGGAGGCAGGCCCGGCGCCTGGCGTCCCGTGATACGCACACGGCGGCCCGCGACGGTGCCTCGCAGACCGTCGCCGGGTTTCTCGCTGACGGAGTCGGCAATGGGGATCGCTAGCTGCCGCCGCTCGGCCTCACGAAGCACCGCACCCGCGAGTGGGTGTTTCGAGTACTGCTCGACGCTGGCCGCCAGGCGTAGCACCTCGTTCTCCGCCATGCCCTGAATGCCGACGATCTCGGTGAGCGAGGGCCGACCGTACGTGAGGGTGCCGGTCTTGTCGAAGACGAGCGTTCGGCACCGGGTGATCTGCTCGAGCACCGCGGGCTTCTTGATGATGATGCCGCGCGCGGCCGACAGGGAGATCGCCCCGATCACGGCGACAGGAATGGCAATGAGCAGCGGGCACGGCGTGGCGACCACGATCACGGCGAGGAACCGCGAGGCGTCGTGACTTGCGATCCATGCGGCCCCGCCGAGCGTCAACGCGAGCACCGTGTACCACGCACCCAGCCGGTCGCCGATCCGCCGCAGACGCGGACGGTTTCGCTCGGCCGCTTCCATGACCTGCACGATCTGCGCGTAGCGCGAATCGACCGGCCGCCGGTCGGCCCGAATCGTGAGCGCGGTATCGCCGTTGATCGCTCCAGACAGCACCGTCGACCCCGGTGTTTTTGCGATCTCGAAGGGTTCGCCGGTCAGGTACGCCTCGTCCATCCGGCCATGCCCGTCGATCACGGTACCGTCCACGGGGCAGACCTCGTGAGGCAGCACGACGAGTACCTCGCCGATCGCGATCGTCTCGGCCGGGACATCGACGAGCCGCGCGCCGTCCCGCCTGTGCGCAGTGCGCGGCATGCGGCGCGCAAGCGCGGCGAGCACCGACGATGCGCGGCGAGTCGCGTACTCTTCGAGGGCGGTGCCGCCTGACATCATCAGAACGATGATGGTGCCGACGAGCGGCTCGCCCAGGATCAACGCGGTGACGATCGACAGCCCCGCCAGCACGTCGGCGCCGATTTCGCGTGCCAACACCTCACGCCCCAGACGCAGGAGCAGCGGGACGCCGCCGATCAGGAGTGCGGCGTAGAGCGGCGCGGCCGCGATCCATGGTGAGGCGACACATGCGCGCAGCACGAGGTGCAGGGCGATCGCGCCGGCGCTCCCCAGCGCGATCCAGGTGTCCCAGGCGTGAGTGCTCACGCGCGCATTCTATGTCGCGCGGTCGTACGATACCGAGGTCGGTGCGCCGGGCCGCAGAAGGAGGTACCTCAGCGCACGATGGAGCTGGCGGTTGAAGAACGGCCTGATCAGCGAGTTCCGCGAGTACCGGTTCGGCGACGGCGACGGGGCCGATCGAGAGCGTCGTCGACGAAGACCTGCTGCACGACTTCAACGTCAAGTACGTGGGCGCGCTCCGCTGCGCCCGCGCCGTCATCCCGCACATGAAAGCGCAGCGCTGGGGCCGCATCATCAATATCAGCGGCACGAACGCCCGCAACGCCGGCAACCTGAGCGGGGGCGCACGCAACACCTCGCTCGTGCATCTCACGAAGACGCTGGCCGTGCAGCTCGGTCGCTTCGGGATCACCGTGAACTGCGTCCATCCCGGCATCACGCGTACCGAGCGCACGCCACGCCTGCTGGCCGCGCGCGCCAAAGAGACGGGCAGCACACCCGAAGAGATCGAGAAGAGCGACTTCGCGCCCGACTCACCGCGCGGCAACGCGATCTGCCGAATGGTCGACGCGAGCGAGATCGCCTACGTCACGGCGTTTCTCGCGTCTGACAAGGCGTGGGCGATCAGCGGCGAGCTCATCGTCGCCACGGGCGGGGCGGGCCGGTCCGTGTACTACTGAGCCCTACTTCGTCTTCAGCCGCACATCTTCGAGCGGTGCCGACCACGGATACGGATCGATCAACATCAGCCCCGGCTCGGCCACGCGCGGTCCGAGCCCGCTCGGCCAGATGAATTCGTAGAGCGGCCCGAAGCGCGCGCGGTCGTAGAGCATCTGCTGGATCTGGTGCAGCATCGCCTCGCGCTTTTTTCGATCCGTCTCCCGCGCCTGCTGCTTGAACAGCGCCTCGACGTCGGCATCGGCGCCGCGCGCGTACGTCCCTTCGCTCGTGACCACGTCGACGATCCGTGTGGCGGCGTTGCCGAAGTTGGCCAGCGTGCACATGCACACGCCCGACAGCTTCTTGCCGGCCCACGCCGTCTGAAACGCCGCGCGCTCCATCGTGCGGACTTTCATCCTGATGCCGGCGGCGCCGAAGTAGTTGACGATCGTCTCGCCCGCCGACCAGTAGGGCGGATAGGGATAGAAATCGCCACCGTCGAAGCCGTTGGGATAGCCCGCTTCGGCGAGCAGCTTCTTGGCGAGGGCGGGATCGTACGCGTAGGGCGGCAGCGCCAGCGTGAACTCGAATTTCCGCGGCGCCATGCTGCCTGTCGGGCGCGACGCACCGAGCGTCTCGGCCTCGCTCAGGGCTTTGCGGTCGACGGCATGGTTCGCGGCCAGGCGCACGCGGCGGTCGTGCCACGGCGATTTCGGATCCCATTGATCGAAGAAGTCCAGATAGTGCACACCGATCGCGCCCGAGAAGCCCAGGCGGATGCTCGGATCGCGCTTGAGCTCCATCGCCGCCGGCGTGTCCAGCATGTACGCGACGTCGACCTCGCCGGCCTTGAGCATCGCCGCGCGGGTGGTGGGATCGGGCACCACCTTGAAGACGAGCCGCTTCACCGACGGCACCTTGCGCCAGTGGCCTTCGAACGCCTCCATGGCGAGCTCGACGCCGGGCGCGTAGCTGACGAACTTGTACGGGCCGAGCCCGACGGGCGCCTTTTTGAACCCGTCGTCGCCGACCTTCTCGACGTACTTCTTCGGCACGATCCAGCCAGCGCCGGTGGCGAGCGTCCCGTAGAACGTCATGAAGTCGGGGAACGGCTCGTGCAGGTGGAACCGTACACGCGTCGGCGAGACGATCTCGACGTCGCGCACGCGATCCTTGAGGACACGGCCGACCTTCGAGCGCTGGAAGCTGAACTTGACGTCGTCGGCGGTGAACGGGTCGCCATTGTGAAACTTCAGCCCCTCGCGCAGCTTGAAGTCGTACGTCAGCCCGTCCTTGGATACCGTCCACGACTCGGCCAGGCTCGGCGTCATGAGATTCCCGGGCATCGGCTTGACCAACGCGTCGTGCAGCGCATAGAGCACCCAGAACGGCGTGAGAAATCCGCCGGTGACCTCGCCGGGATCGAACCACGACGGCGCGAGCGTGACGTAGAGCGCCCAGCGCATCTCGCCCTCGGGCTTCGTCGACGACGCGGGACGCGACTGGGCCCGGGCACTGGGCACCGGGACGCCGAGCATGGCGACGGTGACGATCGCGACGGCGACGACGCTGGCGAGGAATCGCTTCATGCTCCCTCCTGAGTGTCGGCTACCATACGCGCACTGGAGGCGACATGAAAGTCACGCTCGTCACGGTCTTGCTGATGACGCTTCTGACGGCACCCGCGGCGGCCGCTCCGGACGGCACGCTGACGTGGGGGCTTCACGTGACGCTGGCCGCGAAGTGGCTCGACCCGAGCGACACCGAGGCGTTCATCAACCCGTTCATGGTGCTCTACGCGATCCACGACGCGGTGGTGAAGCCGATGCCGGGCGGCGACAACACGCCGAGCCTTGCCGAATCCTGGACGATGTCCAAGGACGGGCTGACGTACGAGTTCGTGCTACGCCGAGGCGTGAAGTTCCACAACGGCGATCCGGTGACCGCCGAGGACGTGAAGTTCTCGTTCGAGCGCTACCGCGGCGCGGCCGCGAAGCTTCTGAAGGAGCGCGTGCGCGAGGTGCAGATCGTCGATCCCGGCCGCGTGCGCTTCCATCTCAAGGAGCCGTGGCCCGACTTCATGACGTTCTACGGCACGTCGGCCACCGGCGCGGCGTGGGTCGTGCCGAAGAAGTACGTCGAGCGGGTCGGCGACGACGGGTTTCTAAAGGCGCCGATCGGCGCGGGGCCATATCGCGTGGTGAGCTTCACGCCGGGCGTCCAGCTCGTGATGGAGGCGTACGACGGCTACTGGCGGAAGGTGCCCTCGGTGAAGCGCCTCGTGTTCCGCAGCATGCCGGACGAGACCACGCGCGCCGCCGCCCTGAAGGCCGGCGACGTCGACATCGTGTACCTGCTTTCCGGTCCGACGGCGCAGGACATCAAGCGCACGCCGGGGCTGCAGCTCGTCGCGGCCAGACCACCCGGCGTGCCGTATCTCGATCTGCCCGAGCAGTGGGATCCGAAATCGCCGTGGCACGACCGCCGTGTGCGGCTCGCGGCGAGCCACGCCATCGATCGCGAGGGACTGAACCAGGCCGAGACGCTCGGGATGTCGCGCCCGACGGGCGCGCTGATCCCGCGCGTGCTCGAGTTCTCCCGCGCGTACGACCCGCCGGCGTACGATCCGGCGCTCGCCAAGAAGCTGCTCACCGAGGCCGGATATCCGAACGGCTTCGACGCTGGTGACCTCACTCCGTTTCCGCCCTTCTTCTCGATGGCCGAGGGGCTCGTCAACTATCTGCAAGCCGTCGGCATCCGCACGCGGCTGCGCACGATGGAACGCGCGGCGTTTCTCAGCGCGTGGCGGGAAAAGAAGCTGCACGGCGTCATCATGGGGCTTGGCGCGCCGGCCGGCAACGCGGCGACGCGCATCGAGGTGTACGTGACGAAGAACGGCATCTACTCCTCCGGGGTGGTGCCGGAGATCGAGGACCTGTTCCAGCGGCAGGCGCGCGAGCTCGACCGGAAGAGGCGCGAGGCGCTGCTGTCCCAGATCCAGCAGATCATGCACGACCGCGTCATGCACGTGCCGATCTTCGAGCTGGCCTTTCTCTGGGGTGTCGGGCCGCGTGTCGAAGAAGCGTGTGTCGATCACATCAAGGGCTTTTCGTACGCGGCACCGTACGAGGATCTGAAGCTCAAGCCGGGGCGCTAGCGTCAGTCGATGGTCAGCACCGCCTTGCCGGGATAGCGGCGGGCCATGAGGTCCTGCGCGACCTGCGCGATGTCCTTCCACGGCCGCTCGACGCTGATGTGCGGCGTGAGCTGGCCGGCGGCGACGAGCTCCGCCAACCGCCGCAGGCCGATGCCCGCCGGCTCCTGTCCGAGCTCGACGAAGAGATAAAAGCCATACAGCGTCGCGCGGCCGCCGACGAAGAAGTTGCGCGCGTCGAAGGTGACCTCGCTCGTCGCAGACACGCCGAAGGTGACGCACATGCCCCCGCGCGCGAGCGCGCCGAGGGCGGTGCCCAGTGTGCGGCCGCCGACCGAGTCGAGGATCAGGTCGTATTTCGGCGTCGCGGGGATCTCGTCGCCGACCGTCACCTCGTGAGCGCCGAGCGCACGCAACGACGCCACCTGCTCACTTCGGCGTGCGGCCGCCGTCACGTGCGCACCGGCCACGCGTGCGAGCTGGACCGCGAAATCGCCGACGCCGCCCGTCGCGCCGGTGACGAGCACGCGCCGGCCAAGCAGCATCCCGCCCTTGTCGAGCGAGTACAGGGCGGTGAGTCCGGCGACGGGGAACGTCGCGGCCTGCGAGAAGCTGACCTTGTCGGGCAGCTCGGCCAGCGCGTGCGTCGGCACCGCGACGCGCTCGGCCCATGCGCCTTCCGGCAGCAATCCCACCACGCGTGCGCCGGCGCGCGGCCCCGAACCGTCGGCCGCCGCGCGCTCGACCTCGCCCGCGAGATCCCAGCCCGGACGCCAGCCCGCAGCCGCTTGACCTGCGCGTCGCACCTCGCCGCGGTTGAGCGAGATTGCGCGCACACGAACGATCGCCTCCCCGCGGTCCGGTGTGGCGTCGGGGACCGATGCGATGGCGAGACGACCGGCAGCGGCGGGATCGACGACGACGGCGCGATGGCTCATGGCTGAGACCTCCTGGCCGAATACGGTATCCTCTGGACCTCGACCACGCCAGGAGGCACCGCCATGACGCTCACCGACCGCGTCGCGATCGTGACCGGAGCAGGCAACGGGATCGGTAAGGCCACCGCGCTGGCGCTCGCACACGCCGGCGCCCACGTCGCCGCCGTCGACATCGACGGCGGGCTGGCGAAAGCCACCGCGGTAGCCGTCTCGCAGCTCGGTCGCCGCGGCCTGGCCATCGAAGCCGACGTGGGGGACGTCGGTGCGATCGATGCGATGGTCCGGCGCGTGGCCGCGCAGCTCGAGCACATCGACATTCTCGTGAACAACGCCGGCGTCACGCGGCGCGCCGACATCATGGACCTGACCGAGGCCGATTGGGATCGCATCATGCGCGTGAACGGCAAGGGCGTTTTCTTCTGCTTGCAGCGCGTGGCGCGCGAGATGATTCCGCGGCGCAGCGGCGTCATCGTGAACATTGCGTCGATCGCGGGCAAGGGCTACGCCGGCACGTCGAACGCCATCTACGCCGCCAGCAAGGGCAGCGTCATCTCGCTCACGCGCACCGCCGCGCAGCAGCTCGCCCGGCACAACATCAACGTCAACGCGGTCTGTCCGGGCACGACCGTCACCGCGCTGTCGGAGGACAATGTCGCCACGCGGGCTCGCCAGGAAGGCGTGTCGGTCGAGGAAATGAAGCGACGGCGCAACGCCGCGATCCCGCTCGGCCGTCCGAACGAGCCGGACGATGTCGCCGCGCTCGTCGTGTTCCTCGCGTCGCCCGGCGCCCGGAACATCACCGGCCAGTCGTTCAACGTCGACGGCGGCGTCATCTTCGACTGAGCCATGGCGATGCGCACACGGCCGCCGTTTCGCGCCGATCACGTCGGCAGTCTGCTGCGTCCGCGCGAGCTGCGGGAGGCGCGCGCGCAGGCCAAGGCCGGCACCATCACGCCCTCGCGGCTCCGTGAGGTCGAGGATCGCTGCATCCGAGCGGCGGTCGCGCGACAGGAGTCGATCGGGCTGCGCGGTGTCACCGATGGCGAGTATCGACGCGACTTCTGGCATCTGGATTTCATGGCCGCGCTCGAAGGCGTGGGCACGACGGCGCCCGTCGGGATGGTGTTCCAGGCCGAAGACGTCCCGCCGATGGCGACGATCATCGGAAAAGTCCGCTGCAGCACGCCGGTGATGGTCGACCACTTTGCGTTCTTGAAGTCCGTCGCGACGGCGACGCCGAAGCTGACGATTCCGTCGCCGGCGATGCTGCACATGCGCGGTGGCCGCAACGCGGTTTCGCGTACGGCCTATCCCGATCTCGGCGAGTTCTGGGCCGATGCGGCCGCCGCGTACCGCACCGCGATTCGTCATCTCGGGCGCGCGGGATGTACGTATCTGCAGCTCGACGACGTGAGCTGGGCGTACCTCTGCGACCCGAAGGTCCGCGAGAATTTCCGTGCCAACGGCGACGATCCCGCGACACTGCCGCGGCTCTACGCCGATCTCATCAACGGCGCGCTCGCCGATCGGCCGGCCGGCATGGCGGTCACGATGCACACGTGCCGCGGCAACTTTCGCAGCACGTGGTTCGCCGCGGGTGGCTACGCCGACGAGGTCGTGGAGGCGATGTTTTCGACACGCATCGACGCGTACTTCATGGAATGGGACACCGAGCGGGCGGCCGGCTTCGAGCCGCTCCGACTCCTGCCGCGCGACAAGCAGGTGGTGCTCGGGCTCGTCACGACCAAGTCGGGCGCGCTCGAGTCGAAGGACGCGCTGCGACGCCGGATCAACGAGGCTGCGAAGTTCGTTCCGCTCGAGCGGCTGTGCCTGTCGCCGCAGTGTGGGTTCGCCAGCACGCACCACGGCAACGCGCTGACCGAGGACGAGCAGTGGCGCAAGCTCGAGCGCGTCGCCGAGGTGGCGCGCGACGTGTGGGGAGGCTGAGATGAACGTCGGTGTGTCGATTCCGCTGCCCGCGTACCTGGTCGATCCCGGCGCCATGGCGAGGAAAGCCGAGGAGCTCGGCTTCGAGTCGTTCTTCTGTGCCGAGCATCCGTGCCTGCCGGTGCACAGCACCAGTCGCTTTGCCGGCTCGTCCGATGGTGTCATCCCCGAGACGTATGCGCACTTCGTCGACCCGTTCGTCGCCCTCGCGCGCGCCTCGGGCACGACGAGCCGCATCAAGCTCGCCACCGGCATCGTGCTCGTCCCCGAGCGGCACCCGATCCTGCTCGCCAAGGAGGTCGCGACGCTCGATCTGTTCAGCGGCGGCCGTTTCCTGTTCGGCATCGGCGCGGGCTGGCTCAAGGAGGAGACCGAGCTCATGGGCGGCGACTTCGCGCACCGCTGGACGCAGACGCGCGAGTCCGTGCTGGCCATGAAGGAGCTGTGGACGAAGCCCGAGGCCTCGTTCGAGGGGCGGTACTACAAGTTTCCGGCGGTGAAGTCCAACCCCAAGCCCGCGCAGAAGCCGCATCCACCTGTCCTGCTGGGCGGCGGCGCCAAGAACGTGCTCCAGCGCGTGGCGACGTGGGGCGACGGCTGGCTCCCGAACCGCGTGACGCCCGAGCAGGTGCGCGAGAGCCGCGCCACGCTCGACCGGCTCGCCAAAGAGGCCGGCCGCGATCCGTCGAAGCTGACGATCTCGGTGTTCGGCCAGCTGCCCGATCGTGATCTGATCCGGCGCTATCTCGACGCCGGCGCCCACCGCGTGATCGTGCGTCCGGAGGCGGTGAAGACGGACGCCGACATGGCCGCCCAGCTCACGCGTATTGCGGAGACGGTGCTGCGGTAGCTGGCGGTGCTGCGGTAGCTGGTGAACTGCGGGACGGCGGCGGAGCGCCGCCGTCCCGGCTCGATGTCAGTCGTTGCCCTTCGGTGTCCCGTACACCGCGATGCAGCCGTTCAAACAGTTCGGAAAGACGTTGTTGGCCGACAACGGCACGAGGGCGTGGTTGTTGTGGGGGTCGACGGCGACCGAGTGTGCCGTGCCCGCGACCACGACCGGCGTCGCGGTCGGCTTGCCGGCGGTATTGATCGTCGGCACGATCTGCACGAGCGTCTGATCTTCGGCGTCGATCACGCCGAGCACGGGGCCGGTCGGGTTGGCCCGAGCCGCGAGATAGTAGCGACGGTCGCCCGGGTTGAACCAGACTTCATCGCTGCCGGACACGCCGGCGACGGCGCGATCGATCGCGCCCGTCTTCGCATCCATGATCACGGAGATGGGCGCCGCCGTGTTGACATCGCTCGTGCTCCAGGCGTTGCCCGCGGTGTCGAAAATCGTGCTGCAGCCGAGCAGCAGATCTTGATGTGGACCGAGCGTCAGCCCCGCGGGCTGACAGTGCTGAACGGGAAACATGACTTCGACGACGGCCGTGTGCGGGTTGATGCGCGCGACCGCGCCGTTGGGGCCGGTGCCGTCGCCGGGGCCATTGACTTCGGGGATCGACTGGTAAAAACGATGCGTGCCGGGATTCCATACGGGCTGCTCGGCGCCGTTCGTCGCCGTGGTGAACGTGATGCGGGCGCCGACGCCCAGATGGCCGGTCGCCTTGTCGACGGAGATCAGCGTGGCAAACGGCGGCGAGTCGGCGTTGTTGACGACGAGCAGCAGCCCGTCCTCGGGGTCATAGGCAAGCTCGTCGGCGCGCAGGCTGTCGTCTCCGCCGGTGGAGACGCTGTCGACGACGGTGTCGGTCCGGAGATCGATCGAGACGACGCGGCTCGGCGCGTCGCTGACGAATAGCCAGTGTCCGGAGACGGCAACGCCGTTGGGACCCGAGCGGTCGTTGTCGGCCACGTGTCCGACGCCGCCGGGGCCGGGCTTGAGTGCCACGCCTCGGAAGCCGCCGAAGATCTGCTTCACGAACGTGTTCGTTCGCGCGTCGACGACGTCGACGCTCGCGTTCGAGCGGTCGGCGAGGTAATAGAGCTGCGTGGCCGGATCGATCCAGCTGATATCGAACGCTCGCAGCGGACTCATGCCGGGCGGGATCGGAACGGTGGCCAGCAGCTTGACCGCACCGTGGTGATCATCGTCGGCATAGGTGGTGACGGCGCCGAACATCGAGACGCCGGCGAGGAGCAGCATGGTGGTGAGAGCGGAATATCGCAGCATGGCACAACCTCCGTTGGAGACCACTGCTGTGACGGGACGAAGGCCTCCCCGACCGGACGTCCCGAGGCCGTGACGCGTGTCGCTACGGCGTGCGCGCGTTACGCGGAGGGCGGGGCGCGAGGGACGGCGGTCGCGTACGAGCGAGGCTCGAGCGGCGGTTGCGGCTGCTCGGTGACATCGCCGACGACCGATGCCGATGGCGGTGAGGGATCGGCATCGACTGGCGCGAGCGGGTGGAGGTGCGAGCTGAGCAACAGGATGACGTCGTCGTAGTCGCCGTCATCCCAGAACCCGGGGGTGCTCGGGTCGATCGGGCTGCCGTGCACGAGCGGCGTGAGCACCGTCAACAGCACACCGAGCACGACCGCGACGAGCTTCACAGCCGGAACGGTACTCCCGGCCGGAGCTGTTTACAACATTTACAACCGCTGGTGGTGCGCGCGGTTTGCCCCCGCGCTCGCTAGCCCTTTCGCAGTGTGGCGGCCGCCTCGACGATCACGCGCAGCTTGGCCTCCGCCACGCCCGAGGACGCGACGGGGTTGTCGGCAAACGTCGCGAATCCGCAGTCGGGCGTGAGGATGACGCGCTCGGCGCCGACGAGGGCGATCGCGCGCCGCGCGCGAGCGACGACCTCGTCGACGGATTCGATCGCCTCGCGCTTCTGGTTCACCACGCCGATGCCGACACGCACACTCGCCGGCAGGTCCTTGAGCATCGTCAGGTCGCCGGCGCGCGGCGTCGCCGTCTCCAGCAGCAGCATGCCGACGTCGACGCGCCGAAAGAGGCCGACGAGCGGCCGGTAGTCACCGCTCAGCGCGGCGCTCTCGTCGCGGGTCCAGTTGCCGCGGCACACGTGCATCGCGAGTCGCTCGCGCGGCAGACCGGCCGCCACCGCGTTGATCAGCTCGGCCGCGAAGTCGAGCTCCGCGGCGGCGTCTCCCTTCTCGCTCAGCGCGCCACACATGAAGCTGCGCGCGTTCTTCGCGCCCGTGAAGACGACCTCGGAGAGCACCGGCTCGTCGAGCTGCACGAGCGCCGCGCCGGCAGCCAGCAGCGCCGCGATCTCCTCGCGCAGCACGCGCACGATGTCCTGGGCCAGGTGCTCGCGCGAGCGATACGCGCGATCCGAGATGCACTCCATCCACATGATGCGGGTCAGCAGATAGGGCCCCGGCAGGGCGACCTTCACGGGGCGATCGGTGATCGCGCGCACGGTCTCGAGCTCGTGGACGGCGAGGGGACGTCCACGCCCAAGCGGGCCGAAGACCGCGGGGTGTCGGACCTCGCTCGCCGGCACGTCGAGCGAGCGCATCTCCGCCTCGAACTCGGCGGGATCGTCCACGAGCGCCAGCAGATCGGTCAGCGGAATCAGCTGACAGTTGTCGAGACGGCTGCCGACGAAGCTCGCGTAGTTGTCGCGCCGCTGCTCGCCGTCGGTGACGACGTCGACGCCCGCGCGCAGCTGGGCGTCGACCGCCAGACGGGTGGCGTCCTGCGCCGTCGCGGCGAAGTCCTCGTCGGACAGGCGCCCTTCCATGTGATCGTGGATGGCGCTCAGCATCCAACGGGGCCGCGGCCAGCTGCCGATGCCCATGACGGCGAGTGGCGGAATCGGCGGTGCCGGCGCGGGCGGCGGTAGCGCGGTGGGAATGTGAACCGGCACGACGGCGCGTGGCGAGACCGCGACGGGACGCGTCGGCGCCGTCCGTTCGGCACGCGCGGCGAGCGCCCCCTTGCAGACGAGGAAGCTGCGCTGACGATCCCGGCGCGTGACGGACACCAGCTCGTTGCCGGTCATCCGACACCACGCCGGGAAATCTTCCTCGACGGAGATCTCCGTCGACGTGAACTCCAGCAGCTGACCCGGGAGCAGCGGATCGATGTGCTGCCGGATCAGCAGCAACAGACCGTTGCCGCAGTCGAGGTCCCCACCGTCGAAACGCGCGTCGGGCTCGAAGGGATGACGCTCGGCGTACGGCATCGGCATGCCTCGGACCTCAGTAGCTCACGCAGGGGCTGCCATCGGACAAAAACTCGACCAGCTTGGCGCCCCCGACGATGCTGGCGCCCGAGACGAGAGTGTTTTCGTCGAGCTTGCGCTTCTTGAAGCACGGCGAGCAGACGTAGATCGTGCCGCCGGCCTTCGCGAAGTTGTCCATCAGCTCACGCAACGGCGCGAAGCCCTCCTCATGGATGCCGTCGGCGAACCCGCGCTGGGCGAGCCGGACACCCTCGACGCTCAGGAAGACCATCGTCTCCTTGCCGGAGCCGACGGCGGCGTTGGCCACCACGAAGCCCACGGTGGCCTTGTCGGTGTTGTCCTTCGAGTGGGTGAGACTCACGCAGAATTTGTTCGCCATGGCTCAGCGCTCCTTTCGGCGGATGAAGTACACGGGGTGATCAGCGGCAAGCAGCGTGTGCCCGGTGAGCCGGCACCACGCGGGGAGATCGGCCGGCGCTCCGGCGTCCAGCGCGACAAGACGGAGCACCTGCCCGGGGCGCATCGCCTCCATGCGTCCGCGCAGCGTCAGCACGAGCTCGCCGCAGGCGAGATCGCCGGCATCCCACACGGTGTCGACGGCCGGCGTGACGGCGCGCGGCTCGCTCACGACGCGCTCGCAGCGCGGGCGTAGATCTGATCGAACGCGCCGGCGTCGAGCCGGTTCACGGGCGCATCTTCGATCACGCGTCCGGCCCGGAGCGCGATGATGCGATCGGCGTACGCCGCGGCCAAGTGCACCTGATGCAGGCTCGCGACCACGGCCACCCCGGCTCGCGCCACCACGCGCAGCGCCTCGAGCACCGCCGCCGCGGCCTCGGGGTCGAGGCTCGAGACCGGCTCGTCCGCGAGCAACACGATGGCTTCCTGCGCAAGCGCGCGCGCGATCGCGACACGCTGTTGCTGGCCTCCGGAAAGCTGATCCGCGCGCGCGTAGGCACGGTCCAGCAAGCCGACGGCGTCCAGACAGGCGAGCGCCCGCTGGCGCTCGGCGCGCCCGAAGCGCCGGAGCAGCACGCGCCAGGTCGGCAGACGCGCGAGACGGCCGGCCAGCACGTTGTGCAAGGCGGTCAGGCGCTGCACCAGGTTGAACTGCTGGAAGATCAGCGCCATGTCCTGTCGCGCCGCGCGCAGCTCGCGACCGCGGATGGCGCAGATGTCTCGACCACGAACGAGCACCGAGCCGCGATCGGGACGGGTGAGCCCGGTCACGCAGCGGAAGAGCGTCGTCTTGCCCGCGCCGCTGGGTCCGATCACCGCGACGAACTCGCCGGGCTCGACGGAGAACGAGACGTCCGCGAGCGCGGTGATTCCGTCGTAGCGCTTGGCGAGATGCTCGACGCGCACGCTCATGTGAGGCGGCGCCGGACCCACTGGCTCGCGTGGTCGATGACGGTCACCATCGCGAGGATGATCACGAGGATGGTCAGCAGTCGCGGAAAGTCGAGCAGGTCCATCGAGTTCTTCAGCTCCTGGCCGATGCCGCCAGCGCCGACGACACCGAGCACGGTGGAGGCTCGCACGTTGAACTCCCACCAGAACAACCCGATCGACAGCATGACGGGCGCCACGTCTGGGACGAGCGCGAACGCGAGAACTTTCACGCGGGAAGCGCCGGTGACGGCGGCCGCCTCCACCGGCCCCGGTGGGATGTTCTCGATCGCCTCGGCCCAGAGCTTCGCCGTGCTGCCCCACGTGTGCAGCGCGATGCCGAGGACGCCCGCGAACGGTCCGAGTCCGACGGCGGCCACGAAGAGCAGCGCGAAGACGAATGAGTCGATGCCGCGCAGCGCATTCAGAAACCAGCGCGCCGGGTAATACAGCGCCATCGACGGCGTGACGTTGCGCGCGGCGAGCACGGCGAGCGGCAACGCCAACAGCGCGGCGCCGGTCGTGCCGAGCGCGGCCATCGCGACGGTTTCCGCGGCGCGCAGCAGCAGCACCGGCAGCTCGTCGGTGGCCGGGGGCCACGCCTTGGCGGCCCACGACGCCATTCTGGGAAGGCCGGTGAGCAGCTTGCCGGGATCGACACGGGCGAGGTGCCAGCACAGCGCATAGAACGCGGCGAGTGCCAGCACCGCGGCCACGAAGCGGGCACGGCTGATCGACAGCCAGCGCACGGCCGGCTCCGGATAGTCGCGCGCCGCGAGCGGCGCGGCCACGCTCACTTCTTCTTGATCCGGCCGACGAGGATGCCGGCGTCTTCGATCATCTTGTAGCTCGCGTGCGTCGCGGGGACGAAGCCCGTGTAGTGGTTCGGCAGCAGTGACTTCGCCTCGGTCTCCGACATGCCGACCACGACCTCCTGAATGCGTTTGGTCAGCGCGGAATCGAAGCCATGTCGGACGGCGATCGCGTCGTTGGGCAGCGGATCCGACTGCCACACGATCTCGGTGGCGGCTTTCTCGAGCTTGCCGGACTCGATCATCGCGGTGCGGTTCCGGTCGAAGTCGGTCGCGCAATCGGCCTGCCCGCTCGCGACGGCGATCTCGTTCGCGGCATGCGTCGCGCCGTCGGAGTACTGGAAGTACTCCTTCGGATTGATGCCGCGGGTGCGAAACCACGCGGTCGGTATGAGCCATCCCGAGGTCGACCCCACGTCGGCGAACGACACGCGCCGAGCCTTCGCGTCCTCCGGCCACGATTTGATCCCGCTACCGGGCTTGCAGACGACGATCGCGTGATAGATCGGCTTGCCGTCGTACTTCGCCGTCGCGATGGCGGTGACGCCCGAATCGTTGTTCGCGAGCACGTAGCCCCATGGCCCCATCCACGCGACGTCGACCTGCTCGTTGGCGAGCGCGACCGAGATGCCCGCCCAGTCCGTCGTCGCCACGAGGTCGTACTCGCGGTTCACCTTCTTGGCGAGATCGGCGAAGAAGGGCTCGAAGGCTTTCTTCGTCTCTGCCGGTGTCGGCTGCAGTGGCCCGACGCCGAAGCGGAGCTTCGCCGTCTGCGCGGTGAGCGATGCCACCGGCGCCAAGGCGAGCGCGCCAAGCATGATGCAGACGAACAACAAGCGGGATGGGAATCTCATCGGCGGCGGCCTCCTGAAGGCGTTCGAGCAGCTCTGGCGGGCGCCAGAGTACCCGTGACACCTCTATGCCGCAAGCCGATCGGATCTATCGGCGACGACGATCGATGGCGGCGATCCCTATGTGTGCGGGCCGGGCAAGCGCTCAGCCCTCCTTGCGACGAATCAGATACACGGGCGGCGCCGCGGAGAGCAGCGTGTGGCCGGTGAGGCGGCACCACGCCGGCATGTCTTCCGCCGCGCCGAGGTCCTGCGCCACGAGGCGCAGCACCTGGCCCGGCCGCATCGCCTCCATGCGGCCGCGCAGCCGGAGCAACAGCACGCCGCACGCAAGATCGCCGGCGTCCCAGACGACGTCCGCCGCGGCCGAGTCCTTCGCCTCGTCGCTCACGAGATCAGCTTCGCGAGCGCGTCGAGCCGAGGCAGCACGACATCGCGCGGTTCCGAGGGCATCCCGAAGATCGCCCGGTCGACACCGGCGGCACCAAGCTTGTCCAGTCCCTCGCGCTTGGGCGGCGCGAAGAAGATCGACACCGGCGCGGTCTTCGGATCGCGGCCGGCGTGCTTGAGACGCTCGCGGAGGGCGGGAATCTTGTCCACGGGATTCTGATTGGGTCGCATGATCGGCATCCAGCCGTCGCCGAACTCCGCGACGCGATCGAACGTGGTCGCGCCGTCGCCGCCGATCAGGATCGGGGGATGCGGGCGCTGCAGTGGCTTCGGATCCGCCCAGATCTTGTCGAAGCGGACGAAGTCGCCGTGAAATTCGGCTTCCTTCTTGGTCCAGATCTCTTTCATGGCGAGCACCCGCTCGCGCAGCAGGCGCCAGCGCGATTTGAATGCGGTGCCGTGGTGTTCCATCTCCTCGGCGTTCCAGCCACCGCCGATGCCGAACAGCACGCGCCCGCCCGAGAGCCGGTCGAGCGTGGCGACCTCCTTGGCCGTCGTGATCGGATCACGCTCGATCACGAGGCAGATGCCGGTGCCGAGCTTCAGCCGCTTCGTTGCCGCGCCCGCCGCCATGAGCGCGACGAACGGATCGTAGGACGACCAGTACTCGCGCGGCAGATCGCCGCCGCCGGGCCACGGGCTCTTGCGGCTGGCCGGAATGTGCGTGTGCTCGGGAAACCACACCGACTCGAACCCGCGCTCTTCGAGCGCGCGCGCGAAGTCGTCCGGGGCCATCGCGTACTCGGTGGGAAACATGACGACGCCGTAGTGCATCGAACCCTCCTCGGGGCTATTGCAACAGAATTTTTCCGTCGGCGCCCGGCAGATCGAGGCCGACGCGAAGCGCGAGCGTCGGCGCGACGTCGCGCATGTCGATGAGACCGAGCGATCGCCCGGCCGGCACACCCGGGCCGACGACGAAGAACGACGCGCGCAGGTCCGGGACGTCGGGTAGATGACCGTGATTCCCGCCGTTGCCGGTTGACAGCACGGACCCCGTGAGCGAGCTGCCCATCTGCCAGCCCGGCTTGAGGCCTACGAGGAACGCCGCCGGCGGAAACCCGCCGCGCGCGTGCAGCGCCTCGCCGTCGAGCACACGGTCGATGCCGTTCGCGGGGTCGGCCACGAGCTTGTCGAGCAGCATGCGTACCTGACCGCGCGTCACGCCGTCGGCGCCCTCCTTCAACACGATCGCGGCCGAGCCGCCCGACGTCCACGGAATGGCCTTCCAATCGGTGACGCGACCGCGTTCGACCGTGAGAAGCCCGGCGCTGCGGAACGCGACGAACAGATTCAACACCGTATCGACGCGCGCGAAGCCGTGGTCGGAGACGATCGCGACGACCGCCCGGCCCGGCGCCAGCCGCTCGGCCGTCTCGCGCAACTTGCCGACGACGGCGTCCAGTCGCTCGAGCGCCGCGAACGTCTCCGCACTGAACGGGCGCGTCTCGTGCTGAAGGTGATCGAGCGCGAGCAGATGCAGCGTCAGTAACGCCGGACGCTTCGTCTCGAGCAGGCGCGCGGCGAAGCGGCCGCGCGCCTCGTCGTCGTCCACCTCGAGCTTGCGGGGATAGGGGCCAAGCTCGCCCTCGAGCTCGGCAAGAAGTCCCGGTGTGGAGATGACGCGCAGCAGCTTGCCGTCCTCGTCGGTGCCCGCGCGCCAGTACTCGGGAATGTTCCACGTCACGCGCGCGCCGACGCTGACCGGCCATTGCACGCTCGCCGCCGTCCGGCCAGCGCGCGCGGCCGCGTCCCAGAGCGTCGGGACCCGAATGTCTTCCGCATACCAGTACCATGCGCTCTGGCCGGTGCGCATCGGGTCGAAGATGGTGTTGGCGAAAATGCCGTGACGCGAGGGCCACACCCCGGTGATGAGCGTGGTGTGACTCGGATACGTCACGGTGGGAATGACGCCCTGGACACCGTCGGCGTACGCGCCCTCGCTGACGAAGCGTCGCAGCGCGGGAATCTTCAACCCGTGCATGTCCGCGGCGGTGACGTAGTCGGGGCGCAGTCCGTCGATCGAGATCATCAGGAGCAGGGGCGGCGGCGCTTGCGCGGCGGCCCCGACGGCGACGATCGCGAGTGCCACCACGACGACCGCGACGAGCTTCATCCGCGGAAGACCGCCTTCAGCTCCTTGCTCGGCAGCGTGTCGCGGACCCACGTGAATGTCCCGCGCTCGCGCATCTCACGCGCGCCGCGCAGGAATGCGGCGAGCGCGAGTCGGGAGAGCGCCCCACCGACGCTCACTCGCTTGACACCGGCCTCGGCGAGCTGTTCGAGCGTCAGCGACGGATCGGCCGCGCTCATCACGACGTTGACGGGGCGCGATACCGCAGACGTGACCGCGCGAATCGTCCCGAGGTCCTTCACGCCGGGCGCATAGAGGACGTCCGCGCCGGCCTGCTGGAATGCCTGTAGCCGCTTGATCGTGTCGTCGAGGTCCATCCGTCCGTGCAGCAGGTTTTCGGCGCGGGCCGTGAGCATGAACCGGAACGGCAGCGACCGGGCGACCTCGACCGCCGCGTGCACCCGCTCGACGGCCAGCGTGAAGTCGTAGATAGGCTTGTCCTGCTCGCCGGTGGCGTCCTCGATGGAGCCGCCCACGATCCCCGCCTCGGCGGCGAGCCGGATCATCTCCGCAGCCGCGCGCGGCTCGTGAGCATAGCCGTTCTCGAGATCCGCGTTGACGGGCAAGTCCGTAGCCTCCGCGATCGCGCGGCAGTTCGCGACCACCTCCTCGCGGCTGACCGTCAGCGTGCCGTCGACGCGGCCGAGCATGTTGGCGAGCCCATAGCTCGTCGTGGCGAGCGCCTCGAAGCCGAGCGAGGCAAGCAGCTTCGCGGTGCCCGCGTCCCACGGGTTCGGGATGATGAACGCGCCGGGTCGCTCGTGCAGCGCGCGAAACGCCTCCGCCTTCTGCGCCTGTGATCGCATGGTTTCGGTACTCAGCTGAACGTCAGCACGGTGCGCGCAACCTCGCCGGCCTTCATCGCGCGGAAGGCGTCGTTGATGTCCTCCAGGCGCCCGCGACGGGACACCATCTCGTCCAGCAGCAGCCGTCCCTGCCTATAGAACTCGAGATAGAGCGGGATGTCGATGCGGAAGCGGTTGCTGCCCATGCGCGAAGTCTGCACGCGGCACTCCGGGCGGATCGCCATCCACGGGAACTCGATGGTCGCATCCGGTGGCAGCACGCCGACGATCGTCGCCGTGCCGCGGATGGCGAGGCTCTCGATCGCCTGACGCACGAGCTTCGCGTTGCCCACCGCCTCGAACGCGTGATCGACGCCGCCGCCCTTCGTGAGCGCGCGGATGGCCTTCACCGGATCGTCGTGGCTGCTGTTCACGACGTGCGTGGCGCCAACCCGCTTCGCGATCTCCAGCTTGCCATCGAACACGTCGACGCCGATGATCTGCCGCGCGCCGCCGATGCGCGCGCCCTGCACGATCGCCAGGCCGACGCCGCCGCAGCCGAACACGGCCACCGTCTGGCCCGCCTGCAGGCCGGACGTGCGTAGCGCGGCGCCGACGCCGGTCAGCACGCCGCAGCCGACGAGCGCGGCACGGTCGAGCGGCAGGTCGGGATCGATCTTCACCACGGAGTTTTCGTGCAGCAGCATGTGCTCGGCGTAGCTGGCGATGCCGATGAACTGGCGCAGCGGCGCGCCGCCCTGCGACAGCCTCGGCGCCGCCGAATCGGCGCGCTGCACCAGCCCGCCCGTGCAGAGGTTGGGATGGCCGTCGAGACACTGCGGGCACGCGCCGCAGAAGCCGGAGAGACACGCGACCACGTGATCACCCGGCTGCAGCGTCGTGACGTCGCTTCCGACGGCCTCGACGACGCCCGCTCCCTCGTGGCCGAGCACGATGGGGCGGTCGAGCGGCCAGCGCCCCAACCCGTCGACGACGTGCAGGTCGCTGTGGCAGACGCCGGTCGCGGCGGTGCGCACCAGCACTTCGCGCCCCCACGGCTTGTCGACCTCGACCGATTCGATCGTCAGCGGCGCGTGCGTCTTGCGGAAGATCGCGGCTTTCATTTGCATAAGATCATCCTCACCGAGGCAGGTTCCAGCCGATCCACTCACACACCCCGCGACCCATCACGAGCTCGGCGTCGCGACCCCGGAGCCATGCTAGCTCTTCGGTGAACATCGTCACGCATTGCCAATACGGGCAGGGCATGCGGGTGATGTCGGTGCCCCAGAACATCCGCGCGGGTCCAAAGGCGTCGAAGATTCGCTTCAGCTTGTCGTGAATGTCGCGGAAGGGGTAGGGCTCGGCCGAATAACTCGGCGCGCCGGTAGCCTTGATCGCGATGTTCGGATACTTGGCGAGCGCCAGCATCTGCGGCAGGTTGTCCCACGCGCCCTCGCCGGTTTCCGCGGGCGAGCGGCGGCCGAGATGGTCGATGACCAGCTTCAACCGCGGATGGCGTTCCGCGACCTCACCGACTTTGGCCAGGAAGTTTGCGGCCAGGAGCGCGACGGGCAGGCCCGCGCGCTCGGCCGCCGGCCACAGCCATTCGATGGTGCCGTCCGTCGGCCACGACTTCATGTGCGGCTGCAGAAACGTGAAGCGCAGGCCGAGCATGCCGGGCTGCTGTTTCCAACCGTCGATGAGCCCGCGGCTCTCCGGCTTGTCCAGCGGGAAGTTGCCGAGAATCGCGAACCGGTCGGGGTGCGCACGCGCGGCGTCGATCGCCAGCGCGTTGGCATTCGGGTCCCACGACGTCGGCGGATGGATCACCGCGGCATCCACGCCGGCGGCGTCCATCTCTTTGAGGAGATCGTCCTTCGTGAACGCGGGAACCTGGCGGTGCCGGAGATTGCTCGGCGTGCCGCCGGACCAGATGTGAACCTGCGCGTCGACGATCACCATGGCGGCTCCTAGCGTGTGAGGACTTCGGCGCCGGGCGCCGCTTCGAGTTCGCACGCGTTGACGGTCATGGCGAGCATGCTGTAGTAGCCGATCGCGCCGGTGAGCTGGATGAATCCGTCGTCACCGAAGCGTGCGCGCAATGTCTTCACGCTGCCATCGTCGACGCGGTGCTCCCGCAGCAGCGCGCGCGTGAAATCGACGATCTGCGCGTCCTCGGGCGGCAGACCGCGCGAGTCCTTCTCCCGAATCGCCGCGACCGTCGACTCCGGCACGCCGAGCTTGCGCGCCTGGCCGGTCTGAGCGCCCCAGACGTACACCGCGTCGAGCTCGCGGGCGACCGTCATCGCCGCCAGGACGCGCACCCGCATATCGAGTGAGCCCTCGAAGCGGACGAACGCGCCGAGGTGCGCCAGCCGTCCGGCCAGCTCCGGGCAGTGCAGGAACATCGTGAACGGGCCCTGCAGCGCGCCGCGGCTGGCGACGATGCCATCGACGATCGTCTGATCCTTCGCGGCGACCTGCTGCTTGCTCGTGATCGGCGTCAGTCTCGCCATGTCGATCTCCTTGGGCGCCTCATTTGATGAACGGCTCCGGCGGCAGGCTCCGTTCGGCGTGCGGCTGCATCGTCATCTCCACAGTCGCCGCGTGGCGAGGTCGGCACCTTCACGCAGCGCCGCGAGCTTCGTCCACACGACGCTTTCCTCCACGAGCTGCGAGCCGGCAAAGGTGCCGAAGCCGCAATCGACCCCCGCGATCACGCGCGTGCGGTCACCGACGGCGTCCACGGCGGCGGCGATGCGATCCGCGACCACCTCCGGATGCTCGACGACGTTGGTCGTGGAGTCGATGACACCGGGCACGAACAGCATGCCGTCCGGCAGCGGGTAGCGACGGAACGCTTTGAGCTCGTGCTGGTGACGGGGGCTCGCGAGCGGCAATGACAGCGCGCCCACGCGCGCGCGATAGACGATCGGCAGCAGTGGCTCCAGCGGCACGTCGTGCGTGTGCGGACCGTCGTAGTTGCCCCAGCAGAGATGCAGGCGGATGCGGTCGGCCGGCAGGCCGGCGATCGCCTCGTTGATGGCCGCGATGTGGAGCGCGACGGCGGCCAGGAAGCCGTCCAGCGGCTCGTCCTGGAAAAAGCGCGCGCGCTCCATCGCCAGGTCGGGACAGTCGAGCTGCAGGACGAAGCCACGCGCGACGATCACTTCATACTCTCGGCGCATCTCACGCGCGAGTGCGTTGAGATAACGCTCGTGCGAGCCATACCAGGCATCGAGCATGATCGTGGCGATCACGCCGGGCGAGGCGGCCGTCATGAACGCCTCGGTGAACTTGTCGGCGCCCGGGGCGCGACGGAACAGCTCGCACTCGGCGATGGCCTCGGTCACATCGCTATACGCGATCTCCGCGACGGCCTGCGGCGCGTCGTTGATGCGGGCGGCGCCGGCGCGCTGGCGCGACAGGCGTGCGGCGTAGTCCGGATGCTCGGCAATGTCGCGCGAGAGGCGTCGCGCGCTCGCACCGCCGAACCCGCGCATGCGGCGCGCGGGATAGGTGGAAAAGCCCACGCGCGGCTGCTCGCCGTCGTTACCGACGTCGATGCCGGCCTCGAGCTGGCGCGCAACCACGCGCCGGACGGCCGCCTCGGCCTCGCGCGCGAGCGCGGTCGCGTCGACCGGCTCACCGCGATCCTGACGCACGAGCAGATCGCGAAGCGCCGCGGGACGCGGCAGGCTGCCGGTGTGCGTGGTGACGATCCTCGACTCGCTGCGCTTCATCACGAGCCTCCAGCGAAACGCGGTTTAGGCTACACCATGCCGCGAGTCGCCGGAGGGCCGCCGCCGGGCGCGGGGCTCACGCTCGGCCTGATGGTCACTCGGCGTACAATTTTTCCCACCAGCGGCGCTGGTCGACGGCGGAGACCGGGCCGATCTTGCGGCGAATCTCGTCGAGCGGCCAGCCGGTCAACGACGCGAGCGTCGCGGCCTCCGTGTCGACGCGCGCCCGCAGCGACTCGCGGTAGCGCTCGGCGGCGTCGCAGCGCGCTTCGCCCTTCCACGGATGTCGCAGCACGTAGCGTCCCTGGAAATTGGCCGGTCCGCGGTTTCCTGGAACACGAGGTCTTCGGGGAAATGCGCGGCGTCGTACCGCACGTGGAGCCGCGTGACGAACACGTCGGCGGGGATTGCCGCGAGGCGCCGATCGAATCGCTGGTTCGGCTGAGGCAGGGCGAGCCAGAACACGCCCAGCTTCCGGAGCTCGACGGTCGACAGCGGCTCGGCGGCGCACGGATCGCACCAGCTCATGTCCCACGCATACTCGAGAAACACGGCTTGCATGTCCTCGCGCCGCACCTGGTGCGCGAACATCGCGCGGTAGAACTGCGGAATCCTTCACGTAGACGGGAAGCTCCATGCCGGTGGGCAGCCGGACGGTGCGATAGTTCGTCGTCTCCACCCGTCCGTTGCGCGTGAGCGCGTACACGAACAGATCTTGATGGCCGTCGGCGTTGAGCGTGCCGAGGCGGATCGGCAGCATGAACTTCGGCGACTCGAAGGCCATCTGCAGCGGGCGCAGGTAGCTGAAGCCGAGCCGCGCCTGCTCGGTGAGATTCACGCGCGCCACGAAGAACTTCATGTGCTGTTTGATATAGCTGCCGAGGACGGCCGAGGCGCCGGACGGGAGCCGATAACCGTTGTCCCGCAGCCACGTCTCGAGGCCACCGCTCTCGCGCGCGGACAGAAGGAGAATGTCGTACTCGCCGACGGTGTAGCGCGCCTCGATCGTCACACCGTTCGCGCGTGCGCGATCGGCGGCCGCCAGCTCTTTTCGCAACGCTAACGACTGCGCCGTGGGCGCGGCGGCCGGCGCCCGCGCGACGCACGGATCGTCGTCGAAGTATTCGACGAGCCGCGGTGCGGTGTAGGCGTCGAGATGCTCGATCAGCTTGCGGTCGCTGATCCGGATCTGGCCCTTCTCGAGCACCGTGGGCACCGGGACGACGATGGCGAACTCTTTGGGGTCGCCCTTGAAGTCGTTGGCCATCGTGATGACGGTCTTGTCGTCGTGACGCACCAGCACGACCTGCGAGGCCTGGTTGAAGAGCCGGGCGTCGGCCTTGGCGACGTAGAAGCCACAGAACGCCAGCACCGTGGGCGTCGTCAGCGCGACGACGAGCAGGCCGGCCACCAGCGCGGTGAGATGTCTCATGACGGGCTCCTCCACTGGTAACGCGTCCCGGGCAGCACGCGATCGAGGAACGGGACGGCGAGCGAGCACACGGCCAGCGACCACAGCAGGCCGTTGGTCCTGAACAGCCAGAACTGGACGGTGTAGGCGCCCAGCGCGACGAGCGCCGCGAACAGCAGGCGGCCGGCGCGCGAATCCGGCGTGGCCCGGGGATCCGAGATCATGAAAAACGCGAACAGGACGAGGGCGCCGTTTTCCAGCCGATGCAGCGGGATCGCCATCGGCTCGCCGAGCCAGAGCGAGCGCGCAATCAACAGGCTTGCGTAGGTCGCGAGGAACGCCAGCGTGACGTCGGCGCGCGCCGCGCGATTGACGACGAGCCCCCCGGCGCAGGCGAGCAGGAACGCGAAGATCAGGTCGCTGCCCCACTGGCCGGGCGAGACCCAGACCCCGCTTGTCACGAGCATCATGACGACGAGCGCGAAGTTGGTGGGATTGAACACGTGCTTGTTCCGCACGCGCAGCGTGAACTTGCTCGCGATCGCGATCACCGCCGCGAGGACCGCCAGCTCGAGCGCGGCGGTGCGAAGCAGCAGGCAGAGCGAGAGCGCCGAGATCAGCGCGCTCCGCGGATCGAACCGGTCGCGGCGGGCCAGCCACGTGCAGAATACCTGGGTGGAAAGCGCCGTCGCGATGATCACGACCGCGGTCAACGCCTGGACCTCCAGATCGAGGCGCAGCATCCCGTAGCCGAGCAGACCGGCCAGCGTCGCGATCTGATAGAGGCGCGGATCCCAGCGTGTGGTCGGCGCGGCGCGCGCAGTAGCGCGATCAGCGACCGGGACGACGACGGCGGCGGGTGAGGCCTGGGTGACCTGTGAGACGGGCGTCATGCCCGCTTAGACAGGGCACGTTGCTGAAAGTTCCCGGGTAGACCGACTACACGAGCGCGGGCAGGACGTCCTTCGTGAAGCGTTCGAGCTGGGCCTGCTGGTCGTCGCCGACGAACCGGATGCACAGGTCGGTCACGCCGGCGTCCGCATAGCGCCGCAGCGCACCGATCACGACATCGGCCGGGCCCAGGCCCATCAGCCCGCGCAGGTGGACGCCGCCGCCATAGTAGGTGGCGAGGAAGTCGCGCGTGGTGCGCTCGGCGCGCGCGCGGTCGTCGTCCAGCCGCACGGTCGTGTAGACACACAGCGGAAAGTCGCGCAGCGCGCGGCGGTGCCGGTGCAAAGCCTCCTCGGCCAGCTCGCGCACGCGCCGGCACTCGTCGGCCTCGAGATAGGTCGTGATGATGCCGTCGCCCAGCCGCGCGAATCGCTCGAACTGCGCGGGCAGAAACTCGCCGCGGTTTCCGGCGGTGATGAGCACGGGCGGCCCCGCCGTGCTCCACGGCAGCGGCCCGATCGTGTGGTCGACCAGCTCGACGCCGTGGCCGGAGTGAGTCACCGGCTCGCCGCGCCAGAGCATTCGCCAGATCTCGAGGTGCTCTTCCAACCGCCGCACGCGGCGCTTGTGGTCCATGCCGCACGCGGCCCACTCTCGCTCGGCGGACGGCAGGCTCCAGCCCACGCCGAGCCCGAGCACGACCCGCCCGCGCGAGAGGCTGTCGACGTTCGCGATCTGGTGCGCGAGCACCACCGGCTGGCGCAGCGCGGGGAGCAGCACGGCGGTGCCGAGCCGCACGCGTGACGTCATCGCGGCCAGGTACGCGAGCGTCGTGAGCGGCTCGAGCCGCGGCTTGGCGACGATGCTGTCGCCGACCCAGACCGCGTCGTACCCTGCCTCGTCGGCGTGCCGCGCCATCGCCCAGCACTCCTCGACGGCGGGTCGGCGCGCGGACTGCATGACGGCGCCACGCGTGGGGATCAGAATGCCAATGCGCATCAGGCCGATCGCACCCAGCCTCCGTGCACGGGATGATGCGAGCACAGAAACTCGACGAACGCGGGGCGGCCTTTGGCGTTCTCGTCGAACGCGCGCTTGAGCGCGGGAACGATCTCCGCGGGCTGGCTCACGTCTTCGGCGTGGAACCCGACGGCCTTCGCCATGTTCGCCATGCAGGCGTTGCCATGATCCGACACTTTCCACGTGTACGGATCGTGGCCGGCGCCCCAGAACCCCGGCCCATAGCCGGAGTAGCCGCCATTGTTGATGTGCAGCGTGGTGATGCCGATGCCGTAGCGCGCCACCGCCTCGAAGTTGCCCATCATGTAGCAGACGCCGGCGTCGCCGGTGATGTGTACGCATTGACGATTCGGATAGGCGAGCTTCGCCCCGACGGCGCCGGCCAGGCTGAAGCCGAGTGTCGACACGTTGCCCCACCCGAGGAACCCCCGCGGGATCTGCGCCTCGTACACCGTGCTCGTCTGATCGCGCGTGTTGCCGGAGTCCGCGGTGACGAATGAGTTCTTGGGATCGAGCACCTTCATGAGGTCGCCGAGCACGCGGTAGGGATTGATCGGCGTTTCGGTCGACGTCAGCCATGGCTCGAACTTCGCGCGGAACGCGGCCTTGGCAGCCTTGACCTCCTCGAGGACCGCGGGCGCCTTGCGGCCGCCGCGACGGCCCAGCTCGTCGGCGAGTGCGGCCAGCGTGAGCTTGGCGTCACCGATCACCGCGTGGCGCGTCTCGTACGAGCGGTTGATGTCGAGCAGGTCGACCGTGCACTGCACGATCGTCTTCGCCTCGGCATCCGGGATGGCGTGGCTAAAGCGATTCGGGAACAGGCTCGAGCCGATCGAGAACAGCAGGTCGCAGCCCTTCAAGAAATGATCGGCGTGCGAGCCGCGCACGCCGACGGAGAGCGGATGATTCTCGGGAAATGCGCTCTTGCCCTTGAGCGTCGTGAGGACCGGCACCTGCGCTGCCTCGGCGAAGCGCAGCAGCTCGGTCGTCGCGTCGGCGTACAGCACGCCCTCGCCGACGTAGAGCAGCGGATTCTTGGCCGCGAGCAACGCCTTGATCGCGCTGGTGACGTCATCGGGGTCGGGGCCCGAGCGCCAGCCCTTCACGGTCGTGTACGGATGCTCGGCTTCGTCGTACTCACCGAGGTCGCGCGGGATCAGCAGCAGGACGGGGCCGGGCCGACCGGAGCGCAGGTGGGTGAAGGCGCGCCGCAGGTAATCCGGCACGAGCTCGGCGCGACCGATCTCGCCGACCCACTTCGTGACCGACTTGAACGCTTCGCCGATGTCGTAATGCGTGTGACGCGTGGCGCTCGGACCGACGCCCTCGGCGATGACGAGCAGCGGCGAAGAATCTTCCCACGCCTGCGCGACCGCGCCGTACGCCATCTGGATGCCCGCGGCGTTGAGCCCCGCCATGACCGTGCACGCGCCGATCTGCTTGCCGCACGTGACGCGCGAGAACGCGTCCGCGACCGCGACGGCGAAGCGCTCCTCGCCCATCATCAAGATCGGCACGCCTTCCTCGCCGAGCGCGTTGTTGACGGGACTCGTCGGGTAGCAGCTCACCCACGGAATGCCCTCGGCCTTGAGAATCCGCGCGAAGCCGTTGACCGCTTTGACCTTCACCGCCCACCTCCCGCCAGATGCTTCTCGAACCACGTGAGCACCTTCTTCCATCCGTCGATGGCGGCGTGTTGGCGATACTGCGGCCGATCGACGGCGAAGAACGCGTGTCCCGCGTTGTCGTAGGTGTGGAACTCGAAGGTCTTGCCGTGCTCTTTGAGCGCGGCTTCGGTCTTCGCCGTGTCGTCGGGCGACGGGCGCGTGTCCTCGACACCGAACAGTCCGAGGAGCGGGCACTGAAGGCTCTTCGTGAACTCGATCGGGGCGCGCGGCTGGCGCTCGGTCAGCTCCTCGGGCTTCGCGGCCACGCCGCCGCCATAGCAATCGATCGCCGCATCGATGCCGCGCAGGGTGCACGCGGCGAGATAGGCCTGGCGTCCGCCCGAGCAGTAGCCGATGACGCCGACCTTGCGGTTCAGGTACGGCAGTGCGCGCAGATAATCGATCGCGCCCTGCACGTCGCCCATCGTGCGATCGTCGGGCATGCCGCCGGCGGCACGGATGCTCGCGCTGTTCTCCTCGGGCGTGGCCTTGCCCTCGCGGAAGTGGAGATTCGGCACGATCGCGACGAAGCCCTCGTGCGCGAAGCGCCGTGCGATTTCCTTGTTTGGCCCGTCCCAGCCCGGCATGTGGTGGATGACGACCACGCCGGGATAGGGGCCGGCGCCGAGCGGCCGCGCCAGGTACGCGTCGATCTGGTCACCACGGTGCCCGCGCATCAACACGGTCTCGGCCAGCTGCGCTTCGTAGGCCATGGCGGTTCTCCTCAGGTCTTCTCGACCTTCTCGAAATCGGTCCGCTCCCAGACCGGCCGGCCCTGCAGCTGACGGCGCAGGCAGTCGAGCGCGAGCTCGACGGCGCCGAGCCGCACCCACTCGCGGCCGCCGACGATGCGGCTGCGCCGCGAGGCGGCCTCGTCGGCGGTGGCAATGGCGAGACAGACCGTGCCGCCGAACTCGATGCGATCCGGGCCGTCGTCGAGGTCGATCAGCACGGCCAGCGCATGGCTGGCGCCCGTCTGCTCGCGCAGCGCGCGTGCCACGGCCTCGGCCGTCTCGCGCGTCGTCTCCCCCGTCGGCGCGTTCACGCCGACCGCCGCATACACGTCGCCGAGATCGCGCGACAGCAGCCCGCGGCGCAGCACCTTTTCGGCCCCGGGCAGATGACCGAGCCGCGCCGCGATCTGGCCGCTCGTGAACGTCTCGGCGATCGCCAGCGTTGCGCCGCGGCGTGTGAGCTCGGCGAGCACGACGCCCTCGAGCGTCTGGTCGTCCTCGCCGAGGATGAAGTTGCCGAGCCGCCGCCGCACCTCGGCCTCGACGGGCGCCAGCTTGGCGCGGACGTCGTCCATGTCGCGGCCGCGCACGGTCAGCTTCGTCTCGAGCTGCGGATAGTGCGCGCGGAACCCGAGCTTCACGCTGCCGTCGGGCACGAGCGCGTCGACTCCCGACAGCAGCGCGTCGACGTGCGACTCGCCGAGGCCGTACGAATGGAAGCGCTTGAGGTAGATCGTCGTCTGCAGCCCGCTCTTGGCCAGCAGGCGCGGGATGATCTGCTCCTCGAGCATGCGCTTCAGCTCGCGCGGCACGCCGGGCGTGAAGAAAAACCGCGCGCGGCCGATGTCGAGCGCGAAGCCGCACGCGGTGCCGATGGGATTGTCGATCACCTCGGCCGTCGTGGGCAGCATCGCTTGCTTGCGGTTGTTGGGCGGCATCGTGCGGCTGCGCCGGCGGAAGAAGTCCTCCATGCGCGTAAGCCATTCTTCGTTGAGCACGAGCGGAACGCCGGCGGCCTGGGCGGCGATCTCCTGCGACAGGTCGTCGACCGTCGGTCCGAGGCCGCCGTTGACGATCACCGCGTCCGCGCGCGCGCCGGCGAGGCGAAACGCCTCGAGCAGGCTTTCGCGATCGTCACCGACCGTGGTCTCCCAGACCACGGACAGCCCGACATCCTCGAGCTTCTGGCTGATGTACGCGAAATTCGTGTTGACGATCTTGCCCGTGAGGACTTCGTCGCCCGTGCAAATGATTTCGATGCGCATCAGCGAAGCACCTTCCGCACCGCGTCGACCACCGCCGGCGGATTCTCACGCGGCATGAAGTGGCCGACGCCGGGAATCACACGCTCCTCCGTGCCCGGCGGAAACAGCGCGGCGTCGCGGCCCACACCACGAGAGAGGCTCACGCCGTCGTCACCGCCGTGCAGGATGATCGACGGTACCGTGATCGGCGGCCGCGAGGCGAGACGGCGCTCGATCGATTCGAGGCGGGGATCGCTCGGCGCGTTGCCGTAGCGGACGCGGTACGAGTGGATGACGATCGGCACGAAGTCCGGGTTGTCGAACGATGGCGCCGTGCGGTCGAACTCCGCGTCGTCGAACTTCCACGTCGGCGACCACTCCCGCCAGAGCAGCTTGCTGAGCTCCCGCCGGTTTCTCTCGAGCCCGGCGCGGCCGCGCTCGGTGTGGAAGTACCAGTGGTACCAGTACGCGCGCTCCTGCGCGACCGACGCGGGCGTCTTGCCGGCGGCCTCGGGGTTCTGAACGTTGTAGCCGCCGATGGTCACCAGCGCGCGCACGCGCTCGGGGGCGAGGATCGCGGCGATGCAGGCGCCGCGGCCGCCCCAGTCGTAGCCGGCGAGCGCGGCGGAGGCCAGGCCGAGCGCATCCATGAAGTCGAGCACGTCCTGGCCGAGCGCGCCCTGCTGCGCCATTCGCGGCTCGCCAGCGTCGAGAAAGCGGGTTGGCCCATACCCGCGCAGATACGGCACGAGCACGCGGCAGCCGGCGGCGGCCAGCGGTGGCGCGACGCCGTCGAACGCGCGAACGTCGTCCGGAAAGCCGTGGAGCAAGACGACGGGAATGCCGTCGGGGCGGCCGTGCGCCTCATACGCGATCGCGAGCGCGCGCGTGCGGACGGTCAGCAGATCGGGCATGGCGGACGAATCATACACGCGCGGTCATCCCTCAGAGCTGGCCGAAGAAGACAAGGTACTCCGATTTGAGAACGCGCTCGAGTGCCAGCAGCAGCACGGCGCCCGGCACCATCAGCACGAGCGCGGTGACCGAGGCGATCTGCAGCTCGTAGCCCTGGCTCGCCGTGTACATGTAGACCGGGAGCGTCGTCACGAACGGCGCACCGACGAGCAGCGTACCGGTGAACTCGTCCAGTGAGTACAGGAACACGAGCACGGCGGAGGCGGCGACGCCGGGCGCGGCCAGCGGCAGCGCGACGGTCAGGAACGTGCGCGTCGTCGACGCGCCGAGGTTCCACGCCGCTTCTTCGAGTTGCGGCGCCAGCGCCCGGAACACCGCGGTCATCGTCCACACCGCGAAGACGAGCGCGCCCACGAGGTGCACGAGGACCACACCGGACACGGTGCCGGCAAGTCCCCACCGATAGAACTCGCGCGTGGCGCTCGCGAAGACGGGCAGCTGGGGAAAGGCCTGTGGCATCAAGAAGGCGAGGAGCACGAGCGTCCGCCCAGGAAACGCGACGCGCGCCAATACGTATCCGAGCGGTATTGCGAGCACCAGCGCGAGCGCCGTGACCACCAGCGCGATCACCACGCCGAGACGGAGTGGCTCGAGAAAGTCGACGGTGAGCATGCGGCTCCAGTACTTGAGCCCGAAGCGCTGCGGCCACGGGCTGGGCGCCGTCCACCGCTCGGCCAGCGACCACACGCCGAGGCTGACGAGTGGACCGAGGACGACGAAGGCGGCCGCGGCCAGGACGGCCGCGCGCGTGATGAGTCGCGTCATTCGCGCGCGCGTCGCATCATCGGCGCGAGCTGACGCAGATAGACCAGCGCCGCGCCCATGGCCATGAGATAGCCGACCACGCCGAGCGCGGCCGCGGTCTCGAAGTCGCCGTGCTGCCCGAACCGGTAGTAGACGTCGATCATCAGCATCTGGGCGCCGCCGCCGCGGCCCATCATCAGCGGGATCGAGAACGAGGCGAGCATCGACGAGAAGATCAGCACCGCGCTCACCGCGAGTGACGGCGCCGCCATCGGCACGAGCACGTCGCGGGTGATCCGCGCGGTGCCGGCGCCGAAGTTGCGCGCGGCTTCCAGGTGGCTCTCGTCCACGGCGCGAAACGCGCCGAGCAGCAGCAGCGCGGCCAGGCCGACGTGCTTCCACGCCAGCGCCACCGCGATGCCCGCCCACGAGCCGGCCAGTCCCGGCGCCCACGGCGCCAGGAACACCCGCAGCGCGTGGCCGACGACGACGAAGGGCACGAAGAGCGGCACCTTCAGCAGGAACTCCACCGGACCGAACGCGCGGGCGCGCAGCCAGCCGCATACCGGGATTGCGATGGCAAACGTCAGCGCGGCGCCCGCCGCCGCCACGCCGAGCGTATAGCCGACGTCGCGCGCGTAGAGCCGCCAGACCGTCTCGTAATTGGCGAGCGTGTACGCGCCGCCGCGCGTGAAGCTGGCGAGAATCGAGGCGGCGAGCGGCCAGAGGAAGACGACGCCGAGCACGGCCAGCGGTGCGATGCACACCGCGGCCCATCCGACGCGCTCGGGGCGCGTCAGCGCACGATCTCCTCGTACGCCAGCGTGATGAGGTCGTGATACTCCTTGATCGGCATCTGCCGCGAGTAGCGTGCGAGGTCGTCGGCCGACACGCCCTTGAAGAGCAGGTCGCGGCTCTTGGCGCTGATGAGCGGCAGCACCTTGTCGGCGTCCACGCCCGGGTACCAGCCGAAGCGCTCGACGATCGCTTTTGCCTGCACCTCGGGCGTGGCGATGTAATCGATGTACCGCGCGGCCAGCTCCTTGCTGGCCGCCTCGCGCGGGATGACCAGGTAGAGCGGATAGATCGGCAGCCCGGGCGCCGGCAGCACCGGCGTGATCGACGGATCCATCCGGCCCTCGTTCTTCCACGCGACGAGCTGATCGATCCACACCGCGCCCATGGCGATCTCGCCGCGATTCAGCGCGTCGAGCGTGCCCGCGTTGCCGTTGGTGACGAGCACGTTGCGGTTGAAGTCGCGCAGCGCGGTGATCGCCTCGCGAATCGCGCCCTCGCGCGAGCGATCGAACGGGCCCTGCGTGAGCTGCTTGTAGAGGCCCGTCTTCCAGTACACCCAGCCCATCGTGAAGCCGACGCCGGAGACCCCGCCCTTGATGCCGTTGTAGCCGAACTTGCCGGGATTCGCGGCCACCCACCGGGCGAGCTCGTCGAACGACTTCGGTGGTGCCGCGACTTTGGCCGGGTTGTAGGCGAGCGCGATCTGGTTGTGGAACATCGGCACCACGTAGCCGTCGACGGCGACGCCGAACGCCTCGCGCACCTCGGCGCCCTTGACGAGCCCGGCGTTCTTCATCTGCGGCACGTAGCGCAGCAGCAGGCCCTCCTTCACCATCTGCGACGCCACCGCCATGCTCACGAGCGCCACGTCGATGTCCCAGGGCGTGCGGCCCGCGTCCGCCTGCGCGCGAATCTTCGTGTAGATCGCGCGACTGGCGGGCTCGCCGGTGCCGGTGCCGACGACGTTGAGCTCGGCGTCCGGCGTCTGGGCCCGGAAGCCGGGGCCGAGCAGCGTCTTGTGGACCTCCACCACGTTGACGTCGGCACCGATCGCGACGTTCAGCCGCGTCGCGGCGGAAGCGGGCACGACGGCGACGAGGAGCAGCACGAGGGCGCGGATCAGCATGGGACGCTTCCTCCTTGTGGGTACACACGAAGTCGTTCCGGCGCGACGCTGACACGCACGGGACCCGGCGAGTGTGGGGCGTCGCCGTCGACGATCAGCAGCGTTTCGCCGAGCCGGACGTAGTGCCGCCAGCGATCGCCGACGAACAGCGACTCCTCGAGGTCGCCGTCGAGCGTGGCACCGGCGCCGCCGAGCGCGAGGTCGGCGGCACGCAGGACGATCACCACCGGGCCGCGCGCGGCCCCGGCGTAGGGTAAGCGCTGCTTGGTCTCGTCGAGCACGAGCGCGTCCGCCTCGGCGGTTGCCGCCAGCCGCGTGCCGACGCCGAGGAAGTCCGCGGCGAACTCGGTGGCCGGCGCGAGATAGATCTCTTGCGGGCTGCCCGTCTGCACCACGCGGCCCGCGTTCAGGAGCACGACGCGATCGGCGATGGCCAGCGCTTCTTCCTGATCGTGCGTGACATAGACGGTCGTGATCCCGACACGCCGCTGCAGCCGCCGGATCTCGACGCGCAGCCGCTGGCGCACCTTGGCGTCGAGGTTGGACAGGGGCTCGTCGAGCAGCAGCACGCGCGGCTCGACGACGAGCGCGCGCGCGAGCGCGACCCGCTGCTGCTGGCCGCCGGACAGCGCGGCGGGCCGGCGCCGGGCCACGGGGTCGACGTCGCCGATCTCGACCAGCGCCAGCGCCTCGCGCACGCGCCGCACGAGCGCGTCCCGGGGCACGCGCCGAAGCCGCAGCCCGTACGCGACGTTGTCGAAGACGCTCATGTGCGGCCAGAGCGCATAGCTCTGGAACACCATCGCGGTGCCGCGCCGCTGCGGCGACAGCGTCGTCACGTCGTCGTCGCCGAAGCGGATGCGGCCCGCGTCCAGCGTGAGGAAGCCCGCGATGGCGCGCAGGAGCGTGGTCTTGCCGCAGCCCGACGGCCCGAGCACGGCCGTCAGCCGGCCCGCCGGAAAGTCGAGCGTCACACCGCCGAGCGCCGCGACAGCACCGTAGCGCTTCGCGGCGCCCGCGACGTCGATGCCAACGGGCGGCGTCACGAGAGCCACGAGCGTGGCCGGTGCGCCGCTCCGTTCCGTCGCGCGGCACGCAGCGCGATGCGCACGGCGTCGTCCGCGCCGCGCGCTCGCACGAGCGGCACGCGGCGCGCGTCGGGCTGCGCGAGCCGCCACGTGCGCAGGCCGACAACCGGCACCCCGAGCTTGAGCGCCAGCGCGATTTCCGACAGCGTGCCGTAGCTGCCGCCGACGGCGATGACGGCGTCGCAGGAGCGCACGAGCACGACGTTGCGCGCCTGGTCCATGCCCGTCACGACGGGAATGGTGACCCAGCGGTTGGCGTCGCGCCGCTCGAAGCCGGGCAGCACCCCGACGACGTGGCCGCCCGCGCGCACCGCGCCGCGCGCGGCCGCTTCCATCACACCGCCGCGCCCCCCGCAGAAGAGAAGCGCGCCGGCGCGCGCGATGGCGCCACCG
>Ga0310810_10000336_pt1 | contig 49668 bp, 48 predicted proteins | sample NCmetagenome_FD_207641 | JGI IMG/M metagenome (GOLD analysis project Ga0310810, IMG submission 207641) | Soil microbial communities from experimental microcosm in Duke University, North Carolina, United States - NC | ecosystem: Engineered > Artificial ecosystem > Soil microcosm > Unclassified ...
GTGGCCGTGGAGCCGGATGAACAGATACGCAAGCGCGTCGAGATGGGGTTTGTCGAACGCCGAGAGAAAGCCGGCGCCGCTCGTGAGGGTGAGCGCGGCGACTTCGTTGAGCACGTTGACGAACATGATCGGGACCGCGAGGAGGGCCAGGGTCATCATCTGCAACGCCCGGCTCGGGTGTACCGCCTTGAACAGCTGGTAGAGCACCAGCACGAGGAAGATGTTGATGATCTGGTGGACGAGTTCACTCGCGACCCCCAGGCGCAGCAGAGAGGAGCCGGCCCGGATGTGATCCGCGGTCGCCGCCGCGTCTCCCGCCACGAACAACTTGTCCGGGACGATCAGGAGCCCGAGAGGCGCCGTGAGCGCCATGAGCAGATACAGGACGCCGGCCAGCCGCGCGGTCTTCTTCGTCGAATCCACGTGTCCTCCAAGTCGGACACCGCCGCGATCCGGTGAGAGAGGATCGTAGCGGCCCATCGGTCACGAGCGGCCGGCCCATCGTCGGATCGACGACGCAGGCCCGCTCACGGATGATGGATAGCAGCTCGTTGGAGGCCGGGGGCGGCCAAATGCCCTACGCACCCAATCCGCGGATGAGCGCCGCACTTGCGTCCGGAGGTGGACGCCTGGGGGCGTCTGTCTCGCCGCCCATTCGGTCTGGCGCCCCATGGGCCACGAGCGTCTGCGCCGGCCGCTCCCCCACGTGTTGCGTTCACGGAGCGGACGATGTCACCGAGTACGCGAGCGCCGCGCCAAGTCTCCGCGCCTGCTTCGACGAAAAGACGCGCGGCGATGATCAGCGCTTCCAGCGTGCCCGACACGATCGCGACTTGCTTTGGCGCGCAGTTCACTCCACGTGAACGAACGACGTGTTTCGTGATCGCGTCGCGGGGCGTCGCGTAGTCCAGCGCCGAGCAGCAACCGAACCGGGGCCATGCGCATCTGACGGGACGCGATCTGCGCCCACACAGCTCGGGAACAGGTCGAGCGCGGGCGGGCCGATTCGAAACGCGGGGTCGGTCGGTGCGCGCAACTCGGGAGGGGACTCAAGCGCCGCGCGAATGGTGGCGTCGCGAGCGTCCCAATGTGCCGCGGGAGGATCGAGTGATGCGGGCAGCAAGGCTACTGGCAGTGGCGATCTCGCTCGGCGCGTTGTCGGCGGTGGCGGGCGCCCAAGGCGTCGATCCGGCGGACGCGTGGAAGCCGATGTACTCGTTCATCGGTACGTGGAAGGGCACGCGCGCCGGGGCCGACGGGAACGCGAAGGTGACACGCGTCTACGCGTCGGCGGCGACGAATCATCATCTGGAGATCACCGAGTCGGGTGGCGGTCGTTCGAAGGCGGCCGTGCTGGGCATGGTGAGCTTCGACGCGCAGCGTCAGACCCTCGTTCTCCGGCAGTTCGCGACGGACGGCACCGCTGTGGACCTCGTGCTCGACCCGGCGTTGTCGACGGCGGGCCAGGTCGTCTTCGCGAGCGGGGACGCGGAGCCGGTACGCGTGCGCATCACGTACGCGCGGGCGGGCGCGAGGACCTTTGTCGAGCGTGTCGAGCGTTCCGCGGGCAGCGGGCCGTTTGCCGTCGTGTCGGAGACGCACTTCGTGCGGACCGACTGAGGTCCGTTACGAACTGACGGGTGCGAGGGCTCCACCGCGCGGCGCCCTCGCACCGCGGATCACGAGCCACAACGCGATCGGGAATTCGCCGATCGTGAGGAGCGAGGCGAACCGGGCGACGGCATGCGCCGAGGCGGGCAGGAACAGCGCGATGGAGGCGACGGCCAGATAGCCGCAGCCCGCCGCGAGCAGGAGAAAGCCGAGCACCCGCGGGAGGAAGCCCGAGCGGATGACGAGAATGCCGAATGGGAACAACCACAGACCCCAGAAGACCTCCGCGAGGAAGATGCCCTGACTGTGCAGGCGCAGGAACAGCAGCGCCAGCGCGTCGCGCTGAGCGTTGTCGAACACCGACAGGAACACGGCCCCGTTCGCGAGGCTGAGCGCCGCGATATCCGCGAGCACGTTGAGGAACGAGATCGGCACCGAAATCAGCAACAGGACCAGCATCGCCAGGGCATGCCATTCGTCGACACGCCTCAGCAACCGATAGAGCGCCAGCGCCACGAAGACGAACATCGTCGCGACGAACAGTTCGCTCGCCATCCCCAGACGCAGCAGGGTGGCGGAAGCGCGCAGGTGATCCGCCGTCGCCGCGGCGTCGCCCGGAACGATCAGGCTCTGCGGAACGTAGAGCAGGCTGAACGGCGCGGTGACGCCGCCGATCAGGTAGAGGATGCCCGCGGCCCGGGCCTGCCTGCCGATCGAGTCCATTCAGACTTCCGCGCCGGCCGACGGCGGCTCCGGCCCCGTCCGCGGACCGCACGCGTAGGCCTCTCGCCGCCACCGGCCCGTGCGCGCCGCCGGTTGCACGTTGGCCTTGAACAGGAGCTGCGACAGCAGAAGGACGCCCCACGCCTGCCAGAACGAAATCGGCTTGATCGCGAAGAGGTCGACCAGCGTCACCCGCCACAGCCACTGGATGAGATAGCCGATCCCGAAGAAGAACCCAACGGCCGCCGCCAGACCGAGCGGAGCGATCCAGAACAGATTCCGCATCATGAACCGGCGACGAGCCGTGCGACGGGCCTCGAAGTCGTCGTGCATCGTGAGCCTCCTCTAGATGAGATCGACGCGATACTCGGCGTCGGTGGTGGTGATCAGATCGGTGAGCCAGGCGACGTAGCCGAACCCGAGTGAGTGCAGCACGGAGTGCCCGATGGCCTCCAGCGTCACCATCGTCTGCGCGCGCGCCAGAACGGCGCTCCCCTGCCGCAGCACGCGCCGGTCGAGATCGGGAGACACGTCGGGCAGCGCGTAGCCCTTCAGCAGGCGCTCGAAGCGTTCATCGTTCAAGGACTCCGAGCTCCCTTCTCAGCTTGGTGAGGCCATATTGATAGCGCGACAGCGCGGTGTTGACCGACGTGCCCTGCAGGTCCGCGATCGTCGCGAACTCGAGGTCGTGCCAGGTCCGCAGCACGACGACTTCCGCCTGCTCCACCGGCAGCGCGAGCAGCGCGCGATTCAGCGTGCGGCTGAGACCTATGCGCTCCTCGTCGCCGCGCGGGGCGACCAGCAGATCGAGGTCGACATCCCTCAGCGGCTGCTCGGTCTTTCGCCGTAAGCGATCCAGGCAGCGGTTGCGCACCGACACGTAGAGGTACGCGGAAACCTCGCGCGGCATGCGCCCCTCGCTCACCTGTCTGGCCACTCCCACGAAGACATCGTGCACCACGTCCTCGGCCTCCATGTGCGAGCGGATCAGGCTCAGCGCGTACTGATGCAGGCGTGCCCGGTACTTCCGATAGAGCTCGGCGAACGCCTCGCTGTCCCCCCGGCCCATGCCCGCGATCAGTTCTCCGTCCCCAGCCACAGGCCTCCCGCTCGATTGCCACCATCTCTACGACGTGCCAGACCCTCCGCGTATTGTAAGAGCCCGCGAAAAAAGCCCAGCAGAAAGCCCCGCCCGTGGGCGGCCACGGGCGGGGCTTTGTGCGAGCGGAGGCTTCGCGGAAACGACCGCCCTATTCCTCCATCGTGGCCAGCACTTCGTCCACGTGCCGCGCGATGAGGGCCGGGTCGAGCAGGGCCAGATGGTGCACGCGCTCGATCACGAACGATTCCTCCGTGAAGTCGTCACCGAGCACGTTGTCCTCGAGGTGTCGCGCCAGCAGGGCTTCCGCGGCCACCGCCTCCTCGTTCGAGAACACGAGGCGCACGCGCGGAAGCCTTCGCTTCGCGCTGCGATACCACTCGGCCAGCGGGTCCCCCGGCTGTTCGAACGGCCGTACGAGATCGGACGCGTAACGGCGCAGCGGCTCGAGATCGGTGCCCAGCTTGATGAACATCTGCGCGAAGTAGCTCTGGACGACGAGCCAGGTCTCGAGCGAGTCGATGTCCGCCGCGAGGGACTTGAGGACGGCCAGCGTCCCGGCCGGATTGCTGGCGTCGATCCTCGCGTAGAGGCGCGTGGCGAAGCACGTCTCCATGCTCACGTTCGGGCCCAGCGCGATGAGCCCGGCGACGTCCGCGCCGGCGCCCGCCTCTTCGTTGAGCATGCGCAGGAGCTGATCGGCGCCCGCGGAGTGGCCGACGAGCAGCGTGCGCCGCGGGCGAATCTGGGCGATGAGCTCGCGGAGAAGCAGGCGCAGGACGCGCGAGTGATCGTCGAGTCCAAGCGTGGGGCGGCGCCCCTCCAGCCGCCCGAACCCGACGAGCGTGACGGCGACGGAGCGGTGTCGCGAGGCGCGGAGGACTTCTTCGAAACGGCCGCCATCGGCGCCCACGCCGTGCAGGAACACGAGCAAAGTGTCGGACGTCGCCTGGTTGTCGGTGTACGTCACCGGATAGCCGACGAGCCGGGGATTGCGCTCCGCGAGCTGGCGCACGTGCGCCGCAGTGAGCACGAACTCGCGATCGACGAGTGTGCTCCGCGCCTGCTCGGCCACCCCGCCGCTTTCCGACGCGATCCAGCGCAGCGCGAACGCGAGATCGCGCGCGCTCTGCCAGCGCAGATCGGGATCCTTGAGCAGGCACGCGCGCACCACTCGATCCAGGCTCACCGGAGCGAGCGGCGCCAACTCGGCGATCGGCCGGGGCTCGTCCTTCATGATCGAGGAGATCAGCGACGCCGGCGTTCCGCCGTCGTAGGCGTGTCGCCCGGTCGCCATTTCGTAGAGCACGCAGCCGAGCGCCCACAGGTCGCTGCGCGCGTCCGCCTCGCGGCCTTCGAGCTGCTCCGGTGACATGTACTGGAACGTTCCGAAGATCGCGCCCTCGACGGTCAGGGGCTGAGCCACGGTCGGCGTCTGCGTCATGACGGCCGCAGGCGCGCCGTTGCCGCCGAGCACGCCACCCAGGCGGTTTGCGCGGGCCAGGCCGAAGTCCATGAGCTTGGCGCCCGACTTGGAGAGCATCACGTTCCCGGGCTTCAGGTCGCGATGGATGACGCCGGCGCGGTGTGCGCGTTCGAGCGCGTCGGCGATCTGCGCGCCAATGCGAACCACGTCGGCCGGCGGAAGAGGGCCGCGCAGGAGCCGGGCGGCGAGCGACTCGCCGTCGACCAGCTCCATCACCAGGTAGTCGATATCCCCGTCGCGTCCGATGTCGTGCAGGACGCAGATGTGCGGATGATTGAGCCCCGAGACGACGCGTGCCTCGCGGTCGAAGCGGGCGCGGGCTTCGGCATGGTCCGACAGACGTTCCGACAGCACTTTGATCGCCACATCGCGTCGCAACCGGGTGTCGTGCGCCCGGTAGACCTCACCCATCCCACCCGCGCCGAGCGGCGCGATGATCTCGTAGGGACCCAGGCGGGTCGAAGGGGTCAACGGCATCCCGACACTGTACCACGAGGAGACGCCGACCCTGGGTAAGGTCGAGGCGACCGTGACGGAACGGCCCGCCGAACGCGCCTCACAGGGCGCGGCGGGCCGCCCATCACGACGCGACTACTTCAGTGCGACGACCCTCTGCGTGAGCGCGCGTCCCTCGGCTGCGAGCTGCGCGAAGTAGAGCCCAGCCGGAACCGCGACACCGGCTTCATCGCGCAGATCCCATTGAATCGCGTGCTCACCCGCGGGCCGTGTGCCCGAGGCCAGCTCACGCACCCGCCGCCCTCCGGCGTCATAGATGGTCAGCCGCACCGAGGTCTCGCGTGGCAGCGCGAAGCGCAGCAGCAGCGGCTCGCGCGCCGGATTCGGACTGGGCCGCGCGAACGAGATCCCGGTGCGCGGCGCGACCACGGAACCAGGCACGTCGGCGGTCGCGGCCAGCAGCACCTGCAGAGCGAAGATGTCGGGCGACGTGAGGTTGCGGCCGTCGGTCCACGTCGCGATCGCCCCCGCTCCCGGCGTCGCGACCAGCGCCACGTCTCCCTGCGAGCTCGGCAGGTTGCACACGGCGCGTCCGGTATCCGGGTACGTCGCATCGATCGCGCCCGTCGCGAGGACGTGCTGCGCGACGATATTGAAGCTGTCCGCCCACGCCACCACCGCTCCACCGGCGCCGTCGCTCACGATGTCGGCGTGATCCTGCTGTCGATTCGTGATGCTCAAGGCCCTGCCGCCCACCGTCCACGCCGGGTCGATCACGCCGGCCGCGGTGACGTGCTGCGCGTACATGTTGAGGTGCACCGTGAACGCCTGCCACGTGATGACGGCTCCGCCGGCGCCGTCCGGAACGAGCAGGGGCCGGCTCTCGAGGAGGCCGGCGGCGGAGATCGCGCGGCCATTCACGGGCCACGCCGGATCGACGACACCGGTTTCCAGAACGTGCTCGGCGAAGATGTGGCTGGTGCCGACGACGCGCGAATCACTCCACGCGACGATGGCGCCGTGCGCGCCATCCGCCGTGATCGCCGGGTTTCCCTGGTCTCCGGAAGCCGTGCACAAGGCGCGCCCGTTGATGGGCCACGCCGGATCGACGACGCCCGAATTCAGCACGTGTTGCGCGTAGACGTCGAGTCCGGTCACGACGCTCCGCGAATCGTGCCACGTGATGATCGCGCCGCCCGACCCGTCGTCGGTGATCGTCGGATTCACCTGGGCTCCCGCCGCCGCGACCACGGCGAGGCCGTTCAGCGGCCAGCGGGAGTCCACGAGGCCCGATGCGAGCACGTGCTGCGCGAAGACGTGCGACGCGGCAGGGCCGGACCGCGTGTCCATCCAGGCCACGATCGCGCCGCCCGCGCCATCGGAGACGATGACCGGGATGGTCTGCAGCCCGTGAAGGACCACCAGCGGCGTGCCGTTCACCGGCCACGCGGGGTCCACGACGCCCGATGCCAGCACGTGCTGGGCAAAGACGTCCGTCTCGCTGGTGTCGCTGCGATTGTCCTCCCAGGCGACGATGCCGCCGCCCGCGCCGTCCGAAACCATGACCGGAGACGCGATACCGATCACTTCCTGGGAGAGCACGGTCGGGTCGAGCAGCGCGCGGCCGTCCACCGGCCAGACGCCGTCGACTTCACCGGAGGCGAGCACGTGCTGCGCGAACAGATTGATGCGCGCCGCTCGGTGATCCTGCCAGCTGATCACCGCGCCCCCCGCACCGTCCGTGACGATCGCCGGATGCACCTGAGAGCCCGTCGCCGCGCTGATGGCGCGCCCGAACGGCGGCCAGTCGGCCGAGGCGTTGCGCGGCGCCGCGAGGCCGCCGAGTGCGGCTCCGATGACGAGCGCATACACCGAGAAAGTGAGCAGTAGCCGCATGAGTGAGCCGCTCCATCCGGTCAGGTGTGGACGCGATGGCCGCAAGAGGGCGTATGCGCCCGTTTTCTCTGCGATGGTGGGGTTAGATACGCGACGACGCGTATCGATTCACTGCGCGGCGCGGTGTTTGTCGCTGGTGAACAAACGCGCGTTCTCGCAATCGGGAGGGTTACGGGCTGGGATCGCCGCGCGAGTTCGACGCGCCTCCGGTGGTTGCGGACAGCGCGTTGCGATCGGAGCACCCGCTGTCAGTGATGGTGCAGATGGAAGTGCGAAGCTCCGTGCGTTAGGGCGCCGCCGACCGCCTGCTCCCAGTGGGGCTTGAACTCGGGGAACTTCTCCACGAAATGGGCCAGCATGGCCTCACCCTCCGGTCCCAGCACCGTGTAGCGGAACGTCACGTCGGCCTGGGACGCCTGAGGCGACATCGCGCGCACCTCGATCCAGATCTGCGCGATCAACTGGCCGGGCCGCACGTGAACGTAGCGCACGACGTGCTGCGCCGGACTGTAGTCGGTCATGACCCACAGCGCGGAGCCGGTCGGGCCGTCCGTCGTGAAGACGGCGCCGCCCAGCGTCTGGGCCGCGGTCGTGGGAACGATGAACGCCGGCTTCCACCCCGGCGACCATTCTCCCTCCCGCACTGGACCGAACAACGGGAAGGCCTGATCCGCCGAGCCCGGAAGCTCCAGCGTCATGGTGCGGGTCGACTGGACGCGGACGCTGTCGCGCATCACGTCCTCGTCCGCGACCTGAGGCCAACCGGACGGACGCGCGGAGACGATCGAGCAACTCAACGCGAAAGTCGCGAGGGCAACCTGTGGCGCGACGCGGGTGACCAGGGACAGGATCGACATGTTCACCTCCGTGGGATGGGTGGGAAGCCGTACGGGCACGCGCGGTCCGGAAGGACAAACGTGCGACGTGCGAGCGGCGAGCGAAGGCGTTCGGGCGTGTAGTAACGGCCCACGAATGGCGTCCAGTTCGCGAACAGATCGGGGTTGCGCGTCGCGAAGGACTCCCACGTGGAGTCGCTCGGGTCGGACTCCATGCGTTCGTGGATCACCAGCACGTACAGCCAGCTGACGGTGGCGTGGTACTTCGCGGGGTGGCCCTGTGCTTCGGCCAATGCGCGAATGCCGTTCGAGACCGCCTCGAGCGCGTCAAGCAGCCCCAGGCGGCGGAGGCAGAGCCATGCGGCGCGCACGTGATCGCCGTGGTGGAACGCGTCGAGGCGCGCGCAGGTGAAGGCCGAGAAGAATACGTCGTCTTGCATTGGTACCAAGGTACCAACATACCATCACACGCGCAAGTGCCTTCTTCTGCCTTGCGCGTCGTTGTCAGCGACCCTTACGATGGCGTCGTGCGAATCCATCCGCGCAGTACATCGCGGGTCGTCGTCGAGCGCGTTCAGACGGGTGTGCGGCTCGAGAAGCGGCTCCTCAAGGTGCTCAAGGCCACCGCTGAGCTGAAGGACCTGTCGCTCGGGGACCTGCTCGAGGGCGTGTTGCTCCACGCGTTCGAAGGGAAGACCGCGTTCTCGGCAGAGACCCTGAAGACGATCGCCGAGTTCAAGCGCGTCTACGGCCTCACGCTCAAGGCCGCTGACAGTCACGCGCTACACGAACCGCCTGCGAGGCGACCGCGGAAGGCCTGACCCGAGGCCCTACTCAGGAAGCGGGATCGCGGCGCTCGTCGAATCGACCCAGACGAATGCGTCGAAGTCACGGCCCACGTGCGCCGTCCCGAACTGACCCAACGTGGCGCGTGCCCCGATGAAGCGCATGTGGCGCTCGGCGTCGAGCCAGTCGCGCACCGCGGGCGTCGCGGCCCCGGAGCGCAGGTCGAGCAGGAATCTCGGCAGGCCGGGCGCTGCGAGTGTCGCCTCCAGGGTTCCCGCGGCTCCCGACACGAGCTCGTTGTCGCGCGACAGCCCGCGAAGCCGACGGCGACATAGTCTCGTCCATGCCGGCGGGCCAGCCAGTCCCCCATCCAGGCCTCGCGTCGGGACACGTGGCCGTTGTGCGCCCAGAGCACGATCTTCTCGCCCTTCGGGGCCTGCGCGAGGATCCAGTCGATGTTGGCGGCCATGCACGAGTCGCGGACGAGGGACGCCTCCTCCCCGTCGCGCGTCCTCATGACCATGGACTGTTCGACGACCCGCGCGTTCTGCACCGCCCAGTCGACGTCCGCCGCCGAGGTGGCGCGGGCCAGTCGCTCGCGCTCGCCGGCGAGGTGGTCGATGACGCGCCGGACCGCCCTGTCGGCGTCCGCGTAGCCGACGCGCAGCCCCAGCGTATCGGGCGGGACGACGCTCGCGATCTCGAGCGAGCGCCGGCCCACGGCGGCGATACTGTCGACCATGCCGATCCGATACCCGCTGCTCGGACCCTGGCCGCGGCCGAATCCGATCGGACCCTGCGGGTCCTCGAGCGCGAGGTCGTAATCGCCGCGGTTGACCCAAGGCTTGCCGTCGATCGTGACGGCAAGGGAGTCGAACCAAGCCGTGCCCTTGCCGGCCATGAGCATCCCGAAGTGGACGTTCGTCGTGTTCGCCGGGATGTCGAGCGCAAGCGAATAGCGCTTCCAATCCCTCGTGCCGCTGATCGCCTGGTCCTGCATGTTCGAGAATGCGGCCGCATACTTCTCGTTCGTGTCGGCGCGCCACCACAAGCCCGCGAAGCCGGTGACGGCGCGGGTGCGGATCAGGCCGCTGAACTCGATGTGATGCCCAGCCGTCTCGGCGAAAGGGAACGTCCCCGTCGCGGTCGCAAACGGGGCGACGGCCGGGGCCGTCCGCCTCACCACGCCGAGCACGCTATCCATCGTCCCGAGATACGTGGGCTCGGCGCGCGCCACGAAGCGCCGCACGATCGCCTCGGCCGTGTCCGGCGTCTGCATGTCGAATCCGAGGAACTGAATGCGCCCGCGTCCCGACGCGTTGAACTTGCGCATCCACTCGACCATCGCCAGCACTTCTTCGGTCTGCCACGTCCAGAAGTACATGCCGCGGATCAACGCTTTGGGATCGCCGCGGCCGGTCAGGACGTAGTCGTTCACCCGATACGCCTCGGGCATGTTCGCCTCGATCGCGAACACGTGAAACCCCATCTCCGAAGCCAGGAATTCGGTGATGCGATGCTTCATCTGGAAGAACTCGTGCGTGCCGTGCGTGCCTTCGCCGAGGCCGACGATGTGCGCGTCGCCCACGATCGTGCGCAGCGCGGCGAGATCGGAGTGATCCGCGCGCGGCTCGGTCGTGGCGAAGGGCTTCGCCTCGTGCCTGACCCACTCGACGATGGGATCGCCGAGCGTCGAAGCCGTGCTCGCCAGCAGAATCAACGCGAGACCCGGCAGCGCGGGCCACGTGAGGCGGGTTCCCAGGGACATCGCGACCTCCTCAGAGGGGTGTGCAGAGTGCCGCCTCGGACGCCGAACGTCACGCCTCGTGGTCGGCCCGCCGACGGATTCCGGATGGGGAGCGTGCCGCGGGGGATTCTCCGGCCTTCGCGCTCGGATCCGCGACGACTTCGCGCTCCCCGACGGCGCGCGCACTCGAATCTGCCGTCGCGCCCGGCGTGCTCGCCCCTCCCAGGTCGGGGACCCCCGTCATCGTCACATACGTGACCGTATCCCACGCGTTGTGGATGCCGATGAACACGAGCAGCAGCGTGGCCGCGCCGACAGCGAACAACGCCTGCGTCGAGTCCTTGCCGAGCACCGCACCAGCCACCAGCAGGGCCCCGTACGCGAGCGGCGGCAGGATGGTGTGCCACAGCCAGTCCTCGAACACGGGTTGGTATTCGTTCTGCCGATGCGCGCGCCTCAGCACGATGATGGCGTACGTACTGCCACACGCTCCGCACACGGCGACGGCGACGCCGGCGTGGCCGAGATCGCCCCACGGGACGCTCAGGATGGACGCCACCAGCAGCGCCGCGCAGAAATGCACGACGTTCGGCGTGCCGAATGCGGCGAGTGTCTCGCCACGCCCGCGCCTTCCGGTTTGCGCGATGAGCGTCATCACCACAAACTGCAGTCCGGTCAGCGCCCCGGCGGACGATCCAACGATGACGTAGAAGCTGGCCCACGCTTCGAGCGGCGATGCGACGGCCACGTGCACTGCGTCCCCTCCTGCCTGTTGCGCCTCAGTCGGAGGTTGCGGAAACATCCTGGTCGAGCGTCATCTCGACCATGGTGTCGCGGAAGCCCAGTTTCGCGAAGAGGCCCTGCGCGCGCTCGTTGCCTGACTTGCTCCAGAGCACGACCTGCGACATGCCTTTCGATCGAATCCACGCGAGCGCCGCGCGCAGCAGCTCGCGGCCGGTCCCGTGGCGGCGTGCCCGCTCGTCCACGTAGATGTCGTGGATGAACCCGCACGGCCCGCGCAGGTCGCGCCAGCTCGTGGATTCGATGTCCGCCAGCACGTAGCCGACAACCTCTCCGGCGACTTCCGCGACCAGCACGAGAGAGTCGGGATCGTCGGTGCGAGACGCGAGGAATCGCCCGTATCCGGCCTCGGGACGCTCCGTGAGGATGAAGCGTCGCGGGTCGGCGTCGTGGTGCTGGCGCATGAGAGCCGCGCCGAGCGGGCCAAGGGAGGCCTCGTCGGACTTCACGGCGGGGCGGATGTGGACGGAAGCGTTCATGGTGGAGTGTCTTTCGCGGTCGACCGGGCAATCATGACTTCCGCGTCAGGCTCACACACGGAGACGAGTCTCGGCAAGGCGCGGAGCGCTCCATGGCGCCCCGTCGTCCCAACCCAACGCAATTCCTCGCGAGCGAGTCGGCCTGCCGTGGGCTGAGCGCCCTGGATGTCGCGCCGTGCCGGCCAATGCGTGACAAGCATGCTTGACACCGCCCCGAGCGCTCGATAGTATTCGCGCGTACTCGACATGGCGCCCAACCTCACGAACCGAGTCAAAGAGCTACGAACGGCCCGCGGTTGGACGCAGCAGGACCTGGCCGATGCCGTCGGTGTCTCGCGCCAGAGCATCAACTCGATCGAACGCAATCGCTACATCCCCAGCCTTCCCCTCGCGCTGCTGTTCGCGAGGGTGTTCGGGCTCGCGACGGACGAGATCTTCATGCTGGAGACGAAGAAACGATGAACGACCTGAGCCACGTGATCGACGAACGATTCCTGATGCACCGCCTGCGCTCGACCAGCGCTGCGGCGATGGCCGGCGGCCTCCTGGCGATGGGTCTGTTCGCCTATCGCTACTACTTTCAGCACGTCCCGAGCTGGGATCTGCTGGCCGTCGGCATGATCATGGCCGCGACGAAACAGGGCTTCATGCTCTGGTACCGCGTCACCCAATGAGGAGCAACCACCGATGATCCTTCGAAGACTCAAGACGCCGGGCGCTGTCATGCGGCTCGGAATGGCGTTCCTGGTGCTCGCCTCGATCTCGAAGTTCGCCCTGCGCCGCAGCGGCTGGCTTCCCGAGGACGCGGTCGACTTCGTGACCGGCCTGGCGTATGGGATCTCGATCGCGACGCTGCTGTGGTCGATGGCCTTGCGTCGCAAGAGTCAGCCCCGCCCCTAACGGTCGACGACGCGAAGCGGCCGGCATCGCACTCCGATGCCGGCCGCTTCGCGTTTGGGGCGCGGCCCGCACGGGCTCCGCGAATCATGCGCAGAATCATGCGCAATGGGTTTGCCGGCACGGAACTCGCAGAAATTTGGAACCGCTACGCAACGTAGCGTATCCAATGCACCCTGAACGCCGAGCCGCAGGCGCTTCCATCGTTCCGTGGTCTCGGGCATCTACCACCACTCAAGGAGCAAGACGAATGAAGCCACAAGCGATTCTCCTGTCCGCTGCCGCCCTCCTGCTCGTGCCGATGTCCAACGTCCACAGCCAGACGGGCCCGCGGGCGTTCTCGTTCAACGCCGCGGAGATCAGCGGCGCGGGTACGGCCAAGGCGTTCCTGACGGGTGGCGGCGTGTTCGATGTGGCGACGGGCCTCGTCAAGGGTGGCGGCGCGTTCCGCTGCCTGGCGGACATCAATCAGGGTCCGTTGGCGGGTTGCAAGGCCGGCGAGGGGATTCGCTGGGACGCGAAGCAGCTGCTGACGTCCACGGGTTTCAAGTGCACGACGAACGCGAGTGAGGCCGGCAAGACCGCGTTCACGGACGAGCAGGATGTCGTGATCCTGGCCGACTTCTACCGCCAGGGCGACGGCGTCAACGAGTCGTTCACGGCGCGGATGATCGTTTCGTCCAAGAACCTGGCGCCGGATCTTCCCGGCAACTCCAACGTATGGCTGCAGGGCGTCGGCTGCGCGGACGCCATCGTCAATCTGCGGTAGTTCAGCTCGACTCAGGGGGACGGGTATCGAGCGAGCACTCGAGTTCCCCCTGGTTCGACTCGCGGCGTGGGGAACGGCAACGTTCCTCACGCCTTTCGAGTTTCTAGGAGTCACGGGTACAGAGCCCGTGCCGTGCGCCCCCGGCCGCGCGCGTCGCGAATCGACCCTGCGCGCTCCTCCTCTCCCACGCGACCGCCGTGGCTCACCCGGTCGATGGATCCGCCGACCGCCCTCAATCCCATGAGATCGAGCACCAAGTGGCGCACGCGTGGGCGGAAGGACATCGGCCCGAAGGCGCGCAGCGCCACTCGTCGGGCCGAGGATGTGCCCCACGATCGTGTGCGCACCCGCGTCACGACGAAGACCAACGTGCGGATGCATGACCAGGCGGATGGCCATAAGCAAAGGGCCCCGTGTGCGTCCGCTTTCGCGGAGCCACGGGGCCGATGTTTAGCCAGGCGCTTCAGTTGCTCGTAACGGTGTGCGCGACGCCCGTGTTGTTCGTCCAGATCACGCGGCCACCCGGCCTCACGGACGCTCCGGGGAAGCTCATCGTGCTGCTCGTGATGCTGACGTTCACGAGCGTGTCGGCCGCGCCCGAGCTCACCTGGACCGAACCCGTCATGGGCGAGTGATGGATGCAGTGGTACCCGAACGTGCCGGCCGCGGCGAAGCGGTGCTGGAACGTGCCGCCGCCTCCAATGTCGCCCGAGTCGAGTTCCTTGGGCGTCGTCGGTGGCGGTGGGCTGGTCGGGTAGCCGCCCGACCCGCTCGAGTAACCGCCGCCTGGCGACGTGCACGATGCCGTGGCGCCGAGCGCCAGCGACAGGAGGACGAGAGACAACCACGCGTTGCTGGACTTGCGAGTCATGACAGCCTCCTGGACGTCGGCGAGGAACCGCTTTTACGTCCGTCGAAGAATGGTTGGACGGAGCGCTAGGCCGACCGGGGGCTTTGCGCTCCGCCACAGCTCCCACGCCGACAGCCCGGGAGGTCCGCCGGATCGTGGTTGCCGCGTTAGATACGCTACGCCGCGTCGCGATTCAGAGAGAGTGCGAAACAACCGCGCGACGCGTGTCCGGCGAGGCGCGCGGACTTGAATCGCAACGCCGAGTAGCGTAACGTCCCGACATGCCCAAACCCACCGCAGCCCTCGTGCCGCGCGGCCGTCCACGCAGTCTGCGCGCCAAGCGCGCGATCCTCGACGCCGTCCGTCACCTGGTCGAAAAGGGCGGCGGCTACTCGGCCGCCACCATCGAGGCCATTGCGGAGCGATCGGGCGTGGCCAAGACCACGATCTATCGCTGGTGGCCGAACCGTGCCGCACTGGCGGTCGACGTTCTCGTCGAAGTCGCCGCGGAGGTTGCACCGCCTCCCAATAACAACGGGGATCCCATGCAGGCTCTGCGCACCGAACTGCACCTCGTTGCCCAAGCTGCGGAGTCGCTCCCCGGGCGATTGCTGATGTCGCTGCTCGGTGAGGCCGAGAGCGATCCTGACGTTCACACCGCGCTCATCGAGCGGTTGTTCACGCCGCGCCGCGAGGCGACGGCCAAGGTCATTCGCCGAGCGCAGGCCGCGGGCGCCATCCGCGGCGACGTCGAGCCCCGCCTGATCGGTGACCTGTTTTTCGGCCCGCTCTTCTATCGGAAGTTCATCCGGCGCGAGGTCGTGACCAAGGCGTTCGTGAAGCGCGTATTCGAGTGCGTGCGCGCCGGAGTCGACCCCGGCGGCGCGCCGCGGAAGTAGGACACCGGCCCAAGCCTCTCCGCCGCGTGTGGCACCTCGCGGATTCGCGGTGCCGAGCCTCCCATCGAAAGGCCCCCACGAGTGCTTCGTGAGGGCCTCGAACTCGAGCGACTCTCGCAACGCCGGCGGGTCGCACCGTCAGCGCGTTCGAATGCTCAAGGGGTGGGCATGACGACGGCATTCCCGGCCAGCGTGACGGCGCCGATGCGGGCGAGGGCTCGCCCATTCACGGAAGCGCCGGTGCTCAGCGAGATCGACTGATTCGCCATGATCGTGCCCTTGAAGGTGGACGTCGTTCCCAGCGTCGCCGAACTGCCGACCTGCCAGAATACGTTCGATGCCTTCGCGCTGCCGCTCAAGATCACGGATCGGCCGGACGACGTGGTGAGCGTCGAGGCGATTTGGAAGATGAACACGGCGTTCGCGTTGCCGCCGGCGTCGAGCGTCAGGTCGCCGGACGAGATCGCCAGGGACGACGTCGACTTGTACAGACCCGGAGGCAGCGTCAGGCCGCCGAGATTCCCGGCGACGGTGACGGGTTCCAGCGTTCGCCCAGCGGCGTCGTTGTAGGCCGTGGTCAGGTCGGCCATGGCCGTCGCCGAAGTAGGATCGCCGGCGTGCGTCGCGCCCGTCATGGTTCCCGGCGGGAAGCCGGTCACCGCGGTGCCCGGGCTGACGCCCAGATCACCGGTCAGGGCGGTCGCTCCGGTGCTCGTAACCGTCGAACCGGCGAGGACGACGAACGACGCGGCGCCGTTCAGCGCAGGCGCGGCCTGGCTGCTCGACGTTCCCGCCGTCGTGAAGGTCCATGCGTGGTTCGTGGCGACCGCGTTACCCGCGACGTCCTTCGCGCCGGTCGTGATGGTCGCGGTGTAGGCGGTGCTGGCGACGAGTGCGCTCCCCGGCGTGAACCGGGCGATGTGGTTCACGGCGTCGTAGGTGACCGTGCCGGTCACGGCGACCGCGCCTGGACCCGTTACGGTGAACGTTGTCGCGCTGATGGTCGAGGCGTTCATCGCCTCGCTGAACGATGCCGTGATGACCGCCACGCCCGTCGCTCCGTTGACCGGGTTCGTGGAGCTCACCGTCGGTGCGCTCGTGTCGGTGACGGGGCTGACGGGATCTTTGGAGCTGCACCCGGCCGTGATGAGCAGCAGGGAGGCCAGTGGTAGCGCCGCGAGCAAACTGTTTCTCAACTGCATCGTGATTCCTCTCGGTTGCGTGTCGCGCGCGTCTCCGCCGCGACGAAATCGTGTCTGCGTCGATGTCAGGTGCGGTGCCAGCACGCTCGAGTCGTCGCTCACCCGCCCTGCCTTGAGAGTTCCTCAGCACCATGGCAGTGCGCAAGAGGGGTGCCATGCGGCGGCAGCGAGGAGCGATGCCGTCAGGGTGTTACGGGGGACTCCGCTAACGCCGCTCAACGCGGCGCGCATCAGCGATGGAGTTGGGCACCCGCGGCCGATCGAACAGTAGGAGGTTCAATCGTGCGTCGTGTCTTTCAATCTCTCGTCACGGGGACGTGTGGCCGAGTCGGGTCACTTTGGCGCCGCGACGGAGCCTGAGTAGAACGGCTCGCACGGCGCGGACGGCAGGACGCGTCTCGCCTTCTTGACGAGGTTGACGACCGGCCCGGTCATCGACCCGAGGAGACTGGGTTTTTCCACGATGGGCTTCGCAAACGGGCCGTGAATGACCTGCTTCACTTTCGCGCACCCGTTCCCGTTGACCACCGCCACCGTCACGTCGCCGAACGCCGCGTTCACGAAGTCCAGCCCGCCGCGCAGGGCGAGACGATTGTCGTCTGTGGCCATGGCCACATCCTGCGCCTGCGCGATACCGCTCTCGACGCTCCATTTCGAGACGAGTGAGCGGACGTTCGTCGTGCCGCCTGAGCCACGGAACAGCGTGCCGAAGTCATAGCCTCGCGTCACCGCGAGTCCCAGCGGGCCCGCCAGGAACACGGCGCCCACGTCGACGAGCTTGAAGTTCTGGCTGGACTCGAAGCGCGAGATCACGCGGTCCAGGTCGATGCCGTCGAGGCGGATATTCGTGCCGCGGAGGGACATCTCTCCCGTCAGAGTTCGAATGAGCGGACTCAGGCTGCCGCCTCTCATCGACAGGCTCGCCGAGAAATCCATCGTGCCTTCGGCGGCCTTCTGCGGCGACAACGTCTGCAGGAACGCGTCGACGTGGAACGCGGGCAGGGAGCATTTCAACCGGTAGGATGGAACCGGCCCCGTGAAATCGGCATGGAGGTTCCCGACCTCCTTGCCTCCGAAGATGCGCATCGTCACGGGACTGACTTCGAACACGCCGTGCCTTCCGCGGACCGAGGCTTTCACGTCCGAGACCGCGAACTTCCTGGACCTGATCTCACGACACGTGAACGCGCCGTTCAGCGACAGTCGCCGCAGCAGCTCGGGCTCGTCCCGCTCTCCGAGTCGGACGTGACTCAAGCTCAGGTCGAACCCGCGCGCTTCGACTTGCGATCCGGTCTGCCGGTCCACGTACGTGAACGTCCCGTCCCTCAAACGCACGCTCGCTCCATTCATCGTGCGCAGCAGGTCGGTGACGTTCGTCAGACTGTCGACGTTGGTGCCTCCGTGGGCGTCGCGCTCGATCGAGAGCTTGGGTTCGCTGATGTCGACGGTCCTCAGATGAACCTTCCCGAGGAGCAGGGGCAGCACCCGGATCGAGAGACGCGCGCGCCTGGCCGAGGCCACCTCGGCCCCCCGATCGTCGAGGACCTCGCCGCCGTCGGCGCTCACGTGAAGGCTCGGCAGGAAGCCCAGGCTCAGCCGACCCGTGAACCGGACGTCCATCCCCAGAACCTTCGTGGCCGCGGCCTCCAACTGAGGCTTGTAGCGGTTGACGTCCACGAAGAGGAGCGCGGCGACGCACACGAGGACGAGGAGTGCCGCGGCTCCGCCAACGAACCAGAGAATGGACTTCATCGTGCGCGGCATGTCGCGGGCCGGATTGCCCCTACCCGCCGAACCTCTGCGCCGCGCGGAGCTTGGCTTTCGCAGCCTCGATCTCGCGGTCCTTGGGTGGTGCGGTCGTGATCAGGCTGTCGATGAGATGACGCGCCGCGTGCGTGACTTCCTCCACCGCGCGATCGAACGCGGCCTGGTTCGCCTGCGACGGCTTCGTGAAGCCGCTCACCTTGCGCACGAACTGCAGCGACGCGGCGCGCACTTCCTCATCCGTGGCGGTGGGCGCGTAGTTGAACAGCGTGCGGATGTTCCGGCACATGGGAATTCTCCTGGCGGTGTTTCGCGCGGCGCGATTCGGACGTGGGGCGAGGCGCGTTACGCGCCGGCCATCTTCATCAGACGCTGGAACTGAGCCTCGCTGAACGGCATCACCGACAGCCTGGGCAGGCGCGCGAGGTCGGAAGTCTTGAGCGCGGCATCCGCCTTGACCTGGGCGAGCGTCACGGGCTTCGGCAGCGGTTGGTCGGCGGCCAGATCGATCACCAGCCGTTTCGGATCCTTGAGCTTGGGATCCGGATACGCGTCCGACGCGGCGACGGCCAGACCGACGGCCTGCTTCTCATCGCCGGTGTGGTACACGATCACCGTATCGCCCTTCTTGATCGTCGCCATGTTCCTGAGCGCGACGGGATTCGACACGCCGTCCCACACCGTGCGCTTGTCGCGCTGCAGCCCGGCGAACGAGTACGTCGACGGCTCGGTCTTCACGAGGAAACGCGCCATGTCGAGAGAATAAATGGGCGCGGCGCCGCGATCAATGCGTGGGCCGGCCCGCGGGGGCGGCGCCCCGATCGGCCACGGCGACGTACATCTCCCCGCCGAACGCGGACGCGCGCCGGGCCACGACGGTCGTGGCGGTGAGTCCGGCGGCCTTGGCCAATGCCGGCAGCCGCTCCACGGGAATCGGATACGGCACCCAGCGGCTGGCGTTGTGCTGATCGTATTCGATCACCACGACGCGGCCGCCGGGCCGCAGGCGCGCGGCCAGTCGAGCGAGGGCCGCCTCCCCTTCCGGGACGAAATGCAGCGAGTTCGCGAGCAGCAACCCGGCGAGCGGACGGCCGTCGAGCTCCGGCCATTCGAACGGGCGGGCGATGTCGGCCACGACGCACGTCACGTTGGGCGCGTGCTTCGCGGCCCAGCGCCGGATCGATCCGATCGCGCGTGCGTCGCGATCGACGGCGACGATCCGGGCCTCGGGCTCGAGACGTTCGACGAGCGCGCGTGTGAACGTCCCGTCGCCGGCGCCCAGGTCGGCCCACGTTCCATCGTCGCGCGGAACCGCGGGCTCGAGGAGTTCGAGCGCTTCGCGCGCCGTCATGCGCGAGGCGAGGCGTCCGGCTCGGCCGGCGCCCGCACTCGCACCTCGCGCGCCACCTCGAGGAACCGGCAGAACGCGTTGGCGAGTTTCATCTGCCTCGGGCTCTCGCAATCGGGCGCGAACAGGCGCGGGCTGCCGACCACGATGCACGCGCACTTGGCGCGCGACGTGGCCACGTTGAAGCGATTCGGGCTGTACAGGAACTCCATGCCGCGCGGGGCGTCTTCGGGCGTCGACGTGGTCATCGAGTAGATGACGACCGGCGCCTCCTGCCCCTGGAACTTGTCGACGGTTCCGACCCGCGCGCCCTCCGGCAGCCGCGCGACGAGATCGGCGACCTGCGCGTTGTACGGCGCGATCACGAGAACGTCGGCGAGACCGAGCGCGTGTTCGCGACCGTCGCGATCGCGCCAGCGGCGGCCGCCCTCGGTGAGCGCCCGCATCAGCTCGGCCACGATCGCGACCTCCTCGCGACTCGCGCTCTGATTCGCGTCGTGCACGACGGGCACGTACCAGAGGCCGGCGCCTTCGAATGTCCCGGCGTCCACGAGGCACTGACGCTCGAGTCCGGGATGCGCGTGCAGTCGTCGTTCGTAGAAGAGCTCCGACGTGAAATCGCAGAGGGCGGGCGGCAGCCGCCACGTTTCCTCAAGGAACAATCCACGCTCCAGCGGAATGGTCTGCGCGCCCCGCAGCACGTGCTCCAGCGCCGAGACCGCCGTGCCGGGCGGATGGTAGCCCTGGATCGGCTGTTCAAGCTGCTGTGGGTCACCGAGTAGTACGATCGACTTCGCGCATTGCGCGATGGCCAGGACGTTGGTCAGAGACATCTGCCCGGCCTCGTCGACGAACAGCACGTCGACCGCCTCCGCGAACTCGGGCCGCGACCACATCCAAGCCGTGCCGCCAACCACGCGCGTGCGCCGGCTGCGCAGCGCGTCACGCGCCTCCGCGTTGTCCGTCGTCTCGTCGATGCCGGCGAACGACACGTCGCCCTTCTTGCGGACCTTCTGCAGGCAGCGCACGCGGATGCCGGTCTTCGACGCCTCGACGACTTCCTTCAGCAGGTTCGTGATCACCTTGTGGCTCACCGCGCACACGCCGACGAGTTTCCCGGCGCGCGCCAGTTCGTCGATCATGCGTGCGCCGGTGAACGTCTTGCCGGAGCCGGGCGGTCCCTGGATGGCGAGCGCGCTCTCGTCGAGCGCGAGCGCGAGGCGCAGCGCCGCGGCCACGCCGCTCTCCCCCGCCGCCTCGAGCGCGCCGCCCTCCTGCGCCGCGAGTCGCGGCTCGCGCCCGAGCAGGAGGTCGCGCGCCGCGCGGTACGACCCCGGCGCGTCCATGCCGTGCTCGGCGACCCAGGCCCCGAGGCGCATCAGTGACTCGGCCTGCTCGCGCGCCGGCACGCTCTCGTGCGCGAAGAACGCGGTCGGATGCAGCTCGGCCCAGGTGCCGCGCTTCTTCACGTCCACCGTGCGCGCCGCGAAATCGATGGCCACGATCTCGCCGATCTCGCGACCGTCGGGCAGCGGCGCGTGGACCTTGTCTCCATCGCGGATGCGGCTCTCCTGCGCCGGGAAGCGGTAACGATCGACGATCTCGCGCTTGGCCGGCACGCGCTCGATGCGCTCGAGTCCGGACAGCGCCGCGTTCTCGTCGAGCAGGTCCTCGTCGGACAGCTCACGCAGTCGGAAGTACTCCCACCACGGCGCCTTCTCCTCGCGGCGATGCCAGTCCAGCATGTGCGCGAGCAGCCAGCGCGCCTGCTGCTCGTCGTCGCGCTCTTCCGGCACTTCGGGCACGCCCTCCAGCAACCGCTCCGCCAGCTCGCGCGCCCGCCGTTCGCGCTCGCCGATCTGCTCGCTCGGCGCTCCCGACTCCTCGGGCGGGCGCTCGATCGCGGCGCCGCCGGCGATCGCCTCGGCGCGCAGGCCCTCCAGCCAATCGCGCAGCGCGCGCGTCGAAAGGCAGTCGTCCTTGTTGTACGCCTCGACGATGCGCGCGCTGTCGTCGTCGGGCGTGAGCGCCGCGCCCAACTCGAGGCCGCGCTCGATCACGCGCAGGGCCACTCCGGCCGCCGGCAGCGGTTGCGCGCGCTCGAAACCGTAGAGTGGCTCGAGCTTCTTGATCGAGTACTCCTCGACGCTCGCGCGCAGGGCCTGGCGCACGACCGCGTGCAGGTCGACGAAGCGCCCGGCGCGCAGCAGGCGATCGACGTCGGCTTCACGCGTGGCGTGCCGCCCCATCAGGCGCTTGACCGCGCCCGGCTCGTAGGCGCCGAAGTGATACACGTGCATCCCCGGGTCGGCGGCCCAGCGCTCCATGATCGTGTCCATCAGCTCTTCGAACGCGTGGCGCTCGGCCACGCGATCGAGCGCCCAGCGGCGCCGGTACTCGGGCGGGCCGAACTCGAGCGCCAGCATGCCGGACTCCGCGACGTCGACGACCACGTATCCGAACAGGTACTCGAGCCCGCCGTCGTCCACGTAGGGGTCGGCCTCGAGGTCGAGGAACAGATCGCCGGTCGAGGGCGCCGGCAGCATCGCGAGGCCGCGGCCCGGCGCCAGCTCGAGCGGTTCGTACAGCGCGCGTTCCTCCGTGCGGCCGCGCAGCTGCACGCGCGCCTGCTCCCGCGCCCGACCGTAGCTGTCGCGCGCGCCGCGCGCCGGCTTCCAGGGAATGGGCAGCGGTTCGGCCGCCAGCGCGGCCAGCGTCTCGATCTCGCGCGATTCCAGTTCGCGCATCTGCATGCGCGAGATGCCGGCGACCAGGCTCAGGTGATCGTCGGCGCGGCGCTGCTTGTCGCAGCGCGGCCACCAGCGGCAGATCTCGCAATGCGGCACGGGATCGGGATACGTCTCGGGCGCGCGTGCGGGGTCGGCGTCGACCGCGGCTTCGAGCCGATGCCGCACGAGGCGGTAGTACGCGAGGTAGTCCTCGACCCGATACGTCTCGAGCGGAAAGTCGGGCCGGCGCGGCACGACATACATGTGCTCGGGGCGCACGCCCTGCGCTTCCTCGAGCAGCTCGGAGTAGAGACACAACTGGAGGATCGCTCCCGCCTTCGTGTCGCGCGCGAGCTTGGTGTCGAGCGCCTCGTACGACCACGCGCCGAGGGCGCTCGGGCGCTCCACGCGCCGCAGCACGTCGGCGCGCCCGAGCCAGCGGCCCGAAGCCAGCGTGGCCTGGGCGATGACCTCGGCGCCGGCGCGCATCGCGGCCATCGTGCGCTCGAGCCCGGTCGCGCCGCCCTCGTCGTCGGCGAACCGCGTGATGCGCCGCCCCTCGGCTTCGAGGTGCGCCAGGTACGCGCGCTCGTGCTCGAGGCCGCGCGCTCTCAGCACCTCGGCCTCCGGGCGATACCAGTCGGGCGGCTTCCAGCGGCCGTCGGCGACGCCCAGATCGAGCGCGGTCAGGTGCCGGCACGCGAGATGGTTCGCGAGATCCGTGGCCGAGAGCCTGAGCGTGTCGGTTTCGAGCTTCATGCGCGGCCCTCCGTGCGCCGCCCGGCTACTTCGCGAAGAACTCCGTGAGCCGCGCCGCGAGCTTGGGGCCCTTGCCTTCTTCTTCGTGTTTGAGGAACACGTACGCGTCGCTCCACGGCTGTTCGCCGATGCGCTTCGCCCAGTCGCGCAATTCGGCGTCGCTGAACTCCTCGCGGCGCAGCCGCAGGTAGCCCCAGTCCGTCGTCGCGACGAGCGGCGCGACCGGCTCCTCGCCCGTGTCCGCGACGCACAGCGCGGCACGCTCAGCCCGCAAGGCCTCGAAGACTTCGTCGTCGAACCACGACGCGTGCCGGAACTCGAACGCGACCTTGCGCCTCTCCGGCATGGCCTCGAAGAAGGCCTTGAGGCGCGGCACGTCCTTCTTGAAGTTCGGCGGCAGCTGGAACAGCAGCGGCCCGAGGCGCGCGCCGAGCACGTCCACCACGCCGAACAGGTACGTGAGCAGCTCCGCGCATTCCTTGAGCCGGCGGATGTGCGTGATCTTCTGCGGCGCCTTGATGGCGAACGAGAAGTGCGCGGGCACCTGTTCGGCCCAACCGGTGAGCAGATCGGCCTTCGGCATCTTGTAGAACGTGTTGTTGATCTCGACCGTCGGGAAGCGGCCGGCGTAGAAACCCAGCATGTCCTTGGCCGCCGTCTTCTCCGGGTAGAAGTTGCCCTTCCACTCCGCGTACGAATAGCCGCTCGTCCCGATCCACGGCTTCACGCTCACGCCAGTTCCTCCCGCCACGCGGCCACCGCCGCGGCCAGCTCATCGAGAACCTGTTCGTCGCTGCGCCCGCTGCGCTTCAGGACGTGGAACCCGTGATCCGCGTCCTCGATGATGCGCAGGACCGCGCGTTTCCCAAGCCGCTCGACGATCGGCGCCAGCAGCGTGAGGTCGGCCAGCGTGTCGCGCGTGCCCTGGAGAAACAGCATGGGCAGAGTCACGCGCGCGAGATGGTCCGCGCGCGACACTCCCGGCTGCCCCGCGGGATGCAGGGGGAACCCGAGGAACACGAGCCCGCTCACGCCCGCGAGCGGGGCCGCGGCGGCGGCGCGCGACGTCATGCGCCCACCCATGGACTTGCCCCCCGCGAGCACCGGGAGATCGCCCGCCGCTTCGCGCCCGGCGGCGACCGCGGCGCGCACGGTGGCGAGCAGCAGCGGCTCGGGATCCGGTCGGCGCGAGCCCTTCTCGACGTACAGGAACTGGTAGCGCAGCGTCGCGATGCCGCGCGCCGCCAGGCGCTGGGCGATCGACTCCATGAACGCGTGGCGCATGCCCGCGCCCGCCCCGTGCGCGAGCACGTAGAGCGCGCTGGCACGCTCGGGCGCGAGCAGCAGGCCGGACACCTCGCCGAAGCCGCGGACGGCGATGCGCGTCGCGACGGCCGCGACCGGCGCGGCGGTGGCGCGCGGTGGATCCTGCGCGGCGCTCGCGCGCGCCGGGGCCTTTGCCGCTTTCGGGCCTACCGCCGCCCTCGCTGCGTCCTTCACCGATCGTTTCGGCGCGATCCTCGTCGTCGTCTTCATCCCGGCCTTCGTCACTTCTTCCGTCCCTTTCGCGTTTCGTCGCGCTTCATGCGCTCCTCGATGGCCGCGATCGCGACGCCCATGTCCACGCCCTTGCCGAGCACGCCGGCGAGCGGATCATCCATCTTCTCGAACCGCTTGGGCAACGTGCGCAGGTTGTAGTTCGCGGGATCGAGCTTGCCGTTCACTTCGCTCCACTTGAGCGGACACGACGCGGACGCGCCGGGCACGGGGCGCAGCGAATATGGTGCCACGATCGTGATGCCGTGACCGTTCTGCCCCCAGTCCACGTACACCTTGCCGCCGCGCGCGTGGAGCGGGCGCGCCAGCGTCGTGATGTCGGGCTTCGCGTGCTGGACGAGCGTGGCCAGCAGGCGCGCGAACGTCTTGCACTCCTCGTGCGTGTAGTTGCGGCCGAGCGGGATCATGACGTGCAGCCCCGTCGCACCCGACGTCTTGGGGTAGCTCGGCAAATCCACCTCCTCGAGCAGATCGTGGAGCGCGCGCGCCGACTCGACGACGTGCGCGAACGGCGCGCCCTTGGGGTCGAAGTCGATCACCAGCCAGTCGGGCTTCTCCAGCGAGCCGGCGCGCGCGCTCCACATGTGGATCGGGATCGTGCCCATGTTCGCGACGTAGCGCAGCGTTTCCGCGTCATCGATCACGAAGAACTTGATGTCGCGATCGCTGTCCTTGGAGTACACGGACTCGGTGCGGATCCAGTCCGGCACGAACACGGGCGCGTCCTTCTGGAAGAACGACTTGCCCTTGATGCCATCCGGATAGCGCGTGAGCACCGCGGGACGATCCACGAGATACGGCAGCATGAGCGGCGCGACCGCGTCGTAGTACGCGACGAGATCGCCCTTCGTATAACCCTCTTCGGGCCAGAACACCTTCTTCAAATTGCTCAGGCGAACGATCCGCGCCTCGGCGTCGGCCGCCGCGCCACCGCGGCCGCCGGCGACTCCGCCGCTCGCGCTGGGAACGCCGCCGCCGCTCGTCCTGTCGCCCGCGGCCCTGTCGTCGTTCGCCGCAGACTCCGCATCCGCCGCGACCGGCGAATCGCCGTCGCCCTTCCGCTCGCCCTCCCGCCGCACGTCTTCCGGTTTCCGATCGGCGCGCATGCCCATGAAGATCGGGTGGCGCAGGCCGCCGTCGCTCGTCCACTCGGTGAAGCGCACTTCGCAGACGAGCTTCGGCTCGACCCAATGATCGGCACGCGTATTCGGCCCGGTCTCCCCGAACGGCGAGTCCTTGCGCGCAAGCGGCTGCAGCTGGCGCCACAGCTGGTCCTGCATCGCGTCGTCGAAGCCGCTGCCGACGCGCGTCACGTGACGCAACGCGCCGTCGGCATGGACGCCGACGTGCAGCGCGCCAAAGTGCCGCCCGCCGCCCTTGGGATCGGTGTAGCCGCCGATCACGAATTCCTGCCGGCGCTGGCACTTCAGCTTGATCCAGTCGGTCGAGCGCCTGCCCGAGTACGGGCTGTCGGCGCGCTTGGCGATGATGCCCTCGAGGCCCATCTCGTTCGCGGCCTCGAAGAACGCTTCGCCGTGCTCGTCCACGTGATCGCCGGCCTGCACGACGCCGGCCGGCGGCAGCGCGCGCGCCAGGCAGGCCTTGCGATCGAGCAACGCGAGCTTGCGCAGGTCGAATCCCTCGAGCGCGAGGCAGTCGAAGAACACGGCGCGCACCGGCACGCGAGCCATGGCCGCGGCCACGTCGCGCGGCCGCGAGAGCAGCATGCGCTTCTGCAGGCGCCCGAAGCTGGGGCGGCCGGTCTCGTCGTACGCGACGATCTCGCCGTCGAGGACGACGTGCTCGACGCTCAATCCGCGCAACGCGTCCGCGATCTCGGGATAACGTGCGGTGATGTCCTCCCCGCTCCGACCGAACATGCGCACGTCGTCGCCGTCGCGCTCGGCGACCACGCGCACACCGTCGTACTTGATCTCGAACACCCAGCCCTTCTTCGAGAACGGCTGCTCGGCGAGCGTGGCCAGCATGTGGCGCACCTGCTGCGCGCGCACGGTGCCGCGTGGCGCGCCGAGATCCGCGACGCTCGCACGCAGCGCGTCGAGCCACGCCGCCACGTCGCGCATTTCCTGAACGGTGAGTCCCGAGATCACCGAGCGCGGCCAGCGCTCGATGGCGTCCTGGTCGGCTGCCGCGCCGTCCACCTTCTTCAGCAGCAACCAGTCCTTCTCACTCTTGCTCATGCGCACGAGCGTCCAGCGACCGCCGAGCTTGTGCCCGAACATCTCCAGCTCGAGCTTGCCGCGCGCGTATTGCTCGCGGATGTCCTCGGGCTTGAACGAGCGATACGTGCCCCGGTCCCACACGATCACGGAGCCCGCGCCGTAGTTCCCCGATGGGATCACGCCTTCGAAGTTCGCGTACTCGAGCGGATGGTCCTCGACGTGGACGGCAAGACGCTTCTCCTCGGCGCGGATCGACGGACCCTTCGGCACCGCCCAGCTCTTCAGCACGCCCTCCATCTCGAGTCGCAGGTCGAAGTGCAGGTTGCGCGCCCAGTGCTCCTGCACGACGAAGCGGGCCGGCGCGGCCAAGCTGGCGATCGGCGTGACCGGCGCCCGCGCCGCGGCCCCGCCGCCGAACGGCTCGGGCGTGCGATCCGGGTCGCGCTTCTTGCGGTAGGCCTCGAGCGGGGCGGGCGCGTCCGGCGCCCCCTTCCTGGCGCGCGCGGGCGCATCGGCTTTGGATTTTCCGCGGGGGCCGCGCGTGGAAGCCATGGGAGATGGGGCAACGTTTCCGGGGTCGGGGGCCGATAAGGAAGAGAACGACGTTTGAGGATAGCAAATCACGGTGCTAGCCTTTCGCCGTCTGTCCTACCAGGAGGAACTCGGATATGCCTCCGCATTCCATCGGGTCGGGGAACATCTCCTTCGGCCTGGTCTCGATCCCGATCAAGATGTTCTCGTCCTCGTCCGCCGGCGGCGTCTCGTTCAACCAGCTGCACCAGAAGTGCGGCGGGCGCATCCGCCAGCAGCAGATCTGCCCGACGTGCAATGAGGTCGTCGAGCGCAGTTCGCTGGTCAAGGGCTACGAGTTCGCCAAGGACCAGTACGTCCAGTTCACGGACGAGGAGTTGAAGTCCCTCGAGGGCGAAGCGTCGAAGATGATCGACATCGCCGAGTTCGTGCCCCTCGCCCAGGTCGACCCGATCTACTTCGAGAAGACGTACTACCTGGGCCCGGACAAGGGCGGCGAGAAGGCGTACCGGCTGCTCGCGGACGCCATGAAGTCCGCGGGTCGGGTGGCGCTCGCGAAGTACGTGATGCGCGGCAAGGAGAACCTCGTGCTGATCCGGCCGTCGCACGAAGGGCTGATGCTGCACACCATGTATTTCGCGGACGAGATCCGCGACTTCGGCGAAGTCGACAAGGGCGAGAACGCGAAGCTCAAGCCCGGTGAATTGGAGCTGGCCGAGCGGCTCGTGAACGAACTGACGAGCGAGAAGTTCGCGCCGGAGAAGTACGCGGACGAGTATCGCGGACGCGTGCTCGAAGCGGTCGAGGCCAAGGTCGAGGGCAAGGAAGTGACGTCGCTCGCGCCTCAGGCTCAGCGCACGCAGGTCATCGACCTGATGGACGCGCTCAAGCAGAGTCTCGGCAAGCGGGGCTCGGGTGGCGGCGCCGCGGCGGGCGGCAAGGTCGCGGAACTCGAGAAGAAGCCGGCGGCACGCGCGCGCCAGAAGGCCGAGCCGGCGCCGCGCGAGAAGAAAGTCAGCGGCAAGCGCTGAGCGGCGCTGAGCCAGGGAGGGCGGCTCGATGAGTCCTGGCGTGGAGATCGGGCGCGCCGAGCCGAATTCGGCTCAGCGCTTCTCGCTGCGCGACGCGGCGCGCATCCTCGAAGTGCCCGAGGCGCGCCTGCGCGCGCTCGCGCGCGCCGGGCTCCTGACGCCGCAACGCGGGCCAATCGGTCCCCTGTCGTTCGGCTTCCAGGACCTGCTGCTCCTGCGCACGACGAAGGGCCTCATCGAGTCCGGCGTGCCCATGCGCCAGATCCGGCGCATCTGGGCGTCGCTCCGCGACCAGCTCTCGGCCGAACTGCCGCTCACCAGCATCTCCATCCACACCGACGGCGAGCAGGTCGTGGCCTCGGACGGCGACACGCTGTGGCAGCCCGACTCGGGGCAGACGCTGCTGAATTTCGACGCCAGCGAGATCGCCGAGCGCGCCGAAGAGGCGACGGACCCGGCGCGGCTGCACCTCGTCCCGCGGCCCGATGCGTCGAACCCTCCCGAAGGGTCACGTGCCGACGCCGAGCGCGAAGGGCTGGCGCTCGAGTTCGGGGTCGAGGAACTGCCGGCGCGGCGCGGCGCCGACGCGCCGCTCACCGCCGAAGACTGGTACGAGTTCGGCTGCGAGTTGGAAGCCGCCTCCCCCGAGCAGGCGCGGGACGCATACCAGCACGCGCTCGACCTGAATCCGGACATGGCGGACGCGCACGTCAATCTCGGCCGCCAGTTGCATCTGCTCGGCGAGCGCGGCCGGGCCGAGCCGCACTACCGCGAGGCCGTGAAGCTCGATCCGGAGGATCCGACGCCGCATTTCAATCTCGGCGTGCTGCTCGAGGAGTCGGGCCGGCGCGACGAGGCCATCCTCGCCTACCGCCAGGCCGTGCTGCGCGACCCGGACTTCGCGGACGCGCACTGCAACCTCGGGCTCCTGCTCGAGTCGCTGGGCCGCCGCCAGGAAGCGATGCGCCATCTGATGGCGGCGCGTCAGCTCAGCGGGGCGACGGAGTAGGCGAAGCGGCTACTTCGCCACCTTCTCCACGGTCTCCCACGTGCGCGTCGTCACATCCTTTCCGAACGTCTTCTCGATGAGCACCATGAAGACCGGCGTGCGTGGGCCGCGGACGTAGACGCTGAACGCCTCGCTGCCGCGGACGGCGAGGATGCGCGCACCCTCCTGCTCGACGGGCAGCGCGAGCCTCGTCTTCGGCTTCGCGCGCAGGAACGTGACGACGCGCTTCGAGCCGGGCTTCAAGCGGAACGCGGCGTACGGATCGGACACGAGGAGCGCGCGCAGCGCGTCGACCGAACGCACCTGGGTCATGAACGAGCGCCCGAGATGCTTCGTCATCGCGGCCTCGGCCTTGCGTTCGAGCGCGGACGTCGCGGCCGCGGGCGCGCTGAAGACGACGTTGCCGCTCGACAAGACCGTCTTCACGTCCTGGAACCCGGCCCCCTCGAACGCGCGCTTCAAGTCCGGCATCTTCGCGTTCATCGGCATCACGCCGCGCAGGAAGGCGACGTAGCGCGTCATGCGCGGACCCCGCTAGGCCTCGGCATACGCGTCCTCGAGCGCGTGGATGTCGATCTTCACCATCAGCATGATCGCGGCCATGACGCGCTTCCCGCGCACCGGATCCTGCAGGAGCTTGGGCAGCACGGTCGGCACGACCTGCCACGACAGGCCGAAGCGGTCCTTCAGCCAGCCGCACTGACTCGGGCTGCCCCCACCCTGGAGGAGCTTGTCCCACGTGCTGTCGAGTTCCTGCTGGGTTTCGCAGTTCACGACGAACGAGATGGCTTCCGTGAACTGGAACTGCGGGCCGCCATTCAACGCCACGAAGCGGTCACCGTTCAGCTCGAACGCCACCGTCATGACGCTGCCCTTGGGCCCCGGACCCGCCTCTCCGTAATGCGTCGTCTGCACGATCTTCGAGTTCGGGAAGATCGAAACGTAGAACTTCGCGGCGTCCGCCGCGTTGTCGTTGAACCACAGGAAGGGCGTGATCTTCTGCATGAAGGAGCCTCCTAGGCCGAGACTACGGTGAATTTGACGATCGTCTCGACGACCGTCCACACGGACTTCGCGCCCTTCGGGAACGACCCGACGTCGCCGGCGCCGAATTCGATGACGCCGCTGCCGTCCTTGAGGGCGATGCGCACCCGGCCTTCGATCACGACGAAACTCTCATCACCGGGGAAGTCGTAGTCGAACGTCATGGGCTCGCAGCGCCACAACATCGCCGTATGCGACCAGGAATCGCCGCCGCGCCGGCGCAACCACTTCGCCGTCCCGAGCGTTCGACCGTCGGACGTGACGCATGGTTCCCAGCCCTCGGCCCCGACGTCCGCCCGGCGCATCTGCTCGATCGCGTTCATGTCCACCGCCCTTCACTGGATTCCGAGAGCCCGTTACCCAATACCCAGAGAATATTCCACTTCGTCCGTCATCACGCCGCCGATCTCCTCGGCATCGACGCGCACGGCCCCGCGCGCGAATCCCAGCGCTTCGAGGAGCGCGATCGAGCGGCGGTTGCGCGTGTCGACGGTGGCCCGCACGAGCGCGATGTCCCAGTCGTCGCGCAAGTGCGCGATGAGCGCCGCCACCGCCTCGCGCGCATAGCCCCGCCCCCACGCCTCGCGGAACAACACGTACGCGACGAGCGCCGTGCGATCCGGATGGACGGTGGCCTGGATCCAGCCCGCGTGACCGTCGTCCGGGACCGTGCGCAGCACCCAGTTGAGCCACGCGTCGCGACCATCCGGCGACACGCGCGACTCGAGGCGTCCGTAGCGCAGTCGCAACGCCTCGACGCTCTCGGGCGGGCGCTCGCTGATGAACTCGTAGAGCGCCGCGTTCTGGAGCCCGTGGAAGAGCGCGCCCGCATGCGATGCCTTCAGGGGCTCGAGCTTCAACCGCGACGTGTGGACGGTCTTGAGGAGGGCCAGTGCGTCTCCGTTCCCGCGTCGAATGAGCGCGAGCCGGCACTCTCGCACATTCGCCAGCCCGCTGCCCCGGGCCTCCAGCCGCTCGACGCCATCGATCAGCGTTGATCGGTCGCCGCGTCGGCCCGTCGCACAAAGCGGACGTGAGCGCCACGCGCGGTCATGATAAGTTGCGCACCATGTCCAGGCTTCGCTTTCGCATCTCGATGTCGCTCGACGGCTTCGTGGCCGGGCCCGACCAGAGCGTCGACAACCCGCTCGGGATCGGCGGCATGCGTCTCCACGAGTGGGTGTTCCCGCTCGCGGTGTGGCGGCAGCCGCAGGGCCTGGAGGGCGGCGAGGTCAACGAGAGCACGACGGTCGTCCAGGAAATGATCGCGAACATCGGCGCGACGGTGATGGGCCGGAACATGTTCGGCGGTCACCCCGGCCCATGGGACCCGCACGAGCCATGGCGCGGCTGGTGGGGTGACGATCCGCCATTCCACCACCCCGTCTTCGTGCTCACCCACCACCCGCGGCCGCCGCTCGAGATGAAGGGCGGGACGACGTTCACGTTCGTCACGGACGACATCGACGTGGCCCTCGAGCGCGCACGTACCGCCGCTCGCGGGCTCGACGTGTCCCTGGCGGGCGGCGCGAGCGTGGCCCGGCAATATCTCAAGGCCGGTCTCGTCGACGAGATGAACATCAGCCTCGTGCCCACGCTGCTGGGCAGCGGCGAGCGGCTGTTCGACGGCGTCGGCGACGACGCGCATGGGCTCGAACTCGTGCGGACGGTGGCGGCCCCGAACGTCACGCACTTCAAGTTCGCGCGGCGCGGGTGACGTTTCGATCGATCGCTCAGTCGAGCTTGACGAAGCGCCGCCGGTCCACGCCGCCGGCCCAGCGCAGCACCGCCCAGTAGACTCCGGCCGGCGCCGCGCGACCGTCGTCGCGGCGTCCCTCCCAGATGACGCTCTGCGGCCCGGACTCGACGGGCCTCGCTGATGCGAGCCCACGCACGCGGCGGCCGGCGAGATCCACGATCGTCAGGTCGAACGTGCCCGGGCGGTCGAGCGTGAACGAGATCGTCGTTTGGCCCGTGAACGGGTTCGGCCACAGCGCCTGGAGTCCGACGCGCGCCGCCGGCGGCGGCGTGTTCGCCGCATCGACGGACTTCGCGTCCACGACCAGCACCGAATCGAAGCAATTGAACCCGTGCACCGCACACGAGACGTCGATATGCGGAAACGCCGAGCGCACCGGAACGAGCCCGCTGTCGAAGTGCTGCGTCGGCTGGCCCTGGATGTCGAGATCGAGCGTCAACTCCTGCATGAGCGCGACCTCACCGCCCACCCGATATTGCCCCGATCCCGTGATCGCGACCGCGCCCGGGCCGTTGTTGAACGACGCGATGTAGCGGTTCACGGCGTAGTACGTGTACAGCGCGTCCGCGCCGGTCCGCACCAACTCGAAGCTGCCGTAAGTCGGAAACGAGATGATCGGGCACGCACACGGACCCTGGCAGCCGACTTCGAGCGCGCTCGGCGGGGTGGTCAATGCGTACAGCGTGCCGGTGCTGTCGGCGGGCGCGGCGGCGCACGGGGCGGCGGCGCACGGGGCGGCGGCGCAGAACGTCGCGGCCAGCGCGGCGAGCAAGAAAGACCTGGCGCGAGACATGGCCATTCTCCTCTCGGCCATCGTTCGGAGGAACCTGCACGCGGGTGGCGGCGCCGCGCGGCGAACGCGGAAATCCTACGCCCCGCGGGGCACCCGGGTAAACGGTTCACGCGGCAGGCCACGCGCGCTGCGAGGCGCGGCCCACCGCGTGAGCGGGGCCCGCCCTACGGCGTCGGCGTCGAGATGATCGCGTTCGCGCCCGCCGGCAGCGCGGTCCGCCACTTCGCGGCCTCGGCCGGCTTGTGCCACGCGTCGTAGAGCTGGACCAGCCCCTGCGCCGCCTTGACGGTGCCCGCGTCCCGCACGCCACGCGCCGCCATGGCCGAGCTGTGCGCACGAATGAGGAGCGTCTCGGCCTGTGCGAAGCGCCAGTTCGCACCGCGCGTGCGCAGAATGTCGGCGAGCCCGATCTGCGAGTCGACCGTTCCCGGGCTGTTCGCGCCCAGGTACTCGAGCCGCAGCGCGAGCCCGTTGCGGGCCATCGCCTCGGCGTCGTTCATGCGCTTCTGGCGTACGCGCAGTTCGGCGTAGTCCTTGTAGGCCGCGGCCAGGTCCGGATGGTGGTCGCCGAGCTTCTGTTTGAGGATGCCGAGGCCCGTCACGAACGCGGCTTCGGATTCCTTCAGCCGGTTCGCGTGCGCGTAGACCGGCGCCAGGCTGAGCCAGGTGCGCCCGACGAGTTCGCTCTCGGGACCGAGGCCCCGCTGGCGGATGGCCAGCACCTGCTTCAGCACGTCGATCGTCTGATCCAGGCGCCCGGACAGGAACAGCAACTCGCCCTCGTTCTCGAGCGCGCGCGCCACGAGCGGGTGGTTGTCGCCGAGGAACTGCCGGCGCATCGCGACGGCCGAGCGATAGATCGAGTCCGCGCCCGCCAGGTCGCCCATGCGCACGCGGTTGTTCGCGAGCTCCTCGAGCGCCTCGGAGGTCTCGATGTTGCGGTCCGCGGGGTGCGCGGCCAGCAGCCGCACGCCGGCCTGCAGCATGGAATCGGCACCCGCGTAGTTCTCCTTCCAGTTCGCCTCGATGTACGCGCGCGTGCGCAGAATCGACGGCAGGGCCTGGCCGGTGCCGCCGCCGTTCCTGCGGACGACCTCCTGCGCGGCGCGCGCCAGTGCGTCGGCGTCGCCGTAGTGCCCCTGGTGCGCGAGCGCTCCCGCGATCTCGCTCATGATGAGCGCGGTCGTATCGCTGCGCGGCCGGCCGACGAGCGCCTGGCTGGCGAGCGCGAGGCGATATTGCTCCTCCGCGTCCTGATAGCGCGCGGTCTGGCCCATGATGCCGCCCAACTCGCGCTGCAATCCGGCCACGAGTTCGGGGCGCGCCGGCTTCGCCGTGCCCAGTTGATCGATGCCGCCGCGCAGCAGCGAATCGGCTTCCGCGTACTTGCCGACGCCGGCGAACGCCGCGGCCACCGTGCCGCGGATCGCGAAGTCGACGTCGGGGTCGCTGCCCGCCCACGAGCCGATGCGCGACTGGGCGCGCTCCAGCGCGGCGTCCAGCGTGACCTTGCCGGCGCCTCCCGCCCACGGATCGGCGGTGGCCAGCATGTCCTGGAGGAAGCGATTGATGGCGCGCGCCTTCGACGCCTCGAGGTCGGCGCGCTCGCGGCTCGTCTCGGCGACGCCGCGTTCGACGAGCGCGACGGCCTTCTGCGAATCGGCTTCGGCCGTGCGCATCTCGGCGACGCCGCGGGATTGCTCGGCCTCGAGACTCCGCGCCCGGGCCATGGCTTCGGCGCGCACCGCGCGATTCATGCGGGACAGCGCGAGCGCCTCGGCGCGGCTGGCGCGCACGGCCTGCCACGAGCTGACCACGATGCCGGCGATCAGCACGAGCAGCGTCGCGGCGATGCCGGCGACGAGCGCGCGATTGCGGCCGGCGAACTTGCGGAACTGGTACACGGTGCTCGGCGGCCGCGCCAGGATCGGCTGCGACGCCAGGTAGCGCTCGACGTCCTCGGACATGGCGGCGGCGCTGGCGTAGCGGCGATCGGCGTCCTTCTCCAGCGCCTTGCCGACGATCGTCTCGATGTCGGGATCGAGCCGACGCGAACCGCTCATGCTGGAACGCAAAGAGCGCGGTGGCTCCTCGCAGATGATGCGCACCGCCTCGATGAGCGACGACGGGCTGACGTTGTACGGCTTCGAGTTCGACAGCATCTCGTACAGGATGACGCCGAGCGCGTATACGTCGGTGCGCACGTCGATGGCGTCGGCCTTGCCCTTGGCCTGCTCGGGCGACATGTAGGGCAGCGTGCCCTTGATGATCCCGACCTCCGTGACCTGCGTCGCCTGGACGTCGCCCTCCGTGATGCGCGCGAGACCGAAATCGAGGATCTTGACGTCGGGCAGGCGCACGCCGGACGCGCTGGAAAGGCTGGTCACGCTCGCGTCGCCACCGATTTCGTGCGAGATGATGATGTTCGAGGGCTTCAAGTCGCGATGGATGACGCCACGCTGGTGCGCGTACTGCACGGCGTCCGCGATGCGCCGGAACAGCGCGAGGCGGAAGCGCACTTCATCCGAAGTCAGAGCTTTCGGCCGCTTCGCGAGGAATGCGTCCAGGTTGTCGCCCTGGACCAGCTCCATGGCGAAGAAGTGCTGTCCTTCCTCCGTGCGACCCGATTCGTAGATGCCGCCGATGTTCGGGTGGCGCAGCCGCGCCAGCGTTTCGGCTTCGCGCCGGAACATGCGGATCGTGCCTTCGTCCACGAAGCGGCCGCCGCGCACGACCTTGAGCGCGACGCGGCGCTTGGGGTTCTGCTGCTCGGCCTCGTAGACGATGCCCATGCCGCCCTGGCCGAGCACGCCGACGATGCGGTAGCGCCCGATGCTCTGCGGGATGTCGCCGGTCGGAGCCGAGGGAATCGGGCCCGCGAGACCAGCCGACAGGGAACTGATGTCCCCGGTCGCGACGGTGGCGTCTTCCTCGAAGCTGGCGCCGCTCGAACCCGCGCCCGTGCCGCCGGCGCTCATGCCAGGCCTGAAAGACGGGTCTGACGCGATGGTGCGATCATCCTCGAACTGCTCGGACACACGTTCCTCCCGGTCGAACGATGAATCAGGGCGGGGATCCTACATGGGATCGCCGGTGCTTCGCTGTCGAACCCCGTTCGATCGACCGGGGCCCCTGTCGCATGGAAGGACACGGCAAGGGCGCGGAAGATGGTGTCGTGGGAGCGGCCAGGCGAAATTGCGCGCGACTAGTCTAGGGGTTCGCGATAGCGGCCGTCTATGGCAACCATGCGCCCAGTGTGGATTCGGGCGACCCGGCGCGGGTGGCGGAGCATCTGGCGACCGGGATGAAGGCGAAAATCATCGGAAGGCACGCTGACCGCCCGGAACCCCCGCCTGGCTCACGGCGACTCAGAGAAGCGCTGGCGCCGGGCGCTGCCGGGCGACAGCCGCCCGTGCGCGACGATTTCGTACGGCCCGAGCCTGGTGCCGGCGGCCAGCGTCATACGCTACCTGCGGCTCACGAGGGCGTGAAAATCCGTCACGACCTCGACGATGCTCGACTCCGCGTTGCGCGGCGGCACGATCACCCAGAAGTGATCCCCGGACGCGTCGCACGACCAGCTGTACAGGTCGATGCCGAACGAGCGCGTGGGCAGCGCGAACAGGACATGCGGCGTGCCCGCGTGAAACCCGGTCGTGGCGTCGATATCCACGGCCATGATGCGGCCGTCCCAGCCCTCGAAAATGAGTTCGTGTCCCCCACGCGTCCAACGCGGGCGAATGCCGCCGGCCGTCGAGATCTGCCAGCGGCCGGCTGGACCGGTGAGATTCTGCACGTACACCTGGACGGTCGGCGGCCGCCCGGCGGCGAACGCGATCCAGCGGCCATCCGGCGAGATCGCACCTTGCCCCGACCCGTGAACGGTGTCGCCGACCGCCTCCGGCGTCCGCGCGCCGACGTCCACCGGCATCGCGAATTCCTTCCCCGTCGCCGTGAAGAACACGAGGCGCGAACCGGCGCTCGTCCACTGGGTGAGTCGCACGCTGGTGCCTTTCGGCAGCGGAATCGAATCCTGGCTCCCAAGTCCGTCCGCCGACGTGATCATGATCCGGGAGGCGCTGGTCCCGACGCCCAGGCTGTACGCGATACGCGACCCGTCCGGCGACCACACGGGCGTCCGCGCCTGGTCGTTCGTGAACGTGAGCCTGGTATCCGTGCCTCGCGCGAGGTCGAGCACGTAGGCCTCGCCGGCGTTCCCCGAGGTTCCGGAGGCGCGCTGGTAGACGAGTCGCGTGCCGTCCGGCGAGGGCTCGGGGTTGGCGATCGACCCCGAAGCGAGCACCGGCGACGTGAGCGCGCCGGTCCGGTTCGTGGCGTACAGGGTGAGCCCCTGCCCCGACGGCAGGGAGGCAAACGCGAGGACCCCGCTCGGCGAGATCGAATAGTGGCCGGCGGACGTGCCCACGCGAATGTCGTCCGCGATCGTGATCGGCTGTCCGGTGAGTTTCCCGCCCCGCACGTCCAGCTTCTGCGCGAGGAGCGCCGAGCCGCGCGGGAACACCACCCAGCCGCCGGGCGCGTACTCGACACGCCCGTCGGATTGGCCAAGCAACTTGGAATCGAGCGAGCCGAGGCGGCCGAGACGAATGTTGCCGGTCGCTCCACCGTCCGCGAGTTGCGCCTGGAACAGGAAGTGTTCGCCGTCCGGAAGGAAGCACGGCCAGGCGCTGCCGACCTCGTTCGCCGCGCGATCGATGCGACTCGCCGGTCGCAGTTCGCCGCCGCCGGCCGGGACCACGCGCAGCGAATCGGTGCTCAGACCGTCCATGAGGATCAGCCCCTTGCGACCCCAACTCAGATCGGCGCCACCCGGCGCGCTGCACACGATCGTCGGCGTTCCGCCGGCGATCGGCAGGCGAACCAGCTTGCCGCCCACGACGAACGCGATCTCGCGACTGTCCGGCGACCAATACGCACGCTGTAGCCCCTCGGTGCCGGGGATGCGGTGCGCTTCGATCTGGTCCAGGGGCCTCAGGTAGGCGGGCGAGACATTCGTCGAGTCGTCGCCCTGGAACAACAGCCAGCGGCCATCGGGCGACACACGCGGCCAGTACGCGTCGCTGACTCCACCCGGCACGTTGATGCGAAAACGCACCGGCAGCCGCGGCGCGCGAGCCTGCGGGTACAGCCAGACGAACGCTCCGACCGCCGCCAACGCCGCGATCGCGGCGACCGTCCACGCCAGGCCGCTCGCGCGCCCGCGCGCGCCCGGCTCGGGAAGCGTGACGCCGGACGTGATCGAGCTCATGCCGCTCACGCCGGCGCCTTCGGCGATGCCGCGCAACTGCAGCTTCACGTCGTGCGCGGTCTGGATGCGCTCGTCGGGATCCTTCGCGAGACAGTTGCGAATCAGCCGCTCCAGCCCCGCCGGTGGACCGCCCGGACTCGATGCACCGGAAGGCGGTTCACCCACCGGCGCGGGCTCGCGCTCGAGAATCGCGGCGATCAGCGACGCCTGGCTGCGGCCCTCGAACGCGCGCCGGCCGGTGGCCATCTCGTACAGCACGCAGCCCAGCGCCCAGATGTCGCTGCGCGCGTCCGCCTCACGGCCCTCGAGCTGCTCGGGCGCCATGTACTGGAACGTGCCGAGCAGCGTCCCCTCGGCCGTCAGGGGCTGGGCGACGGTCGGCGACTGGGTGAACCCGGACAGCGTGCGCGACAATCCCGAGCCGCCGGTCGACGCGCTCGCGCGCGACAGGCCGAAGTCCATGAGCTTGGCGCCCGCGCGCGTGATCATCACGTTCGCCGGCTTCAGGTCGCGGTGAATGACGCCGGCGCGATGGGCACGGTCCAGCGCGTCCGCGATCTGGACGCCCAAGCGCAGGAGTTCGGCCGCGGGCAGCGCGCCGCGCGACAGGCGCTGGGCCAGCGTCTCGCCGTCGACCAGTTCCATCACCAGGTAGTCGGTGTCGCCTTCGCGCCCGACGTCGAACAGGGTGCAGATGTTCGGGTGGTTCAGGCTCGAGACGGTCCTGGCTTCGCGCTCGAAGCGCGAGCGGATCTCCGGCTGCTCGGACAGGTGCCGGGGCAGCACCTTGATCGCGACGTCGCGGCCCAACCGGGTGTCGCGGGCGCGATAGACCTCGCCCATGCCGCCCGCCCCGAGCGGCGCGACGATTTCATAGGGTCCGAGACGAGTGCCGGCCTGGAGGAGCATCGCGGCAATCTACCTCAGCCGGACGCTCCTGCCGAGACGGTTTCTGCCTCCGGCGGCCGGGGCCGAGCGCTCACGCCCGGCTTCTGTCGGCCCGCTAGACCTCGACAGCGTCGGCCGGACTTCGCGCCGGACCCGGTTTCGAGCCGTGGACCGCGGCCATCGGATCACCGCGCCCCGACTCGGCGACGCGGACGGCTTCGACGATCGCGCGCGCCTCGAGCGTGAGGAATTCCCGGTCGGCGTTGAGGCACGGCAGGTGGACCACGCTCAGCTCCGGGTGGGCACGGAGCGCGAGCCGCCCTTCCAGCTCGCTCTCGGCGTTGTCCGCGGAGAATCCGAACGGGAAGTACACCAGCTTTCGGTATCCGGCGTCCCTCAGCCGGCGCAGTGCGTCCTCGACCGGAGGGTCGGTCCAGCGCCCGCCGTACACGTGATTGAGCCAGCCGTTCGCAATCGCGCCGAAGCGGCCCTCGAGGCGCCGTGCGATCGCGCGATACACGCGCTCGGTGGCGAGCCGCCCGGTCTCCATCGGCCGCGGCGGTTCGAGCAACGTGCCGTGCGCGGCCATCAGCAGGGCCCAGTCCGCGCCCTCGCTCTTGCGTTTCGCGATCTCACGTCGGACGAACCGCGCCGACACTTCCGCGAACGCCTCCTCATCGATCGGCGGCACGACGCGTACGGGCGCGGGGCGCCCTGCGGGAAATCGCTTCCATTCGGCGATCGTGCGCCGCGAGATCTCGTGCGTGAACGCCGAGTCGGCGACGTACATGGGCACGACGTCGACCGGCTCGTCGGCCGGGAGTGCGCCGAGCACGTCGAGCAGCAACGGGTCGCGAAACTCGTACGCGACATGGACCCGCCAGGCCACGTCGGGCGCCTGCTCGCGCAGGACGCCGAGCAAGCCGTCGCGCTGGTCGCCCGTCAGGCGCTCGAGCGGCGACCCGTAACTCTCGCGCGTCCACAATCGCCAGCGGAGGCGTGCGCGCGACAGCGCGATCAGCGGCAGGACCGCAGCCGGGATCGGAGCCACGGCGCGAGTGAGCCCGAGCAGGATGCGCCACGAGTAACGCAGCTGGGCGACGAAGTCGGGCGTCGGTGGCTCGCCGTACGTCAGGAGAACGACGTGGCGGGTGCTCATGGGCGAACGCTCCTTTCGAGATCGAACGCGTTGGGCGCATGGTGGCGCGGCGCGACGGGCCGGGACGCGACCACGAGCGTCCCGTTCGAGGTCGTGACCCGGCGCGCCGCTTCGGCGCCGGACGTCATCGCGCTCGCGAACGACACGCCGTCGTACGACGTGCCGCACAGGTGGAGGTGTGGATGCGCCGCGGCCAGCGCACGGACGCGGGCCACGCGCGCGAGGTGCCCAACATCGTACTGGGCGATGGCCCGTGGAAAACGCCGGACCCAGGCGCGGAGCGGCGCCGCGGTGACGCCCATGGCGGACCGGAGATCGCGTCGCGCGCGCGCGACGAGATCCTCGTCCGAGCCTTCCACGACTTCGGGCCGGCGCGTGCCGCCGAGCATCGCGCGCACCAGCACGGAGCCGCGCGGCGCACGCCGATCGAAGATGGCCGACTCCCAGACCGCTCCCAGCACGTCGAGCCCGGCGGCGCGCGTGGCGAGAAAGCCGTAGCCGCCCAGGGCTCCGGTCGCCGCTTCGTCGTACGCGAGCGCGACCATGGCCAGGCTCTCGAAGCGGATGGCGCGGAGCGCGCCCGCGAACGCCGGGTCGAGCCTCTCCACGAGCGAGGCGGCCTGTGACGCCGGCAGCGCGAGCACGAGGCGATGGGCCTCGAGGCACGAGCCGTCCGCGAGCGTCACCCGCCACCCGCCGGGCGTCGGCGCGATCGTGCGGGCCGCGCGCCCCGTGCGCAGGGCGCTGCCGAGGCGGGCGCTCAGTCCGTCGATCAGCGTCTGCATCCCGCCCTCGAACGAGCGCAGCCGGGGACTCTGGCCGCGGCGTCGGGACAGCAGCGCCCGGAGCAGACTGCCGTGCTCGCGCTCCATGGCGAGGACGTTCGGGAACGCGGCGGCCAGAGACAGGCGCCGGCTGTCGCCCCCGGAGACTCCGGCGACGGCCGGGTCCACGAGCACCTCCGCGACTTCGCGACCCAGCCGCCTCCGCGCGAAGTCGAAGACGCTCTCGTCGGCGCCGTCGACCGGCGGCCGCGCCCACGGTTCGAGGAGGAGCCGGGCCTTGCCCACCGGCGAGAGCGCGTCGGACGCGACGAGGGCCGGCGGCGACGTCGGCGCAAGCCGCAACCGGCCCCGGTCGAACACGAAGCGCCGCCGCGCGACCGGCCGGCTGTCGATCACGCGCGGCGCCAGCCCGAGGCGGCGCACGACGTCCATGACCGCGGGCTCGCTCGGGCGGTCGAGAAATCCATTGGGTCCGCACTCGACGAGGAAGCCCGCGTCGCGGAACGTGCACGCATGACCGCCGACCCGATCCGACGCTTCCACGACTTTGACGTCGAGAGGAGCCCCGGTCTCGTGCCCGCGCTCGAGGAGGTGGAACGCGGCCGTCAGCCCGGTGATGCCTCCACCGACGACGACGATCTTCATGACGTCACACCGTCCGACTGAACGTGGGTCGGGCGGGCGCCGTCTTGCCACGGAGGTACCGATCGAACGCCATGCACACGCTGCGGATGAACCTCCGCCCCGTCGGCGTCACCTCGAGCGCCTCCTCGGTGACGACGAGCAGTCCATCCGCCACGGGCGAATCCGGTCCGGTGAGCGCTTCCAGTTCGGGCGCGAACGTGGCTGCGAAATCGAGCGCGAATCGCGCCTCCACGTCGCGCACGTCGAGATGACCGTTGCACATCAGCGTCGTGATGACGTGGGCGCGCACGCGATCATCGGCGTCGAGCGCGACGCCGCGTTCCACCGGGAACCGGCCGGCGCGCACGGCGTCGTAGTAGACCGGCAGCTTCTTCGTGTTCTGCGCGTAGGCGTCCTGAACGTGGCCGATCGCCGAGACGCCGACGCCGATCAGGTCGCGCGCGCTCTGCACCGTGTAGCCCATGAAATTGCGGTGCAGGGTCCGCGCATCGATCGCGCGCGCCAGCTCGTCACCGGGGAGCGCGAAGTGGTCCATGCCGATGTGCCGGTAGCCGGCGTCCGACAACACGTCGATGGTGAGCGCGAGCAGTTCCAGCTTGAGCGACGCGTCGGGCAGCGACTCCGCAGGCAGATGCTTCATGTGCGCCTGGATCCACGGCACGAACGCGAACGAGTAGACGGCCAGCCGGTCCGGGCGCAGCGCCAGCACGTGATCGAGCGTGCGGCGGAAGCCGTCGCGCGTCTGATACGGCAGGCCGTAGATGAGATCGAGGTTGATCGAGCCGTAGCCTTCTTCGCGCGCCAGCTCGATCAGAGCGCGAGTCTCGGCGACGCTCTGGACGCGGTGCACCGCCTCCTGCACCTCGGGTGCGAAGTCCTGGACGCCCATCGACAGCCGATTGAAGCCGAGCCGGCGCAGCGCGCGGATGTGCTCGCCCGTGGTGACGCGCGGATCGACTTCGAGGGCGATCTCGGCTTCGGGCGTGAACGTGAAATGGCGGTGGAACGACTCGAACAGGCGCCCCAGCTGTTCCGGCCGGTAGTACGTGGGCGTGCCCCCGCCCCAGTGCAGTTGCGAGACGACGCGCCGGTTCGGCAGGTGGCGCGCGAGCAGATCGATCTCGAGCGCGAGGTGGTCGAGATACGGAATCGCGACGTCGCGATGCGGGGTGATGACCACGTTGCACGCGCAGTACAGGCAGCGCTGCTCGCAGAACGGCAGATGCGCGTAGAGCGACAGCGGCTCGTCCGCGCACGCGTCGGCGCGCGCCAGGCGTTCCCGATAGTCCGCCTCGGAGAATCCCTCGTGGAATTCGTTGGCCGTCGGATAGGACGTGTAGCGCGGCCCCGCCCGGTCGTAGCGGCGGAGAAGCGCCTCGGTGGGCGACGCGACGGGCGGCCGGTTCACGCCGGCCTCGGCGCGTGGGACGCGACGGCTTCGACGAGCGCCTCCACCGACTCGAGCGGCGTCTCCGGGAGGATGCCGTGCCCGAGATTCATGATGTGGCCGGGCGCGTCGCCGGCCTCGTCGAGCACGCGCCACGCCTGCTCGCGGACCGTGCGCGGCGGCGCAAACAGGGCATACGGATCGAGATTGCCCTGCAGCGCGACGCGCCCACCGCTGCGTCGGCGCGCCTCGTCGAGCGGCGTGCGCCAGCACACGCCGAGCACGTCCGCGCCGCACGCCGCCGCGTCCTCCAGCACGTGTCCCGCGCCCACCGCGAAGTAGATGACGGGCGTCTTCCCGCGAGGGAGGCGCGCCAGGACACGGCGCACGGCCGGCAGCGCGAACGCGCGGAAGTCGGCCGGACCGAGGAGCCCGGCCCACGAGTCGAAGATCTGCACGGCCTCCGCTCCGGCGCGGATCTGCATCTCGAGCGAGTCGGCGACGAGATCGGCGAGCAGCGTGAGCAGGTGCGTCAGGGCCTCCGGCTCACGATGGCGCAGTCGCTGGATCGCGCCAAACGAGCCGCCGCTCTCCCCCTCGGCGAGATACGCGGCCAGCGTGAACGGCCCACCGGCGAACCCGATGACGGGCGTGCGCCCGTCGAGTTCGCGCGACAGCAGCGCGATCGCTTCGCCCACGTACGGCGTCACCGGGCCGGCCGCGCGACGCAACGCGGCGACGTCCGCCCCGGTCCGCACGCGGCGCGACAGGCGCGGCCCCGGGTCGAACGCGAGTTCCACTCCGAGCGCTTCCAGCGGCAGCAGGATGTCCGAGAACACGATCGCGGCGTCGAACCCGAAGCGCCGGATCGGCTGCAGGCTGGCCTCGACCGCGAGTTCGGGCGTGCGGCACACCGTGAGGAATTCGGCGCGCGCGCGCAGTTCGCGATACTCGGGCAGGTAGCGGCCGGCCTGCCGCATGATCCACAGCGGCGGCCGATCCACCGTCTCGCGGCGGCACGCGCGCAGGAAGCGGTCGTTCACGCACCCACCTCGCGCAGCGCACCGCGCGCCGCGCGCAGCGTCCGCGCGACGTCCTCTTCGCCGTGGGCCGCGGATAGGAACGCGCACTCGAACGCGGACGGCGGCAGCAGGATGCCGCGCTCGAGCATGGCGCGGAAGAATGCCGCATGGCGCTCGCGCTCGACGTGGGGCGCGTCGTCCCAAGAGCGCACCGGGGTCTCGGAGAAGAACGGCGTCCACATGGAGCCCACGCGCTGTACCTGGAGCGCGACGCCGGCCTGCCGCGCCGCGTCGGCGAGCTCCGCCGCGACGTGGGCGCCGGCGTTCTCGAGCCGCTCGTAGACGCCCGGATCCGCGTCGAGCGCGTCGAGCACCGCGAGCGCGGCCGCGATCGCGAGCGGATGCGCGGCGTACGTGCCGGCCTGGTAGACCGGGCCGGCGGGCACGACGAGATCCATGAGCGCGGCGCGCCCCGCGAACGCGGCCAGGGGCATCCCGCCGCCCAGCACCTTCCCCAGCAGCACGAGATCGGGCGTGACGCCGAACCGCTGCGCCGCGCCACCCGGACCGAGGCGAAACCCGGTGATGACCTCGTCGAACACGAGGACGGCGCCGCATCGGTCGCAGCGCTCGCGCAGGCCCTCGAGGAATCCGCGCGGCGGCTCGATGCAGCCCATGTTTCCGGCGACGGGCTCGACGACGATCGCGGCGATCGCGCCGCCGGCCTCGTCGAGGCAGCGGTCGACGTCCGCGAGATCGCCGTAACGCGCGACGCGCGTGTCGCGCGCCACCGCTTCGGGAACGCCGGGGGAGTCAGGAACGCCGAGCGTCGCCGCACCCGATCCGGCACGCACGAGGAACGCGTCGGCGTGCCCGTGGTAGCCGCCCGCGAACTTGAGGATCGCGCTGCGGCCGGTCGCGGCGCGGGCGATGCGCACGGCGCTCATCGCCGCCTCGGTGCCCGTGGCCACGAAGCGCACCCGTTCGCAACCGGGAACCCGTTGCGTCACCCGCTCCGCGAGCGCGACCTCGTCCGGCGAGGCGAGCCCGAACAGCGCGCCGCGCGCGAGGGCGTCGCGGACCGCGGCGATCACGCCGGGGTGTGCATGGCCGAGGAGCGCGGGGCCCCAGGCCCCGATCCAGTCCACGTACTCGCGCCCCTCCGCGTCCCACACGCGTGCGCCCGCCGCGCGCACCAGCGCGATGGGCGCCGCGCCCACCGAGCGGAACGCGCGCACCGGCGAGTGCACGCCGCCCGGCGTCACGCGCGCGGCGCGCTCGAACAAGGCGGCGTGCACGCCGTCGGCGACGGCACCGCGCGGCGTCATCGGCGTGCCTCGGCGGCGACGACCGCCTCACCCATGCGCTCCGCCAGGGCCCGCGCGAAGTACGTGATCACCAGATCCGCCCCGGCGCGCCGCGCGCCCAGCGTCGTCTCCCACATCGCGCGCTCCAGGTCGAGCCAGCCGCGCTCGGCCGCCGCGTGGAGCATCGCGTACTCCCCCGACACCTGATACGCGGCCAGCGGCACGTCGACGGCCCGTCGCACCGCGCGCACGACATCGAGGTACGTCATCGCGGGTTTCACGATCACGGCGTCCGCGCCCTCCGCGACGTCGGCGCGGGCCTCGCGAATCGCTTCCCGGACGTTCGCGGGATCCATCTGATACGACAGGCGGTCGCCGTGTCGCGGCGTCGACCCGGCCGCCTCGCGGAACGGCCCGTAGAACGCGGATGCGTACTTCACCGCGTACGAGACGATCGCGGTGTGCGTGAGCCGCGCGTCGTCGAGCCCGGCGCGGAGCGCGGCGACGCGGCCGTCCATCATGTCGGAGGGCGCCACCACGTCGGCGCCGGCGCGCGCGTACGCCACGGCCGCCCGCGTGAGCAGAGGCAACGTCGCGTCGTTGTCGATTTCGCCGTCCGAGATCACGCCACAGTGGCCGTGATCCGTGTATTCGCACAGGCACACGTCGGCCCACACGACGACGCCGGGAGCGCTTCGTTTGATGGCGCGGATCGCGCGCGGAACGACTCCGTCGTCGCACCATGCCCCCGCGCCGTCCGCCGACTTCGCGCGCGGGATGCCGAACAGCAGCACGGAACCGACGCCGAGCGCGGCGAGCGCCGCCGCTTCGTCGCCCGCCGCCTCGGGCGACAGTCGAGCGTGGCCGGGCAGCGACGTGAGGGGCTGGCGCGCGACGGGCGCCTCGTGAACGAACAACGGCGCGACGAGCTGGGCGGGCGTCACGTGGACTTCGCGGGCGAGGGCGCGGAGTCCGGCGGTGCGGCGCAGGCGCCGGCCACGATGGATGGGAAACGTCATGAACGAAGCCTCCCCTCGAGAGCGCTCGTGCAGCCCGCGAGGAGTTGGGCGATGGAATCGAAGTCGGCGTGCGACGGAACGATCGCGGGAACATCGTGCTCGGCGAGCGCCGCCGCGGTCGTCGGACCGATCGCGATCACGAAGTCGAGCCGCGCGACCGCCTCGGCGCCGACGGCCCGAATCAGGGCGCGCACGGCCGACGGACTCGCGAACACCGCCGCATCGACCGGCGCCGAGCGCCAGCACGCGCGGATCGCGGCCGGGTCACGCGGTTCCGTTCGGTAGGCGACGACGACCGTGACCTCGGCACCGTACGACGCGAGCGCGTCGGCCAGGACAGTGCCGCCGTCGAGCGCGCGCGGAAGCAGGACGCGACGATCCGCCCAGCGGTCGGCTTCGCGCAGCGCGACGGCGAGCGGCTGCGCGCCCTCGCGCGACGCGCGAACCGGCGCGATCGCGCCGCACGCCGTGAGGGCCAGCGCCGTACGCAGACCGACCGCTGCGGTCTGCAGCCGCACCGGCAGCGCCGCGCCGTCGCGCGCCGCCTGGAGCGCGGCGACGGCGCGGGCGCTCGCCACCACGAGCCAGTCGTAGCGCTCGAGGTCGCGCGCCGCGTCGCGCAGCGGCGCCGCGTCGGGCGGTGGCGCTTCGCGGACGACGGGGCATGCGACCGCCGTCAGACCGGCGCGCCGGAGCGCGAGATGCAGAGCGCCATCCGCCGGCTCGTCGCGTGTGACGGCGACGCACAAAGGCCGTGGTCTCATCACAACCCTCCCGTCACCCGCGGTTCGCGCTCGAGCGCGTCCAGAATCTCCGCCGCGCCCGCCTCCAGCAGGCGTTGCGCCGCTTCGCGGCCGGCGGACTCGGCGTCGGCGGCCTCGACGCGCGCACGCAACGCGCGCGTGCCCGCCGGATCGAACACGCCGGCCTCGAGCGCCACCCCGGCGCCGCTCGCGCGCGCGAAAGCACCGACCGGAACCGAACAACCCCCGCGCAGCGCGTGCAGCACCGCGCGTTCCGCCTCGACGGCGCGCCGCGTCAGCGCGTGCTCGAAGCCCGCGAGCTCACGAACGAGCGCGTGGTCGTCGGCTCGCACCTGCACCGCGAGCGCACCCTGCGCCGGCGCCGTGAGGATGCGATCCAGCGCGAACACTTCCGTGATCGCGGCGCCGAGGCCGAGTCGTTCGACGCCGGCGCGCGCCAGGACGACCGCGTCGAGCGAGCCCCAGCGGACGCTCGCGATCCTCGTGTCGACGTTGCCGCGCACCGGGACGACCACGAGGTCGGGGCGCAGTGCCTTGATCTGTGCGGTGCGCCGCACGCTCGACGTGCCGACGCGAGCCCCCGGCGCGAGACGCGCGAGTGTCAGACCATGGCGTGCACACAGCACGTCCTCGACGGGACCGCGCGCCGGCACGGCGGCGATGCACAGGCCGGGAGTCGCGGCCACCGGCAGGTCCTTGTAGCTGTGCACGGCCGCGTCGATACGACGCTCGAGCAACGCGCGCTCGATCGTCGACGTGAAAAAGCCGGTTCCTTCCATCCGATGGAGCGGCGCCTCCGCCTGCTCGTCGCCGGTCGTGCGCACGTCCACGATCGCGACCTCGCGCGGGGATCGCCACAGGCGCAGGATCTCGTCCGTCTGCCAGCGGGCCAGCGCGCTCGACCGCGTGCCGACGCGGATCATGACGCGTCCTGCGGATGTGCGTCGGCAGTGACGAGGCCGCCGTTGCGTGCGTCCCGGTCGCGGGCCGAGCGGCCGGCGTATCGCTCGTACGCGCGCAACTCGCGCGCGATCACGGCCTCGGCACGCGGAATCTCACGCTCGCGACCGGCCCGATTGCGCTCGACGATGTCCTGCAACGCCGAGAGATCACGCACCTCGACGCCGGGCAATGCCGCGCATGCGGGATCGATGGCGCGCGGCAGGGAGAGGTCGATGAGCACGAGCGGTCGCCCCGGACCGTCGGCGCGCGCGACGCGCAGCACGTCGGGCGTGACGATCGCGTCCTCGACCTGCGCCGCGGCCAGCACCGCGTCCGCGCGTGCGAGCCATGGCCCGAGCGCGTCCAGCGGCGCGGCGGTCGCGAGAAGGTCTGCGGCCGCGCGCTCGGCGCGATCGAGAGATCGATTGACGATCGCGAGATCGCCGACACCCAGTGCGCGCAGGTGGCGCGCGGCCTTGAGCCCGGTCGTCCCCGCGCCCAGGACGACGACGGTCAACCCCGCGCATCCGCCGCGCGACGCGCACAGCCAGTTCACGGCGGCGGACGCGACGGAAAGAGCGCCGACACCGAGTCGCGTCTCGCTCCGTGCGCGACCGCCGCAGCGCAGGGCCGAGCGGAACAGACCGGCGAGCGGCGCCGCCAATCCGCCCTCGCTTTCCGCGGCGGCGAGAGCCGCGCGCACCTGCCCCAGCACCTCCGCCTCCCCGAGCACGAACGACTCGAGCCCCGACGCGACACGGAATGCGTGCTCGGCGACTTCGCGGCCGCTCGCCCGCACGAACGCGACGCGGCCCGGCACGTCGATCGAGGCCGCGGAAGCGCAAAGCGCCGCCTCGACGGCCTCGTCACTCGCCGGGCCGCGCGAGCACCAATAGAGTTCGGTGCGATTGCACGTGCCGAGCACCACGGCGTCGACGCCAAGACACTTCAGCGCCTGGCGGAGGGCCGACTGCCGGGAGGCCGGGAGCGCCGCGTGCGCGAGGTCGGACAGCGCGGCGGTGCGATGGCTCATCGACAGCAGCCGCAACGCCCCCATTCCGCCCAATCCAGGCCTCCTCGACGAGGACGACAGGTATGCCAGCGCGACGCCCGGCACGAAACGCGGCCAACGCCACGCGCCGGGCGTACATCGTCTGGAACCGCGAACTCGAGACGCAGCATCCGGCGCCCGCGCCTCGCGACGCGCCGGCGATCCACCGCGTCGACATATGACAGGTCGACGCGCAGGTCGCCATGCGCAAGAGTGCGGAGACGATCTCGGTAGGACTACGGATCGTCGAGGATGCCCTCGCGCAGGGCGAGTTGCGTGAGGCGCGCGACGGAGTGGAGATCGACCTTGCGCATCAGGTTCGCGCGATGGGCGTCGACGGTGCGCGGGCTGATGCCGAGGTTCGCCGCGATTTCCTTCGTCGACAG
>Ga0310810_10000337_pt1 | contig 49593 bp, 46 predicted proteins | sample NCmetagenome_FD_207641 | JGI IMG/M metagenome (GOLD analysis project Ga0310810, IMG submission 207641) | Soil microbial communities from experimental microcosm in Duke University, North Carolina, United States - NC | ecosystem: Engineered > Artificial ecosystem > Soil microcosm > Unclassified ...
CGCCGCTCGGCCTGTTCCCCGAGGCGAAAGCGCTCGGCGTGCCGCTCGCGGCGATCGGCGGCATCACGCTCGACAACGCGCCGCAGGCGCTCGCCGCGGGCGCCGACCTGCTGGCGGTGATCTCCGACCTCTTCGATGCGCCGGACATCCGCGCCCGCGCGCGCCAATACGGGAAGCTCTTCTCATGAACCGAAGCGAAAGCCTCTTCGCGCGCGCCCAGGCGCTCATGCCGGGCGGCGTCAATTCCCCGGTGCGCGCCTTTCGCGCGGTCGGCGGCACGCCGGTGTTCTTCGCGCGCGCCTCCGGCGCGCACCTGTGGGACGTCGACGGCAAGCGCTACATCGACTACGTCGGCTCGTGGGGACCGATGCTCGCCGGCCACACGCACCCGGCCGTGGTCGAAGCCGTGCAGCAGGCCGCCGCCCGCGCCCTCTCCTACGGCGCGCCTATCGAGGGCGAGATCGAGCTGGCCGAGCTGCTGTGCCGGCTCGTGCCGTCGCTCGAGCGCGTGCGGCTCGTTTCCTCGGGCACCGAGGCGACGATGACGGCGCTGCGCCTCGCGCGCGGCGCGACGGGGCGCGATCTCATCGTCAAGTTCGAGGGCTGCTATCACGGGCACGCCGATGCGCTGCTCGTGAAAGCGGGCTCCGGGGCGCTCACCCTGGGCAACCCCAGCTCCGCGGGCGTGCCGGCCGACACCGCCGCGCATACCCTCGTGCTCGACTACAACGACGCCGCCCAGGTGAGGGCCGTCTTCGAAAAGCGAGGGCGGGAAATCGCCGCGGTCATCGTCGAGCCGGTCGCCGGGAACATGAACCTCGTCCTGCCGGCGAAAGGCTTTCTCGAGGCGATCCGCGAAGAATGCACGCGGCACGGCGCGTTGCTCATCTTGGACGAGGTGATGACCGGCTTTCGCGTCGCGCCGGGCGGCGCGCAGCAGCGCTTCGCCATCCGGCCCGACCTGACGACGCTCGGCAAGGTGATCGGCGGCGGGCTGCCGGTCGGCGCGCTCGGCGGCCGGCGCGACATCATGGAGAAGCTGGCGCCGCTCGGCCCGGTCTACCAGGCCGGGACGCTCTCGGGCAACCCGGTCGCGGTGGCGGCCGGCGTCGCGACCCTGAAGCTGGTCAGCCAGCCGGGCTTCCACGAGCGCGTCGAAGCGACGACGCGCGGGCTGGTCGAGGGCCTGCAAAAGGAAGCGCGCGCGGCCGGCGTCGCCTTCAGCGCCCAGTCGATCGGCAGCATGTTCGGCCTCTATTTCCGCGCCGCGCCGCCGGCGAGCTACGCCGAGGTCATGCAATGCGATCGCGAGGCGTTCAACGGCTTCTTCCACGCGATGCTCGACGCCGGCGTGTATCTGGCGCCTTCGGCCTACGAAGCGGGCTTCGTCTCGGCAGCCCACGCCGCGAGCGACCTGGCCGAGACGCTCGCCGCGGCGCGCGCGGCGTTCAGACGAGAAACAGCGACGCGAGGCCGAGGAAGATGAAGAAGCCGCCCGAGTCGGTGCATGCCGTGATCAGCACCGACGAGCCGACCGCCGGGTCGCGGCCGAAGCGCGCGCGCAGCCACGGGATCGCCACGCCCATCACCGCGGCGAGGATCAGGTTGAGGATCATGGCGAGCGCCATGACGCCGCCGAGCGCCACGTTGCCGTAGAAGAGGTAGGCGACCACGCCGAGCAGCACGCCCCAGATCGCGCCGTTCAGCAGCGCCACGCCGAGCTCCTTCCTGAGCAGCTGCGCCCAGTACGGGCCGCGGATCTGGCCCAGCGCGAGCGCGCGCACGATCATGGTGATCGTCTGGTTGCCGGAGTTGCCGCCGATGCCGGCGACGATCGGCATCAGGGCGGCGAGCGCGACCAGCCGCTCGATCGAGCCCTCGAAGAGGTCGATGACGCGCGAGGCGATGAACGCGGTGACGAGGTTGATCGCCAGCCACGACCAGCGGTTCTTGAAGCTGTCGAGCACCGGCGCGAACACGTCCTCCTCCTCGCGCAGGCCCGCCTCGGCGAGGCGCGACTCGGCGCTGCGCTCGCGGATGTAGTCGACCACCGCGTCGACGGTCAGCCGGCCGATCAGGCTGCCGGCGGCGTCGACCACCGGCGCGGAGACGAGGTCGTAGCGCTCGAACACGTTCGCCGCATCCTCCGCCGGGTCTTCCGGCGAGAGCCGCACGCTGTCGGCGACCATCACCCGCGCCACCGCCAGCTCGAGGTCCGAGACGATCAGCCGCGCGAGCGGCAGCGTGCCTTTCAGCCGCTGCGCGCGGTCGATGACGAACAGCTGGTCGGTGTGCGCCGGCAGCTCGTCCATGCGCCGCAGGAAGCGCGTCACGGCCTCGAGCGTCACGTCGTCGCGCACCGCGACGTGCTCGAAGTCCATCAGCGAGCCGATCGAGCCCTCCGGGTAGGAGAGCGCCGCGCGCAGCCGCTCGCGCTCCTCGGCGGGCAGCGACTGCACCACCTCCTCCATGACCCCGGCCGGCAGGTCGGCGGCGATGTCGGCCAGCTCGTCCGCCTCGAGCGTCTCGGCGGCGGCGACCAGCTCGCGCGAGTCCATCGCCTGGATGAGCGACTCGCGCACCGCCTCGCTCACCTCGAGCAGGATCTCGCCGTCGCGGTCGGCCTTGACCAGGTCCCAGATGGCGAGCCGCTCCTCGTGCGGCAGCGCCTCGAGGATGAAGGCGATGTCGGCCGGATGCAGGGCCTCGAGCCGCGCCCTCAGCTCGGCGCTCGCCCTGTCGCGCCCGAGCAGCGCCTGCACGTCGCGCAGCGTGCTCTGCAGGTCTTCCAGCTCCAGCCGGGCGAGCACTTCAGCCATGGCGCGAGCGTATCAGCGCGGCTGCGCCGGCGGGATTTGCACCGCCGGCATGCGCGCGAGGATGGTGTCGACGCGCCCGGCGAGGTAAGGCGTCAGCCGGCCGCGCTCGTAGCGGTGCGGGCTGGGCAGGATGACCGCCAGCCACGCCGCCTGGTCGGCGGAAAGCGCCGAAGCGGCAATGCCGAAGTGATGGCGCGCCGCCGCCTCGGCGCCGAACACACCCTCGCCCCACTCGGCGTAGTTGAGGTAGAGCTCGAGGATGCGGCGCTTGGTGAGCACGGTCTCGAGCATCCAGGTGATGATCGCCTCCTGGCCCTTCCTCAGCCAGGAGCGCTCGCCGGAGAGGAACAGGTTCTTGGCGAGCTGCTGGCTGATCGTCGAGGCACCGGCGACCACATGGCCGCGCCGCTCGTTCTTCACCATCGCCTTCTGGATCATCTCCCAGTCGAAGCCCTCGTGGTCGAGGAAGCGCGCGTCCTCGGCGGCGACCACCGCCCGCTTCAGGCTGGACGAGATGCGCTCGTAGGGCACCCAGCGCTGCTCGAGCCGGGCGCGCGGATCCTTCTCGCGCAGCTCCTCGAACGAGCGCTCCATGAACGCGGTCGACGAAGGCTCGAAGCGCACGAGGTAGACGACGCGGGCGAAGAACCACGCCTGCGCGAGCAGAAAGGCGATCGCCAGCGCGCCGAGCGTGTAGCTGAAGGCCTTCCAGGCGATCACCAGCCCCCGCAGGGGCGAGCGGCTACGCGCCACGCAGCTCGGCCAGCACGTCGCGGGTTTGCGGCCGCACCCCGCGCCAGACCAGGAACGACTCGGCGGCCTGCTCGACGAGCATGCCCAGCCCGTCGCGGCAGCGCGCGCCGGCGGCGCGCGCTGCCGCGAGGAACGGCGTGTCCCGGCCGTACACCATCTCGTAGGCGAGGACCCCCTCGGCGAGCAGGCCTGCCGGAAGCGGCAGCGCCGCGTCCTGCAAGCCGGCGGAAGTCGCGTTGACCACCACGTCGAAGGGGTCGCCGGCGAGCTCGGCGAAGCCGCCGCCGCTCGTGCCCGGGAAGCGCTCGGCCAGCGCGCGCGCCCGTTCGGCGGTGCGATTGGCGATCCTGAGGCGCGCCACGCCGGCCGCGAGCAGCGCACCGATCACGCCGCGCGCCGCGCCGCCGGCGCCGAGCAGCAGCACGCGACGCCCGCGCAGCCGGTAGCCCTCGTTCGCCTCCACGTCGCGCACCAGGCCCGCCCCGTCCGTGTTGTCGCCGAAGATCGGCTCGCCCAGGACCAGCGTGTTCACCGCGCCCGCGGCGTCGGCGCGCGGGCTCGTCGTGCGGCAGAGGCGAAACGCCGCCTCCTTGTGCGGCAGGGTAACGTTGAGCCCCTTGCCGCCAGAGCGGCGGAAAGCCTCTACCGCCGCGGCGAAAGCCTCGGCAGAAGCCTCGATGCGCCCGTATTCGAGAGCCTGCCCGGTGGCGCGCGCAAAGCGCTCGTGGATCCACGGCGAGCGCGAATGCGCGACCGGGTGGCCGATGACCGCGTAACGATCCATGGACGCCGCCCTACTCCGTCCAGAGCCGGTTGCCCTGACCGAAGAACCAGGTGCGCGTGATGACCAGCAGGTCGGTGTCGCGGCGAATGTCGGGCGGGAAGGGCGCGAACGGGCTCGCCATGCGCACGATCTTGAACGCCGCCGCGTCCAGCACCTTGAGGCCCGAGGAGCGATCGAGCTCGATCGCGGCGACCGTGCCGTCGGGGCGCAGGGTGACGGTGAGCCGCAGGTTGCCGTAGATCCTGCCGCGCGCTTCGGCGGGATAGTTCACCGTGCCCCAGCGCTCGACCTTGGCGCGCCAGTCCTCCTCGTACTGCGCGAAGCGGTACTCGGCGGCGCTCGCGCCGATGAACTTCTTGCGCGGCCGCTTCTGGTACGCCTCGACCTGCCGCGCAATCTGCGCCTGCAGGCGCATCGCGGCGAGGGACAGGTCGGCGAGATCGCGGCCGTTCGGCTGCGCGGGGGCGGGCTCGCTCTGCGGCGCCTCGGGCGCCTGCCGCGCCACGCTGGTGCTCGCCTCGCGCGCACGCGCGAGCAGCTCGCGCTGCCTCGCCTCCAGCTCGCGCACGCGCCGCTGCGCCGCCGCGAGGTCGCGCCCCGGATGGCGCGGCTCGGTGACCGGCAGCGGCGTCCTGGCGTGGCGCGCTTCGTCGACGTTGCCGCCGCGATCGAGGTTCGCTTGGGCGAGCACCTCGGCGCGCGCCGGCCGCTCGCGCGTCTTCGCGTTCACCAGCACGACCTCGAGCCGCGATTCCGTTGGCTGCCTGAGCAGGCGCTCCGGCAGCTTGAAGTGGATCGCCAGCACGACCGCGTGGGTCAGGATCGAGATGCCGACCGCAATGCCGAGGAGCCTGTCGGGGCCGGTCAGCAGGGCCGGCAGGCCAGCCACGGGCTGTAATCTAAGGTTCATTCTGATGTCAGCCCTACAAGCCTTTCATATTTTGTACTTTTTAGCTAGTCGCCTCGGCCGGTTCGGCGGGCGGCGCACCGCTGCCGAGCCGCTCGCGATACTGAACGCTCAGCGTGCGCTCGAGCAGGTCGGCCCTTTCGACGGCAAGCCGCACCCGGGTGCCCGGCGCGGCATCGGGCAGCGAGGCGACGCGCAGCACGAGCGGCAGGCCGTCGATGCGCACGAGGTTCTCGCGCAGCACCGTGGCGTCGAGCTCGCGCCGGTCTTCCTGGACGATCCAGCGCAGGCTCCAGTACGTCTCCATGCCGCGCTGGTGCTCGTCGTAGCGGGCGTGCGTGACCTCGAACGCGCGCAGCGCCGCGAGCAGCGCGTCGGAGTTGCGCGCGAACGGGGGGCGCGCGCCGGACAGCGCGGCGAGGAGCTGCCACTGGTTCACGAGGTCCACGTAGCGGCGCAGCGGCGAGCTCATCCAGGCGTACGCCGAGACGCCGAGGCCCTCGTGGCCCTCCGGGTGCACGCTGAAGCGCACCTTGCCGATCGACTGCACGCGGTAGATCGCCGCGACGTCGCGCTCGGCGAGCAGCTCGCCCCAGCTGCGGTTGACCAGGATCATCAGCTCGGCGACCAGCTTGTCGAGCGGCGCGCCGCGCCGGCGCGGCACGATGCGCACCCGTCCGTCTTCGACGTAGAAGCTGTAGTCGAGCTGCGAGGCGGGCGTCGCCGGTCGCCCGCGCGCCGCTTCCAGCTCGCGCGCCGCCTGCCAGAGCGGGCGCAGCTCCTCCTCGAAGGGCAGCCCGGCCACCCGGCCGCCTTCGAACGCTTCGTTCATTGCCTCGCAGGCCGCGTGGCGCAGGTTCGCGGCGACCGCGATGCGCTCGATGCGGCTTTGCCGCGTATTGAGCTGCAGGCCCTCGCCGGGCGAATAGTCGACGTAGAGCGAGAGCGCCGGACGCTCGCTGCCGGCGTCCAGGGAATACGCCGCGACCACGTCCTCGGGCAGCATGGTGATCTTCGCGCCCGGCATGTAGGCGGTCGAGAGCCGCTCGCGGGCGATCGCGTCGAGCGGCGAGGCCGGGGCGATGCCGAGGCCCGGCGCGGCGATATGGATGCCGATGCGCAAGCGCCCGCCGTCCAGGCGCTGCACCGAGAAGGCGTCGTCGACCTCGGTCGTGCCGACGTCGTCGAGGCTGAACGCGGCGATCGCGGCGAGCGGCAGCCCTGCCTGCGGCGCCGGCACGGCGTGCGCCGGGAACTGGGTGCCGCGCGGAAAGAATTCGAAGAGGAAGCGCCGCAGGTGGTAGTCGTGGCTGTCGGCGAGCGCGCCGCAGCGCTCGAAGAGGCGCGCCGGCGTGAGCCCGGTCTCCTTGCAGGCCTGCTCGAGCGCCCGGGTCTGCGGCTTGCCGCGATCGGGCGCATAGAGCAGCTCGTCCTTCAGCTCGGCGATCTCGCGCGGGCACTCGCCGCGCGCGAGCGCGGCCGTCCACTGCGCCACCGTCTCCTGCAGGCGGCGTTTCTTCTCCAGCCCGGCGAGCGCGAGCTTGACGGTCTCGGCCGGCGCGGGCTGGAAGCGACCCTTGCCGCGGCGGTGGAAATAGATCGGCGCCTCGAGCAGCTTGAGCAGCACGCCTGCGGCTTCCACCGCGCTCGGCTCGCGGCCCACGTACTCCCGGGCGAGGACGCGGAAATCGAATTCGCCCTTCGTGCAGCACTGCCAGAGGAACTCGGTGTCGAGCTCGGCCGCGTAGCGCTCCGCGTGCGCGAGCAGCTCCCCGGCGGCCGGCTGCTCGAAGCTGAGCAGCACGGCGGCCGCTTTCACCTTGCTGCGCCGCCCGTGCGGGCTTTCCACCTGGAAGGACGCCGGCGCCTGCGAGAGGACGACGCCGACCTTGACGCTCCCCTCCTCCTCGTACAGCACCTGCATGGTCAGCGCGCCAGCCCGGCGAAGCGCAGGATGCGCGGCAGATGCTGCGGAAAGCTGCGCAGGCTGTGGTCGCCGCCTTCGATCACCACCTGCTCGCAGCCGGCATAGCGCGCGACGGCGCGCCGGTAGTCGAGCACTTCGTCGCCGGTCTCGACGAGCAGCAGGTAGCGGCCCGCGCTCACCCGCGGCACGTGCAGCCCCTGCCATTCGCGCAGGTGCTGCGCCGTGAGCTCGTAGCGCTCGCCGGTATACAGGTTCTGCTGCGGGCCGAGGTACGCCTGCAGGCCGACGTGCGGCTCGATCGCCGGGTTGATGAGCACCGCCTTGAGATCGTGCTTTTCCGCGAGCCAGGTGGCGTAGAGGCCGCCGAGCGAGGAGCCGACCAGGCAGCTGCCGGCCGAGAGCAGCGGCTCGATGCGCGCGAGCGCCTCGCTCGCGAGCGGCGGCAGCGCGGGGCAGGCGTACTGCCCGGCGAGGCCCCGTTCGGCGAGAAAGCGCGCCAGCAGCTTGGCCTTGTGCGACTCCGGAGAGGAGTTGAAGCCATGCAGGTAGACGATCAAGCCCGCTTCTCCAGGCGCTGCAGCAGCTTGGCGTGGATGCCGCCGAAGCCGCCGTTCGACATGACGAGCACCTGGTCTCCGGCGCGCGCTTCGGCGGCGACGGCGCCGACCAGCGACTCGAGATCGTCGAGGCAGCGGGCGCGCTCGCCGAGCGGCGCGAATACCGCGTTCGCGTTCCAGCCCAGGCCCTGGCTGTACACATAGACCCGGTCGGCGGCCGCCAGGCTCTGCGGCAGGGCGTCCTTCATGACGCCGCGCTTCATCGTGTTCGAGCGCGGCTCGAGCACGGCGATGATGCGCGCGCTTCCGACGCGCTGCCGCAGGCCTTCGAGCGTCGTGCGGATCGCAGTCGGGTGGTGGGCGAAGTCGTCGTAGACCACCACGCCCCCCGCCGTGCCCCGGATCTGCATGCGACGGCGCACGCCGGTGAAGCCGGAAAGCGCTTCGATCGCGGCGGGCGGCTCGACGCCGACGCTGCGCGCGGCGGCGATTGCCGCAAGCGCGTTGAGGCGATTGTGTGCGCCGAGGAGCTGCCAGCGAACCCGGCCCACCGCCCGCCCCTGCCAGGCGACCTCGAATGCACCCTGCTCATCCGCAGGGCCGGCCCACCACCCGACGCTTGTTCCGAAGCGCTCGACCGGTGTCCACGCCCCTAATGTAAGCACTCGCTCCAGCACGGGATCGGCCCCGTTGCTCACAATCAGACCGGTCCTCGGGACGATCCTCACCAGATGGTGGAATTGGCGCTCGATCGCCGCAAGATCGTCGAAGATGTCCGCATGATCGAACTCGAGATTGTTCAGGATCGCGGTCTTGGGACGGTAGTGGACGAACTTCGAGCGCTTGTCGAAGAAGGCCGTGTCGTACTCGTCGGCCTCGATCACGAAGAGCGGTGACCCGGAATGGCGCGCCGATACGGGAAAGTCCATCGGCACCCCGCCGATCAGGAAGCCCGGTCGCAGGCCCGCCCGCTCGAGGATCCAGGCCACCATCGCCGAGGTCGTGGTCTTGCCGTGCGTCCCGGCGACCGCAATGACGTGGCGGCCGCCCAGCACGTGCTCGGCGAGCCATTGCGGGCCCGAGACGTAGCGATCGCCGCGGTCGAGGATCGCCTCCATGAGCGGATTGCCGCGCGTCACCACGTTGCCCACCACCCAGAGATCCGGGCGCAGGCCCAGCTGCTGCTCGGAGAAGCCTTCGGTGAGCTCGATGCCGAGCGCCGCGAGCTGCTCGCTCATCGGCGGATAGACATTCGCGTCGCACCCGGTGACGCGATAGCCCGCGGCCTTGGCGATCGCCGCGATGCCTCCCATGAAAGTGCCGCAGATGCCGAGGATGTGGAGGTGCTGCGCCATGGGGAAGCGGCCGATTCTAAAGCTATGATTGGTCACTCCCGATGAGCCGAAGAGCCAACCGCCAGAGCGGCATGCGGGCGCGCATCGCCGCCGCCGCGGCCCGCGTCATGGCCGAGGACGGCATCGACGACTTCGCGCTGGCGAAGCGCAAGGCGGCGCGCCGCCTCGGCGCGCCGGAGAGCGAGTCGCTGCCGACCAACGACGAGGTCGAGGCCGAGCTGCGCGCCTATCGCGCGCTCTATCAGGCCGAGGACCACGATCGCATCATCGCCGAGCTGCGCGCCGTGGCCCTCGACGCGATGCAGGCGCTGGCGCAATTCCATCCCTACCTCACCGGCCCGGTCCTCAAGGGCATCGCCGGCGCCTACTCCGAGATCGACCTGCAGCTCTTTCCGGACAGCGCGAAGGACGTCGAGATGTTCCTGCTGAATCGCAACATTGCGTTCGCCACCCGCGAGTCGCGCCGTTTCTCCGGCGATCGCGCCCGCGCGGCGAGCGTGTTCACGCTGGAATGGCGCGGCGTGCCGATGCGGCTCTCGGTCCTGGACCGGCGCGACGAGCGCGTGGCGCTCAAGACCTCGCAGGCCGGCCGGGTCATGGACCGCGCCGGAATCGCCGAAGTCGGCGCGCTGCTGCGCGATGGCGCTCGCTAGGCGCGAGCTGCTCGCGCTCGGTGGGGTCGCGGCGGTCGCGGCGGCGACCGGTGCGCTCGTCGGCATGCTGCGCTGGCGGTCGACGAGCGGGAGAACAGCCCTGCTCGAATCGCCATTTCACGATCTCGACGGCCGGCCCAAGCGCCTGGCCGACTTCCCGAGCCCCTTGCTGCTATGCAACTTCTGGGCAACCTGGTGCGCTCCATGCCGGCAAGAAGTGCCTTTGCTGATTGCTGCAAAGCGGGATTTCTCATCGAACGGCCTCGAAATAGCGGGTATCGGCATCGATCGTGCCGACAAGTTGCAAAAATTCTCAAAAGAGTACGGCATCAACTATCCTGTGCTGACGGCGACCCAGGACGTGACCGAGTTGTTGCGCGCCCTCGGTGATCGCGAGGCCGCCCTGCCCTATTCGGTGCTCCTGGACCGCGAGCGGCGCATCGCATACCGGAAGCTCGGCGTCTGGACGAAGCACGAGCTGGAAAGGGAAATCCGGGCCGCCATCGGCTAACATGCGGCGTTTTGCAGCGAAAAGCGCCGAATGGCGATGGATCTCCGAAAACTAAAGAAACTGATCGATCTCGTGCAGGAGTCCGGCATCGCCGAGCTCGAGATCACCGAGGGCGAAGAGAAGGTCAAGATCGTCAAGGGAGGCAGCGTGACGGTCATGCCCGGCCCGGCCGCGGCTGCCCCGCCCGCCGAGCGGACGGCCGCGCCGTCTCCCGCGGCGGCACCGGCGGCGCCCGAGCCGCAGGCGGCGCCGGAAGGCCACGTGGTCAAGGCGCCGATGGTCGGCACGTTCTACCGCTCGCCGTCGCCGGACGCCAAGGTTTTCGTCGAGGTCGGGCAGGCGGTGAAGGAGGGCGACACCGTCTGCATCATCGAGGCGATGAAGCTGATGAACGAGATCGAGGCCGATGCCGCCGGGGTCGTCAAAGCGATCCTCGTGGAGAACGGCCAGCCCGTCGAGTACGGGCAGCCCCTGCTCGTCCTAGGCTGAGATGTTCGAGAAGATCCTGATCGCCAACCGGGGCGAGATCGCGCTGCGCATCCAGCGCGCGTGCCGCGAGATGGGCATCCGCACGGTGGTCGTCCACTCGGAGGCCGATACCGAGGCGAAATACGTCAAGCTCGCCGACGAGTCGGTGTGCATCGGCCCGGCGCCCGCGGCTTCCAGCTACCTCAACATCCCGGCGATCATCAGCGCCGCCGAAGTGACCGACGCCGAGGCGATCCATCCCGGATACGGCTTCCTCTCGGAGAACGCGGACTTCGCCGAGAAGGTCGAGCGCTCGGGCTTCGTCTTCATCGGGCCGCGGCCCGAGAACATCCGGCTGATGGGCGACAAGGTCAGCGCGAAGCAGGCGATGGCCAAGGCGGGCGTGCCCACCGTGCCAGGCTCGGATGGCGCGCTGCCCGAGGACACCAAGGAGATCGTCAAGATCGCACGCAAGGTCGGCTATCCGGTGATCATCAAGGCGGCCGGCGGCGGCGGCGGGCGCGGCATGCGCGTCGTGCATACCGAGGCGGCGCTGCTCAACGCGGTGAACATGACGCGCGCCGAGGCGCAGGCGGCCTTCGCCAACCCGGTGGTCTACCTGGAGAAGTACCTCGAGCAGCCGCGCCACATCGAGATCCAGGTGCTCGCCGACAGCCACAAGAACGCCATCTACCTCGGCGAGCGCGACTGCTCGCTGCAGCGGCGGCACCAGAAGATCGTCGAGGAGGCGCCCGCGCCCGAGCTCGCGCCCAAGCTGCGCGAGCGCATCGGCGAGCGCTGCGTCGAGGCGTGCCGCAAGATCGCCTACCGCGGCGCGGGCACGTTCGAGTTCCTGTACGAGGAAGGCGAGTTCTACTTCATCGAGATGAACACGCGCATCCAGGTCGAGCACCCGGTGACCGAGATGATCACCGCCGTCGACCTCGTCCAGGAGCAGATCCGCGTCGCCGCCGGCGAGAAGCTGCGCTTCCGGCAGAAGGACATCGTGCTGCGCGGCCACGCCCTGGAATGCCGCATCAACGCCGAGGATCCCTACCGCTTCACGCCTTCGCCCGGAAAGATCACCTCGTACCATCCGCCCGGCGGCCCCGGCATCCGGGTCGACTCGCACGTCTACCAGGGCTACACGGTGCCGCCGTACTACGATTCCATGGTGGGCAAGGTGATCGCCTACGGCGCGACGCGGGAGCAGGCCATCGCGCGCATGCGCATCGCGCTCTCCGAGATGGTCGTGGAAGGCATCCAGACCAACATCCCGCTGCACCGCGAGCTGCTCGACGACACGCGCTTCGTGCGCGGCGGCGTGTCGATCCACTACCTCGAGCAGAAGCTCGCGCAGGAGCAGGCGAAGAAGAAGTGATGGCGTGGCTCGCGCTCACGGCGGTGGTCGAGGCGCGCTGCGCCGAGGCGTTCAGCGACGCGCTGCTCGAGGCGGGCGCGGAATCGTCGGCAATCGACGAGCCCGACTCGGCCGCGCCGCGCGTGAGCGCGCTGCTCGGCGCGGGCGCCGAGCCGGCCGCCGTGGTCGCCGCAGCAGCGGCGCGGTGCGGCTTCGCCGCCGTGCCCGCGTTCTCCGTGCAGCACGTCGCCGACGACGACTGGGTCCGCCGCACCCAGGCGCAGTTCGCGCCGCTCGAGCTGCCCCGGCTATGGATCGGCGCGAGCTGGCACGCCGCGCCGGCCGGCAAGCCGGTCGTGCGCCTCGATCCCGGCCTCGCTTTCGGCACCGGCAGCCACCCGACGACGCGTCTCATGCTCGAGTTCCTGGCGCGCGAAGTGTCCGGCGGCGAGCGGGTGCTCGACTACGGATGCGGATCCGGGATCCTGGCGATCGCCGCGGCGAAGCTGGGCGCGGGCCGCGTCGATGCGGTGGATGTCGATCCCCTGGCGCTGGAAGTGACGCGCGCCAATGCGGCGCACAACCACATGCCGGTGAAGGCGTACAGTGGCGAAGCGCTTCCGCCCGGCACCTACGACATAGTGCTGTCGAATATCCTCGCCCAGCCGCTGATCGTCCTCGCGCCGCTGCTCGCGGGGCGCACCGCGTCCGGCGCACGCCTCGCGCTCGCCGGGCTGCTCGGCACCCAGGCCGACCAGGTCGCCGGGGCTTACCGCGACTGGTTCGACTTGCGCGCCGAGCTGCGCCGCGACGAGTGGGTGCTGCTCGCGGGGCGCCGCCGATGAGCCTCGTCACGCGCTGCCCGTCGTGCGGCACCGCGTTCCGCGTCCAGGCGGCCCAGCTTTCCGCGCAGTCGGGCACGGTGCGCTGCGGCAAGTGCGGCGAGCTCTTCAACGGCGTGGCGGCGCTCGTCGAGCAGGCGGAGGAGGGGCTGGCCCTCGAGCCTTCGCCGCAACTCGGCCTGTTCGATCCGTCGCGCCGGCCCGCCGAGCCGCCGCCGCAGGACGCGCCGCCGCCCTTCATGGTCGAGCCGCGGCCGGCGCGGAGGGCGCTGTGGGCCACGCTCGCGACGCTCGCCTTCCTGGTGCTCTTGGGACAGGTCGCGTACCGCTATCGCGCGGAGCTCGCGGCGATGGTTCCGGCGACGCGCGCCCCGCTCGCGTCGCTCTGCCAGACGCTGGGTTGCGAGGTCGCGCTGCCGCGTCGCCCGGAGCTGATGAGCATCGACTCCTCCGAGCTGCAGGCCGACGGCCGGCGCGAAGGGCTGATCGCCCTCAACGCGGTGATCCACAATCGCGCCGGATTCTCGCAGGACTATCCGTCGCTCGAGGTCACGCTGACCGACGAGGCCGACCGTCCGGTGCTGCGGCGCGTGCTCGCGCCGCGCGACTATCTCGATGCGCGCGGCCGCCCGCTCGCCGCGCAGGGCATCGGCCCGGGCAGCGAAGCCACCGTGCGGGTCCTGCTCGACACGAGCCGTACCCGCGCCACCGGCTACCGCCTTTACCTCTTCTATCCCTCATGACCCTCCTCGTCACCGGCTCGGTCGCCTACGACACCATCATGGTGTTTCCCGACCGCTTCAAGAACCATCTGCTCGCCGACCAGTTGCACATCCTCAACGTCTGCTTCCTCACGCCCGAGATGCGGCGCGAGTTCGGCGGCACGGCGGCGAACATCGCGTACAACCTGCGACTGCTCGGCGAGGACTCGCTGCTGATGGCCGCCGTGGGCGAGGACATCGACCCGTACCTGGCGCGCCTGGAGAAGCTCGGCATCGCGACGCGCCTGCTCAAGCGCATCGCCGGGCAGTTCACCGCGCAGGCTTTCATCACCACCGACCTCGACGACAACCAGATCACCGCGTTCCATCCCGGCGCCATGAACTTCGCGCACGAGAACCGGATCTCGCGCAGCCTCGGTGCGACGCTGGCGATCATCGCGCCCGACGGCAAGCAGGGGATGCTCGATCATGCGCGGCAATGCGCCGCCGAGGGCATCCGCTTCCTTTTCGATCCGGGCCAGGGGCTGCCGATGTTCTCGCGCGACGAGCTGAACGGCATCCTCGGCAAAGCGAGCTTCGTGGCGGTGAACGACTACGAAGGGCGGCTGCTCGAGGAAAAGACCGGGCGGCGGCTGGAGGAGATCGCACGCGGCGTCGAGGCGCTGGTCTGCACCCTCGGCGCGAAAGGCTCGCTGATCTACACCGGCGGTCGACGGCACGAGATCCCGTGCGTTGCAGCCGAGGCGGTGGTCGACCCGACGGGCTGCGGCGACGCCTACCGCGCCGGGCTGCTCTACGGCATAGTGCACGGCTGGGATTGGCCGCGCACCGGAAGGCTCGCGGCCGTCATGGGAGCGATCAAGATCGCCCGGCGCGGCGCGCAGAACCATGCGCCGTCGCGGGCGGAGATCGAAGCGTGCTTCCAGAGGGCGTTCGGCAACTCGCCGTGGAAAGGATAGAGCGATGATGCGACCGATTCTGCTGCTCGCCGGTGCGCTCGGCCTCGCCGGCTGCATGACGCACGAATCCGCCAACGTCTACGACAAGCACGAAGCGGGTCGGGAGCAGACCGTGCGCATGGCCACGGTCGAGGAAGTGCGCAAAGTGCAGATCGCCGGCAGCCAGTCGGGCGTCGGCGCAGCGGCCGGCGGCGCGGTGGGCGGCATTGCGGGCAGCGGCGTGGGCGAAGGCAGGGGCTCGTCGGCCGCGGCGGTGCTCGGCGCCGTGGCGGGCGGCGTCGCCGGCAACGTGCTCGAGAACAAGGCGACGACCAAGGATGCCTACGAGATCACCGTGCGGCTGGACAGCGGCGAGCTGCGCGCCATCGTGCAGGAAGCCGACGTCGCGTTCACGCCGGGGCAGCGCGTGCGGCTGCTCAGCTCCGGCGGCGTGACGCGCGTTACGCCCTAGGAAGCCTTTCGCGGATTTTCGCGGCGTGCTTTTCCAGCTCGTCGCGCGGTGGGTTCTTGACCGGCCAGGAAAGCGCCATGCCGTCGCCTTCGTGGCGCGGCACGAGGTGCACGTGATAGTGGAACACGGTCTGCCCCGCCGCCTTGCCGTTCGCCTGGTAGACCGACAATCCCAGCGGCTGGAAGGCGTCGCGGATCGCCCGAGCCACGCGCGCCGCGGTACGCTGCACCGCCGCCGCCTGTGCATCGTCGAGCTGGTAGAGGTTCTCGGCGTGCGGCTTGAGCGCGACGAGCACATGGCCGGGGTTCACCTGGCCGATGTCCATGAACGCCAGGGTGAGCTCGTCCTCGTATACCCACGTCGAGGGGATCTGCCCCGCGACGATCCGGCAGAAAACGCAGTCGGCCACCTTCAATCTCCTCCCGCGGCCTGGTAGCCGCGACATTGGACCTGGAATACGCGCCGATCGTCGAGGCGCAAGGCGCTCAGCGCGCCGCCCCAGACACAGCCGCTGTCCAGCAGCGCGACTTGCGGCGTCAGCTTCAGTCCGAGCGCCGACCAGTGCCCGCACACGAGGCGCTGCGACTCGCGCGGCCGCGTCTCGTACCACGGCAGGTAGCCCGCGGGCGCGTCGCGTCCTTTCGCGCGGAATTCCATTTTGCCCTCGCGCGTGCAAAAGCGCATGCGCGTCATCGCGTTGACGATCACCCTCAGCCGGTCCCAGCCGGCCAGGTCGTCGCGCCAAGCGTCGGGATGGCTGCCGTACATGTGGCCGAGGAAGTCCCGGTAATGGGTGGCGCGCAACGCGCGCTCGACTTCCTCGGCCAGTGAGCGCGCCTTCTTCACCGACCATCCCGGCAGCAGGCCGGCATGCACCAGCGCGAATCCGCCTTCGGCGTGCATCATGGGCCGCGCGCGCAGCCAGTCAACGAGCTCGCTGCGGTCGCGCGCCGCCAGGACATCGCCGAAGGTGTCATTGCTTTTGACCCGGTCGAATCCCTCGTGGCTCGCCACGAGGTGCAGGTCGTGGTTGCCCAGCACGCTGACCGCGCGCTCGCCGAGCGAGCGCACGAAGCGCAGCACCTCGAGCGACTTCGGGCCGCGGTTGACCAGGTCGCCGACAAACCACAGGCGGTCGCTTTTCGAGAAGCCGATATCGAGCAGCAGCTGCTCGAGCTCGTCGAAGCAGCCCTGGACGTCGCCGATTGCGTAAGTCGCCATTGCCTTTCAGAAGCTCGCGTCGAGCCGACGATACTGTATCGCCTCGGCGATGTGCTCGGCCGCGATGGTGCCTGCGCCGGCGAGGTCGGCGATCGAGCGGGCGACGCGCAGCACGCGGTGATAAGCCCGCGCCGAAAGCAGCAGCCGGGCGAGGGCATGGCGCAGCAGCTGGTCGCCTTCGCGGTCGGTCGTACAGTAGCGGTCGATGTCCTTCGCGCCGAGCAGCGCGTTCGCCTTCCCCTGGCGGGCGAGCTGGACCTCGCGGGCCCGGGCGACCCGGGCCCGAATCGCCGCCGATGCCTCGCCCGCGGTGGCGGCGACCAGCTCGGACTCGCGGGGCGCCGGCACCTCGAGCTTGATGTCGATGCGGTCGGCGAGCGGCCCGGACACGCGGCCGCGATAGCGGGCGATGCGCTCGGGCGTGCAGCGGCAGCGGCCGCTGCGGTCCCCGCAATGGCCGCACGGGCAAGGGTTCATCGCCGCGATCAGCTGGAAGCGCGCCGGGAACTCGACGTGCCGTGCGGCGCGCGCGATCGCCACGCGCCCGGATTCCAGCGGCTCGCGCAACGCCTCGAGAACGTCGCGGTCGAACTCGGGCAGCTCGTCGAGAAACAGCACGCCATGGTGGGCGAGGGAGATCTCGCCCGGACGCGGCAGCTGCCCGCCGCCCACCAGCGCGGCGCTCGAGGCGCTGTGGTGCGGCGCCCGGAAAGGCCGCTCGCCCCAGCGCGCCGCGTCGAAGCCGGCGTTCGAGACCGAGTGCACGGCAGCGACTTCCAGCGCCTCGGGCTCCGAAAGCGGCGGCAGGATGCCCGGGAAGCGGGCGGCGAGCATCGATTTGCCGGTACCGGGCGGGCCGACCATCAGCGCGCTGTGTGCCCCCGCCGCCGCGACCTCCAGGGCGCGCTTGACCTGCTGCTGGCCCTTGACCTCGCTGAAATCGCCGTAGACCACCGTGCCCGGCTGGAGCGCGCCGGCGTATTCGCTGAGGCGCGTCTCGCCGGCCAGATGGGCCACGACCTCGAGCAGCGTACGCGCCGGCAGGATGCGGGCGCCTTCGGCGAGCGCGGCCTGCGGCGCGTTGCCTTCCGGCACGACGAACGCCCGGCCGGCGCCGCGCGCCGACAACGCCATGGCGAGCGCGCCGCGCACCGGCCGCAGGTCGCCGGTGAGCGAGAGCTCGCCCGCGAATTCGCTGCCCTGCAGCGCTTCGGGCATGAGCTGGCCGCTCGCCGCGAGGATGCCGAGCGCGATCGGCAGGTCGAAGCGGCTCGAGTCCTTGGGCAGCTCGGCCGGCGCGAGATTGACCGTGATGCGGCGCGCAGGGAACTCGAAGCGCGCGTGGTTGAGCGCCGCGCGCACGCGATCACGCGCCTCGCGCACCTCCGCATCGGGCAGGCCGACGATATGGAACGCCGGCAGCCCGGGCCCCAAGTGCACCTCGACGCTGACTTCGGGCGCGTCGATCCCGGCGAGCGCGCGGCTCGCCACGCTGGCGACGGTCATTTGCGGATGCTCCCCCGCGAGCAACGCGGCCGGCGGGGAAGCGTTTACTGCGCGCGCCGGCCGCCGGAGCGGGATTCGAGCTCGGCGATGCGCGCCTCGAGCTCCGCGAGGCGCGCTTGCGCTCGCTCCAGCAGCTTTTTCTGCACTTCGAAGTCTTCCCGAAGCACCAGGTCCATGCGGTCGAACCAGGAGGCGAGCAGGGCGCGCAGATTTTTCCCGATGTCCTGCGCCGGCGAGTTGCGCAGCGCCTGCTCGATGCGCGCGGAAAGCTCGTCGAAGGAAGGCCTTTCGATCACGCGCGGACAGTAGCACGCACTGTGCACCACTTGCGGGCGGCATGGCCCGGGTCAAGCACCAGCGCGGGGCGGCGCCGTTGGCGTTGCCGGATAAGTCATTGAACGCAAGACGGAAAAACCCTGGCACAGGCAATGCTATGCGTGGCACGCGCAAGCATCTCAATCCACCCAGGGAGATTTCAGTGCAGAAAACAATGCTGTCCCTTTCGGTCGCCGCCGCGCTCGTTCTGCCCGGCCTGGCCGCGGCGCAGACGGCCGCGAACGTGCCGACGCTCGACAAGGTGCTCGAGGCCTCGGGCATCAGCCTCTCCGGCTATGTCGATGCCGCCTACTCGCATGCCAACCGCGACATCGAAGGCGGCTTCTCGACCCGCGTGCTCGACTCGCAGAACAACTCGTTCGTGCTGCACCAGGTGGGCGTGCAGATCGCCAAGCAGCCGAAGCAGGGCTTCGGCGGCCTCGTCAACCTCACGGCCGGGCGGGATGCGTCGCTCATCCACTCGTTCGATACCACCAGCGAATCGCAGTTCGACGTGACGCAGGGCTATCTCCAGTATGCGTCCGGCCCGCTCACCCTGATCGGCGGCAAGTTCACCACGCTGCACGGCACGGAGGTCATCTGGAGCCCGAGCAACGCGAACTTCTCGCGCTCGATCCTGTTCGGCTCCGTGCCGTTCACGCACACCGGCGTGCGCGCCACGTACGCGCTGAGCGATTCGCTGAGCCTGATCGCCGGCCTCAACAACGGCTGGGACCAGGTGAAGGACGCGAACAGGGGCAAGACGCTCGAGCTCGGCCTGACCGCGACGCCGATCAAGCCGCTCAGCCTCGCGGCGTCGTACTACGGCGGCCGCGAGCCTTCGGCGCTCTCGGGCGTCGAGGGAAGGCGCGACAGCTTCAACGTGGTGGCGAGCTACGCGATCAGCGATCCGCTCTCGGTCGGCGCCGAGTTCCTGCGCGTGTCGCAGGAGGATGCGGTGCTCGACGGCGGCTCGCCGGCGAAGGGCACCTACGACGGCCTGGCGGGCTACCTTTCCTACCTGTTCGCGCCGAAGATCAAGGGCACGCTGCGCGCCGAGACCTTCGACGACAAGGACGGCCTGCGCTTCGGCCTCGCGGACACCAAGTACCGCGAGCTCACGCTGACCGTCGCCTATCTCGCCGCCGACAACTTCGAGCTGCGCGGCGAGATGCGCACCGACCGCGCGAGCGAGGCGCGCTTCTCGGACGGCGGCTCGACCAGCAAGACGCTCACCACGTTCGCGGTGCAGGCGCTCTACAAGTTCTGACCCGAGGAGCCCACGAGGAACCCATCCATGAAACTCGTCACAGCCATCATCAAGCCGTTCAAGCTCGACGAGGTCCGCGAGGCCCTCTCGGCGATCGGCGTACAGGGCATCACCGTCACGGAGGTCAAGGGATTCGGCCGGCAGAAAGGCCATACCGAGCTCTACCGCGGCGCCGAGTACGTCGTCGATTTCCTCCCCAAGGTGAAGGTCGAGGCCGCGGTCAAGACCGAGCTTCTCGAGCAGGCGATCGAAGCCATCGAGAAGTCGGCCAATACCGGCAAGATCGGCGACGGCAAGATCTTCGTTTTCGACCTCGAGAAAGTCATCCGCATCCGCACCGGCGAGACCGATGCGGCGGCGCTCTAAAGGAAACGCCATGAAGAAACTCAAAGTGTTGCTACCGCTGATCGCCGGGCTCGCCTTCACCGGCGCGGCCCTGGCGCAAGGCACGCCGGCCCCGCAGCCGAACAAAGGCGACGTGGCCTGGATGCTCACCTCTACGGCGCTCGTGCTGATGATGAGCGTGCCGGCGCTCGCGCTCTTCTACGGCGGCCTGGTGCGCGCGAAGAACATGCTTTCGGTGCTGATGCAGGTGTTCGTCGGCTTCTCGCTCGTCACGGTGCTGTGGTGCATCTATGGCTACAGCCTGGCGTTCACCGAGGGCAACGCGTTTTTCGGCAGCCTCACCGACCGGCTGTTCCTGAAAGGCGCGACCGACGCGATGGCGGCGACCTTCTCGAAGGGCGTCGTGCTGCCGGAGCTGGTGTTCGTCGCCTTCCAGGCGACCTTCGCGGCGATCACCGCTTGCCTGATTCTCGGCTCGATCGCGGAGCGCGCGAAGTTCTCGGCGGTGCTGATCTTCCTCGGACTGTGGTTCACGTTCAGCTACCTGCCAGTCGCGCACATGGTCTGGTTCTTCCCGGGGCCGGACGCCTTCGTCGATGCGAAGACCGCGGATGCGGTGGCTGCCAAGGCCGGTCTCATCTGGCAGTGGGGCGCGCTCGACTATGCCGGCGGTACCGTCGTGCACATCAACGCCGGCGTGGCGGGTCTGGTCGGTGCCTACGTGCTCGGCAGGCGCATCGGCTTCGGTCGCGAGGCGATGCCCCCGCACAACGTCACCATGACGATGATCGGCGCGGCGCTCCTCTGGGTGGGCTGGTTCGGCTTCAACGCCGGTTCCGGCCTGGAGGCGAACGCAGGCGCTGCTCTCGCGTTCATGAACACTTACCTCGCTACGGCGTGTGCCGTGCTTTCCTGGATGACCGCGGAATGGCTGATCAAGGGCAAGCCGAGCATGGTCGGCGCCGCCTCCGGAGCGGTCGCGGGCCTGGTGGCGATCACCCCCGCTGCGGGCAACGTCGGCATCCCGGGCGCGTTCGTCATCGGCATCGCGGCTGGCCTCGTCTGTCTGTGGGGCGTCAACGGGCTGAAGCGCATGCTCGGCGCGGACGACTCGCTCGATGTGTTCGGCGTGCATGCGCTCGGCGGCATCCTGGGCGCGCTGCTCACCGGCGTGTTCAACTCGCCCGGCCTCGGCGGGCCGGGATCGATCCAGGACTGGGTGACGATGAAAGTCGGCTATCCCGGCATCGGCGCGCAGCTCTGGATCCAGGCGAAGGCGGTCGGATTGGTCGTGGTCTGGACCGCGGTCGTCGCCTACATCGCTTTCAAGATCGCCGACCTGGTGGTGGGGCTGCGCGTGACCGAGGAGGAGGAGCGCGAAGGCCTCGACATCAACTCGCACGGCGAGGTGGCCTACCACTCCTAGCCATCGGCCGACGGCCGGGAGGACGGGGCGCTGCGGCGCCCTTTTTCTTTGCATTTTCGTTTCCGGTTACCATGCCGCGCGATGGCGGAGGAGGTCGTGAACGGTGCGGAGCGGCTGCTCGGCGAGCAGGCGCTCGCGCGGCATGGCTCGCGCGTCGCGCTCGTCTGCGGCGAAGAGGCGCTCACTTACCGGCAGCTGGCCGATCGGGTGCGTGCGGCAGGCGCGGCGCTGCGCGCGGCGGGCGTGCGACCGGGCGAGCGCGTCCTGCTCCTCATGCGCGACACGCCGCAGTTCGCCGCCGCCTGGCTGGGCGCCGTGCGCGCCGGTGCCGTCGCCATCGCGCTCAACAACCGCATACCGGAAGTCGACTACCGCCACATCCTCGCCGAGAGCGACCCCCGGCTGGTCATCGTGGAAGACCTGTTCCTGCGCGAACGGCCCGATCTCGCCGGCGAGCTCGCCGCGGCAAAGCGCATCGCGGCGGCCGGCGTGTGTCCGCCCGGCCTGCCCTCGTGGGATGCCCGCTGCGCGGCCGCGCGAGGCGCAGCCGACCCCGCTTTTCGCCCGCAAGCCGACCTCCCCGCCTTTGCGCTCTACAGCTCGGGCACCACCGGCCAGCCGAAGGGCATCTCGCACGGCCACGGCGTATTCGCGCACGTCGGCGCGGCGTTCCGCACGCTCGGGATCGGCGAAGGCGAGCGCGTGTTCAGCACCTCGAAATTCTTCTTCGCCTATGGCATGGAGCACGGGCTGCTTGCGCCGCTCGCCGCGGGCGCCACGGCGCTCCTCTACCCCGACTGGCCCGATGCCGCGGCCGTTCTCGAAGTGGTCGAGCGTCATTCACCGGCGGCGCTCTTCAGCGTTCCGACCACCTACCGGCGGCTGCTTGCCGAGCCCGCCGCGCGGCTGAGCGTGCTCGCCGCGGTCAGGCGCTTCGTCGCCGCAGGCGAGCGGCTCTCGCCGCAACTGGTCGAGCAGTGGCGGCGCGCCACGGGCGGCGAGCTGCTCAACCTGTACGGCATGTCGGAAACCTTCTGCGCCTGCATGATGACGCCGCCCGGGGAATCGGACGGATTGCGCACCGGCAAGCCGTTTCCCGGCGTCGAGCTGAGGCTCGTGCCGCCGGACAAGGAGGGGACCGCCAGCGGCACGGGTGTGCTGTGGGTGCGCCACCCGGCGCAGGCGCTCGGTTACCTCAACCGGCCGGAGGACAGCGCCGCGCAGTTTCAGGACGGCTGGTTCTGCTCGCGCGATCTGTTCCGCCGAGACGCGGCCGGCTGCTACATCCATCAGGGGCGGAGCGACGAGCTGCTGAAGGTGGCGGGGCAGTGGGTGCAGCCGGCCGAGCTCGAGGAAATCGCCGCGCGCGAGCGCTCCGTCGGCGAAGCCGCGTGCGTGCCGGTGGAAGACGCCGACGGAATGGTGCGCCTCGCGCTGTTCGTCACGGCGCGCGGCGGAGCGGCCAGCGCAGCGCACGACGCGGCGGCCGCGTGCGAGCGAGCGCTGCCGCGCCACAAGCGGCCGAAGTGGATCCGCGCCGTCGCCGAGCTGCCGCGCACGGCCACCGGCAAGGTGCAGCGCTTCAAGCTGCGCGAAATTCTGGAGCGCGAGCTGCGGCGAGATCCGTAGCGAGGCCAAAAAGGCAGCTGGCAGGGACTAAAATGCGGGGTTTTCGAGGATCCCGATGGCCTACGCAATTCCGCTCTGGACGCCGCCGGCGCTGCCGATCGCCGGCTCCGGCGACACTTTCCCCGTCCGCCGCATCTTCTGCGTCGGCCGCAACTACGCCGAGCACCAGAAGGAAATGGGCGGCGACGGCCGCGAGCAGCCGTTCTTCTTCATCAAGACCGAGTTCGCCCTGATGCCGCGCGGCGGCGAAGTGCATTACCCGGCGAAGACCGCGAACTACCACTACGAGACCGAGCTGGTGGTCGCGCTCGCGCGCGGCGGCCGGCGCATCGACGCCAAGCGCGCCAACGAGCACGTATTCGGCTACGCGGTGGGCCTCGACATGACGCGCCGCGACCTGCAGCAATGGGGCAAGGACCATGGGCGGCCGTGGGATTTCGGCAAGAACTTCGACGAGTCCGCGCCGTGCAGCGAGCTCGTGCCGGCGGCGAAGATCGGCCATCCCTCCAAAGGGGCGATCTGGCTCAACGTGAACGGCAAGCAGCGCCAGCGCGCCGACCTGGGCGACATGATCTGGTCGGTGCCCGAGCAGATCGCCTACCTCTCCGAGTACTACACGCTCGAGCCCGGCGATGCGATCTTCACCGGCACGCCGGCGGGCGTCGGCCCGGTCAAGCCCGGCGACGAGCTGCTCGCCGGCATCGACCAGGTCGGCGAGCTGAAGGTGCGCATCGTCGCGGCGCTTTGAAGCTTTATACGTACTTCCGCAGCTCGGCGGCGTTCCGCGTACGCATCGCGCTGAACCTGAAGGGGCTCGCCTACGAACCGGTGTTCGTCCATCTCGCCAGGGGCGAGCACCGGCAGCCGGCCTATGCGGCAGTGAACGCGCAGGCGCTGGTGCCGACGCTGGAGCTCGACGACGGCACGCGGCTCAACCAGTCGCTCGCCATCCTCGAGTATCTCGACTCGCTGAAGCCGCAGCCGGCCCTGCTGCCGCAGCCGCCGCTCGAGCGCGCTCGCGTACGCTCGCTGGCGCTGCTCATCGCCTGCGAGATCCATCCGCTCAACAACCTGCGCGTGCTCCAGCACCTGAAGCGCGTGCTCGGACAGGGCGAAGACCAGGTCAGGGCGTGGTACCAGCACTGGATCGCCGACGGCCTGGCGAAGTTCGAGGCCGAGCTCATGCAGGCACGGCCGCACGGCGCCTTCTGCCATGGCGCCGCGCCGGGCCTCGCCGATTGCTGCCTCGTGCCGCAGATCTTCAATGCGCGGCGCTATGACTGCGACCTTTCGCCTTACCCGCAAACCCTGCGCGCCTTCGAGGCCTGCATGAAGCTCGACGCCTTCGAGCGCGCCCAGCCCGCCAGGCAGCCCGACGCGGAGTGAACGCATGAGCAAGCTCGCCCCCTATCGCCGACCCTACTGGAACACGCAGCCCGAATATCTCTTCCCGAGGTACGCCTCGACGGTGAAGCGCGCACCGGCGCAGCCGCTCGTCGTGCTGCCGCATACCCTCACCGAGGTGACCGCGCCGGTGTTCGGGGGCGACGACGTCAAGCCGGGCGACAGCGACCTCACGCGGCAGCACAAGGGCGAGCCGCTCGGCGAGCGCATCGTGGTGAGCGGCCGCGTGCTCGACGAGAACAGCAAGCCGGTGCCGAACGTGCTGATCGAGATCTGGCAGGCGAACGCCGCCGGACGCTACAACCATCGCGTCGACCAGCACGACGCGCCGATCGATCCCAACTTCACCGGCGCCGGGCGCGTGCTCACCGACGCCGAAGGCCGCTACCGTTTCATGACCATCCGCCCGGGCGAATATCCCTGGCGCAATCACTACAACGCCTGGCGGCCCGCGCACATCCATTTCTCGCTCTTCGGCCGCGGCTTCCTGCAGCGCCTGATCACGCAGATGTATTTCCCCGGCGATCCGCTGCTCGACTACGACCCGATGTTCACCTGCATCGCCGACGAGAAGGCGCGCCGCCGCCTGATTTCCGACTTCGACTGGGAAACCACCCTTCCGGAGTACGCGCTCGGTTACCGCTTCGACGTCGTGCTGCGCGGGCGCGACGAAACGCCGATGGAGAACCGCCGATGAGCCTGCGCGCCACCACTTCGCAAACCATCGGACCGTACCTGCGCATCGGCCTGGAGTGGATGGTCATCGAAGACCTCGCACCCCACGGCGTGGCGGGCGAGCGGGTGCGCATCGAGGGCCGCGTGCTCGACGGCGACGGCAAGCCGGTGAACGACGCCGCGGTGGAGATCTGGCAGGCGAACAGCCACGGCGTCTACGCCAGCCCCGAAGACGGACGCGGCGCGGCCGAGCGCGGCTTCCGTGGCTACGGGCGCTCCCTCACCGACGACGCCGGAGCGTTCCGTTTCCGTACCATCAAGCCCGGCGGCGTGCCGGGCCCGGAGGGCAAGCCGCAGGCGCCGCACCTCCTGGTGACGGTGTTCATGCGCGGGCTGCTCAAGCAGCTCGTGACGCGGATGTATTTCCCCGACGATCCGGCCAACGCGGGCGATCCGGTGCTCGCGCTCGTGCCGGCGGCGCGGCGCGCCACGCTCATCGCCCGGCGCCGCGGCGACGCGCTCGAGTGGAACATCGTCCTGCAGGGCAGGGACGAGACGGTGTTTTTCGACTACTGAGCGGTTCTCGGCGCTAGCCGGGCCGGAAGAGCGCCTTTACCGCGTCCGGGATCGCTTCGCCCTTGAGCGGCGTGCCCGGGCCGCCCGCGAAGCGTCCCCACACCCGCGTCTCGCTCCCGGAAGCGAGCGCGGCGCCATCCTCGCGCACGACCTCGTGCGCGACGACGAACGACTTGCCGCCGAAGCGGGCGATGCGCGAGCGCACCTCGCAACGGTCGCCGTGCAGGGCGGGCGCGATGAAACGGCACTCGGCGCTGACCAGCGGCATCGCGCGCTGCTCCGCCTTCATGCGCTTCGCGCTGTAGCCGACCGAGGCCCAGAGCGCCCACGAGGCGGCGTCCATCCAGCGAAAATACGTCGGATAGAAAATGATGCCGGCCGGATCGCAATCTCCCCAGTGCACCTCGCAGCGGAACACCGCGACGAGCGAGTCGAATTCGTCGGCCATGAAGCGGGCGATTATAGGCAAAGGCCCGCCGGGAATTTGACACCCGGGCGCGCGGTGGGCAGACTCCCACAAGCGCCGATTTGAGGCTCAGCTTGCGGGCGCAATACAAATTCCGCTAAAGAGACGCGTCGAAAGGCCGGCTTGTCCCATACCCTGGAAGCGTTGCTGCGCGAGCGCATCGTCCTGCTCGATGGTGCCATGGGCACCATGATCCAGCGGGCGCGGCTCGCGGAGGAGGATTACCGCGGCGCGCGCTTTCGCGACTGGTCGCGCGAGCTGCGCGGCAACAACGACCTGCTGTGCCTCACGCAGCCCGCGCTGGTGCGCGACATCCATGCCCGCTACCTCGCGGCAGGCGCGGACATCGTCGAGACCAATACCTTCAACTCGACGTCGATCGCGCTCGCCGACTACGACATGCAGTCCCTCGCGCGCGAGCTCAACCGCAGCGCCGCGCGGCTTGCCCGCGAGGCGGTCGACGAATGCCTGCGCCGCGCGCCCGGGCAGGCGCGCTTCGTCGCCGGCGTGCTCGGACCGACCAACAAGACCGCCTCGATCTCGCCCGACGTGAACGATCCGGGCTACCGCGCGGTCAGCTTCGATGACCTCGTCGCGGCCTACGGCGAGGCGGTCGAAGGCCTGCTCGAGGGCGGCGTCGACCTGCTGCTCGTCGAGACGGTGTTCGACACGCTGAACGCCAAGGCGGCGCTGTTCGCCATCGAATCGGCCTTCGCCGCGCGCGCGCGGCGGCTACCGGTCGTCATCTCCGGCACGATCACCGACGCCTCCGGCCGCACGCTTTCCGGGCAGACCGCGGAAGCGTTCTACAACTCGATCCGCCACGCACGGCCGCTCGCCGTGGGCCTCAACTGCGCGCTCGGCGCGCGCGAGCTGCGGCCCTACGTCGAGGAGCTCTCGCACATCGCGGAGACGTTCACCTCCTGCCATCCCAACGCCGGGCTGCCCAACGCGTTCGGCGAGTACGACGACACGCCCGAGTCGATGGCCGGGCAGATCGGCGAATGGGCGCGCCAGGGCTGGCTCAACGTCGCCGGCGGCTGCTGCGGCACGACCCCCGAGCACATCGCGGCCATGGCGGACGCGGTGCGCGGCGCCGCAGCGAGAAAGCCGCCGCTGCGCGAGCCGGCGCTGCGGCTCGCCGGTCTCGAGCCGCTCAACGTGGACGAGCGGTCGCTCTTCGTGAACGTCGGCGAGCGCACCAACGTCACCGGCTCCAAGGCCTTCGCGCGCCTGATCCTCGCCGGCGACTACGCCGGCGCCCTCGCCGTCGCGCGCCAGCAGGTCGAGAACGGCGCGCAAGTCATCGACGTCAACATGGACGAGGCGATGCTCGACTCGGAGAAGGCGATGGCCACCTTCCTCAGCCTGGTCGCCGCCGAGCCGGACATCGCCCGCGTGCCGGTGATGATCGACAGCTCGAAGTGGAGCGTCATCGAGGCGGGGCTGAAATGCGTGCAGGGCAAGCCGGTCGTCAACTCGATCTCGCTGAAGGAAGGCGAGGCGCAGTTCCTGCATCAGGCCGAGCTGTGCCGCCGCTACGGCGCCGCCGTGGTGGTGATGGCGTTCGACGAAAAAGGCCAGGCCGATACGCTCGAGCGGCGCACCGAGGTGTGCCGCCGCGCCTACGAGCTCCTGACGCGCAGTCTCGGCTTTCCCGCCGAGGACATCATCTTCGACCCGAACATCTTCGCCGTCGCCACCGGCCTCGAGGAGCATGCGCGCTACGGCATCGACTTCCTGGAGGCGGTGCGCTGGATCCGCGCCAACCTGCCGCACGTCAAATGCTCGGGCGGGGTGTCGAACCTCTCCTTCTCGTTCCGCGGCAACGACGTGGTGCGCGAAGCGATGCACACGGCGTTTCTCTACCACGCGGTGCGCGCGGGCCTTTCCATGGGCATCGTCAACGCCGGCCAGCTCGGCGTCTACGAGAAGCTCGATCGCGAGCTGCGCGAGCGGGTCGAGGACGTGCTCTTTGCGCGGCGCCCCGACGCCACGGAACGGCTGCTCGAGATGGCGGCGAGCGTCAAGGGCGCGAGTCGCGAGAGCGCCAAGGACGAGGCGTGGCGCAAGGCGCCGGTCGAGCAGCGGCTCGCGCATGCGCTGGTCAACGGCATTTCGACCCATATCGTCGCCGACACCGAAGAAGCGCGGCTCAAGCACCCGCGGCCGATCGAAGTCATCGAGGGTCCGCTGATGGACGGCATGAACGTGGTCGGCGACCTGTTCGGCGCCGGCAAGATGTTCCTGCCGCAGGTGGTGAAATCGGCGCGCGTCATGAAGCAGGCGGTCGCGCACCTGATCCCGTTCATCGAGGCGGAAAAGGCGAGGGGCGGCCAAGCGGCGCGCGCCAAGGGCCGCCTGGTCGTCGCCACCGTCAAGGGCGACGTGCACGACATCGGCAAGAACATCGTCGCGGTCGTGCTCCAGTGCAACAACTACGAGGTCGTCAACCTCGGCGTGATGGTGCCCGCGACGACGATCATCGAGGCCGCGCAGCGCGAAAAGGCCGACGTCGTCGGGCTGTCCGGCCTGATCACGCCCTCGCTCGAGGAAATGGCCCACGTGGCGCGCGAGATGGAGCGTGCCGGGCTGCGGCTGCCGCTATTGATCGGCGGCGCCACGACCTCGCGCACCCATACCGCAGTGAAGATCGCCCCGCGCTACAGCGGTCCGGTGGTGTACGTGCCCGATGCTTCGCGCAGCGTCGGCGTGGTGCAGGGCCTGCTCGCCGAAACGCGCGAGACCTACGCCGCGGAAGTGCGCGCCGACTACGAGAAGATCCGCGCCCAGCACGCGCGCAAGGCCGGCCCGGGGCCGCTGCACCCGATCGCCGAGGCACGACGCCGCGGCCTGCAGACCGACTGGCGCGCCTACCGTCCGCCGGCGCCGCGCCGGCCCGGCGTCACGGCGCTGCGCGACTACCCGCTCGGCGAGCTGGTGCCGTACATCGACTGGGGCCCGTTCTTCCAGGCCTGGGAGCTCTCCGGTGCCTATCCGCGCATCCTGGAGGATCCGGTGGTCGGCGAGGCGGCGCGCAAGGTCCTCGCCGAAGGGCGCGAGATGCTCGAGCGCCTGGTGCGCGAGAAGTGGCTGGCGGCGCACGGGGTGGTCGGCCTCTTTGCGGCCGCGCAGATCGACGGCGACGACATCGCGATCTATCGCGATGAACGGCGCAGCGACGTGCTGATGACCTGGCACAACCTGCGCCAGCAGAATCACAAGCCCGAAGGCCGGCCGAACCTGTGCCTCGCCGACTTCGTCGCGCCGCGGGAGAGCGGCGTCGCGGATTGGATCGGCGCTTTCGCGGTCGGCGTCGGCGGGCTCGAAGAGCGCCTGGCACGCTTCGAGGCGGCGCACGACGATTACAGCGCGGTGATGCTCAAGGTGCTCGCCGATCGGCTGGCCGAGGCGTTCGCCGAACGCCTGCACGAGCGCATGCGGCGCGAGTTCTGGGGTTACGCGCCGGAGGAGCGCCTGTCGGCCGATGAGCTCATCGGCGAGCGCTATCGCGGCATCCGGCCCGCGCCGGGCTATCCCGCCTGCCCGGACCATCGCGCGAAGGGCCCGCTGTTCGCCCTGCTCGACGCCGGGCGCAACGCCGGCATGCAGCTCACCGAGTCGTTCGCCATGCTGCCCGCCTCGGCGGTCGCCGGCTTCTATCTGTCGCACCCGCAGGCGAGCTACTTCGCGGTCGGCCGGATCGGCCGCGACCAGGTCGACGCGTATGCCGCGCGCACCGGCACGACGCTCGCCGAAGCGGAGAAATGGCTCGCGGCGACGCTCGCCTACGAGCCGGGCGAGATCGCGGCGTCGCTATAATCGACGGCCATGGGAAAAGGTGACAAGAGAAGCCGGCGCGGCAAGATCTACAAGGGCAGCTACGGCAAGAAGCGGCCGCAGCGCACGAAGAAGAAGCCGGCCCGGCCGGCCTGATCAGCGCTCTTCTTCCCGGCGGCCGACCGGGAGGCCGAGCGCTTTCAGCTTGCGGTAGAGGTGCGTGCGCTCGAGCCCCGAGCGCTCGGCGACGCGCGACATGCTGCCGTTCTCGCGCGCCAGCAGGTTCTCGAAGTACACGCGCTCGAACGCCTCGCGCGCCTGGCGATAGGGCCGGTCGAAAGCCACCTCCGGCAGCACGCTCGGCGCGCCGCGCGTCGCGAGCACGCGCTCGACGTCGGCGAGCTGGACCTCCTCGTCGAGCGAAGTGAGCGCGAGGTCCTTCACCACGCTCTCCAGCTCCGCGAGGTTGCCCGGCCAGGCGTGATGGCGCAGCGCGTTCAGGGCGGCGACGCCGAGGCGGCGCGGCGGGGCGAGTCGGCTCTCGACGAGCTGCGCGAGCATGAGCGAGGCGAGGTCGGGCACGTCTTCCGCGAAATCGCGCACCGCGGGCAGGCGCAGCGTGAGCTCGGCGAGCCGCGTGCACAGGTCGGGGTCGAACTCGTGCTTCTCGACCAGGCTACGCATGTCCACCGGGGAGAACGAGGTGATGCGCACCCGGTGCTTCTCCGCGCGCGACAGGACGAACTCGAGGCTGCGCTGCTCGCCGCGCGCGAGGCGAGTCAGGTCGGGCATGAACAGCATCCCGCCGGCCGCCCGCCCGAGCAGCTCGGACGGCGGCTCGGCGAGAAGCTCCGGCCCGCAAAGAAACGGCGCGCCCGCGGGCACCACCAGGCGGGCGAAGAGCTCGGGGCGCATGCCGCGCTCGCCGCGCAGCAGGAGCGGAGAGGAAAGCTGCGCCAGCTGCGCCAGCCGTTTCTTCGCCTCGACCAGCGCGTCCGAGCGTCCGACCGCATTCAGCGCGAGCTGCGGCGCCGGGGCGGTGTCCGGGCTGCGCAGCGCGCGCTTCACCGTGCCGAGCAGCCGCTGCAGCGCGATCGGCTTCTCCAGGAAATCGAGCGCGCCGATGCGCGTCGCCTCGACGGCGGTCTCGATCGTGCCGTGGCCCGACATCATCACCACCGGCATGGTCAGCTGCCCGCTCGCCGCCCATTCCTTGAGGAGCGAGATGCCGTCGGTATCCGGCATCCAGATGTCCAGCAGCACGAGGTCCGGGCGCGCCCGCTCGCGCAGCCGGCGCGCCTCGCCGGCGCTCTCAGCGAGCAGCACGTGGTGGCCCTCGTCGGCGAGAATCTCCGACAGCAGCTCGCGGATGCCGACCTCGTCGTCGACGACCAGGATCTGGGCCATGGGCTAAGCCGCCTTGGCGAGCGGCAGCAGCACGCTCACCGACGCGCCGAGGCTCGGACGGTTCTCGATCGCCACGCTGCCGTGGTGCTCGTCGACGATCTTCTTCACGATGGCGAGGCCGAGACCCGTGCCGCGCGGCTTGGTGGTGACATAGGGCTCGAATATGCGGTCCATGAGCGACTCGGGGAAGCCGCCGCCATTGTCCGACACCGCGAGCCGCACGCGATCACCGGCCAGCTCGGTGCGCACCTCGATGCTGGCCTGCCCGGACGGCGGGCGCTCGTTCTCGAGGGCATCCTGCGCGTTCTGCACCAGGTTGTGAATGACCTGGCGGATCTGCGTGCCGTCGGCCCAGACGAGCGGCAGCGAAGGCGCGAGGCGCCGCAGCACGGGCACCGGCGAGGTCTCGTACAGCGCGAGCACCTCGCTCACCAGGCGGTTCAGGTCGAGCGGGCCGAGCACCGGGGCCGGCAGCCGCGCGTAGTCGCGGAAGTCGTCGACCATCGCCTTGAGCGCCGCCACCTGGCTGACGATGGTCCCGGTGGCGCGCTTCAGCGTCTCGCCGTCCTCGCGCGAAAGGCGCTCCCCGAGCTTCATCTGCAGACGCTCCGCCGAGAGCTGGATCGGCGTGAGCGGGTTCTTGATCTCGTGGGCGAGGCGCCGCGCCACCTCCGCCCAGGCGATGGCGCGTTGCGCGTTGATGAGCTGCGTGATGTCGTCGAACACCAGCACGTAGCCGCCGCCGGTGCCGCGCGGCAGCGGCGCGCCGCGCGCGTGCAGCGTCTTGCCGGTGCGCTTGAGCTGCAGGTCGAGCTGCCAGGGATGCTCGCCCTGCTCGGTGAAGTGGGCGCGCATCAGCTCGGCGAACGCGGCGCGCTCGGCGCCGAGGATCGCCTCGGCGCCGTGATTGGAGATCGAAAGCTGCAGGTCGTGATCGAACACCAGCACGCCGGCCGACAGGTTGGCGAGGATGTTCTCCAGCCGCGATTTCGCCGATTCGAGCGCGCCACGGTTGAGCTCCACGCCGCGGCGCGCCTCATCGAGCTGCCGGGTCATCGAGTTGAACGACTCGGTGAGCACGCCGAGCTCGTCGCGGCTGGTCACCGGCGCATGGCGCGAGAAATCGCCGCGCGCGACCGCCTGCATCGCCTGCGCGAGCGTCGCGAGCGGCTCGGCCAGGCGGTTGGACTGCGCGACCGCGCTCGCCACCGCGACGAACAGCGCCATCAGCAGCGCGAAGGTCAGCGTCACGACGTAGATGCGCTTCAGGCCGTCGCGCGAGATGGCGAGCTCGCGATAGTCGCGATAGGCGGCCTCGACCGCCTCGGCGTTGCGCGCGAACGTCGCCGGCACGCTGGCCCGCAGCTGCACGAAGCGCGGCTCATCGGCTAGCGAGCGCGGCGCGATCGGCACGATCGCGCGCAGCGAGAGCGAGCGACCCAGCCCGGCGTCGACGCTCGTGTAGCCCCGCTGGGCACCGGCCTGGCGCAGGAGCTGCACGCTCGGCAGGTCCGGCACCAGGCGCGTCACGTCCTCGGTCGCGCTCGCGATCGGGCGGGCCGCGGCGGTAAGCACGACCGCTTCCTGCACGCCGGCCTGGGCGCGCAGGCGCTCGAGCTGCGCCATGATCTGCGGTGCCGGCCGCTCGGCGAGGTCGAGCGCCATCGCGCGCGCCTTGCCCTGCAGCTCGACCAGCATCTGGTCGATGGCCTGCTGCCCCAGGTTGATGCCGCCCTCGAGCGCCGCGTCGACCTTCACGTCGAACCACGATTCGATCGAGCGGGTAATGAACTGCACCGATACGGCGTACACGACGAGGCCCGGCAGCACCGCCAGCGCGGCGAAGCGCAGCAGCAGCCGCAGGGTGAGGCGCGTGCCGAACACGCGCGCGCGATAGCGCCGCGCCAGGACCACGAGCTGGAAGCCGAGCAGCGCCGCAAGCAGCGTCGCGAGGCCGGCGTTCAGCGCGAGCAGAAGGGAATACTGTCCGGCGAAGAGCGTCGTGTCGGCGCTCGCCGTGGCGAGCAGGATCAGCCCCACCGCCGCGATGCTTCCGCCGAAGAAGAGCAGCAGCTTCATCGCTCGGCAGGCCGCGGCTCGCGGCTCTCCACGGGCGCCGGCAGCTGCTGCGGCGAATGCACGATGAAGCGGCGCCAGGTCGACTCGAGCGTGAGATCGCGGCTCGTGAGCGCCGTCAGCTGGAACGGCTTGGGGAGCAGGCCGGTGTCGAGCCGCATGCGAACCGCGCCCTCGTAATCGGCATCGGCAAAGCTCACGGTGCGCTCGACCACCAGCCAGCCGCGCAGGTGACGCAGCACGTCGAGCGCTTCCTGCAGCGTCGGGAAGCTGCGCTGCAGCGCCCCGGCCGACAACCGGTAGTGGCGGGAGAGGGCGTGGTAGGAGAGCCGCAGCTGCAGATGCTCTTCCGCCGCCGTTTCGTCCCACCAATACCAGCGACGGCGCGTGAGCTCGAAATCGACGCGGAAGTACAGCGGCACGCCGTTCGCGAGGACTTCGGCGAGGCGCGGCGTCAGGTCGAAAGCGAAGTCCGCATCGAGCACTAAGCCCTCTTCCACGGTGCGCAGCCGCGCATCGGTCACCTCGATGTCGTTCGCCCGCGCGAGCGAGCACACAAGAAGGGCGACCAGTCCGGTGCACAAGGCGATGCCACGCACCGCGCCCACGTCAGGCTTGTTTTTCGATCGACGCGTAATAAAAGCCGTCGTGCTCGCCGCTGGGCAGCCATTGCGCCGCTTCGCCGTCGACAAGCGGCGCGGGCCGCGCGTCGGCGCTGCGCGCGACGAATGCCTCGCTCACGGCGCCGTTTTCCTGCGCGAACACCGAGCACGTGACATACAGCAATTTACCACCCGGCGCGACCAGCCGCCAAAGCGCGTCGAGCAGCTCGGCCTGGCGCTGCGCGAAGGCGGGCAGATCGCTTTCCCGGCGCAGCCACTTGATGTCGGGATGGCGGCGCGCGATGCCCGACCCCGAGCACGGCGCGTCGACGAGCACGCGGTCGAACCGCTCCGCGGCGCGGCTGCGCGCGAAGTGCACCGCGTCGGCGACCGCGACGCGGGCCTGCAAGCCGAGCCGCTGCAGATTGGCGGCCAGCCGCGCGGCACGCCCCGCGTCGATCTCGAGCGCCGTCACATCGACGCTCGCGCGCTCGAGCAGGTGCGTCGTCTTGCCGCCCGGCGCCGCGCAAGCGTCGAGCACCCGCTGGCCGTCCCTCAGCTCCAGGCAATCCGCCGCGCGCTGCGCCCCGGCGTCCTGGACCGAGACTTCCCCTTCGGCAAACCCCGGCAGGCGCTGAACCGGCAACGGCTCGCGTAGCAGCAGGCCGTCAGGGCCGATGCGCAGGCTCGCGATGCCGAGCGCTTGCAGCCGCCCGGCATAGCTCTCCGGCGTGCCGCGGCGGCGATTCACGCGCAGGCACATCGGCGGCGGACGATTGCCTTCGACGAGCGCCGCCTGCCAGCCGGCGGGATAGGCGAGGCGCAGGAGATCGATCCACCAGCGCGGATGCTGATAGTGCGCCTCCGGGTCGGCCTCGAGCCGCCGCTCGATCGCCTGGCGCTCGCGGGAAAAGTTGCGCAGCAGAGCGTTCACGTAGCCCTTGGCGCTCCAGCGCTCGAGCAGCCCGCAGGCCTTCACCGCCTGGTCGACGACGGTGTATTCGGCATAGCGACCGCTGTCGAGGGCATAGAGCGAGCACCACAGCAGCGCCTCGAGCGCCGGATCGGGCCGCTGGCGGCGCGACAGGGCAGCGACGATGGCCTGCACCCGGCCGTAGCGCCTCAGCGTGCCGTGTGTCAGATCGAGCAGCGCGGCGCGCGAGGCGCCGCCCACGGTGGCGGCGGCGAGCTCGTCGCCGAGGCTCTGGCCCGCGGCCACTTTCGCGACCAGGCGGGCGGCATCGCGCAACGCGGGCGCGAGCGCCGCGGAGGCCTTCATTGAAACCGCGTCCCCGGCTCGAGCGGACGGCCGCGCAGGAATTCCGCGGCGCTCAGCCGCCGGCCCCCCGCGCGCTGCAGCTCGAGGATGCGTAGCGCGCGCTCGCCGCATGCGACGACAAGCGACGCGCCGTCGAGAAGCATGCCAGGCTCGCCGGCGCCTTCCGCCACGGCGGCGCGCCAGATCTTCAGCGTCTCGCCTGAGAGGCGCGTGGTCGCGCCCGGCGCCGGTCGGAAGGCGCGCACCGCGCGCTCGAGCTCGAGCGCCGGCCGGCGCCAGTCGAGCTGCGTTTCCCGTTTGTCGATTTTCGGCGCGTAGGTCACCCCCTCGCTCGCCTGGGCCACGGCCTGCGCGCGTCCGCCCTGCAGCTGCTCGAGCACCTCGAGCAGCGCTTCGCCGCCCTGCAGCGCGAGCTTGTCGTGAAGCGTGCCGGCGTCGTCGTCCGGGCCGATCGCCGTGTCGCACTGCGCATAAACCGGACCGGTATCCAGGCCCTCGTCCATCTTCATGATCGAGATGCCCGTGCGAGCATCGCCCGCGAGCAGGGCGCGCTGAATCGGCGATGCGCCGCGCCATCGCGGCAGCAGCGAAGCATGTACGTTCACCGCGCCGAGGCGCGGCAGCGCGAGCGCCGCAGGCGGGACGAGCAGACCGTAGGCGGCAACGACCAGCGCATCGGCGTGCACTTCGCGCAGACGTGCTTCAGCTTCGGGCAGCTTCAGTGACAGCGGCTGAAAAAGGGCGCAGCGGCGCTCCAGGGCGAGGCGCTTCACCGGGCTCGCGGCGACATGCAGGCCACGCCCGGCAGCCTGGTCCGGCCGGGTGAGCACCAGCGCGACTTCGTGCGGCGACTCGAGAAGCCGGGCGAGCAGACGCCCGGCGAATTCTGCGGTCCCGGCGAAAGCTAGCCGCAGGCGGGCCGCGCTACGCCGTCTTGCGTAGCTGCTTCGCCAGCTTGGCGCGGATGCGCTGTTGCTTGAGCTGCGAGAGGTGCTCGACGAACACCTTGCCCTTGAGGTGATCCATCTCGTGCTGGATGCACACCGAAAGCAGCCCCTGCGCTTCCAGCGTAAAGGGATTGCCGTTCTGGTCGTAGGCGCGCACCTTGACGCGCTCTGCGCGCGGCACGAGCTCGTATATACCGGGCAGGGAAAGGCAGCCCTCCTCGATATCGGATTCGCCCGTCGCTTCGACGATCTCGGGGTTGACGAGAACGACCAGCGAATCGCGCCGTTCCGAGACGTCGACCACGATCACCTGCTTGTGCACGTCGACCTGCGTGGCGGCCAGACCGATACCGGGTGCGGCATACATGGTCTCCGCCATGTCGGCCACCAGCCTCTTCAGGGACTCGTCGAAAACCGTAACCGAAGCAGCGACCTTGTGGAGCCGGCCGTCGGGGTAACGCAGGATATTTTGGATTGCCATCTCAGAACAAATGTACTTGCAAGTGAATAGATTATATGGACAATCTCACGCGCCATATAAGCTATTCGGGTTGTGCTACATTGAGCGAATAACGCCAAAAACTGCCGGCCCAAGAAGCCATAAGAAGGACGGGGTCAACATGGTCCAGCAATTGCGTAAGTCTATCACAGCGCTCGGTTTCTTCGTCCTTTCCGGACTCGCGACCGCACAGGCGCCGAGCAGCCCTCTGACGCTCAAGCCGGATGCGCCCGAGCGCTACGTCGTAGTGCCGGGCGACACCCTGTGGGGCATTGCTCAGCGCTATACGGATTCGCCGTGGCGCTGGCCGGAGCTGTGGGGATTGAACAAGGAAGAGATCCGCAACCCCCACCTCATCTATCCGGGCTATGTCATCTACCTCGACCGGGCGAGCGGCCGCCTGAGCATCGGCGCTCCTGGCGGGCGCCCCGGGGGCGAGGGCGGGCGCGGAGCCGGCGGCGAAGCGGCGGCGACGACAGCGCCTGCGGGAGTGGCGAAGCTCGAGCCGCGCGTGCGCAGCGAACCGCTCGGCGCGGAAGGGATCCCGAGCATTCCGGCCGCCCTTATCGAGCCTTTCCTTACGCGGCCGCTGATCGTCGAGCCCGACGGCCTGGAAAAAGCGCCGACCATCGTAGGAACGCAGACCGATCGCGTGATCCTCGCTGCCGGCAACACCGCGTATGTCCGGGGCATCGGCGGCAGCAAAGACGACACTTGGTACGTGTACCGGCGCGGTGCGCCGCTCGTCGATCCCGACACCAACCAGACGCTCGCCTACGAAGCGATCTATCTCGGGACCGCGCAAGTCACCCGAAGCGGAGATCCGGCCACGGTGCTGCTCACGAGCGCGGTACGCGAAGTGGAAGCGGGCGACAAGCTGATCGCCGCGGCCAAGCCGCAGCCCATCAACTACGCGCCCCACGCGCCGACCGCTCGCATCCACGGCAGGGTCATGGACATCTACGGCGGCGTGAGCAAGGTCGGAGAGGCGGGGCCGCAGTCGATCATCACCATCAACCGCGGCAGCCGGGATGGCCTCGAAGTGGGCCACGTGCTTGCCCTCTACGCGCGCGGCGGCTCGGTCCGCGACCGCAGCAAACCCGCGAACGCCAAGGATGCGCGAATCGACCTGCCCAGCGAACGCGCCGGCCTCGCCTTCGTGTTCCGCGTCTTCGATCGCGTGTCGTACGCGCTGGTGATGCGCGTAACGCGTCCCATCGGTCCGCTCGATGCGGTGCAGACGCCCTGACGGCGGCGCGTGATGCGTGACCCGGGGCTCGCTGGCTGGTTGCAGCTTGCGCTCACTCCGGGGTTGGGTCCGTCGACGATCCGCAACCTGCTGCGCGAGCACGGGCTGCCGCAGGCAGTCCTAGGTCGCAAGCGCAGCGAGCTTGCTCGCTACGTGGCCGCGCCGGCGCTCGAGGCGCTCGATTCCTCCGCGGTGCGCGATGCCGTCGCGCGCGCCCTGGACTGGGCCGCGCAGCCGGGCCGCTGCGTGCTCACGCTCGCCGACGAAGACTACCCGCGGCTGCTGCTCGAGATCGCCGATCCGCCTCCTTTGCTCTACGCCCAGGGACGCGTCGAGCTCCTGCAGCGTCCGGGCCTCGCCATCGTCGGCAGCCGCAACGCGAGCGCGCAAGGTGAGCGCAACGCCGAAGAGTTCGCCAAGGCGCTCAGCAGCGCCGGGCTGACGGTGATCTCGGGGCTTGCTCTCGGCATCGATGCCGCGGCGCACCGCGGCGGACTCGCGGGGACGGGCTCTACCATCGCCGTGCTCGGCACCGGCATCGACCTGGTCTATCCCCAGCGCAACACCGGGCTCGCCGCCGAGATCGCGCAGCGGGGGCTGCTGCTGAGCGAGTTCGCGCTCGGCACGCCCGCGGCGGCGCACAACTTCCCGCGGCGCAACCGCCTGATCAGCGGGCTCTGCCGCGGCTGCCTGGTGATCGAGGCCGCCCTCGCATCGGGTTCGCTGATCACCGCGCGTCTCGCCGCGGACCAGGGGCGCGAGGTGTTCGCGGTTCCCGGCTCGATCCATTCGCCGCTCTCCAAAGGCTGCCATTCGCTCATCAAATCGGGCGCCAAGCTGGTCGAATGCGCCGACGATGTGCTGAGCGAGCTGTCCGGCTTTCGCGCGGCAGCGCGCGCGGACGTCGCCGACCCCGTAACGCCGGCCGCCGAGGCGGCCGGCCTGCTCGCCTTCATGGGTCACGACCCCGTCGATGTCGACGCCCTCTGCGAGCGGGCGGGGCTTTCGGCCGATCAGGTTTCGTCGGAGCTCTTGCGGCTGGAGCTGGACGGCCGCGTCACGGCACTCCCGGGAGGGCTTTTCCAGCGGCTCGAGAAAGCGCGGGGCGCGTAAACCAGGCGGCCGGCTCGCGCGTTAACAAGAAAGGAGCGCCCATGTACGACATCCTGGCCTACCTGTTCGAGAACTGTCAGCAGGCGGAGATCGCCGACGATCGCGAGCGCGTGGCGCGCAAGCTGTCGGCCGCGGGGTTCGACGATTCAGACATCAGCGAAGCGCTGCACTGGCTCGCCGGCGTGCTGCGCGCGCCGCAGGCGGGTAGCGCGCCCCTTCCGGACCGTCGCACCAGCTTCCGCGCCTTCGCGCCGCGCGAGCTGGCCAAGCTCGACGCCGAGTGCCGCGGCTTCCTGATCACGCTCGAGCAGTCGGGCATCCTCAACGCCGCAACGCGCGAGCTGGTGCTCGAGCGCTCCCTCGCCGCTTCCGGCCACGCGCTCTCCCTCGAGCAGCTGAAGCTCATCGTGCTGATGGTGCTGTGGAACCAGAATACGCCCACCAGCCAGCTGCTCGCCGAGGACCTCTTCAGCACGGCGCATAGCCGACTGCCGAACTGACCGGCCTCGCGCGCGCGCGCGAGCGGCGCAGCGGCCGCCGGGCGGGTTGAAGCGGCCGAGCCTTTGCACTTATCATCTGCGGCCTTTCACCATGGCCAAGAAGCTGATCATCGCCGAGAAACCGTCGGTCGCGAGCGACATCGCACGCGCGCTGGGAGGCTTCGCGCGCAAGGGCGACTACTTCGAAAGCGATCAGTACGTCGTTTCTTCGGCGGTCGGCCACCTGCTCGAGCTTGCCGTTCCGGAGGAGCACGACGTGAAGCGCGGCAAGTGGTCGTTCAAGCACCTGCCGGTGCTGCCGCCGCATTTCGATCTTGCGCCGCTCGAGCGCTCGGCGGAGCGGCTCAACGTGCTGCTGCGCCTGATCAAGCGCAAGGACGTGACCGGCCTGGTCAATGCCTGCGATGCCGGCCGCGAAGGCGAGCTCATCTTCCGCTACATCGTGCAGCACGCGAAGACCAAGAAGCCGATCGAGCGGCTGTGGCTGCAATCGATGACGCCCCAGGCGATTCGCGACGGCTTCGCGCGGCTGCGCAGCGACCGCGACATGCAACCGCTCGCGGAAGCGGCGAAGTGCCGCTCGGAAGCCGACTGGCTGGTCGGCATCAACGGCACGCGCGCCATGACCGCCTTCAACTCGAAGGAAGGCGGCTTCTACCTCACGACGGTCGGGCGAGTGCAGACCCCGACGCTCGCCATCCTTGTCGAGCGCGAGGAGAAGATCCGCGCTTTCGCGCCGCGCGACTATTGGGAGGTAAATGCGCGCTTCGGCGCGAAGGCCGGAGAGTACCCGGGACGATGGTTCGATCCGCAGTTCAAGAAAGACGAGGACGCGGAGCGCCGGCCGGAGCGGCTGTGGAGCGCCGCGCAGGCCGCGGCGATCGTGCAGGCGTGTCATGGCAAGACCGGCATCGCCAGCGAGGAGACCCGGCCGGCGACGCAGCTCTCGCCCCTGCTGTTCGACCTGACGAGCCTGCAGCGCGAGGCCAACGCGCGCTTCGGCTTTCCGGCGCGCATGACCCTCTCGCTCGCGCAGGCGCTCTACGAGAAGCACAAGGTGCTGACCTATCCGCGGACCGATTCGCGCGCCCTGCCGGAAGATTATCTGGACACGGTCAAGGACACGCTCGAGAACCTCGGCGGGCAGGCGGCGCTGGCGCCCTTCGCGCGCCAGATCCTCAAGCAGGGATGGGTGAAGCCGAACAAGCGGATTTTCGACAACTCGAAGATTTCCGACCACTTCGCCATCATCCCGACGCTGCAATCGCCCAAGAGCCTGAACGAGGCCGAGGCGAAGCTCTACGACCTCGTGGTGCGGCGCTTCCTGGCCGTGTTCTATCCGCCGGCCGAGTACCTGCAGACGACGCGCATCACCCGCGTCGGCGAGCACCACTTCAAGACCGAGGGGCGGGTGCTGCAGTCGCCGGGCTGGCTCGCCATCTACGGGCGCGCCGTTGCCGGCGAAAGCGAGACGCTCGCGCCGATCGGCGCCGACGAGCGCGTGCGCGTGCTCGAGGTGGCGGACAGCCCCCAGCAGACCAAGCCGCCGCCGCGCTTCACCGAGGCGACGCTGCTCTCGGCGATGGAAGGCGCGGGCAAGCTGGTGGAGGACGACGAGCTGCGCTCGGCGATGGAAGAAAAGGGCCTCGGCACGCCGGCCACGCGCGCCGCCATCATCGAGGGGCTGATTCGCGAGGAATACGTGCACCGCGAGGGGCGCGAGCTGGTGCCGACCCCCAAGGCGTTCTCGCTGCTCTTCGCCCTGCACATGCTGGGCATCGTCGAGCTCGCCTCACCCGAGCTGACCGGCGAGTGGGAGCACAAGCTGCGGCTGATCGAGCAAGGCAAGCTCACCCGCGAGCAGTTCATGAAGCAGATCTGGGACCTCGTGCGCAACACCGTGGCGGTCATCAAGCACGGCGAGATCCCCGACACCGTGTATGCGACCGTTCCGGCGCCGTGCCCCAAGTGCGGCGGCGTCGTGCAGGAAAACTACCGCAAGTTCCAGTGCCAGAAATGCGACTTCGCGATCTGGAAGGTCACTTCCGGTCGCGAATGGTCGACTGAGGAGGTCGCCGAGCTGATCGAGAAGCGCGTGGTCGGCCCGCTCACCGGCTTTCGCAGCAAGCAGGGCCGCCCGTTCGCCGCCGTGGTGCGCCTGAACGCGGAGCTGCGGCCCGAGTTCGATTTCGGCCAGGGCGCCTCCGGCGAGGCCGAGCAGGCGCCGGACTTCAGCGGCCAGGAATCGCTCGGCGCCTGCCCGAAATGCGCCGCTTCCGTGTTCGAGCTCGGCATGACCTACACGTGCGAGAAAGCGACCGGTCCGGCGCGCAGCTGCGACTTCCGCTCGGGGCGCATCATCCTGCAGCAGCCGGTCGAGCGCGAGCAGATGAAGAAGCTGCTCGCCACCGGCCGAACCGACCTGCTGACCGGATTCGTCTCGAAGAAGGGGCGGCGCTTCAAGGCCTTCCTGGTCAAGACGCCGGGCGGCAAGATCGGCTTCGAGTTCCAGGCGCGCGCGCCCAAGGAAAAAGCCGAGGAGCCGAAGAAGAAGCGGCGAGCCGCCTGATCTAGACGTCCAGGTTGCGCACGCCAAGCGCGTTGTTCTCGATGAACACGCGGCGCGGCTCGACCTCGTCGCCCATCAGCTTGGTAAAGATCTCGTCGGCGGCGATGCCGTCCTCGATCTGCACGCGCAGCAGGCGGCGCGCGCCGACGTCCATCGTCGTCTCCCAGAGCTGCTCGGGATTCATCTCGCCCAGGCCCTTGTAGCGCTGCAGGGTCATGGACTTCTCCACCTCGGCGAGCAGCCAGCGCATCGCCTCGGGGAAGTCGCGCACCGGCTGGCGCTTGTCGACGCGCTGCACATAGGCGCCCTCGCCGATCAGCCCGCGCAGCAGCTGCGCGGTCTGGCGGATCTGCGCGTAATCGCCCGAGTGCACGAACTCGGTGTCGATCGTGGTCATGCGCACGTTGCCGTGCCGGGTGCGCTCGATGCGCACCTGGTAGCGGTCGGTCTTCTGGTCGAAGTGCGGCGCGACGGCGACGCCCTCGCCGCCGATCGCCGCCTCGAGGGCTTCCGCCGATGCCTCGGCGCTGGCGCGGCCCGAGAGATCGACCGCGACACCGGCCGCGATCGCCTGCAACGCCTCGCGGTCGATCAGGCGCGAGACGCGTTCGATGACCGCCTCGGCGAGCAGGTGCGACTTCGCGAGCTCGGCCAGCGCTTCGCCGCTGATCGGCTCGGCGCCCGCACGCGGATAGAGCGCCGCGTCGACCAGCGCCTGACGGAGCATGAACTCGTTCAGCTCGTGCTCGTCCTTGAGATAGCGCTCTTCCTTGCCGAGCTTCGCCTTGAAGAGCGGCGGCTGCGCGATGTAGATGTGGCCGCGCTCGACCAGCTCCGGCATCTGGCGGTAGAAGAACGTGAGCAGCAGCGTGCGGATGTGCGAGCCGTCGACGTCGGCGTCGGTCATGATGATGATGCGGTGGTAGCGCAGCTTGTCGGGGTTGTACTCTTCCTTGCCGATGCCGCAGCCGAGTGCCGTGATCAGCGTGGCAATCTCCGCCGAGGACAGCAGCTTGTCGAAGCGCGCCCGCTCGACGTTCAGGATCTTGCCCTTGAGCGGCAGGATCGCCTGGAACTTCCGGTCGCGTCCCTGCTTGGCCGAGCCGCCGGCCGAGTCGCCTTCCACGAGGTAGAGCTCGCACAGCGCCGGGTCGCGCTCCTGGCAGTCGGCGAGCTTGCCCGGCAGCCCCATGCCGTCGAGCACGCCCTTGCGACGCGTCATCTCGCGCGCCTTGCGCGCCGCCTCGCGCGCGGCCGCCGCCTCGACGATCTTCACCGTGATGGTGCGCGCGTCGGCCGGGTTCTCGTCGAGGTACTGGCGCAGCTTCTCGGCGACGATCTCCTCGACCGCCGGTCGCACCTCGGAGGAGACCAGCTTCTCCTTGGTCTGCGAGGAGAACTTCGGCTCGGGCACTTTCACCGACAGCACGCAAGCCAGGCCTTCGCGCATGTCGTCGCCGGTAGTCTCCACCTTCGCCTTCTTGGCGATCTCCTTTTCCTCGATGTACTTGTTGAGCGCGCGCGTCATCGCCGCCCGCAGGCCGGTCAGGTGCGTGCCGCCGTCCTTTTGCGGGATGTTGTTCGTGAAGCAGAGCACGTTCTCCTGGTAGGAGTCGTTCCACTGCATCGCCACGTCGAGGGTGATCCCGTCCTTGACGCCCTGCGCCACGAACAGGTTTCCGTGCAGGACGTTCTTCGCGCGATTCATGTACTCGACGAAGCCCTTGACGCCGCCGGAGAAGGCGAAGTTCTCCTCCTTGCCGGCGCGCTGGTCGATGAGCTGGATCTTCACGCCGTTGTTCAGGAACGAGAGCTCGCGCAGGCGCCGCGCCAGGATGTCGTAGTGGTAGTCCACCGTGCCGAACACGTCCTTCGAGGCGAGGAAGTGCACCTCGGTGCCGCGCCGCTCGGTCTGCCCGGTCACCTTCAGGGGCGCCACGGCAACCCCGTTGCGGAACTCCATCTGGTGCACCTGGCCGTCGCGCCAGACGGTGAGGCGCAGCCACTCCGAGAGCGCGTTGACCACGGACACGCCCACCCCATGCAGGCCGCCCGACACCTTGTAGGTGTTCGAGTCGAACTTGCCGCCCGCATGCAGCTCGGTCATGACGATCTCGGCGGCCGAACGGCGCTGCTCGTCGTCGGACTTGATGCCGGTCGGAATGCCGCGGCCATTGTCCAGCACCGAGATGGAGTTGTCGGTGTGCACCGTGACGATGATCTCGTCGCAGAATCCGGCGAGCGCCTCGTCGACCGCGTTGTCCACCACCTCGAACACCATGTGGTGCAGCCCGGTGCCGTCGGACGTGTCGCCGATGTACATCCCCGGGCGCTTGCGCACCGCCTCCAGGCCCTTCAGGACCTTGATCGCATCGGAGCCGTAGTCGCTGGGGTTCGCGGGATTGGCGGCCAATTCAGATCCTCATCGGCATGACGACGTACTTGAAGTCCTTCTCACCGGAGTAGGTGATGAGCGCGCTCGAGGCCGCGTCGCCGAAGTGGCACTCGAGCCCGCTCGACGGCACGTTGTTCAGCACGTCGAGCAGGTAATTGACGTTGAAGCCGATGTCGAGCGCATCGCCCTTGTAGCCGACCTCGAGCTCCTCCTGCGCTTCCTCCTGCTCTGCGTTCGACGAGACGATCTTCAGGCTGCCCTCGCCGAGCACCCAGCGCACGCCGCGGAATTTCTCGTTCGACAGGATGGCCGCGCGCTGCAGCGCCTGGCGCAGCGGCTCGCGCTCGATCTGCAGGCGGTTCTTGTGCTGCGTCGGGATGACGCGCGTGTAGTCGGGAAACTTTCCGTCGATCAGCTTGGTGACCAATTCGATCGAGCCGAAGCGGAAGCCGGCCTGCGTCGCCGAGAGCTCGATCTGCACCGGGTCGTCCGTCTCGCCGAGCAGTTTGCCGAGCTCGATCACCGTCTTGCGCGGCACGATCGCCTCCTGGCGCGGCAGCTTGGCGCCCAGCTCGAGCGCCGCGTATGCGAGGCGATGCCCGTCGGTGGCGACGAGCTTGAGCCGGTCTTCCTCGACGACCGTGAGCAGCCCGTTCAGGTAGTAGCGAATGTCCTGCTGCGCCATGGCGTAGTGGACGAGGCCGAGCAGGCGGCGCAGCGCCTTCTGCGGAAGCGAGAAGCGCGCGACCTCGCCCGAGGGCCTCGACAGGCGCGGGAAGTCCTCCGCGGGAAGCGTCTGCAGGGTGAAGCGGCTCTTGCCGGCCTTGACCACCAGGCGCTTGTCCTGAGGCTGCAGGCTGACTTCCGCACCTTCGGGCAGGGCGCGCAGGATATCGAGCAGCTTGCGCGCGCCCACGGTGAGCGACTTGGCCTCGGCCGCGCCGCTCAGGCTGCTGTGCGCCGTGATCTGGATCTCGATGTCGGTGGCGAGGAACGCGAGGCTGTCGCCGCTTCGCTCGAGCAGCACGTTCGACAGGATGGGCAACGTATGCCGGCGCTCGATGATGCCGCTCACCGCAGAGAGCGGGCCGAGGATGTCGTCGCGCTTTGCCTTGATCATGTCTTAGTTATTTACCTTATTAGTAGTAGCTAATAGGGGAGACGATTCTGCGGGATAAGCAGCCAATCGCTTTGCCGCCCGTGGCTTGCGCGTTCTTTTCGGCCGGGGAAAGCTGTGGAGCAAATGTGGGCGCGTGTGCGTAACTTGCGCGCCGCGACGAGGCGGCGCCCTTACCCACAATTGGCGCGCTCGCCATCCACATGTTGTTCAGTTCGTTCAACCTCGCTCAGCCTTTCAGCACTTGCTCGAGCACCAGGTAGTCGCGGTTGAGCGAGCTGTCGCGGCTGCGCAAGGCGGCGATGGTGCGGCAGGCGTGCAGCACCGTGGTGTGGTCCCGGTTGCCGAAGGCCTCGCCGATCTCGGGCAGGCTCATCTGCGTCAGATCCTTGGCGAGCGCCATGGCCACCTGGCGCGGCCGGGCGATGTTGCGGCTGCGCTTCTTGGAGTGCATGTCCGACATCTTGATCTTGAAGTACTCGGCTACCGTTTTCTGGATCCCTTCGACGCTGACCTGCCGGCTGTTGAGATTCAGGATGTCGCGCAGCGCCTCCTTGGCGAGGTCGAGCGAGAGCTCGCGGCCGGTGAAGCGCGCGAAGGCGAGCACCTTCTTCAGGGCGCCTTCGAGCTCGCGTACGTTGGAGCGGATATGCTTGGCGATGAAGAAGGCGATTTCCTCGGACAGCGCCGCCGCCTCCGCCTCGGCCTTCTTCAGCACGATCGCCACGCGCATTTCCAGCTCGGGCGGCTCGATGGCGACCGTCAGGCCCCAGCCGAAGCGCGAGATCAGCCGTTCCTCCATTCCCGCGATCTCCTTGGGATAGGTGTCGCAGGTGATGACGATCTGCTTGTGCGCCTCGACGAGGGCGTTGAAGGCGTAGAAGAACTCCTCCTGGGTGCGGCCCTTGTTGGAGAAGAACTGGATGTCGTCGATCAGCAGCAGGTCGAGCGAGTGGTAGTAGCGCTTGAACTCATCGAACGATTTCTGCTGATAGGCGCGCACCACGTCGGTGACGTATTGCTCGGCGTGGATATAGCGGATGCGCGCCTGAGGCACGCGGTCGGCGACCTGATTGCCGATCGCCTGCACGAGATGCGTCTTGCCCAGCCCCACGCCGCCGTAGACGAACAGCGGGTTGTAGGAGGTACCCGGATTCTCGGCCACCTGCAGGGCGGCGGCGCGCGCCAGCTGGTTCGCCTTGCCGGTCACGAAGCTGTCGAAGGAGAAGCCGCGATTGAGACGCGAGCGGTCCTGTATCGCGGCCGGCTCGGCGGCCGGGCGGGCGGGCGCCTGCGGCGAGCGGGCGGCAGGGTCGGCGCCGCGCGCGAGCACCAGGCGCAGGCCGCATTCACGCCCGCTCGTCTCCGCGGCGAGCCGCTCGATGCGCGCGGCGAAGCGCTCGCGCACCAGCTCCAGCACGAAGCGATTGGGGGCGGAGAGGACCAGCGTATCGCTTGCCGCACCGGCTTCCGGCGCGAGCGGCCGGATCCAGGTATTGAACTGCTGCGCGGGTAGTTCCTGCTCGAGCCGACGTAAGCAGGCGTCCCAGAGATTCTGCATCTTGTAGTGGGCCTAGACGAGGCCGAATTTTACCCGCTTCGTCATGGGTTATCCACAGCGAAATGGCGCGCGGAAAGCGCTGCTTCTTCAGCACGTTCGATTTGACAACGCAACGACGCGCAAGCTCTAATACCGCCCTTTTTCGGGACCGCCGCAATGGCAACGAAGCGGACTTACCAGCCCTCGAAAACTCGCCGCGCTCGGCGTCACGGTTTCCTCGTACGCAGCCGTACGCGCGGCGGACGCAAGGTGCTGCGCAACCGGCGGGCGCGCGGCCGGCGCCGTATCGCCCTATAGCGGCTGTTCCCGCGGCGAAGAAGCGCTTCGGCCTCGACGGCTCGCGACGGCTCGGACGAAAGCTCGAGTTCGAACGCCTGCTTCGCGGCGGCACCCGCCGCAGTGTGGGAGGTTACGTTTTCTACTATCAGGGTCGGGTCGCAGGTCCATCGAGGCTGGGCATCCTCATCTCGCGCAAGCACGCCGCCGCCGCCGTCGACCGCAACCGCATAAAGCGCTGCATCCGTGAGGCGTTCCGGCTCGAACAGGAAAGCATCCGCTTCGACGTGCTCGTGCGCCCTCCCTACGGCGTGCGCGGCTCGCCCGCGATGATGGCGCGCGTGCGCGAGCTGTTGCGGACACTGAAATGATTGCCCGCCTGCTTGGCTGGGGCGTGCGCGCCTACCGCTGGAGCGTCAGCCCGCTCCTGCCGCCGGCTTGCCGGTTCTATCCGAGCTGCTCCCAGTACGCCGAGCAAGCCCTGCTAAGGCACGGTGCCTGGCGCGGCGGGTGGCTCGCCGTGCGGCGCGTGTGCCGCTGCGGGCCGTGGCATCCCGGCGGCGTCGATCCGGTGCCCTGAGCGATGGACACGCAACGTCTCGTTCTCCTTTTCATCTTCGGCTTCTCGCTGCTCATGCTCTGGGAATCATGGGAGCGGATGCAGCAGCCGAAGCCGGCGCCCGCCGTCTCGGCGCCGGCGACGCCGCAGGCACGTGCGCCCGGCGGCACGGCCGAGAGCGCCGCGCCGGCAGGTGCCGCTTCCCGTGCCATTCCGGCCGCCGGTACGCCGGCCAAGGGGGAGGTCGTGCAGGTCAGCACCGACCTGGTGAGGGCGGAGCTCGACACCCTGGGCGCGACGCTGCAACATCTCGAGCTGCTGCGGCACAAGGACTCCAGCGATCCGAACAAGGACTTCGTGCTGCTCGGCGCCGGGCACAAGTACGAGGCGCAAAGCGGCCTGACTGGGGCGGAAGGCCCGAACCACCGTACGCTTTGGCAGGTCGATGCGGGACCGCGCGAGCTCCAGCCGGGACGGGACTCGCTGACGGTTCGCTTCTCCGCGCAGACCCCGGAGGGGCTGCAGGTCGAGAAGACCTATACCTTCCATCGCAACAGCTACGTGATCGACGTCGCGATCACGCTGCACAACAGGACGGCCCGCCCGGTCGCGAGCTACGCTTATTTCCAGCTCACGCACGATGGCCAGGCCGAGGGCGATCACAACAGCGTCGCGTCGAGCTTCGGCGCGCGCAGCTTCACCGGCTTCGCCGTCTACTCGGAAGAGCACAAGTACCAGAAGGTTTCGCCCTCGGACGTCGACAAGGGCAAGGCCGACTCCGAGTACGTGCATCAGGCGAAGGACGGCTGGTTCGCCTTCGTGCAGCATTACTTCGTGAGCGCGTGGCTGCCGCCGAGCGGCGAGGCGCGCGAGTACACGATCGAGAAGCGCCAGGACGGAACCTACGCCGGGCGCGCCGTGCTGCCGTTGCGCGTGGCGGCCGGCGCCGAGGGCACGGTGAGCGCGCCGCTCTACGCCGGGCCGCAGGAGAAGCGCCGCCTGGAAGCGGCGGCGCCCGGCCTGGACCTCGTGGTCGACTACGGCTGGCTGGCGATCATCGCCTGGCCGCTGTTCTGGCTGCTCGAGAAGCTGCATGCCCTCACCGGGAACTGGGGCGTCGCGATCATCCTGCTCACGGTGCTGATCAAGCTCGTGTTCTTCCCGCTCTCCGCGGCGAGCTACAAGTCCATGGCGAAGATGAAGCTCATCACGCCGCGCCTCACGAAGCTGCGGGAGATGTACGCGAACGATCGCCAGAAGATGAACCAGGCGATGATGGAGCTCTACCGCACGGAGAAGATCAACCCGCTGGGCGGATGCTTCCCCATCGTGGTGCAGATCCCGGTGTTCATCGCGCTGTACTGGGTGCTCCTCGCGGCGATCGAGCTGCGCCATGCGCCGTTCATCCTCTGGATCAAGGACCTGTCGGCGCTCGATCCGTACTACGTGCTGCCGGTCCTGATGGCGGCCACCATGGTGCTGCAGACACGGATGAACCCGAAGCCGCCCGACCCGGTGCAGGCGAAGGTGATGCAGTTCATGCCGTTCATCTTCAGCATCTTCTTCTTCTTCTTTCCCGCCGGCCTGGTCCTCTACTGGCTGGTGAACAATATCCTTTCCATTCTTCAGCAATGGCAGATCCAGCGGCTGTTCGACCGCGACAAGCCTGCCCATGCGCGGCGATGAGGTAGCGCGCGACACGATTGCCGCCGTTGCGACGCCGCCCGGCCGCGGCGGCATCGGCGTGGTCCGGATCTCCGGCC
>Ga0310810_10000338_pt1 | contig 49396 bp, 50 predicted proteins | sample NCmetagenome_FD_207641 | JGI IMG/M metagenome (GOLD analysis project Ga0310810, IMG submission 207641) | Soil microbial communities from experimental microcosm in Duke University, North Carolina, United States - NC | ecosystem: Engineered > Artificial ecosystem > Soil microcosm > Unclassified ...
GACGAGCTCGAACGTGGCTGGCTGCTGGATGGGGAGCTCGCCGGGTTTTGCGCCCTTGAGGATCCTGTCGACATACGCGGCGGATCGTCGAAACAGATCACGAAAGTCTGGGCCGTAGGACATCAGACCACCCAACTCCACGACGAACTCGCTCTGATGGTAGATGGTCGGCAGGCGGTGAGTACTCGCCAGCTCGACGAGACGCGCTCGGTGCGTATAAAAGAGAGCCGACGACGAGACAACGAGCGCCTCCGCGCGCTGCTTCCGCATCTCCGCGAATGCGGCCGCGAAATCGTCGCGATTTTCGACCTTCAGGACCTGAAGGCGCAATCCTATCGACCGAGCCGCGCGTTCAGCGGCCTTCAGCTGGACGCCGCCGTCGTACGTTGGGTGCACGAGAATCGCGACCCGAGAAGCCCTGGGGAGCGTCTCCTTCACGATCTCCAGCCACTTGCCGGGGAGCTCGTCATTTTGGGTCGCAAATCCGGTGGCATTCCCACCTGGTTTGGCGAGGTTTGCGGCGAGTCCCAACCGCACCGGGTCCGTGATGATCGGCATGACGATCGGTATTGTCGCGGTCGCTTTTCTCGCGACCACGGCCGCGTGACTGCCGGCGACGATGACATCCACCTTCTGATGGACGAGCTCGGCGGTGAGCTCGGGAAGCCGTTCGTCCCTTCCCTCGGGTGACCGGTGCTCGACCACGATGTTCTGGCCTTCGACATACCCGAGCTCGCGCAAACCCTGCCTGAATGCTTCGAGCAGAGGAGAGGACGATGCGATCACGCCGACGCGCGGCACTCTCGCGGCGTCCTGCGCTGTCGCGGCAGGCGATGTGGCGACGCTCGTGATCAAGGCAACGCCAACCGCCATCCCTCTCATCGCGACGTACTATGACATCAAAGAGCGGTGGCGCGCCTCACTCACCCCCGTGGCGCGCAACCAGGCGACCTCGCTCGTGCGAAATCAGGACGACGCGGCCGCGCTCGAAGCCGACCATGTTGTCGAAGCGAAGCGTCGGCGCCTTCGCCGTGTCGTCATCCGGAGTGAACGTGACGCTGACGGCGTGCGCTCCGGGAGGGACGTCGAGCTCTTCCTCGACGCTCAGCGGCCGATCGCCGCGCAGCCCTGCCGGCCGCACGCGCTTGCGCGCGACGACCCGGCCGTCCACCGTCGCGGTCAGCTCGTACGCGAGCGGCTCGCTTACGCATTCGCGCGGGCGGCGCATGTGGACCGGCCGGGCGGCGAGCTCCTCGGGCGTCAGATCGCGGCAGCGCTCGCGCGCCTGGCCCGCCAGGCGCCAGCCGAGTCGCAGGGCGGCGCGGTCGGTGTCGACGCCCTGAGGCCAGCCGCTGCCCGCGGCAACGAGGGCGAGCAGCGCGATGCTGAGCGCGACCGCGAGCGTGTGAGAGCGCAGCGCCCCCGCGCAACGCCGGAGCGGACCGCGCGCGTCATCGGCGGTCTCCGGCACCGGGCCGAGCGCGGCGAGGACCGAACGCCATTCCGCGGCGGAGCCGTGCAGCAGGCGGACCGGCAGGCGGCCGATGCGTCCGGGAAGGGCCGGACGTCGCTCGCCGAGGATGCGGGCGTCGGCCAGCGTCGCGCCGTGACGATGCAGACAGTTCTGCGGCGGACACGCGACGATGAACGTCCCGCCGAAGTGCCCTCCGAGATAGGAGACGGCTCCCGGATGAAGCGTGCCCGCACACTCGACGGGGAACCACGCGAGCGCGGCATCGCGCGTCACGGCACGCTCGAGGCGCGTGCTGAGCCCGGCGTTGTTGCGGCACGCGACGACGAGCGTGCGGCGGTCGGCATCGGCGTGGCATGCGACGAGCTGCCGCGCGGCCGCGAGCTGGTCGCGCGCCGTGCGCCCGGGCGGACCGATCGCCAGCGACGCACACGACGCGGCACAGAGCCCGCAGCTCGTGCAACGGTCCACCACGACGTCGGCGCGCAGCGGATGGATTTCGGGGTGCTTGCCGGTCACCATCTCGATCGCGTCGTAGGGACAGTCGTTCAGGCACTGCTCGCAGCCCTCGCAGCGATCGGGATCGTTGACCGCCGGCGCCGGCCTGTCGGCGTGTCGCGGTCGTAGCACCCACGGCACCGCCAGCAGCAGCGCGGTGAGCGCGCCGGCGACGGCGAGCGCGGCCACCGGCGATGCGTCGGCGATCGGCAGCCAGAACGCGTAGAACCAGTCGGCCGGCACGCGGCCGGGCAGCGCGAGCAGGTCGGCGGCCGCGGGGAGCGGCGCGGGCCAGAGGACCGCGAGCGCGACGACGCCGACGAGCGTGCCGATGGTCACACGTCGCTCCGGGAACCAGGCGGCACGCGCGAGGCGGGAGGTATGCAGCCACAGGAAACACACCATGCCGAGCGGAATCGCGACGTGAAGGAACAGGTTCATGAAAAAAAACTGCGACGGCATCGGCGCCTCGCCCACGAAGGCGCGATCCGGGGGCTCGGGAAACAGCGGCAAGAGCCGAAGCATCTTCGCCCCGGCCACGGCGAGCGCCTGACCGAAGCGGTCCCACACGAGCACGAAGCCCGTGACCGCCGAGAACAGCATCAGGCCGGTAAGCAATACGCCGGTGATCCACGCCAGCATGCGCGGCCCCCAGGTCTTGCGCTGGGCGATCAGCCGCACGACGTGGACGACAACGGCGACCACCGCCGCGTCGGAGGCATACCGGTGCAGCGCGCGGATCCAACGGCCGAGCAGGACGTCGCGCTGGATGCCGAGCACGGAGTCGTACGGGCGTGAGATCTCGTAGACGCAGAGCAAGTACACGCCGCTCACGAGCGCCACGGTCAGGAAGAGGACGGCGAGGGTGCCGCTGCGATGCAGGGGATTGAATGCCGACGAGTACGCGCGATCGAACACACGATCGAGCCGATCAACGCCGGCGGCGAGCGTCCGCCCCGACCGCGAGCGCGGGGTATCCGGCGGCGCCGCGACCTCACCCGGCGCGAACACCGGCTCGTCCGAGTCGTTGCACGGCCTCACGCACCCAGGCCGACGACGGGTTGTTGAACGTGTAGGCGAGCCGCCCGTCGCCGTCGATCAGGAAGACGAGCCCAGGGTGCGTGATCTCCCCGGTCGCCTCGTCGCGCGTGAAGGGCACACCGTACCGCTCGGTCGTGCGCACGACGTCGTCGATGCGACGCGCGGAAAGCACGTGAAAGCCGTCGGGCAGCGACCACGTGTGGGCGATCGTCGGCAGCGTGCTCGGCGTGTCGCGCCAGGGATCGAGCGTGACGAGCAGCACCGTCAGCGCAGGCGTGCCCGGCGCCGCCTGCTTGAGCGTCTCGACGATGAGCGGGCACAAGGTCTCGCAGTGCGCGAACACGAACGTCAGCGCCACCGGCCGGCCCCGAAAGCGCTCGAGCGACAAGCTCTGGCCATGCTGGTCGACCAGCGAGAAGTCGGGCGCCGGCTCGGTTGCGCGCGGATAGTCCGCGGGCAGCGCTCCGGCGTCGTCCACGCCCGTCGCCCACGCGCTCACCGCGCGCGCGGCGTCGATCTTGCGGGCGACCCACACGCCTTCGAACACCACCACCACGGCGAGCGCCGCCGCGAGCACGCGACCGCCGCGGCCGTGCAGCGCGGCGCCGAGCGAGCGCGGCAGCTCAGCGCCCCAGAGGACGACGATGCCGATCAGAAAGCTCAGCGGGCCGAGCACGAGCAGCATCCAGCCGTGCGCCGCCGGCAGACCATTGTCGGCGGAGCCGAAGCAGGCGTGGCGCGCCGCACTCAGCCACGCCGGCGGCGTGGAGGGCAGCGGGGCGAAGGCGAATGCCCACCACACCAGTGCGGACACCAGCCACAGCACGACGACGAGCGCGGGCGCCCGCGCGGGGCGGATGGCTCTACCCCACCTTCCAGAGGAACGACAGGATCTTCCAGTTCGCGAAGTAATAGAGGATGAAGCAGGCGAAGAAGATGAACACGAGCGCGAGCGTCCCCGGCGTCCCCGTGCGGTGGACGGCGGCGACCGCGGCGCCGTGATGCATCTGCGCCGGCAGCTTCCACACGCCCTGCGGCACACCCGAGCGATCCTCCGAGTCTTGCAGCCGGAACGGCCGGCCGAAGAACACGCTCACGACCGCGATGAGGACGTACGCGAGGCCGCCCGCGATCGCGAGCAGGCCGCCGATGCCCATCGTCGCCTGGAAGAGCTGGACCGCGGGGTGGTATTCCACCGGGAACGGCGCGTTGGAGAACGACACGTCCCAGTGCCGCCGCGGGACACCGAAGATGCCCTGGAAGATCATCGACATCGCGAGAATCACGATCCCGATGCCGAAGAGGTACGGCTGAAGCTTCGCCAGCCCCCAGAACGCGACACGCTTGCCGAAGATCAGTGGCAGCACGTAGTACGTCACGGCCATGAACGCCAGCGCCGTGCCGCCGACCACGGTGGTATGGAAGTGCCCCGGGATGCGCAGCGTGTTGTGCGCGATGATGTTGATCTGCTCGGTGCCGATCGTCACGCCCGTGACGCCGCCGAGAAAGCCGAAGATCACGACCGACAGCGCCATGCCCGAGAACCCGGGATCGCTCCAGGGCGCTTTCTTCAGCCACTCGAACGTGCCGCGGGTGTAACCGCGCAGCCGCTGCCCCATCTCGATTCCGGCGGGCACCGTGAAGCCGTGCACCATGCTGGCGAGCACGGCGAGGTACATCGCGTAGCTCGTGTTCCAGATCTTCCACGCCGGCCCCATGCCCGGATCGACGAGCAGGTGATGGGCCGACGCCATCGAGATGAACAGGATGTAGAGGACGAACGCCATGCGGCTGATCTTCTCGTTCAGAACGACGCCGCCGACGGTGAGGCCGGCCAGCAGGTACCAGATCGACACGTGGGCGGCCACGTTGATCTGCTGCGACGAGTGGCCGAGGCCCCACCACACCATGCGATAGACCTCGGGATCGACGTTCATGAGGCCGAGGGACCATAGAAACGTCGGGATGTAGATGGCCGCGCCATGCAGGAGCGTGATGACCGCGATGATGGCGGCGGTGAGCGCACCGAAGCTGACGAGCGGGATCGAGCCCTCGTAGGTGTGCTCGCGCCGCGCGACGACGAGCGTGGCGAAGAACAGCCCGGCCACGAGCAGCGCGCCGACGGCGAAGAGAATGACGCCGAGGTAGTAGAGCGGATGCGCCTGCAGCGGCGGGTAGGAGGTGAAGAGCACGTCGGCGCGGCCCGTGAGGACCATCGCGTTGACGATCAGCATGCCGACGACCATGAGGCCGAACGCCAGCCAGCCCACCTTCGGCGCCGGCAGGCGAGAGCTCAGCAGCACCGGGCCGGCGAAGTAGAGCACCGCCATCTCGAAGAAGATGATGAAGAAGATGAGCATGTTGAGACCGTGCAGCGTGAGGAAGCGATAGAAGAGGTCGGCGGGCAGCAGGTGCACGGCCTGCCAGCGCGTCATCACGATGCCGAACGCCGCGACGATGCCGACGAGAAAATTCACGACCGCGACGACGGCGTTGAGCTTCAGCAGCGTCTCGGCGTGCCACTCGACGCGCAGCCCGGTGACCTCGCACGTCCGCGACCGCACGTGGCGGAGAGGCAGTGCCTCGACGATGGTGGCCATCACGTTCCTCCTGTCGGCGTTACTCGACGATGACTTTGCCGACCATCATGTGGTGGTTGATCCCGCAGAACTCGTTGCACACGACGCGGAAGTCACCCGCCTTGTTCGGGACGATCTTCAGTCCGTAGTCGTAACCGGGAACGACCTGAAAGTTCAGGTTCACGGGATAGAGGCTGAAGCCGTGGTTGATGTCGAGCGACGAGAGATGCAGCGTGTACTGCACGCCCTGCTTGAGCTTCAGCACGGGATACCAGCGCCACATCTGCGCCTGCAGATAGATGTCGCTTCCCGGCGGCGGCGCGACGACGGGCACGCCGTTGTCCTCGCCGACCTTGTAGTCGGCGACGAACTTCTCCACGCGCGCCATGAAATCGGCCGGAGCGACGCGGGCTCGGATGCCCGAGGGGTTCTGGCCGCCCTTGAGATGCCAGATGGGCATCATCGCGAACAGGACCATGCACCACACGAACGCGATGGAGACCCACATCTTTTCCTGGCTGCCGGCCGGGCGCCACCAGGTTCCCGCCGGCGCGACGATCGCGGAATGGGCCTCGCTGTGAATCATCATGTCGGTTCTCCTGGCGCGGGGGTCATGGCAGTGTCGCCTTCGGGAGGCTCAGGATTTCGTAGAGGCCCCAGATCGTGTAGAACCCGAACATCACGATCAAACCGGCGAGCAGAAGCAGGAACGGGTGGTCCAGGAGCCGCTGACCCAGCGGCGGTCGCTCATCGACGGTGTCTGGTGCTACCATGCGCATCCTCCGGTCGTAGAGATCGAACAGCGCCTCTTGGGCACTTGAATACACGGAGCGCCCGCGAGGCAGTTATGACAGCGGTCATATGGCCGCGCGGGGGAGCGATCGGATGAATATCCAAGACCTTCGGCCAACGCTCGATCGGGCGGGCGACGGGGCGTTCGTCATCGGCGCCGACGGCCGGATCGCGCTCTGGAACCGCGCGGCCGAGCGGATCCTGGGCTACGGCGCGCGCGACGTGGTGGGCAAGGCCTGCTGCGACGTTTTCGTCGGCACGGACGGCGACGGCAATCGTCTCTGCTATCAAGGCTGCCACGTCATGAACCTCGTCAAGCTCGGCGAGTCGGTGCAGAGCTTCGACATGCGCACCCGCGCGAAGAACGGCCGGGCGGTGTGGCTGAACATCAGCATCCTCTCGACGAACGGCGCGGAAGGAGCGTGCACGGTTCATCTGTTCCGTGACGTGACGGCCACCAAAGAGCTGCTCATGCTCGTGCACGAGCGCCTGGCCGGCCCGCCGTCCGGTGGTGCCCCCGGCAGCCCGGGGGCCGCCCTGTCGCGCCGCGAGCTCGAGGTGCTCAAGCTCATGGCCGACGGCGCGAGCACCGCGAGCGCCGCCGACCGCCTGCACGTCAGCCGCGCGACCGTTCGCAACCACGTGCAGAACATCCTCGCCAAGCTCGGCGTGCACAGCCGACTCGAGGCCGTGGCGTTCGCGACGAAGCACCGTCTGTTCTGATCAGGCGCGCGCCGATCGCCAGTCGCGGAACACGTCGACGTCGAACCCGTCCGGGTAGTTCAGGTAGCCGGGCGCGTGACCTTTGCGGTCGGTCACCCCGTATTGCCAGATGATCTGCTTGGTCTGACGGTCGATCACCACCACGCGCTCGCGCCAGTCGTCCGCGACCAGGATGTCGCCGGTGCCCGGCAGCTCACGCGCGAGCGATGGATGATCGAGCATCGTGTCGCCCGGCTTGCCCTCGTATTCCCAGGTGATGCGCCGGGTCGCCGGGTCGAAGATGACGACGCGTCCGGGCCGCGAGAAGTCCGCGACGATGACGTGTCCGTCGGCCGTCGGGAAGGCATCGGAGGGATAGCGGACGCGCGGGGCCTGCACTGTCCACACGAGCTTGCTCGCGCGGGTGATCCGGCTGATCCAGGAGCCGCGTATCTCGCTGACGAGGATGTCGCCGTTCGGCAGCGGCGTCACGCCGTTCGGGGACGCGAGCGAGTGCGGTGGATCGTGGCGACAGCGGCCGGGTGTCCCCCACTGCGTCGTGATGCGGTTGGTGGACGGATCGATGATCAGCACGCGGCAGTTGCGGATGTCCGCGGTCGCGAACATCCCGTCCTCGAGGATGTGCGCGTCGTCGGGATAGTCGAGGTAGCCCGGCGCGCTGCCCCTGACGTCCGGTGTGCCGTACGTCCACACGAGGCCGCGGGCCTCGTAGTCGACGATGTGCACGTCGTAGTTGTCCTCCTCGCTCACGGCGAGGCGCCGGCCGTCGGGTGAGAAGTTCACGTCCTCGTTGCCGCGATAGATCTTGAGACTGGGCGACGGGAACTCCCACACGATGCGCTTGTCCGGCGTCACCTCGAGCAGCCGGTTGTTGCGCCGGTCGGCGATGACGATGGGATAGGGCAGCGGCTTGCCCCACGCGGGCACGGGCGCGCTTCGCGTGCCCGTCACGGGCGGAATCGGGGGCAGCGCCACGCCCGAGGACACCGCGCCCGCACCGAGCATCTTCGTGGTGACGGTCACGGGTTGCGGCTGTTCGGAGGCTTGCGCGGGCCCGGCGGCCCGAAGCATGCCGGCGGCGGTGACGATCAGGAATGCTCGTCGATCCATGCTGGAAAACGTGGCACGGAAGCGCGGCGGACATCGATAGGCCAATCACCTCAAATCGCTGAGGCGCCCGGCGGGAACTGCGGTGTCTGCACTATGAAAATGAGGCGCCCGCCGGATGGTGCACGTCCTCCGGACGTCCTACGGTGACCCCACTTCGAACATCCGTTCGGTCGGAGGTTCGGTGGCGTGATCGGGCAGCGGTACGCGGCGATCCTCGATGCGGCGTGCGACGTGTTCGCGCGACGCGGCTACCACGTGGCCACGATCCGCGACGTCGCGCGGGCGGCGCACCTGTCCCTGGCGGGCCTCTACCACTATGTCGGCGGCAAGGACGAGCTGCTCTTCCTCGTTCTCGACCGCGCGCTCGATGCGCTGCTGAGCAGTCTCGATCACGCACTGGGTCGCGCCCGGACGCCCGAGACCCGCCTGCTGGCCCTCATCCGCACGCACCTGGAGTTCGGCTTCACCCATATGCAGGCGCTGCGCGTGATCAACCGCGACTGGGACCTGCTGCCCGAGCCGCAGCACTCGGAGATCGCCGCGAAGCGGCGCGCGTACATCGAGCGCGGCCTGCGCGTGCTCGCCGAGCTCGATCCTCACGAGCGCCCCGCCGACGAGCTTTACTCGGCCACGAATCTGCTGCTCGGCATGCTGAACGGCCTCGCGGCCGGACCGTTCGTGCGGTCGCTCGATGACGCACAACGGCTGGCGGGCCAGGTCGGCGGCCTCTTCCTCTACGGGTTCCTCGAACGCTCGACCGATTCCGGCGGCGCCGCCGCCGTCGCCCTCGGAGGCACGCATGACGCCTGACGTGGCCATGGAGCCGTTTCCCGAGCTGATCGCCGAGCCGCTCAGCGCGATCGTCAGCCGCTTCAAGGCGCAGCAGCCGGGCGGCCGCGCGATCGCCGTCTATCCGGTGTGGGCGCCGGTCGAGGTCATCCACGCCGCCGGCATGCTGCCGCTCTCGCTCCTGGGCGGCGGCACGTCGGTCGAGCTCACGCACGCCGACGCGCGGTTCCAGTCGTTCGTCTGCTCGATCGCAAAATCGACGCTCGAGCTCGGCTTTCAGGGCCGCCTCGCCGGTGTCGACGGGCTGGTGTTCTCGAACATCTGCGACGTCGCGCGCAACCTCGGCTCGATCTACAAGCGGAACTTCCCGGACACGTTCGTCTCGTACCTGCACCTGCCACAGAATTCGACGTCGGCCTCCGTGGTGCCCTACCTGGCCTCCGAGCTGCGCCGACTGGCCAGCGACTTCGATGCCGCGTTCGGGCTGAAGGTGACCGAGGGCGCGCTCACCGAGGCGATCGGCGCGTACGACGCGCTCCGGGCGCGCATCCGGGCCCTGTATGCGCTGCGCATCGCCGAGCCGCAGAAGCTCGGGACGAGCGAGCTCTACACGATGCTGCGTGCCGCGACGCTGATGCCGGTGGGCGAGGCGACGGCGGCCCTCGACGCGCTGCTGCCGCGCGTCGCCGCGCGTGAGGCGCGCCCGCGCGATCGCCTCCGCGTCGTCGTCGAGGGCGCGTTCTGCGAGCAGCCGCCGCTCGGCCTGCTCGAGGTGCTCGAAGAGGCCGGCTGCTACATCGTCGAGGACGATCTGCTGCTCGGCTGGCGCTGGTACACGGCCGACGTCGGCGGCACGGGCGATCCCTTCGAGCGCCTCGCCTCGGCCTACGTCAACCAGGCGGTGCCCTCGTCGACGCGCCACGAGTCGCGCGAGCACCGCTCGGCCGGCCTCATCGAGAAAGTCCGCCGCGCGCGCGCCGACGCCGTCGTCTTCATGCCGGCCAAGTTCTGCGAGCCGGCGCTGTTCGACTACGTGCTCATGAAGCAGGGGCTCGACCGCGCCGGCATCCCGCACATGCTCGTCGAGTTCGAGGAAAAGATGTGGACCTTCGAGCGCACGCGCAACGAGATCGAGACGTTCGTGGAGTCGATGCTCTTCGACTGATAACGACCGGGACACGGGCATTCAATGCCCGACCGCCGCAGCGCCGGAGCCCTGCGAAGGCGCTCCGGCGGCAAATAAGAGGGACGTGATGGCGCAAACGGTAACGGAACGCGCGTACCAGGGACGGGTGCACGAGCAGTCGCGCCGCCTCATGACCGCGTGGATGGGCGAGCTCGCGCGCGCGGAAGCCGAGCGCCGCGTGACCGGCGCCATCATGATCTCCGGCAACTGCGTCGAGCTGCTGCGTGCCTGTCACGTGCTGCCGATGTTCCCGGAGGTGACGGCGCTGCAGAACGCCATCCGGCACAAGTCGCTGCCGCTGATCCTCAAAGCCGAGCAGGTCGGCTATTCGTCCGACAACTGCGCGTACGTCAAGGCCGACGTCGGCCTCGTGCTCGAAGGCGGCTTCGGCCCGGGCAAGCCGATGCCGTTTCCGAACCTGATCGTCTGCAACTACGTCGGCTGCAACGTCTACGTGAAGTGGTTCGAGCACCTCGCGGACATCAGCGGCGGCAAGCTGTTCATGCTCGACGTGCCGTTCGCGCGCACGGATGCGCCGAGCGCCGACGACGTCCGCTACGTCGTCAAGCAGCTCGAGGAGCTCATCGCGCTGTGCGAGTCGATGACGGGCCGCCGGTTCGACATCGACGAGCTGCGCGAGGTGCTGGCGCTCTCCGCGCGCGCCCAGGACGGCTACGCGCGCTGCAAGCACCTCACGAAGTACCATCCGGCGCCGTTCGACTCCTACTTCGACTCGATCAACATGATGGGGCCGATCAACGTGCTCCGCGGCACGCCGGAGGCCGCGGCGTTCTTCGATGACGCCGTGGCAGAATTCGAGGAGCTGGTGGCCCAGAATCTCGGGCCGCTGAGCGAAGAGCGCTTCCGGACGGTCATCGAGGGCCCGCCGCCGTACCCGTTTTACAAGAGTTTCCGCAATCTGTTCACGCGATGGGGCGCGGTGGCGGTGCAGTCGACCTACTCCACGGTCGGCGGCATCTGGGAGTTCGGCTTCCGCCACGACCCGCGCCGCCCGCTCGAGTCGATCGCCGAGCAAATGCTGCGCGAGAACCTCACCAACCGCTCGATCGTCGCCCGCTACGCGCAGATCCGTCGCTACGTGGAGGACTGGCACGCCGACGCGCTCGTCATCCATTCGATCAAGTCGTGCCGGCTGTTCTCGGCGGGTCAGGGGGACATGCGGGAGTACTTCATCAAGGAGCTCGGCGTGCCGACGCTCCTCGTCGAATCCGACCTCGAGGATCCGCGCTACTACGCGGAGGCGCAGATCCGCAACCGCATCGACGCGTTCTTCGAGGCGCTCGAGCACAAGAAGCTCGTGGCGACCCACTGATGAGCACGGCCACCGTTCCCGTTTATTGCTACCAGTGCGTGGCCGGCCCGGATTTGCTGAAGGTCGTGGTGAAGGACGGGGTCGCCGTGGGCGTGACGCCCAACGACGACGCCGCCGCCGAGCACCCGGCGTGCGGCAAGGTGTGCGTGCGCGCGTACGGCCTCGTGCAGAAGCTCTACAACCCGGCGCGCGTTCGCACGCCGATGAAGCGGACGAACCCGCGCAAGGGGCGTGATCAGGATCCCGGCTGGGAGCCGCTGTCGTGGGATGCGGCGCTCGAGCTGCTCGCGACGCGCCTGAACGGCATCCGCGAGCGCGGGCTCATAGACGACGCCGGCTATCCGCGCCTCGCCGTCACGTTCGGCTCGGGCGGCATCGCGCCCGCGTACCTGGGCACCATGGCCGCGTTTCTCGCGGCGTGGGGCCCGGTGGACCAGGGCATCGGCAGCGGGCAGGGCGTGAAGTGCTATCACTCCGAGCACCTCTACGGCGAGTTCTGGCACCGTGCCTTCACCGTCGCCGCCGACATCCCGCACTGCGACCTCGTGCTCTCGTTCGGCTACAACGGCGATGCTTCGGGCGGCGTCACCGGTGTCTGGCGGCACGCCGAGGCACGTGCGCGTGGTCTGCAGTGGGTGCAGCTCGAGCCTCACCAGTCGATCACCGGCGCGGGAGCGACGGAATGGGTGCCGATCCGGCCCAAGACCGACGCCGCGGTGCTGTTCGCGCTGCTGCACGTGATCCTGCACGAGCACGACTGGCGCGAGGTGTGCGACGTGCCGTTCCTGACGCGCATGACGGCCTCGCCGTATCTCATCGGTCCCGGCGGCTATTACCTGCGTGATCCCTACACCGACAAGCCGATGGTGTGGGACATCGAGCGCGAGCGCCCGGTGCCCTTCGACGACGACCGGTGCACGCGGCCCGCGCTCGTCGGTGAGTACATCGCCGCCGGCGTCGAGATCGGCGCCGACGGCGCACGGACGACGTCCGCCACGCGGGTACGGCCCGCGTTCGCGCATACGCTCGACCACCTGCGTGGCTACACGCCCGAGTGGGCCGCGGCGATCGCGGACGTGCCGGCGGACACCATTCGCCGGCTCGCAAAGGCGTATCTGCGCCACGCCCACGTGGGGAGCACGATCGAAATCGAGGGCGTGCGCTATCCGCATCGTCCCGTCGCGGTGCTGCTCGGGAAGACGGTGTGCAACGGCTGGGGCGGCTACGAGTGCTGCTGGGCGCGCACGATGCTGGCCGCCGTGGTCGGCGCCCTCGAGGTGCCGGGCGGAATCGTCGGCACCACGGTGCGTTTGAACCGGCCCGCGCAGAATCGTCTCGAGTCCGTCAAGCCCGGCCCCGACGGCTTCATGGAGCAGCCGTCGAATCCCACGGCGCAGGCCGCGTGGAAGGGCGCGCCGCACATCCGCAACGCATACCGGACCCTCGTGCCACTCGCCGACGACTCGCCCTGGTCGGCGGCGCTCGGCCCCGCGCATCTGCCGTGGCTGTTCATGGATCGGCCACCCGAGCGATGGCCGGCGCCGACGGTGCCGGACGTGTGGATCACGTATCGCACGAATCCCGCGATCTCGAACTGGGACACCGGACGGGTCGAGAGCATGCTCGAGCGCTTTCCGTTCATCGCCTCGTTCGCCTACACGCAGGACGAGACGAACTGGTACGCCGACCTGCTGCTGCCCGAGGCGACCGATCTCGAGTCGCTGCAGCTCTACCGCGTCGGCGGAACGAAGTACATCGAGCAGTACTGGGAGCACACGGGCTGGGCGATCCGCCAGCCCGTCGTGAGCCCGCCGTTCGACACGCGCGACCTCACCGACGTCGCCACCGAGCTCGCCGCACGCACGGGGCTGCTCGAGGGATACCTCAAGGCGATCAATCGCGGTGCGGGAACGACCGTGCCGTTGAAGGGCGCCGCGTGGGACTTCACGCTGTCGCCCGGCACCGCGCCCACCGCGGAGCAGATCTGGGATCGCGTGTGTCGCGCGGCGACGCGCTCGCTGACCGACGGCGCCGTCGAGCACGACCTCGACTGGTTCCGTCAGCACGGCGCCTTCTTCGTGCCGTTTCCCCGCGCGCGTTACTACCTGCACACCGCGATGGCGGCCAAGGGCCTGCGGTACGAGCTGCCGTACCAGGAGCGGATCAAGCGCATGGGGGCCGAGCTCGCGGCTCGCCTGCACGAGCGCGGCATCACGTGGTGGGACGTGCAGCTCGAGGAGTACCAGCCGCTGCCCGCGTGGAAGGACTTTCCCGCGATCTGGCGCGCGACCGCCAGCGCGGCGGGTCGCTCGCAGGCGGAGTTTCCGTTCTGGCTGCTCACGAGTCGGTCGATGCAGTACTCGTGGGGCAGCAACGTGTCGCTGCCGATTCTCGCAGAGGCTGCGAAGAACGTCCGCGGCCACTTCGGCGTCATGCTGAACCGCGGCGTCGCGCGCGATCTGCACATCGGCGAGTCCGACCTCGTGGAGATCGTGTCGCCCACCGGGCGCACGACGGGCCGCGCGATCCTGCGCGAAGGCCTGCGGCCGGACGTCGTGGTCGTGCTACAGCAGTTCGGCCACTGGGCGACGCCGTTCGCGCGCGATCTCGGCATGCCGAGCCTCAATCAGGTGTCGTCCATGGATCTGGCTCTCACCGACGCGACGGGCAGCGGCGCGGACCTCGTGCCCGTCGCCCTCCGGAGGGTGTGACGTGCGCTGGGGCATGGTGATCGATACGCGTCGCTGCGTGGGCTGTCAGACGTGCACGATCGCGTGCAAGCAGGAGCACGCGCTGCCCGCGGGCACGCAGTGGCGATTCGTCGTCGACTGCGAGGTCGGCACGTATCCCGACGTGCGTCGCGTGTTCCTGCCGATGCAGTGCATGCACTGCGCCGAGCCACCGTGCGTGCCCGTGTGCCCGACGGGCGCATCACGACAGCGGTCGGACCGCATCGTGTGGGTGGAGCATGGCGCGTGCGTCGGCTGCGGGTACTGCGCGGTGGCGTGCCCCTATCACGCGCGCCATCTCGTGCACGACGCGCACGGCTATTTCGCGGCCGCCACGCCGTCGGAGATCGCGTGTGCCCAGCCAGAGCGCCACGGCGTGATGACGAAGTGCACGTTCTGTCGCGAGCGCGTGGACGTCGGGCGTGAGGCGGGGCTGACGCCGGGCATCGATTCCGCGGCCACGCCGATGTGCGCGGTCGCGTGCATCGCCGGCGCGATCGTCTTCGGTGATCTCGACGATCCGCAAAGTCGCGTGGCACAGCTCGCGGCCGATCCACGCGCCATGCCCCTCATGCCCGAGTGCGGCACCCACCCCTCGGTCTACTACTTCGTGGATTGAGACCATGACGATGACACCCGCCACTGTCGAGGTGATCCCCGCGGTGCCGCAGCGCGTGTGGCGCGTGCCCGCGGTCCTGAACTTTGCGCTCGGTGGTGTCGGCGCCGGCTTCTATGCGATCGCCGTGCTGGCCTCGGCGTTCGGCGCATCTCCGACGGTTGAGCTCGCCGCGTGGCTCGGCCCCGCGCTCGTCTTCGCGGGCTTCGGCGCCGTTGCGGTGGAAGCGGGACGGCCGCTGCGCGGACCGCGGGTACTGGCGCGCGTGCGCAGCTCGTGGATGTCCCGCGAGCTGCTGCTCGGCGGCGCGTTCGCGGTGCTGGCGCTCAGCGAATGGATCGCGCCGGGGCCGCTGCCGCGCGCGCTCGCCATGCTCGCGGCGCTCGCGCTGGCGGCCGCGCAGGGCTTCTTATTGAGGTCCGCCAAAGCGATCGGCGCCTGGGACGTGCCGATCATGCCGGTCGTGTTCGTCGTCGCGGCTCTCGTGTCAGGCACGGGGCTGCTGCTCGCGGTGATGCCCGCGCTCGGCGAAGCCCCGAGTCCCGGCCTGCTCACCGGCGCACTCGCCGTCATCGTGCTCGGCGCCGTCACCTGGCTCGTGTACGTCACGTGGTCGGCGGCGCCGTCGTTTGCACGCCCGACCGAGCCCCTCCGCATGCAGCCGGGCGTGGCGCTCGGGTTCGTCGGCTACCTGTTACCGGCGATCGTGCTGGCTCTGGCGGTGGCGCTGCCCCCGCTGGCGTTCCCCGCGGCGGTGATCGCGGGGGCGCTGCTGATCGCCGGCCAGCTCTGGACCAAGTGGCTGCTCATCCGGACCGTCGCCACGTTGCGACCGATCACGCTCGTCGGACTCAATCTCACGAGGAGGATCTCATGATTTACGGCGGTGGAGTGGACGTCGGCTCCACGCAGACCAAGGCCGTCATCGTCGACGAGTCGCGCGAGATCGTCGGCCGCTCGCTCATCGCGACCGGGGCGAACGTGACGCGCGCCGCGGAGGCCGCGTTCAGAAACGCGTGCGAGTCGATCGGGCTGACGCGCGACGCGGTCGGGTACGTCGTCGGCACCGGCTACGGCCGCTACAAGGTGACCTTCGGTGACGCGCAGATCACCGAGATCACGTGTCACGCCCGCGGCGCCCAGTCGCTGTTTGCCGCCACGCGCACGGTGATCGACATGGGCGGTCAGGACACGAAGGCGATCAAGGTCGGCCCGGACGGCTCCGTCGTCGACTTTTCGATGAACGACAAGTGCGCCGCGGGCACCGGACGATTCCTGTCGGCCGCGGCGGACGTCACCGGCGTGAGCCTCGACGAGATCGGCGGGTTGTCGCTCCTGGCCAAGAACCCGGTGCGGCTCACGTCCGTGTGCACGGTGTTCGTCGAGTCCGACATCATGTCCTACCTCGCGCAACGCAAGAGCATCGAGGACATCCTCGGCGGGGTGCACAAGGCCATCGCCACGCGAACGATGTCGCTCGTGCGGCGCGTGGGCGTCGAGCCGGAGGTCACCTTCACCGGTGGCGTCTCGCGCAACGTCGGCATGGTGCGCGCGCTCGAAGGTGCCCTCGGCACCTCGCTCAACGTCAGCCCCGAGGGGCACTTCATGGGCGCGCTCGGCGCCGCCCTGTTCGCGCTGGAGCGCGCGCAGGCGGGTGCGGTCGCGCTGGCGGGAAGGAGCTGAGCATGGCGCGCGTGGCGGGCATCGACATCGGCTCGGGGACGAGCAAGTGCGTGCTGCTGGACGAGACCGGCGCGGTGTGCGGACGCGGCCTAAGCCGGACGAAGGCGGACTTCGAGCGCGTCGCGCGCGACGTGCTCGACCTCGCGTGCGCCGACGCCGGCACCACCGCCACCGACGTGGCGTACCTGGCCACGACCGGCCTTGGCCGGTACGCGGTGCCGTTCCGCGACATCCAGATCACCGACCTGACGTGTGGCGCGCGCGGCGCGGCGACCGAGTTTCCTTCCACCCGCTACGTGCTCGACATCGGCGCGCAGTGCTCGCGTGCGATCAAGCTGCGCGACGGCGGCAAGGTGAAGGAATTCCACATGAACGAGAAGTGCGCCGCGGGCTCCGGCGGCTTTCTCGAGCGCGCCGCCAAGTATCTTGAGGTCGGGATCGCGGACATCGGCCCGCTCTCGCTCGGCGCGGCCAAGCCGCAGGCGATCTCGAGCGTCTGTGCGGTGCTCGCCGAGTCCGAGATCATCAACCACGTCTCCGAGGGTGTCAGCGTCGAGAACATCCTGCGCGGCATCCACAATTCGCTCGCCGATCGCGCGCTGAATCTGCTCAAGCGCGTCGGGCTCGACGGCGAGGTCACGCTGATCGGAGGCGTTGCGCTGCAGGCGGGCATGGTCGAGGCCCTGCGCGACAAGCTGGGCACGACCGTCAGCGTGCCGGCGCTGCCGCAATACGCGGCCGCGCTCGGCGCGGCGCTGCTCGGTCTGCAGCGCTTCCGCAAGCTCAACACGATGGTGGCCGCGTAGGGCTCAGTACAGGAGGCGGGTATGGACACGCACGTACGGGCACTCGAGCCCGGCGACCTCGACGCGATCGTCGCGATCGACGAGAGGCTCGGCGGACAACCGCGTAAGGACTACTGGCGCACGCGCTTCGACATCGCGGCGCTGCGACCGCCGTGGATGAGCTCCGTGGCCGAGCGCGACGGCCGCGTCGTCGGGTTTCTGTTCGGCTGGGTTGGCGAGTCGGAGTTCGGGGTCGCCGGCCCGACCGCGTGGATCGACCTGATCGGCGTTCATCCCGCCTACCGCGGCCGCGGCGTCGCGCGCGCGCTGGTGAGCCGCTTCGTCGACGGCGGGCGCGAGCTGCGTGCGATCCGCAAGGTCGCGACGCTCATCGACCTGGCCCAGGCCGACGTGCGCGAGTTCTTCGTCGGCGAGGGTTTCGTCCACGGCCCGATGGTGCAGCTGGAGCGGTCGGTCGAGGGCTGAGCCGATGCGGCAGATCCGCGCGCATGGGCGAGGCGGGCAGGGAGTCCGGGTGACGTGCCGGGTGCTCGCGGCGGCGTTCGTGCGCGCCGGATCGGCCGCCTGGGCCATCGGCGGCTGGGTGGACGCCCGCCCCGAGACGACGGTGACGGCCTTCGTGCAGGTGGACGATCACGCCGCGGCCGTCGACGACTTGCTCGTGCTCGATCCGGCCCTTTTCTACGACGTCTGGTTCGGCGGCATCCCGCCCAACGGCATCGCGCTCATCGCCGGCCCCATCGCGCCGTGTGCTCGCGCACCGGGCGCCGGCACCGCGGTCACGATCGACGCGCCGGCCATCGCCGCCGAGTGTGGGCTCGGCGCCGAGCTCGGCACGACGATGGCGGGCGCCTACGCCGGCCTCACCCGGCTCCTCGCGCTCGACATGATCGAAGCCTCGGTCGCCGACCTCCTTCTCGACCAACCGGGCGCGCAGCTCGCTGCGTGTCGCGCCGGCTACCGGAAGGCCGCGCAATCACGCCCCTTTCACATGGCCAGCTAAGGAGGATCCCATGCACCTGCTCCTCATGCTTCTCATCGCGGCCCTCATGATCGGCGGCGCGCAGGCGCGCGCAGATGCGCAGGAGCCGTACCGGATCGGCGCGGTGTTCTCGATCACGGGGCCGGGCTCGTCGCTCGGCATCCCCGAGCGCGACACCGCGCTGATGCTCGAGGCCGACATCAACGCGCGGGGCGGTATCAAAGGGCCCGACGGCCGGCTGCACCCGCTCAAGATCGTGATCTACGACGACGCCAGCGACGAGACCAAGGCGGTGCTGGCGGCCAAGAAGCTCATCGACGAGGACAAGGTGACCGCGATCGTCGGGACCACGCTGTCCGGCACGTCGCTCGCGATCCTCGACACGGTGCAGAAGGCCGAGGTGCCCCTGATCTCGTGCGCCGCGGCCGCGAAGATCGTGGAGCCGGCGGCGGAACGCAAGTGGGTCTTCAAGACGCCGCAGAGCGATCACCTGATCGTCGGCGTGCTCGTCGACTACCTCAAGGCCAAGGGGCTCACGCGCGTGGCGTGGCTGAACGTCGACTATGCATTCGGGCAGCTCGGCTGGGTCGAGTTCGAGAAGGCCGCGCAGACGGCGGGGCTCTCGATCCCGGTCAACGAGAAGTTCGGGCAGAAGGACGTCGACATGACCGCGCAGCTCACGCGCGTGAAGGCGGCGGCGCCGCAGGCGGTCGTCGTCTGGTCGATCCCGCCGTCGGCCTCGATCGCCACGCGCAACTATGCCGATCTCGGCCTCAAGATGCCGATGTTCCAGAGCCACGGTGTGGGCAACAAGAAATTCGTCGAGCTCGCCGGCCCGGCCGCCAACGGCGTGATGTTCCCCGCCGGCAAGCTCCTCGTGGCCGAGCAGCTTGCCGACAACGACCCGCAGAAGGCCGTGCTGCTGGCCTACGCGCGTGACTTCGAGGCGCGCTACGGACCGCGCAACACGTTCGGCGGCCACGCGTGGGACGCGGTGCAGCTGGCCGTACGCGGCATCGAGCGTGCGGGCATCGACCGCGCGGGCGTGCGGGCGGCCATCGAGTCCACGCGCAACTTCGTCGGCATCAGCGGCGTCTTCGACTTCTCGCCCACGGATCACAACGGTCTCGATCGGCGCGCCGCGATGATGATCCAGGTGGTCGACGGGCAGTGGAAGACGGCGAAATAAGTCATGGGTGAGCAGCTGGCGCAGTACCTGGCGTCGGGCCTCGTGGTCGGCGGCATCTACGCGCTGATCGGGCTCGGGTTCGTGATCGTGTACGGCGTCACGCGCATCGTGAACTTCGCCCAGGGCGAGTTCGTGATGCTCGGCGCGCTGGGCATGGTCACGCTGACCGCGCGCGGGTACGGCGTCGGCACCGCGTTTGTCGTCAGCCTGCTCGCCGTCGCGACCGTCGGCGCGCTACTGGAGCGGGTGGCCGTGCGCCCGCTGCGCCGCGCGCCGGCGCTCGCCGTGCTCATTCTCACGATCGGTGCCTCGATCGCGCTGCGCGGTGCCGCGCTGCTCAGCTGGGGCACCGACCCGCTCGCCGTGCCGGCGTTCAGCGCCGGGCCGCCGCTCGTCGTCGGCGGGGCCGTCGTCGTACGCCAGGGTGTGTGGGTGTTGGCGGTCGCCGCCAGCGTGTTCGCGGCGCTGTGGTGGTTCTTCAATCGCACCTACGCGGGCACCGCGGTGCGCGCGTGCGCGGTGAACCCGCGCGCGGCGAGCCTCATGGGGATCCGCGTGGACCGCGTCTCGCTGCTCGCGTGGACGCTGTCTGGCGCGCTCGGCGCGACCGCCGGCGCCGTCATCGCGCCGATCACCTATGCGACCTACGACATGGGGCTGATGCTCGGGCTCAAGGGCTTCGTCGCCGCCGTGCTCGGGGGCCTCGCGAGTCCGCCGGCTGCCATCGCGGGGGGCTTCGCGCTCGGCGTGCTCGAGTCGCTCGCGGCGGGGCTCGTGTCCTCCGCCTACAAAGACGCGGTCGCCTTCGTCGTTCTCATCGCGGTGTGTCTGGCGCAGGTGGCTGGCTGGCTGCCCTGGCGCGTCGCGCAGGAGAGCTGACGATGGCGGCACGGCAGCGCGTCATGGTCCTGCTCGGCGCGGCCGTCGTGCTCGCGGCGCTGCCGTGGGTCGTGCACAGCCGCTACGTGCTCGCCGCACTCGTGTTCATCGCGCTCAACGCGCTCGCCGCCGTCGGTCTCTCGCTCGTGATGGGCTTCGCCGGACAGGTGTCGCTGGGCCAGGCGGCATTCTTCGCCGTCGGCGCCTACGTGTCCGGCGTGCTCACCGCGACGTATGGATGCAACGGCTGGCTCGCCGTCGTCATTGCCGTCGCGGCTGGCGCGCTGACCGCTGCGGCCATCGGCTTGCCGATCTTTCGCCTCTCGGGACTGCTGCTCGCCATGGCGACGCTCGGCTTCGGAATCATCGTCTACTACGTGCTGGTGAACTGGGCTGCGGTGACGGGCGGACCGTCGGGGCTCACCGGCGTGCCGCCGCTCACCGTCGGCGCGTTCAGATTCGACAGCGACGCACGCATGCTGTGGCTGGCGGGGGGCGCGCTGCTCGGCGTGCTGTGGCTGGCCGGCAACCTCGTGGATTCGCGCATCGGGCGCGCCCTGCGCGCCGTGCACGGCAGCGAGGCGGCGGCGGCCGCCGCGGGCATCGACACCGCACGCCTCAAGCTCGGCGTCTTCACGCTCGCGGGCGCGATCACCGCGCTGGCGGGCGCGCTCTACGCGCACTACCTCACGTTCATCAATCCCTCGCCGTTCGGCTTCGCGTACTCGGTGGAGCTGGTCGTCATGGTCGTGCTCGGGGGCGTCGCGAGCCTGTGGGGCGCGGTGCTCGGCGCGGCGGTCATCGTGGCGCTCGTGGAGACGCTGCGCGCGGCGCTGCCGCTGGTGTCCGCCTCGCACGGCGCCGCGGAATACGAGATCGCGCTCTTCGGCGTAATCCTGATGCTCTTCATGATCTTTCTGCCAACCGGCCTTGTTGGCCTCGCGCGGCGGCCGGCGTGACGACGTCGGCGCTGCTCGAGGCGCGCGGCCTCGGCCGCGATTTCGGCGGCGTCGCCGCGGTGCGCGGCCTGGATTTTCACGTGGCCGCCGGCACCATCAAGGCGCTGATCGGTCCCAACGGCGCCGGCAAGACGACGCTGCTCAGCATGATCGCGGGCGCCCTGCCACCCTCGCGCGGGCGGCTGCTGCTCGACGGCCGCCTGCTTCCGGTGGGGCGTCCCCATGCCGTTGCCGCTCTGGGCATCGCGCGGACGTTTCAGCTCGTCCGGCCATTCGGCGAGATGAGCGTGCTCGAGACCGTTATGGTCGGCTGTCATCGCTGCGGACGGTCGGGATGGCTCGCCGCAGCACTGCGCAGCGGAGCGCAGCGCCGCGAGGAAGACGCGCTGCGCGAGCGCGCGCTGGCCGTCCTCGCGCGCATGGGGCTGGCCGCGCGCGCGGCGGACGTCGCCTGCGCGCTGCCGTACGGCGAGCAGCGGCTGGTAGAAGTCGCGCGCGCCCTTGCCGCCGGCCCGCGGCTGCTGCTGCTCGACGAGCCCGGCGCGGGCCTCGATGCCACCGAGCACGCGCGGCTCGCCACAATGGTCCGTGCGATCCGCGACGAGGGGACCACGATCCTGCTCGTCGACCACCACATGGATTTCGTCCTCGACCTGGCGGACGAGGTCCTGGTGCTCAACTACGGCGAGAAGCTCGCGGAGGACACGCCGGGCGCGATCCGGCGGCACCCCGCGGTCGTGGCCGCCTATCTCGGCGAGGAGGCCGCGTGATGCTGCTCGTGCGCGGAGTGCACGCGGGCTACGGCGCCGTCCGGGTGCTTCGCGGCGCGGACCTCGACGTGGCGCGCGGGGAGCTGGTAACGCTCGTCGGGCCCAACGGCAGCGGCAAGTCCACGCTGCTGCGCGCGATTACGGGGCTGGTGACGCCGCGGGCCGGCACGATCGAGCTCGACGGCGACCCACTGTGCGGGCGCGCGCCCGAGACCATCGTGCGGCTCGGCGTGGCGATGGTGCCCGAGGGCCGGGAGCTGTTTGGGCCTCTGTCAGTGCGCGACAACCTGCGCCTGGGCGCCTACGCCACGCCGCGCGCCGGCCGCGGGCGGCGCATCGCCGCGGATCTCGATCGGGTGCTTGCGCTGTTCCCGGCGCTGGCTCCGCGACTGGCCCAGCCCGTCGGCACGCTGTCCGGCGGCGAGCAGCAGATGGTCGCGATCGGCCGGGCGTTGATGGCGCGGCCGCGGCTCTTGCTGCTCGACGAGCCGTCCGTCGGCCTGGCGCCGCTGGTCATCCGCACGATCTTCGACGTGCTGGCGGGGCTGCGCGCCGAGGGTCTCACGATGCTGCTCGTCGAGCAGAATGCCCGCGCGGCGTTTCGGATCGCCGATCGCGGCTACGCGCTCGGCCCTGGCGGCGTCGTCGGCGCGGCCGCGACCGAGCCGCGCGCGGAGGCGGCGCGCGCGGCCTATGGACTGCACACGGCTCGCGAGGAGGCACGACCATGATCACGACCGCGCTGCCGATCGAAACCGTTCCGCGCGCCGAGCTCGAGGCGCTGCAGCTCGAGCGATTGCGCGCCGTCGTCGCTCGCATGACCGCGCGCGTACCGCTCTATCGCGAGCGAATGTCCGCGGCCGGCGTCCGCGCGGACGATGTGCGCACGCTGGCCGATGTCAGGCGCCTGCCCTTCATGACGAAGGCCGATTTCCGCGAGACGTATCCGTACGGGCTGCTGGCCGTGCCCATGGACGAGGTCGTGCGCATCCATGCCTCGTCGGGCACGACCGGCAAGCCGACGGTGGTCGCGTACACGCGCGGTGACATCGACGTCTGGAGCGAGGTCATGGCGCGCACGCTCGGTGTCGCCGACGTCGGGCCCGGCGACATCGTGCAAAACGCGTACGGCTACGGCTTGTTCACCGGCGGGCTCGGCTTTCACTACGGCGCCGAGCGCGTGGGTGCCGCGGTCATCCCGATCTCGGGCGGCTTCACCGAGCGTCAGCTCATGGCCTTCACCGATCTCGGCGCGACGGTGCTCGCGTGCACGCCTTCGTACGCGCTCTATCTCGCCGAGGCGCTCGAGGATGCCGGCATCGATCCCAAGACCCTGAGACTGCGCGTGGGCTTTTTCGGGGCCGAGCCGTGGACCGACGGCATGCGCGAGGCGCTGCAGCAGCGCCTCGATCTCGTGGCGCTCAACATCTACGGGCTCAGCGAGGTCATCGGGCCCGGCGTCTCGGTGGAGTGTCCGGAGCGGCGCGGCATGCACGTCGCCGAGGATCACTTCCTGCCCGAGATCATCGATCCACGAACACTCGAGCCGCTGCCCGCGGGGAAGACGGGCGAGCTCGTGTTCACGACGCTTACCAAGGAAGCGCTGCCGGTGGTGCGCTACCGGACGCGCGACATCACGTCCATCGACCCGACGCCGTGCGCGTGCGGCCGGACGCTCGTGCGTCTCGCCCGCATCACCGGGCGCACCGACGACATGCTGATCGTCCGCGGCGTGAACGTCTATCCCTCGCAGATCGAGCACGCCCTCATGCAGGTCTCGCGTGCGGCGCCGCACTATCTGCTCGTCGTGCGCCGCGAGGGCGCGCTCGACACCCTGGAGGTCCGCGTCGAGGCCACCAGCGAGGCGGCGGAGGAGGGCGCCGACGCGCTGGAGAATCTCGCGCGGGTCGTGCGCCAGCGGGTGCACGACGTCATCGGGCTCAGCGTCGAGGCGACGGTGCTGGCACCGCGGGCGCTCGAGCGCAGTGTCGGCAAGGCCAAGCGTGTCGAGGACCGGCGCGGCGAAGGAGGCTCCCAGCGATGAGCGGGCTCACGAGCATCCGCTATGCGGTGGACTACGACGTGGCGCGCCTGACGTTGGCGCGGCCGCCGCTCAACATTCTGACCATCGAGATGATGCAGGAAATCTGCGGCGTGCTCGACGACGTGATCGAGCGGACGAGCCTCAAGGCGCTGCTCATCGAGGGCGACGGCAAGGCCTTCTGCGCGGGCGTCGACATCGCCGACCACGCGCCCGAGCGCGTCAAGCCGATGCTCGAGGCGTTTCACGGCATCTTCCGGCGGCTGCGGCGGGTGCCGTGCGCCACGGTCTCCGCCGTGCGCGGCGCGGCGCTGGGCGGCGGCGCCGAGCTCGCGACGTTCTGCGACGTGGTGATCGCGGCAGAGGACGCGAAGCTCGGTCAGCCGGAGATCAAGGTCGGCGTGTTTCCCCCGGTGGCCGCGTTGCACTACCCGCGCCGCATCGGCGTCGCGCGCACGCTCGGTCTGCTGCTGTCAGGCGAGACGCTCAGCGCGACGGACGCGCTGCGGATCGGCCTCGTGGACCATGTGGTGCCGACGGAGGGGTTCGCGGAGGCCGTGGAGGCGAGGGTCGCGCGCTTGCGCGTGCACAGCGCGGCGGTGCTGCAGCTCACCAAGCGCGCCGTGCTCGAGGCCGACGGACTCGACTTCGACGTCGCGCTGCCGATGCTCGAGGACATCTACCGGTACGAGCTGATGACGCTGGCCGACGCCGAGGAAGGGCTGCGCGCGTTCGCCGACAAGCGCAGGCCCGTCTGGCGGGACGGTTGAGGAGGCGGCGATGAGACTGCAAGGCCGAACAGCGCTCGTGACGGGCGCGGGGCGGGGAATCGGACGCGCGATCGCGCTGGCGCTGGCCGCGGAGGGGGCGCAGGTGGCCGTGCTCGACGTCGACGGCGTCAGCGCCGAGCGCGTGCGCGGCGAGGTCGAGGCACACGGCGTGAAAGCGCTCGCGCTGCCCGTGGACCTCACGCGGCGCTCGCAGGTGGAGGCCGCGGTGCAGACCGTGCTCGCGCAGTGGGGTCAGATCGATCTGCTCGTGAACAACGCGGGATGGGATCGCATGCAGCTCTTCGTCGAGAGCGACGAGGAGACGTGGGACAAAATCATTGCGCTGAATTTCAAGGCAGTGCTCTACACGTGCCGCGCCGTGCTGCCGGTCATGGCGGCGCGGCGCGCCGGCACGGTCGTGAACATCGCCTCCGACGCCGGACGCGGCGGCTCGAGCGGCGAGGCGGTGTACGCGGGGACGAAAGGCGCGGTCATCGCGTTCAGCAAGACGATCGCGCGCGAGATGGCGCGTTACGGGGTGACCGTCAACGTCGTGTGTCCGGGCCTGACCGACACGCCGCTGCTCGCCGGCATGCGCGCCGAATCGGCGCGCAACGAGAAAGTGCTCGACGCCGTCACGCGGGCGATTCCGCTGGGTCGCGTTGGAACGCCGGACGACGTGGCGGGAGCGGTCGTCTACTTCGCGTCCCCCGCCGCGGACTACGTGACAGGGCAGACGCTCAGCGTGAGCGGCGGCCTGACGATGATGTGAGCGGTGTCGCGAAAGCAGAGAGGAGACCAGGGATGAGCGAGGCAACGACGCGCAACGCGATCGACATCATGTACTACGTCGCCACGCCGGAGTTCATGGCGAAGTGGGCGGATGCCAAGAAGGGTGAGCTGGTGTGCCGTATGGAGCGCGCGCTGGGCGGCAGCCTGCCGCAGTTCGAATCGATTCCCGCGATGATCGCCAAGATGGACGAGGCGGGCGTCGAGAAGGTCTTCATCACGCAGACCAAGATGTGGTCGTACTGGAACAAGTGGATGTACATGGATACCCAGCTCGAGGACGTGCTGCAGTACACGGAGAAGTACCCCGACCGCTTCGTCGGGCTCGCCGGTTACAACCCGTTTCGGATCAAGGACAGCCTGCGCGAGATCGAGACGGCGGTGACCAAGCACGGCTTCAAGGGAGTCTACGTCCACATCTTCGGATTCGACATCCCGCTGCACGACAAAAAGATGTACCCGCTGTACGCCAAGTGCGTCGAGCTCGACGTCGCGGTGTCGGTGCAGGCGGGCCACGTGCTCGAGGCCATGCCGAGCGAGCACGGCCGCCCCATGTACCTCGACTACGTCGCCTCGGACTTCCCCGAGTTGCGCATCCTCGGCGCGCACACGGGCTGGCCGTGGTGCGAGGAGCTGATGAGCGTCTGCTACAAGTGGGAGAACGTCTGGTTCGGCATCGACGCGTGGATGCCCAAGTACCTCAAGCCCGAGGTCGTCAGCTTCATCGGCAGCCGTATGGGGCAGGACCGCGCGGTCTGGGGCACGAACGGGCTGCCGTGGAAGGAAAGCCTCGACCAGCTGGACGCGCTCGCGCTGAAGGCGGACGCGAAGCGCAAGCTCATCCGCGACAACGCCCGAGAGCTCTTCCGGCTCGCATAGGCCGGTCCTTTCAACGGAGGGCGCCATGAATTCAGGACTGGTGCTCGGGGTGATGACGGTGATGACGGCCGCGATCGTGATCGCGGTCGCCGCCGCGGCGTGGTCGGCGGTGCGACGACCATGGCGGCTGTCGTGTCCGCGCGATGGCCGTGACGCGCGCGTGCAGGTGGAGCGTGGCGCGGCGGTGCGTGCGGAGGTGATGGGGGGCGGCGAGCGCCGCATTGCTCGCTGCTCGCTGTGGCCGCTGACGGCATGCGGCGAGGCGTGTCTGGACACGCCGGCAGCGGGGCGACGGCTCGTGTGGCGGGGCGAGCCGCTGCCGCCGACCAAGGAGCGGAGAACGATCCTCGTGCCGCTCGACGGCACCCCAGCGAGCGAGGCGGTGCTGCCCACGGTCCGAGCGCTCGCGCGCGGACGCAACAGTCGCGTGCGGTTGCTACGCGTCATGCCGCCCGTGGAAGCCAGCTACGGCGATGACCGCGTCGTCGTCTACATCGACCAGGAAGCCGCCGCCGTCGAGGCGGCGGCGCGCGAGTACCTGCGGCAAGTCGAGGACGGCTTCGCCGGCGTCGACGTCGACACCGTCGTCCGCTTCGGCGACCCGGTGGCGGAGATTCTCGGCGAAGCCGAGAGCGCAGACGTCGCACTGATCACGATGGCCTCGCGTCGCCGCCTCTGGGGGCGACGCAGTGTGACCGCGCGGGTGGCGCGCGAGGCGTGGGTGCCCGTCGTCCGGACCGCCTATGGAGCGACGGCATGAGGAGCGACCGATGACGCCGACCCAACTGCTGCGCGAGGAGCACCGCGTGATTCTCAAAGGCCTCGACGTCCTCGAGCGCGCCGCCGCCCGCGCAGCGAGCGGCGCGTTCGTCGCCGACGGGTGGTGGGCCGCCGCGGTCACGTGGCTGCGGGCCTTCGCCGATCGCAATCATCACGCGAAGGAGGAGCTCGCGCTCTTTCCCGCGATGGTCAAGGCGGGGGTGCCGTCCGAGGGCGGACCGATCGCAGTGATGCTGGAAGAACACGTCGAGGGCCGGCGGCTCGTGACGGCGATGGACCTCGGCACGGGCGCGGCACGCATCGCCGCCTGTGGCGCGTACATCAGCCTGCTGCGCGCCCACATCGAAAAAGAAAACGAGATCGTGTTTCCGCTCGCCGACGCGGTGCTGGACGAGCAGGCGATGCAGGGCTTGCGACGCGAATTCGACGTCGTCGAAGCCGAGCAGGGCGTGGCCGCGACGCTCGCCGGGGCGGAGGCGGCGCTCGAGCGGCTCGCCGAGGCCATGGAGGGAGCGCGCTGAGCCTCGCCACGTCGGGGCTGTGGACTCCACGCACCGTCGCCTGGTACGAGCGGGCGAACGCGATCAGCGATTACGCCGAGCGCGTGCTTGGCGCGGTCAGCGCGGAGATCGAGGACTGCCGCACGGCGCTCGACGTCGGCGCCGGCTTCGGGGCGCTCACACTGCCGCTTGCCCGCCACCTGCGGCACGTGACGGCCCTGGAGCCGTCGCCGGCCATGGCGGCCGCGCTTCGGCGTGCCGCGGCGCGCGAAGCCCGCACGAACGTCACCGTCGTGCCGGCCGCCTGGGGCGACGTCGCCGTCGACCGCCACGACCTCGTCGTGTGCGCGCACGTCGGACCGCTGCTCGCTCCGCACTCCGCGTTTTTGCGCGAGGTGGGCGGCATTGCCACGCGGGCGGTGGTGCTGGTGCACGACGCCGGCGGCGGCGACGACAAGTTTTTCTTCCGCGAGCTCTACCCGGCGCTGCTGGGACGCCCGTACGAGCGCAACCGCGATCCGGACGCGCCGGTGCGCGCGCTCACCGCCCTGGGTATCGTCCCACGAGTGTCGCTCGTGCAGTACCGCTCGGATCAGCCGTTCACCTCGCTGGAGGAGGCGTGCGAGTTCTGGATGACGTACATGCGGGTCGACGGCGAGGACGCGCGCACCGTCCTGCGTCGCTTTCTTGCCGAGCGTCTGACCCGTGACGGCAATGGATGGCGGGCCCCGTTCCGCAAGCGCGTGCGGGTGATTGCCTGGCGCGTCTGACGGGACCTGGGGCCGCCGGGAAGAAAGGGTGTTGTCATGACGCAGCCGGTGTCCACGATTCTCGTCGTGCTGATCTTCGGCGGTTCGCTCATCGCGTTCGTCTGGGCGGTGTTCCGGCTCGTGCCTGCGGTGGGCCGCCTGATGGTCCGCGCATTCTGGTGCCCGTTCCGCAACCAGGACGTAACGGCAGTCTTCGAGGAGGAGCCGTGGCACGGGCGGCGTGTCGGGGTCGCTCGCTGCAGCGCATTTAGCCCGTCGGACGATATCACCTGCGACAAGCGGTGCGTGCAGCTCCGAGAGCTTCCGGCGTCGCCCGCCGAGGCGGTCCTGACGAACGGCAACCCATGACGGCGGCAGCCGCGATATAACCGGGGGGCCGACGCCCTCGGGGCAGGGGAGGTCAAATGCAAGCGGCCATCGACGTCATCGCACACGAGCACCGCTCGATCACCGCGGTCATCCGCGCCCTCGAGTACCTGGCGCGTGACATCGCGGCCGGCGCCGAGCCCGATTACGAAGTGCTCACGGTGATCCTCGACTACATCGAGACGTTTCCGAACCGACTGCATCATCCCAAAGAAGACCGCTACCTCTTCAGCGCGCTGCGACTGCGCAGCCCCGCGGCGGCGACGATCCTCGATGAGCTCGAAGGCGAGCACCGGCGCGGTGACGAGCTCACGCGGGAGCTGCGCTACCTGCTCGCGCGCTGCCGCGTGGATGGTGAGGGCGCCCGCAAGGCCTTCGCGTCCGCCGTGGAGGAGTACGCGAAGTTCCACTGGGAGCACATGCGCAAGGAGGAGGATCTCGTGCTCCCCCTCGCGCGGCAGGCGCTGACCGACGAGGAGTGGACAGCGATCAACGCCGGGTTCAGTGTGAACGACGATCCGATGCCCGGCCTGGCGCCGCGGCAGGAGTTCGACGCGCTGTTCCGGCTCATCGTCGCGATGGCCCCGCCACCGCTCGGGATCGGCCCGAGCGCGGCGGAGCGCCGGCGCAGCTGACGTACGGCCGCACGCCAAAGGAGGCCTCGATGTACACCGACGTGCTGTACGAGAAGAAGGACGGCATCGCCTGGATCACGATCAACCGCCCCGAGGTGCGAAACGCATTCCGCACGCGCACCGTGCACGAGCTCACCGACGCCTTCGAGGACGCGCGGTACGATCCCGCCGTCGGCGTCGTCGTGCTGACCGGCGCGGGCGACAAGGCGTTCTGCTCGGGCGGCGACCAGAAAGAACGTGGCGCGGGCGGGTATTCGCAAGACGGCCAGCGCCCGATGAACGTCGATCGCCTGCATACCGCGATCCGTCACTGCCCCAAGCCGGTGATCGCGATGGTGAACGGGTTCGCGATCGGCGGCGGCCACGTGCTGCACGTGCTGTGTGATCTGTCGATCGCGGCCGACACGGCGGTCTTCGGGCAGACCGGTCCGCGCGTCGGCAGCGTGGACGCCGGGCACGGCACGGGCTACCTCGCGCGCGTGGTCGGCGAGAAGAAGGCGCGCGAGATCTGGTATCTCTGCCGGCAGTACTCCGCCCAGGACGCGCTCGCCATGGGCCTCGTCAACAAGGTCGTGCCCGCGGCAAATCTCAAGACCGAGGTCGAGCAGTGGTGCCGCGAGCTGCTCGACAAGAGCCCGACAGCGCTGGCGCTCGCCAAGCAGTCGTTCAACATCGACTCCGAGCCCCGCGCCGGCGTCGCGGAATTCGCGACGACCGCGCTGAATCTGTACTACAAGACCGACGAGGCGCTCGAGGGGCGCAACGCCTTCGTCGAGAAGCGGCCGGTCGACTTCAAGAAGTTCCGCCGGTAACCATGGCGCGGTTCGACGCGCTGTGGCGCAACGAGACGGTCGAGCACTATCTCGACCGGTGGGCGACGCGGCGGGCGGAGCGCACGGCGATGGTGGACGGCGTGGGCCGCTACACCTGGGCCGAGCTCGCCCGCACGGTCGAGCGTGTGGCGCACGGTCTCGCTGCACACGGTGTCGAGCCCGGACGCGTCGTGGCCGTGCAGCTGCCGAACTGGAGCGAGTTCGTGATCGTGCTGCTGGCGGCCGCGCGCCTCGGCGCGGTCGTGAACCCGATTCCGCCCATCTATCGCGCCGCCGAGCTGCGGTTCATGCTCAAGCGGCTCGAGGCCGTGGTCGTCGTGATCCCGGGCGTGTTTCGCGGCTTCGATCACGGGGCCATGCTCAGCGCGCTGCGAGCCGAGGTGCCGAGCGTGGAGCACGTGTTCGTCGCACGGGGCACGCCGGGTCCGGCGATGCAGCCGTTCACCGCGCTCACCGACACCGCGTGGGAGGCGCGCCAGGGGCGCCGCAGCCTGGCCGGGACCGATCCGAACGCCGTCCACGAGATCATCTTCACGTCCGGCACCACCGGCGAGCCGAAGGGCGTGATGCACACACCGAACACCGTGCTGGCGAGCGTGTTCCCGGTGCTCGAGCGGCTGGACCTCTCCGAGCGCGACGTCGTCATGATGGCCTCGACGTTCGCGCACCAGACGGGGTTCCTGTACGGCTTCTGCGCGACGCTCGTGCTCGGCGCCACCGGCGTCTGGCTCGATGTCTGGAACGCGGAGGCCGCGGCCCGCCTCGTGCAGCGCGAGCGCGTGACGTTCACGATGGGCGCCACGCCGTTCCTGCGCGACCTGAGCGATGTCCCCGCCGAATACGACCTGTCGTCGATGCGCGTGTTCATCTCTGCCGGTGCGCCGATCCCGCGGCCGCTCGTGGCCGCCGCGCGCGCCCGACTCCGCTGCCTCATCTCGCCCGGCTGGGGCATGACCGAAAACGGCCTCGTGACGCTCGTCGATCAGCACGATCCCGACGACAAGATCCTGACGACCGACGGCTCCCCCGTTCGCGGGATGGAGCTCGCGATCGTCGATGCTGACGAGCGCCCGGTGCCGCCGGGGACCGAAGGCGAGCTGCTCGTGCGCGGCGCCTCGCAGTTCGTCGGCTACTACAAGCGTCCGGACTTCACACGTGAGTCGCACACCAGCGACGGCTGGTTTCGCACCGGTGACCGGGCGCGCATCGATGCGGACGGCTATCTGTCGATCACGGGGCGCGCGAAGGACATCATCATCCGTGGGGGCGAGAACATCTCGGTGGCCGAGGTGGAGAGTGTGCTCTTCACGCATCCCAAGGTCCACGGCGTGGCCGTGGTCGGCATGCCCGATCCGCGGCTCGGCGAGCGCGCCTGCGCCTTCGTCATTCCGAAGGGCGGCGAGGCGCCGACACTGGCCGAGCTGGTCGCGTGGCTCGAGCGTCACGAGCTCGCGCGCCAGAAGTTTCCCGAGCGTGTGGAGGTCGTGGACGAGTTTCCGATGACGCCGAGCGGGAAGATTCAGAAGTATCGGCTGCGGCAGACGATCGCCGAGCGCCTGGGCCGCGAGGCGGACGGGGGGCGCTGAGTGGGGGAGACGGGCGCGCTCGCCGGCCGCGTCGCGTTCGTCACCGGCGCGGGGCGCGGGCTCGGCGTGGCGATCGCAGCGGCGCTGGCCGAGGCAGGCGCGGCGGTCGTGTGTGCGAGCCGGTCGGTCGAGGCGGGCGAGGCTACCGCGCGCGCGATTCGCGACAGGGGCGGCGAGGCCGCCGTGGTGGCGCTCGACGTCACGCGCGGCACGCACATCGGGGCGGCCGTCGCGGACGCGGAGCGTGCGCTGGGCCCCGTCGACATCCTCGTCAACAACGCCGGCATCACGCTGGACAAGCCGACGCTCGAGGTATCCGACGCCGAGTGGGACGACGTGCTGGCGACGAATCTCACGTCGATGTTTCGCCTGGCGCGCGCCGTCGCGCCGGGGATGATCGCGCGCGGCCGCGGCAAGATCGTCAACGTCGGCTCGATGTACGGTCGGCTCGGTGTGGCGCGCTACGCCGCCTACTGTGCGAGCAAAGCGGGTGTCGAGGGCCTCACGCGGAGCCTCGCCGTGGAGTGGGCGCGTCACGGCATCCAGGTCAATTGCGTCGCGCCCGGCTACATGAATACCGATATTCCGCGCGCGGCGCTGGCCGATCCGCGCACGCGCGAGCGCTTTCTCGGCAAGATCCCGGCGCGGCGCATCGGCGAGCCGCGCGAGATCGGGCCGATCGTGGTGTACCTGGCGTCGTCCGCGTCGGATTTCATGACCGGGCAGACGCTCTATCTCGACGGCGGCCAGACGGTCGCCTGGTGAGCGCGCGCCGGCGCTGCGGCGCGCAGAGGAGACGAGTCGATGAACCTGGATCTGGCCGGCAAGAGCGTGATCGTGACCGGCGGCGGCTCGAACATCGGCCGCGCCATCAGCCTGGCGTTCGCGCGCGAAGGCAGCCGGGTGACGATCGCGGAGATCGACGAAAGCCGCGCGCGGACGGTCGCGGGCGAGGCCGAGCGCGCCGGCGCGAAGGCGGCGCTGCCGATCCGTACCGACGTGACGAAATGGGATTCGGTGCACGCGATGGTGAAGCAGGTCGAAGGGCAGTTCGGCGGGGTCGACGTGCTGGTCAACAACGTCGGCTGGACGCTCGACCGGCTCTTCATCGAGAAGACACGCGAGGAGTGGGAGAAGGAAGTCCAGATCAATCTCTGGGGGATGATCAACTGCACGCGTGCGGTGCTGGACGGCATGATCGCGCGCAAGGGAGGCGCGATCGTGAGCATGGGCTCCGACGCCGGACGGATGGGCGAGTTCCGCGAAGGCGTCTACGCCGCGTGCAAGGCCGGCGTGATCGCGCTGAGCAAGAGCATCGCGCGCGAGGTCGGCCGCCATGGCATCCGCCTCAACGTGGTGTGCCCCGGCATGACGATGCCGGATTCTGAGGATGAGATCGGCGAGCTCAGCATGTGGGCGGCCGACGCCAACAAACAGTGGCAGACGCCCGAGATGCGGGCGCGCATCGCGAAGGTCTATCCGCTGCGCCGCGTGGCACGGCCCGACGACATCACGGGCGCCGTGCTGTTCTTTGCCTCCGGCGCCTCCGGCTTCATCACCGGGCAGACGCTGTCGGTGAGCGGCGGTTATACGATGATGTGAGCGCAGCGCGCACGGGAGGAGTCGATGGAAACGACCACGATCAGCTACGCCGCCTCGGGCGGCATCGCGCGGATCGGACTGAACCGTCCTGCGCAGCTCAACGCGATCAGTCCCGCGCTGCTGGAGGATCTCGACCGCGCGTGCGACGCTGTCGAGCGCGATCCGCAGGTCCGCGTGGTGACGCTCACGGCCTCCGGGCGGGTGTTTTGCGCCGGTGCGGATCTGCGCGCCGTGCAGGAGCTGTCGCCGGACGCCGTGCGCTGGAGCGGCTTCATGCGGTTGTGGCATCGGGTGTTCGATCGCATCGAGGCGCTGCCGGTGCCCGTCATCGCGGGCGTCCATGGCCTGGCGCTGGCCGGCGGGCTCGAGCTGCTGCTCGTGGCGGATCTCGTCATCGCGGATGCCGAGGCCCGCATCGGCGATCAGCACGCGAACTTCGGGCTGGTCGCGGGCGGCGGCGGCAGCCAGCGGCTGCCGCGCGTGATCGGCGCGCGTCGAGCCAAGGAGCTGATGTTCCTCGGCGGCTGGCTCAGCGCGGCGGAGGCGCACGCCTGGGGGCTCGTCAACCGCGTGGTGCCGGCAGGGACCGTCGCCGCGGCGGTGGAGGCGATGGCGGTCGAGCTCGCGGCCAAGAGCGTCTCGGCCAGTCGCACCGTCAAGACGCTGGTCAATCGCGCGTTCGACGTGGACCTGGCGAGCGGCCTCGAGATGGAGCGCGGTCTCACCGCCGCGCACATGCGCGGGCCGGACGCCGCCGAGGGGTTGCGCGCGTTCATCGAGAAGCGCACGCCCGTGTTCACGGCCGCCTGACGATGCATCTCGACTTCACGCCGGAGCAGGAAGACCTGACCCGCACGCTGCGCGCCTTCGCGCGCAAGGAGCTGGCACCCCGTTCGCGCGAGTGGGATCGCAGCGGGGAGTTTCCGTGGGACGCCTGGCGGCACATGGGCGAGCTCGGGTTGCTCGGCCTGCGCACGCCCGCGGCGTACGGCGGCCAGGAGGCCGACTACCTGACGTTCGGTATCGCCATGCACGAGATCGGGCGAGGCGATTTCAGCTGCACGTACGGCATCCAGCTCGCGGGGCTCGCCGGCGAAATCCTGAGCAAGAATGCTTCTGAGGAGATCAAGCGGCGCTGGCTGCCGTCGACGGCGCGCGGCGAGACGGTGATCGCGCTCGCCCTGACGGAGCCCGGCATCGGCTCGGACGCCGCCAACCTCGCGTGTCGTGCCGAGCGCGACGGCGACGGATATCTCATCACCGGCGAGAAGTCGGGCATCAGCCTCGCCATGGCGGCGCAGGGGGCGATCGTCTTTGCACGGACCGAGCGTGACGGCGGTGCGCGCGGTGTCAGCGCGTTCCTGGTGCCGCTCGATCTGCCGGGGGTGGCGCGCAGCCCGCTCCGCGACATGGGCACGCGTGTCGTCGGACGCGCGGTATTGGCCTTCGATCACGTGCGCGTGCCGGCCTCGCACCGGATCGGCGAGGAGGGCAGCGGGTTCTACCAGGTCATGCAGGGCTTCGACTACAACCGCGTCGGCATCGCGCTGGCGTGTCTCGGCGTGGCGGATGTCTCGGTCGAGGAGACGATGGCCTACGCGAAAGAGCGCCGCGCATTCGGCCGGCCGCTCGCGGGCTTCGAGGGCGTGTCGTTCGCGATCGCGGAGGCCGCGACGCATCTCGAAGCGTGCCGCTGGCTGTGTTATCGCTCGCTGTGGCTCGCCGACCATGGCCGGCCGTATACGAAAGAGTCGGCCATGACCAAATGGTGGGGCCCGCGCCTCGCGGTCGACACGATCCACCGCTGCCTGCTGCTGCACGGCCACTATGGCTACACGGACGAGCTGCCCTTCGAGCAGCGCATGCGCGACGTGATCGGGCTGGAGATCGGCGACGGCACGGCGGAGGTGATGAAGCTGATCGTCGCGCGCCAGCTGATGGGCCGCGAAATCGTCGGCTGATTCGTCAGCGGCGCGAGGCCGCCCGCTCGCTGAACACGACGCGTCCCATCATCGAGGATGCGAGCACGACGAGCAGGAATGCGGGTACGCGTACAGATGCCCGAGCACGAGGGCGGTGACGATGAGCGCGATCGTTCCGCCGGGAATCACTATCCACAGATAGACGCCGTAGACGACGAGCGCCAGAACGAAGGCACCGTACATCACGACCACACGGCTCGATCGAGTTTCGCGATGCGCCAGGGCCGGATAGAACGCGGACGCGACGGCGCCCGAGATCACGGCCATCGGCAGGACCAGCAGCGACGCCGGCTCGTTCCGCAGCGGCGGTAGGGCACGACTGGCGAGCACACAGTACGTCGTCACGATCGATACCGTGAGCGCGACGAAGCCCAACCATCGGATCGGCGCGCCCGTCGGCAAATCAGCGGCCTGCGAGTCTGATGATGAAGTACAGCGTCGCGACCGCAAAGAGCAGGTGCCGAGCCATAGCGTTCGCGCCGGCCGTCCGCAAGGTCGCGGCGGCGAGTGGGACGGAGGACTCAGTCGTCGATCGCTTGATAAACGGACGTCCAGAAGTCGCGGACAACGGGCGGCAGGCGAAGCGCGCCGGGACGGCACTGCGCCATGAGGACGCCGAGGAGGTCCTCGCGTGGATCGACGTACCACGACGTGCTGAAGGCGCCGTCCCAACCGAAGCGCCCCGGCACGCCGGCCACCTCGTCGCGGCGCATGACGATCGACAGGCCGAGACCCCAGCCACGCGAATCCCAGAAATTCTCGAAGAACGGTGAGCCCGCCTTCTGCTCGGGCGTCAGCTGATCGGTCGTCATGAGCTCGACCGAGAGCCGCGACAAAAGCCGCTCGCCACCGTGGGCGCCGCGGTTTCAGCATCATCCGGCCGAACGCGAGCAGATCGTCGGCCGTGGAAACGCACTGATCGCCGGCGCCGGACTCGAACGCGCACGGCCGCGCGAGAAGGTCGGTGCGAGCCTCATCGAGAACGCTGACCTCGCCGGTCACGAAATCGGTCTTGTAGCAGGTCGCGACGCGGTCGAGTTGCGTGTGGGGCACGGTGAAGCCGGTGTCTTTCATGCCCAACGGCTCGAAGATTCGCTCGCGCATGAAGCGCGATAGCGGCATCCCGGCCGCGCGCGCGATCAACACGCCGAGGATCTCGGCGCTCATGTGATAGAGCCATCGCTCGCCCGGCTGATGGGCGAGCGGCAGCCGCCCGAGGCACTGCATGAACTCGTCGTGAGTCCCGGGAAACATCCACGCGCTGAGCGGCAGCCGAGCTTCGACCATCGCCTTCCCAAGCGGGCACGTCGGCGATAGGAACGCCACTTCCCCGTACCCCGACCGATACGTCAGCAGGTCGCGCAGCGTGATCGGTCGCTTGGCGGGCACGGTGTCGTCCAGCTCGCTGTCGATCATCCGCAACACGCGGCGATTCGCCAGCTCCGGCAGGAATTCATCGACGGCATCGTCCAACCGGAGCCGGCATTCCTCGACCAGAATCATCGCGGCGACCGCGGTGATCGGCTTCGTCACCGACGCCAAGCGGAAGATCGTATCGCGACGCATGGCGGCGGTGCGGTCGAACGCCAGTGTGCCGATCGCAACTACGTGCTCTACGCCGCCGCGACTGACGACGGCGACGAGCCCAGGCAAACGGCCGCTGTCGACGTGGCGGGTGAGGCTGTCATGCATCGTCGCCAGCCTCTTGGCGGAGAATGTCTGACGCTTCATGCGAGAGAGATGGCGACCGGCCGACCGGGATGCCAAGCGCAGCCCGGGTCTTCGCCCAGCGGATCGCCGGTGGCGGCGTAGGCGCGAGCGCGACTGCCGCCGCAGCGTTCGCGATATTCGCAAACGCCGCAGCGGCCGCGGAGTGCCTGCGGATCGCGCAGCGCGCGAAACAGCGCGTGCTCGCGATAGACCTGCACGAGGTCGTCCGTCCGCACGTTCCCCGCGCGCAGGGGCAAAAAGCCGCTCGGGCAGATGGTGCCGACGTGATCGACGAACACGAAGCCGTTGCCATCGGTGACGGCGCGCGGCGCGCGGCCGATCGGGCGCGCGGCGGCTGCGGGCGCGGCGGAGCGCGTCATTGCCGGTCGGCCCGAACGGCGCGCGGCCAGCACGCGGTGGTAGTGCGGCGCCTCCGTCGTCTTGATGGGGAACGGCACGCGCAGATCCGCGGCCCACTCGAGCACGCGCTCGATCTCGTCCGCGTCGAGCGCCTGCTCTGCCTGGGCGCGCCCGACGGGAATCAGGAAGAACAACGCCCACAGCGCCACGCCGTACGCCTGCACCTGGCGCGCGAGCTCGGGCAGCTCACCAACCGTCTGGCGGCACACCGTGCTGTTGATCTGCAATGGCATCCCGAGCCCGCGAGCGCTGTCGAGGATGCGCAGCGTGTGACGATGCGAGCCGACGACGCGGCGAAAGGCGTCGTGCGTCTCGGCCGTTGCACCATCCAGACTGACGGCAAGGCGTGCCAGGCCGGCGTCGCGCAGCGCGCGCAGCCGCTCGCCCGTGGCGGCGCCGGTCGCGCTCGGTGTGAGTGACACGCTCAGCCCGCGCGCGGTGCCATGCCGCACGAGCTCCGCGATGTCGGGGCGGCGCAGCGGATCGCCACCCGTGAGGACGAGCAGCGGGGGCGGATCGCCGAAGCGCTGGACGGCGTCGAGGAGCGCGCGCGCTTCGTCCGTCGTCAGCTCGCGCGGGTCGCGGCGGGGGATGGCTTCCGCGCGGCAGTGCACACACGCGAGCGCGCACGCGCGCGTCGTCTCCCAGATGACGATGAACGGCGCACGGCTGTAACCGCCGACGGCCGCGCTGCCATCGTGCGACGTCTCGACCAATGTTCGTCCTCCCGATGCGGAGCGTAGCGCCCGGGCAGACGCGCGCATATGACAGGCGTCATAGCGGGCGGCGTGACGGACGGGGTCCGGAACGAAAGGCCGCGTGACGGACGGGGTCAGCGGAAGGACAGGCCGAGCAGCACGATCGTGAGCACGACGAGCGTGTTGAGGCGCGCCAGCCACGACGCCTGCACTCGCACCGACGGCGGCGTGTCGGGTCGGCCGGCGCGCGGCCCGAGCACGAAGTCGTGCACGAGGCTCAGGACGATGGCCGTGGCGACGAGCGCGACCTTCAGCGCATCAGGCGCCGGCGGAGCACGGGGTCGGGAAGCCGTCGCATTACCGGGACGAGCACGAGCGCGACGAACAGCATGCCGCCGACCCAGGTGAGCGCGGCGGCCAGATGGACGAAGCGCACGACGAGATTCGCGCTACCCATGGTGAGTCCGCCGCCGACGGCGCGGGGCTCAGCCGCGCCCGACGAGCGGGCCGAAGCGCGCGAGCATCTCCGTTTCGGACAGGTTCCCGGCCTTCGCCAGCGCGGCCAGCGATTCGGGCTTGGCGAGATCTTCGGGCTTGAGCCGGATCATGTACGCCCAGAGCGTCTGATACATCTCGGACTCGACGTCGACGTAGCGGACGCGCACCTTGCCCGTCTTGGGATCGAGCATGAGCCCGAACGGAATCGGCACGAGGCGACCCGCCTGGATCGTCACCATCGCGTTGCTGCCGCCTTCGAGCAGAAAGCGCACCGCCCAGTACCCGAGACTGCGGCAGTACTGGATGTCGTGCGCCCCCGGCGGCGCGCAGCGCAGCTCGTACCCCATGTCCTTCGCCACGATCGTCACGTCGACGCCACGGGTCTTGAGACTGGCCGTCACGCGGTCCTTGAGGATCTGGCCGAGATCCAGCTCGGCGAGCCGCACGTTGCCGTACGCGTCGCGCTCGACGTTGCCGAGCGTGGTGAGGTCGAGCTTTTCCGCGAGGCCCTCGGAAAGAATGGCGACACCGTGCTCGCGGCCCTGCATGCGCCGCTTGATGATGGCGCCCTCCAGGATGTCCGCGATCGTGTCGACGGACACCTGCGGCTGCGAAAACTCTTCGGCGATCAGCGTCAGCGTGGCCGCGGCCGAGCCGCCGATGCCGAGCGCCAGGTGCCCGGCGTGACGGCCCATGACCGTCACGAAGAACCACCGCTCGGTGGTCTGCGCGTCCTGCATCAGGTTGCGGACCAGCTCCTTGCCGAGATTGCACGCGGTGGTGAAGCCGAAGGTGACGATGTCTCCCGGGAGCGGCAGGTCGTTGTCGATGGTCTTCGGCACGTGCGCCACGGTGAGGCCCGGCACCTGCTTGGCCAGGCGCGACGACGCGTACGCCGTGTCGTCGCCGCCGATCGTGATCAGGTGATTGACGCCGAGCCGCTGCAACGCATCGCCGACCTGCTTGATGGCCTCCGCAGACTTGCTCGGGTTCGTGCGCGAGGTGCGGATGATCGAGCCGCCGTCGAAGTGGATCCGCGACGTGTCGTTGATCTCGAGATCGACGACGTGCTGCGTGTCGCCCTGCACGAGCCACTTGAAGCCGTCGTAGCAGCCGAGCACGCGCAGGCCGTGATTGCGCGCCTCGATGGTGGCCGCGGAGATGACCGCGTTGATGCCCGGGGCGGGACCGCCGCCGACCAGGATCGCGAGCGTCTTCTTACCGTCCATGGCTCAGCGCACCTCGCCGCGTGCGGCCACCGGCCACACCGCCTCCACGGCGTCGTCGCGGATCGCATAGACCTCGTCGACCATGTTGCTCACCACGCAGCAGTGGTTCGGAACGACCTCGACGACGTCGCCGATCTCCGGCCGCGGCCCGCACGCGGACAGGTCGACGACCCCGTGCTCCTCGGACAGGTTCACGACCTTCGCCTCGGGGTACTCCAACAGATGCCCATAGCCGGTGACGGTGTAGAGATCGGACGTGAACACCTTGGTGCCCGCGTCCAGGATGGCGCGATCGGCGTTCGGGCGGCTCACGACGGTGCACCGCACGCGCATCGCGCAATCGTCCCACGTCGCCGTCCCCGACGCGACCACCATCCGATCGTTGTAGATGTACGTGCCCGCGCGATGCTCGGTGAGCTGCGGGATCGACTGCGCGGTGAAGATCGCCGGCGTGCCTCCGCCCGAGACGACCGGCACGTGAATGCCGTCGCGCTTGAACAGCTCGAGCGCACGCTCGAAGAAGGCACGGGTGCCGGGCTCGCGGTTGGGGAACGTCATGAGGCCGTCGAAGCGCAGGCCGCCCAGCCGCATGGCCGTGCGGGCCAGCTCGTGCGCGGCCTCGGGCGTCTGCACACCGTTGCGACCGAAGCCCGTGTCGCACTCGACGAGGAACGGGATCTCCGTGCCGGCGGCCCTCGCCCCCTCCGCGAGGCCGCGCGCGACGACCTCGTTGTCGAAGACCACGGCCAGCCGCCTCAGCTTGCGCGCGACGGCCAGCAGGCGGTCGACCTTGGCGCGGCCGATCACGTTGAACGTGAGCAACACGTCGTCGGCCACGCCCGCGTCGGCGAAGACTTCGACCTCGCCGAGCTTCTGGCACGTGATCCCGACGGCGCCGGCCACCATCTGCATGCGTCCCAGCGCGGGGATCTTGTGGGTCTTGACGTGGGGGCGGTTCGCGATGCCGTGACGAGCCAGGTGCGTGTGCACACGGTGGATATTGCGTTCGACGACGTCCATGCGCACGGTGACGGCCGGCGTGTCCAGGTCGGTGACGCGGGTCATCGCTCAGGGCACCAGCACGATCTTGCCGAACTGCTTGCCTTCGGCCAGTCGCGCTTGCGCCGCCGCGCCGTCCTTGAGCGGCACCACCTCGTCGATGATCGCCTTCAGTCGCCCCGCGAAGAACAGGCGCATGACGTCGTTGAACTCCTGACGGTTCGCCATGGTCGAGCCGATGATGTGCACCTGCTTCCAGAACACGAGCGGAATCAGCGTCTCGCCGATCGGGCCCGACGTCGAGCCGCACGTCACGAGCCGGCCGCCGCCCTTGAGCGAGCGGATCGAGTCCTTCCAGGTCGCGGCGCCGACGTTTTCGATCACGACGTCGATCCCGCGCTTGTCGGTGGCGTCGAACACGGCCTTGGCCCACTGCGGGTTGGTCTTGTAGTTGATGCCGACGTCCGCGCCCAGGGCCCGCGCGCGGTCGAGCTTGGCGTCGCTCGACGACGTCACGATCACGCGCGCGCCGCAGAGCTTCGCGATCTGCACCGCCGTCGACGACACGCCGCCGCCGACGCCGATGACGAGCACGTCCTGGCCGGGACCCACGCGTCCCTGCGTGACCACCATGCGCCAGGCCGTCATGTTCGTGAGGATGAACGACGCCGCGTCGTCGTATTTCACGTGCGCGGGCAGCGGGATGACGTTGTCGCCGCGCACGGGCACGAGCTCGGCGAGGCCGCCCGGCGCGTGCTCGCCGAGGATGCCGTACTTCACGCAGAGGCTGTCCTCGCCGGCGGCGCAGAACTCACAGCGATCGCACGTCAGGTTGGGATTGACGGCGACACGGTCACCGACCTTGACGCCGGTGACGGCGCTGCCCACCTCGACGACGTCGCCCGCGATGTCGCAGCCCGTCCAGAACGGCAGCGGCGTCTTCAGCGCCGGGATGCCCTCGCGCACGAAGAGGTCGAGATGGTTGAGCGCGCAGGCTTTGACGCGGACGAGCACCTCGTGCGGCTTGATCTTCGGGTCGGGCACGTCCTCGTAGCGCAGCTTGTCGGGGCCACCGAACTCGTGGAACGTCAGCGCTTTCATCGGCGATCGAAGCCTTTCATATGTGCCGTCGGGGCGCGTTCGCCCCCGACGGTCGGTCCATCATCGGTTGAACTCTTGTATCACCCGCGGAAGGCGCGGATCGTCGAGCGTGGGCTGGCGATACGGCTGGTAGAACGCCGTGCGGTCGAGTAGCCCCGCATAGCGCTCTTGCAAACGCTGCGCGATCGTCGCGTAGGAGCCGACGACGGCATAGGTCTCGAGCATCTCGTCGGTGATGAGATCGGCCATGCCTTTCCAGTCGCCTTCCACCGATTTTCGATGCAGCTTGGGCACGAGGTCCTGCCAGCCGTGCGCCGCCAGCACGGGCTCGTAGGTGCGCGTGGAGGCATAAAACGCGATCTGCTGCTTGACCGCTTGCTTCTGCTGCGCGAGCTCCGCCTCCGTGTCGCCGACGACGACGAACGACGACGTGACGTACGTGAACGGCGCGCCCGTACGATGCGCCCTCGCCATGCCCTCGTCGACGGCCGGCCGGACGACCTCACGCAGGTATTTGGGGCTGTTGAACGGGTGGACGTGCAGCCCGTCGCACACCTCGCCCGCAACGCGGCACATCGCCGGATTCACGCCGGCCACGTAGATGGGGACCTGCGGATGCTCGATGGGGCCGGGGTTGAAGAAGGGCGTCATGAGATCGAAGCGAAAGAAGCGGCCCTTGAAGTCGAGCTTGGTGCCGTTCTGCCAGCAGTCCCAGATCGCACGCATGGCGAGGACCACCTCGCGCATCTTCGGCGCGGGCGACTCGAACTTCACCGAGAAGCGCCGCTCGTTGTGGCCCTTCACCTGTGAGCCGAGGCCCAGGATGAACCGCCCGCCCGACGCCTTGGCGAGATCCCAGGAGATGTGCGCCAGGATCATGGGGCTGCGCGGAAACGCGACCGCGATCGACGTGCCGAGCTTGATCTTCGAGGTGACGGTGGCCGCGACTGCCAGCGGCAGGAACGGATCGTGCTGCGTCTCCGCCGACCACAGGCAGTCGTACCCGAGCGCCTCGACTTTGCGCGCGTAGTCGGGGAGGGACTTCAGATCGTGGGTGAGCATGCCGATGTCGAGCTTCACGGGGCGCATTCTACCGCGGGCGCTACAATGGGGCATGCGCACATCGATCTCGGCCCTTCTGCTTGCCCTGCTGATCCTCGCCACGCTCGGACATCCGGCGACGGCGCAGAGCCCCGCGCCCTCACATTCCGAGGATCCAGCGCTGGCCGCCATGCGTGCCGACCTCGAGCGGATGCGCGAGGAGCTCGCCGCGATGCGCGGCGAGCTGCACGCCGTCCACGAGCTGCTGCAGCGGCTGGCGTCGCCGCCCGCGCAGGGACCCGCGCGCGCCGCGCAGCCGCCTCGCGTGCAGGCCACCGTCGCGACCGGCGACAACCCCGCGCTCGGTCGTCGCGATGCGCCGGTGACCGTCGTCGAGTTCTCGGATTATCAGTGTCCGTACTGCCGGCGGTTCGTGATGGCGACGCTGCCGAGCCTCAAGAGCGCGTACGTCGATTCCGGCAAGGTGCGGTGGGTGTTCCGCGATTTCCCGCTCGATCGCATCCATCCCAACGCCCGCAAGGCGGCGGAGGCGGCGCGCTGCGCCGGGGAGCAGGGCAAATACTGGCCGATGCACGACGTGCTGTTCCAGAGGCAGGAGGCCCTCGCCGAGGAGCAGCTGTCGGAGCACGCGCGCGCGCTGGGCCTCGACTCCCCGAGGTTCACCGCGTGCCTGGCCAGTGCAAAGTACGCGAGCGTCGTGCAGCAGAACTACACCGACGGCGCGGCGGCCGGGGTGACGGGCACGCCGTCGTTCGTCGTGGGCCGCACGCGGGCGGACGACACCGTGCAGGGAATCCTCCTCATCGGCGCGCGGCCGCTCGACGACTTCCGGCAGGAGATCGACCGGCTGCTCAGCCAGAAGTAGCGAGGCGCTCGAGGACGCGACGCGCGTCGCGAACGATGCGCTCGATGACCTCGGCGGCGCCGGGCAGGTCGTGCACCAGCCCCGCGCTCTGGCCCGTCGCGAGCGGCAGCCACGTCACGTCCTCGCGCTTCACCGCCTCGTCGAAGATGTCCTGGGCAAAGCGCGTCTGCACGTGCACCGGCAGCACCGGCGTGCCGGTCTTCTCGTACTCGTCGATATACGTGTTGCGCAGATAGCGAGCCCACAGCCCGCTCACGACGTCGGTGATCGTGGTCTCTTCGCTCTCCGCCTCGAGGACGGCTTTCTTCCTGAACTCGGCGGCGGTGCCTTCGCGCGTGACGACGAAGCGCGTGCCGATCTGCACGCCCTGGGCGCCGAGTGCGAGCGCGGCCGCCAGGCCGCGTCCGTCGGCGATACCGCCGGCCGCAACCACGGGGATGCTGACCGCGTCCACGACCAGCGGTACGAGCGCGAGGGTTCCGACGCCGGCCGCCGCAACGCGATCGGTCTTGAGGCGCGCCGAGCGGTGGCCGCCGGCCTCGCTGCCCTGTGCGACGATCGCATCCACGCCGACGCCCTCGACCACGCGCGCCTGCCGTGCGGTGTTCACCATGGCGATGACCTTCATCCCGCGCTCGTGGCAGCGGCTCACCATGTCCGCGCTCGGCTCGCCGACGGCCGCCGTGAACACCGCCGGTCGTTCGTCGAGGATCACCTCGAACGCGGCGCCGACGATGTCGGCACCCGCCGTCGGCGCAGCGGTCGAAGCGGGCAGGCCGAGGCGCGCGCGCAGGCTGTTCAGCGTCTCGCGCACGGCGCCGACCGTCGCCGATGGAATGCGAGTCACGTCGGCGGGCGGCCACATGTCGGCGTGCAGCCACAGGTTGACGCCAAACGGCTTGTTCGTGAGCGCGCGGACTTTTCGAATCTGCTCGCGCAAGCGGTCGGGCGGGACATTGAGGCCGGGCAGGATGCCGAGCGCGCCGGCATTCGACACGGCGGCCACCAGTTCCGGGCCGACGGCGCCCGCCATGCCGGCCTGGAGAATCGGATGCTCGATGCCGAGGAGGCCGCACAGCGGCGTGCGCAGCGTCACGGGGCAAAGTCCTCGCGCGCCATCTCGCGCAGCTTCACGCGCTGCACCTTGTCGCCGTGCGGGCTCGGCGTGCGCGGCACGTCGTCGACGAAGCGCACACCGCGCGGGATCTTGAACGACGCGATGCGGCCGTGACACCACCCGCGCAGCTCGTCCTCGGTGAGCTGCGCGCCCGTCTTGCGAATCACATACGCCACCGGCGCCTCGTTCGTCTTCGAATCGGGAATGCCGACCACGAACGCCTGGGCGATTGCCGGATGCGCGCCGAGGAACGACTCGATCTCGCCGGGGGCGACCATGTGGTGGTTGATCCGCAACGTCTCCTTCAAACGGCCGCGAAAGATCGTCCGCCCGCGGTCGTCCTGCACGCCGAGATCGCCGGTCTTGAACCAGCCGTCGGCGGTGAACGCGGCCCTGGTCTCGTCGGGCTTGTCGTAGTACCCGGGCGTGACAAGGGGGCCGCGGAACTGCAGCTCGCCCTCCACGTCGACGCCCGCCGGCGCGCCCGTGTCCGGATGCGCGATGCGCGCCTCCAGGCCCGGCGCGGGCCAGACACCCGGCACGAGCCGCTCGGCCGCGGGCTCGTCGAGGCTGTGCACCAGCGACATCGCGTTGACCTCCGTCATCCCATACGGGTGGAACGCGAGCGGGACCAGCCGATCGAGGACGTCTTCCAGCAATCCGTGGCGACCGCCGCCGACGGCCGCCACGCCGCCCGTCCGCAGCGACGACACGTCGCGGCGGGCGAGCTCGGGGTGATCGAGCATCGGAATGAGCATGTTGTCGACGGCGTTGAGCACGGTGCAGCGCTCGCGCTCGATGAGGTGCAGCGCGTGCAGCGGATCGAAGCTCTCCATCAACACCAGACAGGCGCCGTGACTCCACGCCGTCAGCGGGATGTTGACGCCGCCCCACGTGCCGGCCGCGGGCAGCGCGTGCAGCACCCGGTCCGCGGGCGTGAGTCGGAGCGTTTCGCCGCAGCTCCAGCCGTGCGGCACGCAGTTGGCGTGCGTGATCATCGCGCCCTTCGGAAACGACGTGGTGCCCGACGTGTAGAGAATGGTGAAGACGGCGTGATGATCGGGCGTGTCGGAGCCACGCGCGTCTCGGGGCAGGCCACCCGCGGTCCAAACCGGGCTCGCGGACCCCGCTACAACCGTTGGCCTGCTCGAGATGGTCACCGGCTGCGACGCGTCCGTCATGTCCATCAAATCGGTTGCCCGCAGGCAGCCCGGGTAGACATCGTCCGCGTCCACGATCACGTGACGAAGCTTCGGAAAGCGCGCGCTCGCCAGCTCGCCGGGCACCGCGTCGGCCAACTCGGGCAGCACCTCTTCGAGGGTGTCGAAATAGTCGACGGTCCCGAGGCGATCGGTGAGCAGCAGCGCGGTGGCGTTGGACTGGGCAAGGATGTACGACAGCTCGTGCGCGCGATAGCGCGGGTTCAGCGCCACGACGACGATGCCGAGGCGGGCCGCGGCATGCTGGGCGACGAACCACTGCGGGCGGTTCGGCAGCCAGATCGCCAGCGCGTCTCCCCGACCGAGGCCCAGCGCGGCGAGGCCGCCGGCAAACGCGTGCACCCGATCGCGCAGCTCGGTGAAGGTCAGTCGCGCGTCGCCGCACACGATGGCCTCGCGCGCTCCATGGCGTGCGGCCGCGACATCGAGCAGCTGCGACACCGTCGCGCCGGCGAACGGATTCGGTGTCATAGCGAATGCGGCGCCATCGTCAGTCGAGCTGATACAGGGTCGACGCGTTCTTCCATGCCACCTGCTCGGCGACCTCCGGCGGCAGCTCGCCGAGCACCCGGCGGGCCCACGTCACCACGCGGTCCAGCATCGCGGGCTCGAAGAGGTGTTTCGCCCACAGACCCAGCCCGAACAGAAACCGATCGGGACTCTTCGTGATGAGCGCCTTCCACGCGGGATCGAGCGGTCCGCGCTCGGTGGCGAGCATCGGCTTGCCCTCGAAGTGCAGGCCGGAGAGATCGATCACGAGATTGGCATTCCGCGCGAGCAGCGGTTCGAGCGCCGCCGGTGTCGCGCCGCCCGCATGCGCCAGCACGATCTTCGCATCGCGATGCGCCGCCAGCGCGGCCTCGAGCACCGCCGAAGCCGCGGGCGTGAGCTCGTCGTGGACGACGACCGGCACGCCGCGTTGCGCGGACAGCTCGAGGATCTTCATGAACGCCGGACCGGACGGGTCGCGGTCGATGTGCCGCGCGACGTTCCGGATGTGGGCTTCGCCCATCACGCGGGCCTTCGTCCGCGCCAGCTCGACATCGAGCTGGCCGGCCGCGGCCATGCTCGTCGGATCGGGGACGCGCACGGCCGCCACGACGAGATCGGGGTATTTGCGCGCCGCGGCCTCGATCCACTCGCGCTCGGCGGATTGCACGCCGCCGACGCCGAGCAGCACGGCCTTGCGCATGTTGTGGCGCTTCATCGCGGCGACATACGGCTCGACGGCGCTGGCGCTCGGCAGGTGGACATGGGCATCGACGAGCGGGCCCGCGTATTCGGCGGCGGCCGCGCCACTGGCGACGATGAGCACGCCGACGAATAGCGCAGCGGGCGCGGCCAGGAGCCTCATACGACTAGCGCAGCGAGCACGGCCGGACCCCTCATACGATGGCGTCCCGCCGCAGCTCGTCGAGCTCGGCGTCGCTCACGCCGAGCTCGCCGTACACCTCGCGGTTGTGCGCGCCGAGCGGCGGACCGATCCAGCGCACGGCCGCCGGCGTCTCCGACAACCGCGGCGTCGGCGCCGTCATGCGCACGGCTCCGAGCTTGGGATCGGGGACGTCGATCAGGATGCCGCGGGCGACGACGTGCGGATCGCGAGTGATGTCGGCGATGTCGTAAACGGCACACGCGGTCAGGTCGCGCGACTCGAAGAGCTCGCGCATCTCCGCGATCGTGCGCTGGCCGATGGCGCGCGCGAGCGTCTCGTCGACGAGCTCGCTGTACTCGACGCGCGCGTCGTTGGTGGCGAAGCGCGGATCCTCGAGTAAGTCAGCGAGGCCCAGCGCGGTGAAGACGGCCGTCGCCGACGCGGGGGTCGACGCGGAGAGCGCGACCCACTTGTCGTCGATGGTGCGGTACGTGCCGCGCGGACTCGCGTTGTCCGACGTGTTGCCGTGACGCTGACGTACCGTGCGGTCGAGCGCATAGGCCGCGGCATCCGGACCCAGCACGGACAACAGCGGCTCGTAGAGCGAGATGTCGACGACCTGCCCTCGTCCCGACACCTGATCGCGATGGCGTAAGGCCGCGAGGACGGCGTTGCAGCCGGCGAGGGCGGCCACCATGTCGGCCATCGGAAACGACGGCAGCGTCGGCGGGCCGTCGGCCTCGCCCGTCGTGTGGGCGAAACCGCTCATCGCCTCTACCATCGTGCCGAACCCGGGGCGGTCGCGATATGGGCCGTCCTGACCCCAGCCCGACACGCGAGCGAACACCAGCCGCGGATTGACCGCGGACAGCACGTCCCAGCCGAGCCCCCAGCGCTCGAAGGTGCCCGGCACATAGTTCTCGATCAGCACGTCGGCGCTGCTCACGAGCCGCTTCAACAGCTGCTGCCCGCGCGGGTGCGTGAGATTCAGCGTGACCGAGCGCTTGCCGCGCGCGTAGACCTTCCACCACAGCTCGCCGCGCTCGCGCAGCCACGTGCGCAGCGGATCGCCACCGCGCGGATTCTCGACCTTGATCACGTCGGCGCCGTGGTCGGCCAGCACCGTCGCGAGCACGCCGCCGGCGATGAGACGCGAGCAGTCGATCACGCGCAGTCCGGTCAGCGCGCCGTTCATGATGCTCGTTATGATACCCCCGCGACGCAGTCGGGCAGGCCGTAACCCGAGTCGGTCAGGCCGTCACCGAGTCGGTCAGGCCGTCACCGAGTCGCTCAGGACGTAATTGAGTCGGTCAGGCGCCGCCGAAGCGCGCGGCGAGCTCGGCGACCTCACGCGCGTCGGCGTCCGACACCAGCGCGTAGCCGAAACCGTGCGCGCGCCACATGACGACGGTGAACCCGCGCGCGGTCGTCAGG
>Ga0310810_10000339_pt1 | contig 49290 bp, 48 predicted proteins | sample NCmetagenome_FD_207641 | JGI IMG/M metagenome (GOLD analysis project Ga0310810, IMG submission 207641) | Soil microbial communities from experimental microcosm in Duke University, North Carolina, United States - NC | ecosystem: Engineered > Artificial ecosystem > Soil microcosm > Unclassified ...
GCGAGAGCGTCTTCCTCGCCTCGTCGGCGAGCCGCCGGTCACAGGACCACTTGATCGAGGCGAGCAGCCGCTGGGCCTCGTCGTCGCGCATCCTCGGTGCGAGCTGTGCCGCGCGGTCCCGGAGCATGGGCCACGCCTGGTCCCGGGTCTCGCTGCGGGAGACCTGCTCGGTCAGCACCTGGGCGGTGTCGCGGAGCTCGAACCGGGAATCGTCGAGCAGCGCGCGGGCGCGCGCGGCCAGCTCGGGGTCCTCGAACCAGCCGAGGGCGGTGATGATCCGCGTTCGATCGTTGCGCACCCGGGCCGCCTGCGCTTCCCGCACCATCAGGTCGAAGAGCGTCGCGTCCCCCCGGGTGGCGGCGGTGCGAAGCACGGGCTCGAGCACGTCCTCGTCGAGGCCGGTGCGGTCGTCCAGCCACCGCCGTGCGAGCCGGGTGGCGTCCGCCTGCAGCACCCGGTCCTCGGCGCCCCGGGCCACCACCGGGACCACCTCGCGGCGCGTCTCGCGGACGTCGAGCGAGTCTCCGGGACGAGGCGTCCAGCCGATGGATCGCGCCCTGGCCGAGCCCAGGCGAGCGAAGAGCTCGCGGCGTCGGCTGTTGCCCTCGCGCGACAGCCGGTCCTCCCGCAGCCAGCCCTCCAGCGTCTCCCAGCCGGCGATCGCCACGTCCGAGTCGGTCTCTCGAGTCATCGCGACCGCGCGGTCCAGCGTCTCCGCCACCGGGACGTCCCCCCGCTCGGCGAGGGCCGACAGATCCGAGGTCACCGCCACCTGCTCCTCGGCGGACAGCACGCCACGCGGAGTTGCCCGCAGCTTCTTGCGCAGCTCGGGCGCGTGGGCCACCCGGTAGTAGCCGAGCCCGCCGTCGTTCACCACGACCCAGGCGGGGCAGCCGAGCGATGCGGGGAGCGACAGGGAGCCGGTCTTGCCCTGGAGGAGGGTACAGGCGCGGTCCACCCGCTTTCCGGTCCCCGCCCGGACGCAGACCGGGAACTGCCAGGTGCGATCGGTGCCGGGGACGAAGGGCTCCTGCGAGAGCTCGAGGCTCGCCGCCCCCGACCCGTGGCAGGCGAGGGAGGCGTGCAGGAGGGGAAAGCCGGGCTGGTCCACGAAGCTCGCCATCGGGGTGGAGACGGTCCGGCCGAGCGCGGCGTCCAGCGTCCTGAAGAGGTCCTCGGAGGTTGCGTTCCGGTCGGCGTAGGCGTTCAGGTACGTCGCCAGCGCGCTCCTCCAAGGGGCCTCGCCGATCCACCGCTCGAACATCGCGATGACCGTGCGCCCCTTGAAGTAGGTGAGCGGGGCGTCGAAGGACGCCTCGATGTCCTCCCGGGTATGGATCGGCTGGCGGATGCGCTTGGCGCCCGGCACGGAATCGGCGCGGAACGCCTGCTGCCTCAACCCGATCGCCCTTCGTTCCCACCGCCATCCAGGCTCGAGGCGCGCGGTCACCTTGCCGTCGATCCAGCTTCCGAACGCCTCGTTCAGCCAGGTGTCGTCCCACCAGGCGGTGGTGACCAGGTCCCCGTACCAGTAGTGCGCGAGCTCGTGGACCGCGATGGTGGCGCCGAACTGGCGTCGGGAGAGCTCGTCCCGGCCGGTGGGGAAGAGCATGAGCGGCTGTCCGAGCGCGACCAGACCCGGGTGCTCCATCGTTCCCCAGAAGCGCGGGACGACCAGCACGTCCAGCTTGCCGTAGGGGTACGGGACCTCGGTGGCGTCCTCCAGGAGCGAGACGATCCGCGGCAGGATGCTCTGCGCATAGGCCAGCTCCTCGCGGTGGCCCGGCGGGACGATGAAGCGCAGCGGGGTCTGGTGGTGCCCGGCCGGCGCGCCGCGGACGACGTCGAACGGCCCGGCGGCGAAGGCCACGAGGTAGGTGGGCAGCGGACGGCTGCGCTCGAACTGCACGGTGACCCAGCCGTCGGCGCCGGTCTGCCGCCCGGCCTCCGCGGTGTTCGCGAACGCCCCGCTTCCCGGCGGCACCGAGATCTCCAGCTCCCAGGGGATCTTGAACGAGGGCTCGTCGAAGGAGGGGAAGGCGCGCCGCGCATCGACCGGCTCGAAGAACGTGTAGAGGTACGAGCCGTCCGGCTCGTCGACGCGGTAGATCCCGCGGCTCCGCTCGCGATCGAGCGGCCCCTCGTACTCCAGGACCAGCTCCGCCTGCCCCGGGGCGAGCCGTGTGGCGGGAAGGATCTCGAGGAGGTCCGGCGGAGTGAGCACGGTGCGCGCGGGCTGCTCGGCGCCGTTCTGGATCAGGCTGGCGCGGCGGATGGTGAGGTCCTGCGCGTGGAGCCAGAACCCGGAGACCGGGGCGTCGACGGTGAGCTGGATGCGCGCAGTCCCGGTGAAGGTCGTGGCCCGCGGATCGAGGCGGAGCGAGAGGCGCTCTCCGGTGGGACGGACCTCGGTGGGCAGGCGGAGCCCCGGCGGTGGACCCGGAGCGATGGAGGCGGCGCCGGCGTCGGGCGCCTCGTTCCTGGGCGGCGCGCTGGGCGTCGAGGCGCAGCCCACGAGGAGGGCGAGCGCCAGGGCCGGTCCTGCCAGGCGTCGCCCCGGAGGCACCTTCCCGGTCATGTCCGTGATCCCGGCTCGCGCCGCTCGATCTCCGCGAGCGCGTGGACGAGATCCTTGTCTCCCCGGCCGGAGAGGTTCACGAGCAGCCGCTTCCCGCGTCCGAGCTCGCGCGCGACGTCCCGCGCCCGGGCGAGCGCGTGGGCCGTCTCCAGCGCCGGGAGGATGCCCTCGAGGCGACAGGTCTCCTGGAAGGCACGCAGGGCCTCCTCGTCGGTCGCGGTCCGGACGTCGAGCCGGCCGGTGTCCCGGAGGTGGGCGAGCTCGGGCCCCACCCCGGGGTAGTCGAGCCCCGCGCTCACCGAGTGCGCCTCGGCCACCTGACCGTCGTCGGTCTGGAGCACGGAGCTGGCGCTGCCGTGAAGCACGCCGAACCTGCCCGCGGTGAGCGAGGCGCCGTGCTTGCCGGTGGCGAGCCCCTCGCCCCCGGCCTCGACCGCCACCAGCCGCACCCCGGGGTCTGTCAGGAAGGCGGTGAAGGCGCCCATGGCGTTGGAGCCGCCGCCGACGCAGGCGACCACGGCGTCGGGCAGCCCGCCGAGGCGCTCGATCCACTGCGCGCGCGCCTCGTCGCCGATGACTCGCTGCAGATCGCGCACCAGGCCCGGATAGGGGTGCGGACCGGCGACGCTGCCGATGACGTAGAAGGTGCTCTCGACGTTCGTCACCCAGTCGCGGATCGCCTCGTTCATCGCGTCCTTGAGGGTGCGACTGCCGCTCTCCACCGGGCGCACCGTGGCTCCGAAGAGGCGCATCCGCTGGACGTTGGGTGCCTGGCGGCGCACGTCCTCGGCGCCCATGAAGACCTCGCAGGACAGCCCCAGGCGTGCACACGAGGCGGCGGTGGCGACGCCATGCTGGCCCGCGCCGGTCTCGGCGATGATCCGTCTCTTCCCCATCCGGAGCGCCAGCCGCACCTGGCCCACGGTGTTGTTCACCTTGTGCGCGCCGGTGTGGAGGAGGTCCTCGCGCTTCAGCCACACCTCCGCGCCGCCGAACGCCTCGGTCAGCCGGGCAGCGAAGGTGAGCGGGGTGGGGCGGCCGGCCCAGTCGCGCAGGTCCGCGGCGACCGAGGCCTGGTAGGCCGGATCCACGCGCGCCTCCGCCCAGGCCCGGGCGAGCTCGTCGAGAGCGGGGATGAGCGTCTCGGGGACGTAGCGGCCGCCGTACTCGCCAAACCGGCCTGCCTGCTCCGGGGTGGTCATCGTTCCTCCGCCGCGCGCACCGCGGCCACGAAGGCCCTCACCAGGGCCGGATCCTTCATCCGCGGGCGGGACTCGACGCCCGAGGCGACGTCGACGCCGGGAGGTTGCGCCTTCCGGACTGCCTCGCCCACGTTCGCGGGCGTCAGCCCGCCGGCGAGCCAGAAGGGGACGCCGAAGCGTCCGGCGCCCCGCGCGAGCGACCAGTCGAAGGCGCGTCCGCCGCCGCCGAAGCCCTCCACCTTCGCGTCGAGGAGGACCTCCGAGGCGTGCGCCGAGGCCGCCTCGGGCAACGCCGACTCGATGCGGAGGACCTGCCAGAGCGGGACACCCACCGTCGCGTAGTCGGCTGGGTCCTCGTCGCCGTGCAGCTGCACCGCGCCCAGGCCCACGGCGGAGACCGTGGCCCGGACCTCGGCGGGTGCCGCGCGGACGAACACGCCGACCCGCAGCACCTCCGGGGGGAGGACACGGGCGATCTCCTCCGCCTGCGCGAGGGTGACGTGGCGCTTGCTCCCCGACCAGAAGTTGAAGCCCAGCGCGTCCACCCCTGCCTCGACGCAGGTGAGCGCGTCCTCGAGGCGGGTGATGCCGCACATCTTGATGCGAGTCCTCACGCCAGCGCCTCCACCAGGGCCCGCACCGCGGCGGCGGGGTCCGGGGCGCGCATGAGGCTCTCGCCCACCAGCGCCGCGCCCGCGCCCTCCGCGGCGAGGCGGCGAACGTCGTCGGGGGAACGGATGCCGCTCTCGGCCACGAGGACCCGGCCCGGGCGGCGGAGCGTGGGGGCAAGGCGCTGGAAGCGCGCGTCCTCGACCTCCAGGGTCTCGAGATCGCGCGCGTTCACCCCGACCAGCGTGGCGCCGAGCGCGTCCGGGGCCGCGAGCTCGAACGGCTGGACCACCTCGAGCAGCACGTCGAGGCCGAGCCCGTGCGCGGCGGCCCACAGCTCGGCCAGCCGCGCCGGCTCGAGCGCCCCGGCGATGAGCAGCACCGCGTCCGCTCCGGCGTCGACGGCCTCGGCGAGCATGTGGGGCTCGACGACGAAGTCCTTCCGGAGGAGCGGGACGTCCACCGTGGCTCGAATCGCGCGCAGGTCCTCCAGCCGTCCCCCGAAGCGTCGCTCCTCGGTGAGGACGCTGACGCAGCGGGCGCCGCCGTCGACGTACGCACGGGCCTGCGCGGGGGCGTCGACGGCCTGGATGGCGCCCGCGGACGGGGACGCGCGCTTCACCTCGCAGATCAGCGGAAAGCCGCGCCCGGTCCGGAGGGCACCCTCGAACCGCGGGGTGTGCCGCGGCCGGCTGGCGACCTCGGCCAGGAGCGTCGGCCGCTCGCGCCGTCGACGCGCACAGTCCTCGACGGCGGCGGCGACCAGCTCGGCGAGCGCGCCGCGGGGTGGCCTCCAGGCGCGCCCGTCCGTGCCCCCGGCAGTCACGCCGCCACGCCCGCCCGGGTCAGGGCGACCAGGCGCTCCAGCCGGGTGCGCGCGGCCCCGGAATCGATGCTCTCGGCGGCGCGGAGGACGCCCTCGGCGAGCGTCTCGACCGCATCCGCGACCCACAGCGCGGCGCCGGCGTTCAGGAGCACGGCGTCCCGCACCGGGCCGTCGCGACCCTCGAGCAGGGTGGCGAGGAGCCGCGCGTTCTCCTCCGGCGTGCCGCCCTGGAGCGCTCCGCCGGGAACGGGCTTCAGCCCTCCGTCCTCCGGATGGAGGACGACCTCGCGGACCTGGCCGGCCTCGACCCAGGCGGCACGGGTGGGGCCGCTGGGCGAGATCTCGTCCAGCCCCTCCAGGCCGTGCACGACCAGCGCCCGCTCCGTTCCGAGACGGGCCAGCGTCTCGGCCACCACCGGGACCAGCGCCGAGGCGTAGACACCGAGCAGCTGGCGCGGAGCGCGCGCCGGGTTGGCGAGCGGACCGAGGAGATTGAAGATGCTGCGCACGCCGACCTCGCGGCGGACCGGGCCCACGTGCCGCATGGCCCCGTGAAGCGCCGGGGCGTAGAGGAACCCGATGCGCACCTCGGAGAGGCAGCGCTCGACGACCTCCACCGGAGCGTCCACCGTCACCCCGCAGGCGGTGAGGAGGTCGGCGCTGCCGCTCCGGGAGGAGACGCTCCGGTTGCCGTGCTTGGCGACCGTGACGCCCGCTCCGGCCACGACCAGCGCGGCGGCGGTGGAGATGTTGAACGTCCCGGCGCCGTCGCCGCCCGTTCCGCACGTATCCAGCACCACGCGTCCCGGCGGCGTGCGGACGGGAGTGGCGCGGCGGCGCATCACGGTGGCGGCGGCGGCGATCTCCGCGGGGGTCTCGCCCTTCATCCGGAGCGCCACGAGGAACGCGCCCATCTGCGCCGGGGTGGCCTCGCCCTGGAAGATGGCCTCGAAGGCGCCCTCGACCTCCTCGGCCGTGAGGTCGAGGCGGTCCACCAGCTTCTGCACGAGGGCCTTCATGGACCGAGCCGTCCCTCGAGGAAGTTGCGGAGGAGGGCGGGGCCGTCCGGCGTGAGCACGCTCTCCGGATGGAACTGGACGCCGACGGTGGGGTGCGTCCGGTGGCGGAGGGCCATGATCTCCGCGTCGTCGCTGGAGAGCGCGGTGACCTCGAGGACGTCCGGCACGGTCGCCCGGTCGACCACCAGCGAGTGGTAGCGCCCGACCGGGAGCGGCCGTGGAAGCCCGGTGAAGAGGCCAGTGCCCTCGTGCGCCACCGGCGAGGTCTTGCCGTGCACCACCCGGCCGGCGCGCCGGACGACGCCGCCGAACGCCACGCCGATGGACTGGTGGCCGAGACAGACCCCGAGGATGGGCAGCGTTCCGCTGAGCGAGCGGATCAGAGGAACGGAGATGCCCGCCTCGGACGGGGTGCAGGGGCCGGGGCTGAGCACCAGCGCGTCCGGCTTCATCGCGCGGACGTCCTCCACCGAGAGCTCGTCGTTCCGGTGGACCTCCACCTCGGCGCCGAGCGACTGGAGCGCCTGGACCAGGTTGAAGGTGAACGAATCGTAATTGTCGACCACGAGGATCACCGGCCTGCCTCGTCTCCGGCGATGGCCACCAGGGCGGCGCGGAGCTTGTGCGCGGTCTCCTGGTACTCGGCCTCGGGCGTGCTGTCGTGGACGATGCCGGCGCCGGCCTGGAAGCGGAGCCGCGTTCCGCTGAGGGCGACGCTGCGGATGACGATCGCGAGGTCCATGTCCCCGTCGAAGCCGACGTATCCGGCGGCGCCCGCGTACGGACCGCGCGAGAGTGGCTCCAGCTCGTCGATGATCTCCAGCGCGCGAACCTTCGGGGCGCCGCTCACGGTGCCGGCGGGGAAGGCGGCGGTGATGACGTCCCAGGCATCCAGACCGGGGTCGAGCGTTCCCGAGACCTGGCTGACCATGTGCATCACGTGGCTGTAGCGCTCGATGACCTCACGCTCCTCCACCTTCACCGTCCCCGGACGGCTGACGCGGCCGACGTCGTTGCGTCCGAGGTCGACGAGCATCACGTGCTCGGCGCGCTCCTTGGGGTCGGCCTTGAGCTCGGCCTCGAGGGCCGCGTCCTCCGCCGGCGTGGCACCGCGCTTCCGGGTGCCGGCGATGGGGCGCACGGTGACGGTCTCGCCGGAGAGGCGGACGAGGAGCTCGGGAGAGGCGCCGGCGAGGGCGCGGTCCCCGAAGCGGAGGAAGAAGAGGTAGGGGGTGGGGGAGACGCGGCGGAGCGCACGGTAGAGGTCGAAGGGATCTCCCCGGTAGTCGGCAGAGAGCCGCCGGGAGAGCACGACCTGGTAGCAGTCTCCGGCGGCGATGTACTCGCGGGCGCGAGCGACGGCGGCCTCGAAGCCGGCGCGGTCCCAGCCGTCGTCCAGGCCGCCGAGCTCGGGAGCTGGGACCGGAGGCGGAAGCGGGCGCTGGAAGGACTCGGCAAGGGCGTCGGCACGGCGCATCGCGGCCCGGTAAGCCTCCTCCACGGTGCCGTACAGCGGCAGGTGCACCGAGGCCCAGATCCGCAGGCGGTGGCTGAGGTTGTCGAAGACGGCGCAGCGGTCGACGAGCATCCACTCGCCGTCGGGGAAGTCCGGGTCCGGTCCGTGCCGCTGAGGGACGCGGGGCTCGAACCACCGGACGGCGCCGTGGCCCAGGTAGCCGACCAGGCCTCCGACGAAGGGCGGAGCGTCGTCGGGGCGGACGAACTCGAAGGCGTCCATCAGCTCGCGGAGGCAGTCGAGGGGAGGGAGCTGGTCCTCGAAGGTCCGCGAGCCGGATTGCTCGAGAAGGGTTCCGTCCGGACCCTGGCGGATGAGGGCGATGGGCTCGTCGCCGAGGAAGGAGTACCGGCCCCAGCGCTCGCCGCCCTGGACGGACTCGAGGAGGAACGCGTGGGAGGGGCTGGGGAGCTTGAGGAAGGCGCTGACCGGCGTCTCGGTGTCCCCGGGGAGCTCGCGCCAGACCGGAACGAGATTCCCGCGGGCAGCGAGTCGCTCGAAGCTGGCCAGGCTCATCCGGGTGTCACGCATCGCCGGGGACCCTAGCGCAACGGAGGGGAGACGAGCCGGTGGGGGGGACGAGCAAGAAGAGGAGGCTGGGCACGGATGTTCCCCACGGACACCCGGACGCCAGGAGGTTGCCCTCGAAACCGGCCCGCCTCAGGCCTTCTCCAGCTCCTCGATGCTCTTCCTCGGGTCGAGCCAGGTCTCGAACTTGTTCGTCAGGTACTTCTTCGCCTGACCGCGGAGCAGCATGCCCGGGTCGGTCGCCTCTCCCCCGACGGTCTTCTCCGTGACCCGGAGCGTCGCATCCAGCGCGATGCCCATCACCTTGCCCCGGAGCGTCGCCTCGTCTCCGGACCACGTGGACTGGATGCCGTGCTTGGCCCAATGCTGCGTCAGCTTCTCCATCCGCTTCTTCGCCTCGGCCAGCGAGAGCGTGTGCGGCACGTGGAAGTCGATCTTGCCCATCGTCGTTCAGGCTCCTTTGCGAGCAGCGCGCTTCTTGCGCCGCGGAAGCTTGACCCCCGCGGCGTCCGGTCCACCGTAGCGGGCCAGGTACGGTCCGAGGTCGACTTTCTCGGCGGTCCGGAGCGAGCTCATCGGCCGAACCTTGCCGAGCACCGGCCGTTCCTGGAAGGGCCGGTCGTGCAACCCGAGGACCCACATGAAGTTGGCCACGCTCACCGCGTCCCGGCCGTCGAGCGCGTACCGGTCATTGAGGTGAGCCATCCGCTCCAGCGCCTCCTGCGGCGTCCGGCTCCATTCCAGGATCTTCTTCCCCCACAGCATCCGGAGATACCCGTGGATCCGGCCGTCCTCGCGAAGCTCCCGCTGCGCCGCGTTCCACAGCGGATCGCCGGTCTCCCCCCGGTCCAGCTCCTCGAGAGCATAGAGGTGCTCCCGCCGGTCCCGGGCGTGCTCTTCCAGAGTCTGCTGCGCCCAGCGCGGCAGCGAGGACACTCTGAGTTGCGCCTTCACCTCCGTGTGCAGGCAGTAGTTGAACCCCAGCTCGCGACGGACGAGCAGCTCCTCGAGGAACGACGCCACCCCGGGGTGCCGCGGCCCGTGCGCCTCGATGCACGCCTGCGCCACCTCCCCGGCAAAGAGCAGCCCCCAGTGGAGCGCCGGTGACACGCCGGATTGCCCATGCTGGCCGGGCTCGTTCCGGGCCTCGTCGAAGCGCGCCACGGAGTCCCGGACGAATGCCCGCAGCACTCTCAGAGCGGCGGCCCTCCCTCCCGGCCGGCCCGAGACCGGCGGCACCGAGTGGTCGATGTCGAAGCCGTCCAGCGCGCCCGCGAGGCGACCGGGGTGCTCCTCGGGCGTGAAGCCCGGATCCACTCGCTCCGCCGCACGCGCGTGCGCCGGATCCTGCCCCCGGGGAAGGCGTCCGAGGTACTCCGGCCAGAGCTTCCGGAGCTTCGGGCGGAGCGCGTAGGCCCCCACCTGCCTCTCCGCGATGCGCTGCATGGGCACGACGCAGGAGGCGTCCACCGCCACCAGCGGAACCTCGAGCGCCTTCGCCGCGCCACGCAGGTGCCCGGGAATGATGAAGGCGGGGAACCAGTCGGACACCACCGCCGCAGCCCGCCGTCCCAGCGCCGCCACCCGGGGAACGTGGTGGCGAGCGTTCCGCGGCAGCTCGAGCCAGTAGGGCACTCCGCGGGCGCGCATCGCCGCGCCCAGCTCCTCGAGGCCCTGCAGCACGAAGGCGTGCAGCCGATCGGACGCATGCGGGTAGTCGGGACGGAGCGCGTGGTAGCAGACGACCGGGAGGCGAAGCCTGTTCCCCAGCGCGATGGCCGCCTGCAGCGCGTGGTTGTGCGGCACGCGCTGGTTCACCATGCACCAGTAGAGGACGTACTCGCCCTGCGCGGGGAGGGGAGCGTCCCGGACGACGCGGACCCGGGCGGGGTCGACGCCGATCTCGGTCCAGGAGAAGCCGCTGGGCATCGAGCACCTGTCCGGTTCAACGAGGTATGCTGTCGCGGTAGAACGGAGCATCCAAGGTATGGCCTTTCCGATTCACCGCCCACGCCGGCTGCGCCGCACAGAGGCCCTCCGGCGCATGGTGCGCGAGACCGAGCTCCGCCCCTCCGACTTCATCTATCCGCTCTTCGTCGTGGAGGGCCGGGGAGTTCGCAAGCCCGTCCCATCGATGCCTGGCATCGACAACCTGTCGGTGGACCTGGCGGTGGAGGAGGCGAAGCGTGCCCGGGCGGTGGGCATCCCCTCGGTCATCCTCTTCGGGATCCCCGGCCACAAGGACCCGCGGGGCACCGGTGCCTGGGCGGAAGACGGCATCGTCCAGAAGGCGCTCCGGGCCCTGAGGGAGTCCGTCCCCGACCTGCAGCTCGTCGCGGACGTCTGTCTCTGCGAGTACACCGACCACGGCCACTGCGGCGTGATCCACGGCGGCGAGGTGGACAACGACCAGAGCCTTCCTCTGCTTGCCCAGATGGCGGTCTCCTGCGCCCGGGCGGGCGCTGACATCGTGGCTCCCTCGGACATGATGGACGGCCGGGTGGCCGCCATCCGCACCGCGCTGGACGGGGCCGGGCTGTCTGGCACCCCCATCCTCAGCTACGCCGCGAAGTACGCCTCTGGCTTCTACGGGCCGTTCCGCGAGGCCGCCCAGAGCACTCCCCAGTTCGGGGACCGCCGCGGGTACCAGATGGACCCGGGCAACGTCCGGGAGGCGCTGAAGGAAGTCGCGCTCGACCTGGAGGAGGGGGCGGATCTGGTGATGGTGAAGCCCGCCCTCAGCTACCTCGACGTCATCGCCCGGGTGAAGGAGCGGTTCGATGTCCCCGTCGCGGCGTACAACGTGTCCGGTGAGTACGCGATGGTGAAGGCAGCCGCCGCCAACGGATGGATCGACGGTCAGCGCGTGATGATGGAGGTCCTCACCTCCATCAAGCGCGCTGGGGCCGACCTCATCCTCACCTACCATGCGGTGGAAGCCGCCGAGCTCCTGAACTCGTGACCCGCGCGCGCAAGGGCAGGCGCAGGAGCACCGGGAGGCCTCCGCCCGGACCGGAGGCCCTCCACTACAAGGTGGTGGAGCTCTCCACCGTGGACGAGGGAAGCCTCGAGCACACGGTCAACGTCTGGGTCCGGCAAGGGTGGCGGCTGGAGAACGTACAGTTCGCGATGCGCGAATCCTCCAAGCGCCCGGCCATGGCCTTCGTCTTCTTCACCCGCGCCGATGGGGCGACGGCGGCAGAGGCCGCCCACGCGACGGCGAGCAAGACCGAGACCCGGGCCGTCGACGCCTGGAGCCGGCTGGCCGCGCTGGCCGCCGAGGGGGAGGAATCATGAGCAGGCTCAGAGCTCCCTTCGGGGCACCCAAGCTCCAGCTCGTTCCCGAGGACGGCATCCCCGAGTCGCCATACCCGCGCTGCTCGTTCCTCCTCCGGGGGATGGCCCGGCTCGCCGACATCGGCATCGCCTACGCGCTCGGCCTGGCCGCAGGGCGGGCCGGCTTCGTGGTGGCGCTGCTGTACCTCCTCCTCGCCGACGGCATCTTCCACGGCCAGAGCGTGGGCAAGCGCATCTTCGGGGTGAAGGCGGTCTTCCTTCCCATGCGCACCGATGCCCGGTTCCGGGACAGCACCCTGCGCAACGCGCCCCTGGCGCTGGTCGTTCTCCTCCGGATGATGCCCGAGCCGCTCGGGCTGCGGGCCGGTGCGGCCGGCCTCCTGGTCATCGGCGCCGTCGAGGCCTGGAAGGCGGTCCGCGACCCGCTCGGCCGCAGATTCGGAGACGTCTGGGCGCAGACCCAGGTGGTGGATGGGAAGGTCGTCTCGGGCTCGCAGGCCCTGGCTCGAGCCCCCAGCGTGCCGGTGGGACCCGAGCGCTGGATGACCGGAAACGCCGACCGCCGGACCGCCCCGGGAGGACGCTGAGCACGTGCGCATCGCGCTGACCTACAACCTCCGCCTCTCGGATTCCGAGGAGGAGGCGGAGTTCGACACCCAGCAGACCGTGGACGCGCTGGCCGGTGCCATCGACCGGCTGGGTCACCGCCTCGAGCGCTTCGAGGTGTCGGGGCCCGCCTCGCGCACCGTGGCGCGGCTGGAGGCCTACTCGCCGGACCTCATCTTCAACACCGCCGAGGGAAGGCGAGGGCGGTTCCGCGAGGCCTTCTACCCCGCGCTCTTCGACGAGCTGGGCTTCCCCTACACGGGAAGCGATGCCTACGCCCTCGCGGTCACGCTGGACAAGCAGCTCACCAAGCTCATCCTCCGTGACCACGACGTCCGGACGCCGGGGTGGCAGTACATCGAGAAGGTCGACGAGCTGAAGGCCTCGGCGCTTCGCTTCCCGGTCATCGTCAAGCCCAACTTCGAGGGAAGCAGCAAGGGCATCACCCAGGACTCGGTCGCGGAGACGGTCGCCGAGCTGGAGGAGAAGGTCGCCCGCGCGCTCGAGCGCTACCCCGCCGGCATCCTGGTGGAGGAGTACATCTCCGGGCGTGACCTCACCGTCCCGTATCTCGCCGCGGTGGAGAACGACTACGACGGCGTGCTGGCCCCGGTGGAGTACGTCATCGACCCGGAGCTCGCGAAGCAGCGCCGGTACTCCATCTACGATTACGCGCTGAAGACGTCCGAAGAGAAGGCGGTGAGCGTGAAGGCGCCCGCGGCCATCACCCCGGCCATCGCCGACGAGCTGCGGCGCACGGCGCAGACCGTGTTCCGGCTGACCGACTGCCGCGACCTCGGCCGCATCGACTTCCGGATGAGCGACGCCGGCGTGCCCTACTTCCTCGAGATCAACGCGCTGCCCTCGCTCGAGCCCGGCGCCGGCATCTACGCCTCCGCCGCGCTGGATGGCTTCCACTTCGACGCGGTCATCGGCTCGGTGATCCAGGCCGCGGCCCGCCGCTACGGGATCAAGGACAGCCCCCGCCGTCAGGGGAAGCCACCGCGCAAGACCGGCCCGCTTCGCGTCGGCTTCGCCTACAACGTGAAGCGCATCAAGCCGAGCGAGGACGGGGAGGAGGACTCGGAGGCCGAGTACGACAGCCCGAGCACGCTCCAGGCGATCCGCGAGGCCATCGCCAGCTGGGGGCACGAGGTCATCGACCTGGAGGCGAACCAGGAGCTGCCCACCGTGCTCGCGGTGACGCCGCTCGACCTGGTCTTCAACGTCGCCGAGGGCTGGAAGGGGCGGAACCGCGAGGCCCAGGTCCCATCGCTGCTGGAGCTGCTCGACATCCCCTACACCGGCAGCGACCCGGCGACGCTCTCGCTGGCCCTGGACAAGGCGCTGGCGAAGAAGATCGTCCGCCAGCACGGCATCCACACGCCGAACTTCCAGCTCTTCACCACCGGCAAGGAACGGCTCAACCGCGAGTTCACCGAGTTCCCGCTGATGGTGAAGCCCGTGGCCGAGGGCTCGAGCAAGGGCGTGGTGAGCAAGAGCGTGGTGCAGAACGAGGCCGAGCTCCGCGAGGTGGTGCGCGAGCTGGTGAGCAAGTACCAGCAGCCGGCGCTGGTGGAGGAGTACATCCGGGGCCGGGAGTTCACCGTCGGGTTGCTGGGCGAGCGGCGGCCGCGCGTGCTCCCGCCGATGGAGATCGTCTTCGTCGACACCGACGACCCGAACCCCGTCTACAGCTTCCAGCACAAGCTCGACTGGAACGACCGCATCCGCTACGAGGTCCCGGCGAAGCTCGAGCCGGGTCAGACCGAGAAGCTCCGCACCGCGGCCCGGGGCGCGTTCATGGCGCTCGGCTGCCGCGACGTCGCGCGGATCGACTTCAAGATGGACGCCCGGGGGCGCTTCTACTTCCTGGAGTGCAACCCGCTGCCCGGCCTCACGCCGGGATGGAGCGACCTGGTGCTCATCGCCAAGGGCGCGGGCATGGACTACCGGACGCTCATCGGGGAGATCCTCAGCGGCGCGATCCGCCGCTACAAGGAGCGAGAGCAGTCGCGCCGCGCCGCCGCGGACCTTCCCTCGCAGGTCGCGAACGGAAACGGCAACGGGAACGGCGGGCTCCACGCAGTCGACCTCGGCGGCTCCGAGCTGCGCGAGGGCAAGGGGTGAGCCCGGCGGCGCGGGCGACGGGGTAAGCTCGCCCGATCATGGCCGAGGAGACCGCCGCTCCACGGGTCCGGGCCCGCGCGCTGGACCTGCCGCTGGGCCGCTTTCGCCCCGGGCGCTTCAACGCCATCACCGACGTCGCCGGAGTGCGCGTGGGCCACACCACGCTCATCGAAGGCGACGGACCGCTCCGGCCGGGGAAGGGCCCGGTCCGCACCGGCGTCACCGCCATCGTCCCCGGCGCCGGGAACATCTTCATGGAGCGGCTCCACGGCGGCGGCTTCGTGCTCAACGGCGCCGGCGAGGTCTCGGGCCTCACGCAGGTGATGGAGTGGGGACTGCTGGAGACCCCCATCCTCCTCACCAACACCATGTCCGTCGGCGTCGTCTCCGACGCGATGGCCCGCATCATGGTGGAGGAGAACCCGGGCATCGGCGACGAGCACGACGTCATCATCCCGGTGGTGGGGGAGTGCGACGACAGCTGGCTCAACGACATCACCGGGCGCCACGTCCGCGAGGAGCACGTGCGCGCCGCGGTGGCCTCGGCGGCCGGGGGCGCGGTGGCCGAGGGGAGCGTGGGCGGGGGCACCGGGATGGTGACCTGCGACTTCAAGGCCGGCATCGGCACGTCGTCGCGGAAGCTCCCCGAGTCACACGGGGGCTACACGCTCGGCGTGCTGGTGATGTCGAACTTCGGGAAGATGCACAACCTCCGGGTGGGCGGCCTTCCCCTGGGCGAGTTCCTGGAGGTCCGGTTCCGGGAGATCCCCCGCCGCACCGCCACCTACGGGAGCATCATCGGGGTGGTGGCCACGGACGCGCCGTTGCTCCCCAACCAGATCAACCGCCTCTGCCGCCGCGTGGCGCTGGGAATCGCCCGGGTGGGGAGCTACGCCGCGCACGGCTCGGGGGAGATCGTGGTGGGCTTCTCCACCTCCAACCTCATTCCGCGGCGCACGCGGAAGATGGTCACCAAGGTGAAGTTCCTCCTCGATCAGCGACTGGACCCGCTCTACGAGGCGGTGATGGAGGCCACCGAGGAGGCCATCCTCAACTCGATGTGCATGGCCGGCCCCATGACCGGCATCAACGGCAACCACTGCCCGGCGCTCCCGCTGGACGAGGTGCGCCGCTTCGCCGACGCGATCCGCCCTGCGCTCGGCACCCGCCGGCGTCCACCTGACCCACCCGGCGACCACGACCGCGAGGGCACGGTGCGAGTCTCGGAGGCGGTCCCCACGGCGGTCCGCGGCGCCGAGGGCATCCCGTTCCCGACCCGCCCTCCGGACGGCTCGGAGTGAGCCCGGTCGCTGGCGCGTGACGGGGCGCCGGCGCTTCTGCTAGGAGGCGGCGCTCCGGAACCCGAGCACCAGGAGCAGCGATGGCCCGCAGCAGAAGCAAGCACCGCCGCAAGCAGATGAAGATCAAGCAGCACTGGAAGAAGCGCCGCGAGCGAAAGAAGACCGCGGCGGCGTCGACCAAGTAGCTGCGCCGTCGCCTGCCCGCCGTCAGCCGGCGCCGCACGCGCGGTCCACGTGATCCGAGCGGCGTGACGGGCACGGCGAGATTCGAGCACGAGGTCGCTCCCGACGGGCACCGAGCGCTCGCCCGGGGTCGGCGTACGGGCTCTCGAGCCCTCCGCACGCCTCTCCGCTGTTGCGGTGAATGCCTCTCCCCAGCCTCCGTCCCTCGAGGAAACCCGAGGAGGGTGGCATGCGGCGGTTGTTCCTTCTGGTGACGGTGGCGTGGGCGGCGGTGGTTCGCGCGGAGGATGGGCAGGAGTCGGACGTCGCAGGGCGCGGAGGCGTCCTGCTGGCGCAGGGGGGCGGGTATGGCTTCCAGCAGCGCCCCCCGCTCCCGGGCGACACCCCGCCGCTGATGAACGCTCCGCTCATGAATGCACCGGCGGCTCCTCGACCACCCCCTGAGCCACCGGACCACTGGCTCGAGGGAGTGAGCGTGCTCGTCGGAGGCGGCGTCGAAGGGTACACGGGCTCGCTGTCCTCACGGGTCGCGCTCGGTCCCGCGTGGACCTTCATCCTGGGCCTTCACCCGACGAGCGTGTTCGGCATCGAGCTGGCCTACCAGGGGGCGTTGCAGAGCCTGAAGGACGGGAGCACCGGTTCCGGCACCTCGGGGCGAGCGGACATCGTCCGTCACGCCGGGCAGGCCAACGTGACCTTTGCCTTCGGGGCGTGGCAGGTTCAGCCGTTCGTCCTCGCCGGAGTGGGCATCAACCACTACTCGGTCAGCGACGAGGCGAAAGCCGTCGGATTCTCGGACGGGACCGGCGGGTACGTCCCGGTCGGCGGCGGGATCCGGTTCAGGGTCCAGAGCGTGGTCGTCGACCTCCGGGGCAGCTGGCAGCTACCATTCAGCGACCCGCTGGCCCCTGGGGGAACGGGCCAGGACACGCTCGGGCTGGACACCGGCAGCTATCGCCGCTGGAACGCCACCTTGAGCGTCGGCGGCACCTTCTGATGGGTTCTCCTGGAGCCTCTTGACAGATTGCCGCGCTGCGTTATGAACGCGCCGACGGCGGCGCGTCAGCCAGTCCGTCGACAATCCGAGGGAGGCAGGTGCCATGTCGAGGAATTCGGAAGTTCCGGCGTTCGTGAAGGAGCAGCTGGTCGAGGCGCAGAAGCGGTTCGCCGTCATCCAGGGGCAGGCCGAGAAGACCATCAAGGAGTGGGTCGCCAAGGGCCAGGAGCTCCAGGCCACCACCGCGAAGCGCACCCGGGCGCTCGGGAACAACGTCCGCAAGCAGGCGGAGTCCTTCCAGAATCGGCTCATCCAGGCGGCCGGCGTGGCCACCCAGAGCCAGATCAAGGTCCTCACCCGCGAGCTGTCGAAGCTCTCGCGGAAGGTGGACACCCTGGTCGAGAAGAAGGCTGCGACCAAGACCGACGCCCGCGCGTAGCGGGCCGAGGCGGAGCGGGTCCTAGGCGACCCGCACACAGCGTCGCTCCGCGTGGCTTCACCAGGGGTCGGCGCTTATGTTGAAGCGGTCAACTGACACCTTGCCTGAATAGCAGGCAGGCATCCTGAGGGTCGGAGTCCGACATGGCAGGCGAGGTTCCCAAGGACAGACGGCCGGTTGTAGAGGCCCTCGAGCGGATGTGGGCCCAGGCGGTCACGGCCATGTCCAGCGTCGAGGACGAGGCGGCGCGGGTCGTGCAGCGAGCCCAGACCGTGGCGGGGTGGAGTCAGGATGAGGTGCGTCGCCAGATGACAGACCTGGCCGAGCGGCTTGCCGCCCAGCGTCGTGAGCTGGAGGTGGGCCTGGAAGAGCGGGTCCGGACCGCGCTGACGCGGCTCCGGGTTCCTCGACGCGAGGAGGTCCAGGCGCTGACCGCCCGGGTGGACCGGGTGGCCGAGCGGCTGGAGAAGCTGGAACGAGGGAGCTGACGCCCAAGGTGCGACGACTGCTCTTCCAGATGCACGCGCTGAGCTCGCACTGCGCGGTGCTGCCGCTGGTGGCGGCCGTCCTCCTGCTGGGGGCGGCACGCATCGAGAGCACCGTCCAGCGGCGGGCCCGTCCCGCGGCCGAGCCCGCCGTCGCCGTCGCGCAGCAGCCGGATCCGGACCTCGCGCTGATCGACGCGGTGCTCGCCAAGCGCGCCCCCGAGCTCGGTCTCGTGCTCCGGGCGCAGGTCAGCCGCGCCATCGCCGAGGAGGCGCGTCGCGCCGGCTACGATCCGCTCCTCATCCTGGCCATCATCGACGTGGAGAGCGACTTCGACCCCGAGGCGGTCAGCTCGCGCGGCGCCCGTGGCCTGATGCAGATCCAGCCGGTCACGCTGCACTGGTTCGCCGAGAAGCAGGGCCTCCGGCTCAGCCGCGAGGAGATGGCGGCCGACCCTGGGCTGTGCGTCCGGCTCGGCATCCGCTACCTCCGCTCGCTGCAGGACCGCTTCGGCGGGGACCTGCCGATGGCTCTGATGGCCTACAACGCCGGACCCGACCGCATCCGTCAGGCGATCCGCGAGCGCGCGGTGGACCCGTTCCGCTTCTACCCCCGGCGGGTGAGGCGCGACTTCGAGCGCTTCCGCAAGGGAGCAGGTCTCGGCGGCGACTGGGCGTTCGCGCTCCGCGACCCCGAGCCCGCCGCTCGCTAGACGGGTGGCCCCCGTGGCATAAGCTCGGGTTCGTTCCCGTGTTCTCGCTCGACGATCAGTCGCGTGGACTGGAGGCCGCTCGCGAGCAGGTGGCGGCGCTCTTCCAGAGCATCAACGCGCCCCATGTGGTGGTGCCGGGCCGGCGCGCCGGACCTGCGCAAGCTTTCATCGCCTGCCTGCGCGGGACCCACGGCTTCTCGGTGGGCGTGTACCTGTGGCTCTCCGAGACCAAGGAGTGCGCCGTCTACACGACCCCGGCGACCGCCCAGACCCCCGAGGAGTACCGGGCGCTCCAGACCGAGGCCCTCGGCTTCGTCGAGTCGATGGGCTTCATGATGGACAACCTCAACTTCCGCTCGCTGTCGCCCGAGCACCAGGCCGAGCTCCTCCAGTCGGTCCCGGTGTGGAGGGGCGGGCGGGCCGCCACCGGAAGCACCCCGACGGTGTCCCCGCCCGGGCAGGCCGCGGCGCCGACCGCGCAGACCGGGGCGGCGCTGGCACGGCTGTTCTCGTCGTTCTAGGTCCTCCACCCCCGAATGCTCCGTCCCTTCGCCGCCGTCCTCGCCCTCGCCGCCACAGGCGTGCTCGGGTCCTGCGTCCACGTCCCCACCGACAAGGAGCGCCAGGGCGCCGAGGCCCACTACGACCTGGGCATCAACGCCCAGAGCAACGGAGACGTCCGCAGCGCCCTCAAGGAGTTCGAGGAGTCGCTCAAGCTCGACCCCGACTTCGCCGACGCCCACAACGCCATCGCGGTCCTCCTCCACCTTTCCTTCGACCGGAAGGACGAGGCGGAGAAGCACTACAAGCAGGCGCTGGAGATCCGCCCCAGCTTCTCCGAGGCCAAGGTGAACCTCGGGAACCTGTACCTGGACCAGGGCCGGCTGGACGAGGCCATCGCGCTCTACGAGCAGGCCCTGAACGACATGCTCTACGCCACGCCGTACATCGCCGAGGCCAACCTCGGCTGGGCCTACTTCAAGAAGGGCAACTCCCCTCAGGCGCTCGAGCACCTGCGGGCCTCGGTCACCCACAACCCCGAGTTCTGTCTCGGGTACAAGGACCTCGGCCTCGTGCAGGACGCCCGGGGCGACCTCTCCGCCGCGTGCACCGAGTTCGGGCGCTTCGTCCGGGCGTGCCCCAAGGTGGCCGAGGCTCACCAGCTCCTCGGCAGCTGCCTCGTCCGGCAGGGGCATGTCCCGGAGGCCCGGGCCAGCTTCGACGCCTGCGTGGAGAACGCCGCCGAGCCTTCCCAGCAGCGGGTGCGCGAGCAGTGCGTCCGCCTCCGCGACGGCCTGGGAGGGCAGGGCGGCCGGCCGTAGGCCTTCGGTGCCTTGCGCCGGGCTTCCGGCGGGAGCAGGAAAGCGCGCGTGGATCGCTGGGAGGACGAGGCCCTGGTCCTGGGCACGCTGGATTACGGTGACGCCGACCGTCTGGTGACGCTGCTCACGCGCGGCCGGGGCAAGCTCACCGCCTTCGCCGCGGGCGCGCGGAAGAGCCGCCGCCGCTTCGCCGGAGCGCTCGAGCCCGGCACGCTGCTCCGGGCCCGGCTGGTGGAGCGGCACGGGTCCACGGTGAGGCTCGACGCGGTGGACGTGATGCAGGCCTTCCCCCGCATCCGCGAGGAGCTTCCCCGCATCGCCCGGGCGCTCTACGCGCTCGAGCTGTGCCGGGAGCTCCTCCGCGACGACGAGCCCGCGCCCGAGCTGCTCTCGCTCGCCGTCGAGTGGCTCGGGCGGCTCGACGCCGGCGAGGCCGGGCCCACCTCGGTGCTCGCCTTCGAGCTGCAGGCGCTCGCCCTCGCTGGCCTCATGCCTCGCTTCGATGCCTGCGCCCTCTGCGGTGGCCCTCCCGGGGAGACGCCTCGCTTCGACGTCGACCACGGGGGTGCGGTGTGTGCCGGATGCGCTGCGCGGGCGACCGGGCCCCGCATCGACCCGGTGCTGCTCGCCGGGCTCGCGGCGATCCAGGCCGGAGAACGACAGCCGCTGCCTCCCGCGCTCCGGGCCGAGGCCCGGGGGCTCCTGGCCCGGTTCATCGAGGCACAGCTCGGGCGGCGGCTGAAGAGCGTCGATTTCCTCCGGAGCGTCGGCGTCGACTGAGCTGGGTTCGGGCGACCCAGCATGGGCGGTCGATCCAGGTGGTCCCGGCGTGTTAGGTCCGGGGCGCCTTGGCGATGACCTTCCAGGAACTGATCCTCGCGCTCCAGCACCACTGGGCACGGCAGGGTTGCATCCTCACCCAGGCCTACGACGTGGAGGTCGGCGCGGGCACCATGGCGCCGACCACCTTCCTGCGCGCGCTCGGGCCCGAGCCGTGGAACGTCGCCTACGTCCAGCCCTCGCGCCGCCCGGCGGACGGCCGCTTCGGGGAGAACCCCAACCGGCTGTTCCAGCACCACCAGTTCCAGGTCATCCTCAAGCCCGCGCCCAAGGACGTGCAGGCGCTCTACCTCGACTCGCTCCGGGCCATCGGCATCGACCCGCTGGAGCACGACCTCCGCTTCGTCGAGGACGACTGGGAGGCTCCCACCCTCGGGGCCTGGGGCCTGGGCTGGGAGGTGTGGTGCGACGGGCAGGAGGTGACCCAGTTCACCTACTTCCAGCAGTGCGGCGGCTTCGAGTGTCGGCCGGTCTCGGCCGAGCTCACCTACGGCCTCGAGCGCATCGCGATGTACCTCCAGAAGGTCGACACCGTGTTCGACGTGGAGTGGGTCAAGGGCGTGAGCTACGGCGAGGTCTTCCACCGCAACGAGGTGGAGATGAGCACCTACGCCTTCCGCGCCTCCGACCCGCAGGTGCTCTTCGGGCTCTTCGACACCTACGAGAAGGAGTGCACCCGGCTGCTCGCCCTGGGGCTGCCGCTCCCGGCCTACGAGTCGGCCCTGAAGTGCTCCCACACCTTCAACCTGCTCGATGCGCGCGGGGCCATCAGCGTCACCGAGCGCGCCGGGTTCATCAAGCGGGTGCGGGACAACGCCCGGGCCTGCGCCGAGGCCTACCTCAAGGTGAGGGCCGGGCTCGGCTTCCCCCTGCGGAAGACGGCGTGGACGGTGGGGCAGCAACCTCCGCTGCTCGAGGGCGCGCCGGCGAGCCGCGTCTGGGACACCTTCCCCGCGGAGCAGAAGGGATGAGCGAGGACCTTCTCTTCGAGATCGGTACCGAGGAGCTGCCCGCGGGCGCGGTGGAGCCCGGCGTGGACCAGCTCCGGACCCTCGTGGTCTCCGGCCTCGACGAGGCCCGGCTCGCCCACGGCCCCGCCCGGACCTTCGCCACCCCGCGCCGCCTCGCGGTCATCGTCGAGGGCGTGGCAGACCGGAGCCGCGACGCCACCCGCCAGGCGCTCGGTCCATCGGTCAAGGCGGGCTTCGGCGCGGACGGGGCACCCACTCGCGCGGCGACGAAGTTCGCCGAGGCGCAGGGGGTGGCAGTCTCGGCGCTGCGCCGGGTGCAGACCCCGAAGGGCGAGTACCTCGCCGTCGAGGTCACCGAGGCCGGACGGCCCGCGGGCGCGCTGCTTCCCGGCGTGCTCGGAGCGGCGGTCCACGGCATCCAGTTCCGGAAGAGCATGCGCTGGGGCGACGTGGACCAGACCTTCGCCCGGCCGGTGCAGTGGCTTCTCGCGCTCTTCGGGCCGGAGGTGGTCCCGGTCGTGTTCGCCGACGTGAAGAGCGGGCGGATGACGATGGGGCACCGCTTCCTCTCTCCCGGGCCGCACCCGGTCGCGGAGCCCCCCGACGACCCGGGGCTCCTCGAATGGGCCCGGGTGCTGGCAGACGTCTCCCTCCGCAAGGAGCGGATCCGCACCGAGGCGGCGGAGGCCGCCCGGACCGCCGGAGGGCGCATCCGCGAGGACGAGGCGCTGCTCGATCAGGTGACCGAGCTCGTCGAGTGGCCCACCGCGGTCCTCGGTAGCTTCGAGCAGCGCCACCTCGACCTCCCCGCCGAGGTTCTGGTGCAGGAGATGACCTCGCATCAGCGCTACTTCCCGGTGGTGGACGGTGACGGGAAGCTCCTCCCGCGCTTCGTGGCCATCTCCGGGACCCCGGTGAAGGACCCTGCGCTGTCCCGGCGGGGGTACGAGTCGGTGCTCCGCTCCCGGCTCAGCGACGGGCGGTTCTTCTTCGACGAGGATCGCAAGGTTCCGCTCGTGGCACGGGTGCCGGCGCTGGAGCGAATGGTCTGGCAGGGGAAGCTCGGGACCTACGCGGAGAAGGTGGGCCGCATCCGTCTCCTCGCCGCGGCGCTCACCCGCGCGGTGGGTCGCCCCGAGCTCCTGGAGGTGGTGGACCGGGCAGCGCTTCTGGCCAAGGCCGACCTCACCACCGGGATGGTGGGCGAGTTCCCGGAGCTGCAGGGAGTCATGGGGCGCGAGTACGCGCTCGCCTCCGGAGAGCCCCCCGCCGTCGCCCAGGCCATCGCAGACCACTACCTGCCGCGCGGGGCCTCGGATCCGGTGCCGGCCGACGACCCGGGAGCCCTGGTGGGCATGGCGGACCGGCTGGACACGCTCGCCGGTCTCTTCGCGCTCGGAAAGCCGCCCACCGCCTCCGCGGACCCGTTCGGCCTCCGTCGGGCGTGCCTGGGCGTGGTCCACCTCGTGCTGGGCCGGGGCTACCGGCTGTCGCTCGATCAGGCCGTGGACGCCGCGCTGGACGGGGTGGGGAAGAAGCTGGGACTCGGGGCCGGTCCTCTGGCGGACGCCCGGGCCCAGCTGCTCGAGTTCTTCCGCGGCCGGCTGCGGGCGCTGTGGGCCGACCGTGCCCGGGCCGACGTGGTGGAGGCCGTCCTCGCCGCGGGCTTCGACGACCTCGGACAGGCCCGGGCCCGGCTGGACGCCTTCGCGCAGGTGGTGGGTGCACCCGACTTCACGCCGCTCGCCATCGCCTTTCGCCGGGTCGCGAACATCCTCGAGAAGCAGGGCAGGGACGTCTCGGTCGAGCCGGCCGACCCTCGCCTCTTCCAGGAGCCCACGGAGACGGCACTCGCCCAGGCGGCACGAACGGCATCGGCAGCGGTCCACCGCGCCCTGGCCGCCGAGGATGCCCCGGCCGCGCTCGCCGCCGCCCGGGCCCTGAAGGCCCCGGTGGATGCCTTCTTCGACAAGGTGCTGGTGATGACCGACGACCGTCCCGTGCGCGAGAACCGCGTGCGGCTGCTCCGCGAGGTGGTCCAGGTGTTCGCCCCCCTGGCCGACCTCTCGCGGATCCAGGCCGAGAGCGGAGGTGCCACGTGAGCGCGTGGCTGCTCCTGCTGCTCGCCTCCACCCCGGTGCTGGAGGCGGAGATCGACAGCCAGACCCGGGAGGACGACGAGTTGCCTCCGTCCTCGGTGATGGACTACACGCCGCGCTTCGAGGGAAAGACCCTCACCGGTCTGGTCTGTGGACCGGCTGTGAAGAACGGCTCGGTGAAGAAGCTCCTCCAGGAGGGGACGCGACTCACCGACAGCAAGGACCTCGAACAGGTGAAGCGCGCCGTCCCGAAACTCCAGCGCGCTCTCGAGCTCGACCCCCGGGCCGGGTGGGCGTACCTCATCCTCGGCAGCGCCCACGCCAAGCTCGGTGAGCCTCAGGCCGGGACCCGAGCCTACGAGACCTATCTCCTCTCCTGCCGCACCTACCCCAACGCCGACCGGGTGCAGCGGATCCTCACCGACTACTGGCGGGCCACGGGCGGGAAGGACGATCCCACCCCCCGCCGCTGATGCAGATCCACCCATCGGCCCCCGCCCGCGCAGGGGAAGAAGCCCGGCTGCCGGCCTGTTGTTCCAGGCCGCTAGTCCTTGCGACGCCGGGTCGCCGATCTCTAGGATGCGCGCCCTTTTGATGCGCCTCACCCTGACGCCGAAACCACCTGGATCGATCCGTCGCTCGCTCGCCCTCGCGGCCGATCCCGGCCACGCCCCGTCGTCGCTCCCGGGCCTCGGCCGGGACTGCGTCGCGATCCTCCGCTCGACCCGGATCGTCTCGGCGCTGGTCCCGCTCCTGCTCCTCGCAGCCGCGTGCAACCAGGACCTCAAGCCGCGGCCGCCGGTGGACTTCCGTCTCTACTATCCGACCGGCGTGGCGGTGATTCCTCCCTCGGACCCCGACGCGGGCCTCGGCAGGCTGTACGTGGCGAACTCCAACTTCGACCGGCGCTTCGACGTGGGCTGGGTCACGGCGGTGAACCTGGACCAGGTGCGCGCCCCGGACGGGCGGTCGCTCCCGCTGCCCGGTGGCACCATGGCTCCTCCGCCGGACGGCGGCTCGGATCAGGGGCGGCCGGTGCAGTTCACCTACCTCACGCCGGACGGCGGCTCGGCGCCCATCGTGACCATCGCCAGCTTCGCCGGCCTGGCCACGGTGGATGACGCCGGGACCCGGCTCTTCATCCCCTCGCGCTCGGAGAATGACGAGCTCGCGGTCATGGACATCACTGACCCCGGGGACGGCGGCGCGCCCATCCGATGCTTCTTCTCCGGAGGAACCGACTGCACGGTGGACTCCCTCCGGCTGGCGGTGCTCCAGGACCCGGGGCAGATCGGCATTCCGGCCGCGCCCCAGCCGTACAGCGTGACGCTCTCGCCGGACAGCGACCAGATCTACGTGACCCACCTCCGGCCCGCCTCCAGCCCGGCGCAGAGCGTGTTGAACCTGGAGAACTTCCTGGTGACCCTCCACCAGGCGGACCTGGACCAGGCCCGGGCTGCCTACGCGACCAACGGTCCCTACGCCGTCCCGGACTCGGCGTTCAGCTCCATCGGCCGCGGCGCCTCGAACAGCATCGTGGTCACCAGGGACTTCCTGTACGTCTCGGGGCGAGCGAAGCTCGTCGCGACCGATCCCGACGTGCTGCTCCGGGTGATCGACCGCTCCAGCAACCTCATCGCGTATCCGCAGCTGCAGCTGGTCTGGGCCTCGGTCGACGCACGCGCCCTCCAGCTCCGCCCCGACGGACAGCGCCTCTACCTGGCGGTGGACAACCCCGCGACGCTGCTGGTCGTCGACGTCGCGGCCCCTCCCCAGGAAGAGCTTGCTCCTTCCTTCACCCTGGTCCGGGCGGTCCCGCTGCCCGCGGGGCCCAACGACGTCCAGCTCCTCACCCGGACCGGCCGGGCGCCGCTGGTCGTGGTGAGCTGCTCGATCGACGGGTCGCTCGCCTTCTACGACGACGACCTCGGGCAGGTCGCCGCGCTGATCCCCGGCGTGGGAGCGGTGCCGTTCGCGATCTCCATCGACCGGCGAGGCGACTGGGCCCGCCTGTACGTCAGCAACTTCGGTGACGGGCGCATCGCCGTCGTCGACGTCCCGCTGTCGGAGAGCGTGGCCGACGGAAGGCTCGCTCCCCACCTCGTGGCCCACGTCGGGGCCAAGCAGTACTGCCTCCTCAACACCGACGACCGCAACTGCGTGGACCCCAGCCCGTGACGACGAGATACCTCGCCCTCCTCGCCGTGGCCCTCGCGGCCTGCTCGCAGAGCGGCGTCGCGCCGCCGACGCAGATGAGCGGCACCAACTCCTCGGTGGTCTCGGGCTCGCTGCTCTTCGTGACCAGCACCCGGAGCAACGAGCTGCGGGTGCTCGACCTCGAGCCCCGCCCCGGGTTGCAGCGCGACTTCGTCCGCGCCCCGAATCCGCTCTCCCCCCTCTCCATCCCCACGCTTCCCGCTCCGGTGGAGCTCGCCACGCCGATGCGGTACGGGCCCCTCGGCCAGCCGCTTCAGGGCGACTGGGTGTTCGCGCGGGGTGCGGGCAGCTCGAGCGTGTCGGTGATCGGCGCCGTGAACTGTCCGCAGCAGCTGAAGGAGTTCGGGCGCATCGCGCCCCGGCCGGACTCGGTCGTGACGGCGCTGGCCTCGCGCCTGACGGTGGACGACCGTCAGGCCCAGCTCTACTTCGCGACCTTCGACGGGTCCGACACCACGCTCTGGTCGCTGCAGCTGCCCAACGTGCCGCGTGATCGCGGCACCACGGTGGTGGACTCGCGTCTCTGCAGCCGCTACCCGTCGACGCTCCCGCCCTACGTGCTGCAGCCCCTCGACGTCATCCGCGACGAGGTGGTCACCGCGATGGTCGCCCTGCCCACGGTCCAGCACCCCGGCGCGGCGCCCGATCCCGAGGAACAGCGGCTGGTCCTCGCCACCCGGTTGATGCACCCGCCGGTGCCGTTCGTCCGCCCGGACATGACGGAGCAGGGGAGGATCCGGGTGGTCACCCCCACGCCCACCGGCCTGCTCGATTCGTTCGAGGGAGTCTTCAACTCCGACACCACGGTGGCCGAGAGCTTCCCGGTGAAACGCCTCCTCACCCACGGGAACGTGGTGAAGGTCGTCGCCTACCAGGACGCCGGCGTCATCAGCACCGTGTTCCTGGACACCGACGGTGGGATCGACGGCGGCATCACCGACGTGGTGATGGACGCCGGCACCCGCGTCTTCGGCATCCTCGACGAGGCTTCCTGCGGCGGGACCGTCGACTGCGTCGGCGTCCTGGCGGTGGACCTCGACCGTCCACGCGAGCTGCCCCTGGTGGACGGCGGGACGGTGATCCGCTTCCCGGTGGCGATCGACGGATTCGACGACGCCCGCGACTCCGTCAACGACGGTGGCGTGTTCGATCTCCTCACCGACGGAGGGCGGCTGCAGTTCCCGGATACCTATTACCGTCCACCGGCGGATTTCGACGGCGGCGTCCCACGCGACGCCAACCGGATGGTCCCCATCCGCTTCTCGAACAGCGGGTCGGTCGGCATCGTCCAGGACATCGTGCTCCAGTCCAGCGGACTGGTGCTCTACCTGGACGGGTTCCCGCGCCAGTACGGCCTCGTCGGCTTCGTCACGGTCACCGGGTACGGCAACAGCATTCCCGCGGCCCAGATCTTCGCCTTCGACGCGATGACGCTCCGGCAGATCAACTTCGCGGGCGTTTCGGCCAGCGTCAGCGACAACAAGCCCATCCTCAACAACGGAGCGACGGCCACCTTCTCGGGCGGGCCGCCGACGACCGAGATCAAGGTCGAGCGGGGCGTGTACCCCTTCAGCGAGAGCGTCTACGTGCTCTACGAGGGAGTGGTGGCCGGCATCGCGCGCGAGCCGCTCGATGCGGGGCTGGGAAATCCGAACGCCGGCGTCTGGCCGCTGTCGATCAACAGCCGGATCCTCGCCGAGAAGGGCTACGTCGAACCGGGAGACGTCGTGGTCCCCGTCGACTACACGGGCACCGAGTGCGTGTTCGCCTTCCCCGTTCAGGACGGCGGCATCGACGGTGGCGTGCTGTTTCCGCTGCCCGGTGGGCTGTTCCTGCAAACCAGCACCTTCGCTCTCGCGGAGACCCTCGATGGTGGATACACGCAGCTTTCCGATGGCGGCTTCACCGACGGAGGAAGCATCCTGGTGCTGTCCGATGGCACGATCCCGACCATCACCAGCTGCCCACCCCCCGTGTCGTACAACCTCCGGAGCAGCAGCCTCGCCCAGCATCCCCTCACGGTGAGCGGCACCGTCGCCGGGTGGCTGGGGCGGATGGCCCTTCCTCCGCCAGGAGGGCTGAGCTCCTTCGCGGTGGGGGCGAACACGATCCCGCAGTTCGTCCGATTCTGGCGGCCCGACGCCGACGCCGGCGCCTCGGCGGCCGGCCTTCCCATCAACGGCCTCGCCTTCCAGATCCACGACCGGCTCACCGACGGGGACGCCGGCATCGAGGGCGTGCTCACCGAGGGCGACAACCCGGGCCTCCGCGGCTCCGGCTACGTCTTCACCTTCCTGAACGGCTACACCCCTGCTTCCGTACCCATCAACTCGGGCAGCCTCGGGATCGGAGGCCTCAACCTGCCGGGAGCGCTGTCGCTCTACCAGCGCAACCTGTATCCGCTGCCGCAGAACGCCGGGCAGGACCGGGTCTTCGTGCTCTACCCGGCGGGGAACGTCATCGTGGACTTCTCTCCCACCACGGTCACCTACACCTCCAACGCGACCATCGACATCGGCGTCCACTACTGACCGTGGTAGCCTTTTGGCCGTGCGCGCCATGGGCGACTTCAATCCGCCACATCCCGTCCGCAAGGTGGCCATCCCCGACCACCTCTGGGAAGCGTTCGAGGAGATGGCGAGGCAAATGGGGAGCGAGCGGGACGGGCTGATCAACCAGGCCCTGTTCATGTTCGCCCGCCTCAATGGATTTCTCGAGGTCTCCCCCCGCACGAAGACGCCGGTCCCGGCACAGGCCACCCTGAACTCCCGCGTCGCGGCAGCGTCCCCGTCCCGGGGTGGCCTGCGGAGCACCGCGGCGGCCGACGCCGTGGCTCCCACGCTGGGGACGCCGATCCTCGGCAAGGGCGACCTGGACGATCTCGCCTCGCTGGGCGAGGTCGACACCGGAGCGCCGGACGGAACGCCGGACGACCCGCTGGACATCCTCGACCGTCAGCTCCCCGAGGACGAGGAGGGCTCCGGCTCGGGCGGCCAGCTGTACCTGATGGCGGAGAGCGGCGCCCTGGACCGCATCGCGAAGGACCGCTTCGTCATCGGCCGCGGAAAGCACTGCGACTTCATCATCAACTCCGGCAAGGTGAGCCGGGAGCACGCGGTCATCGTCCGCGACGACGGCGCCTACTACATCGAGGACCTCGGCTCCTCGAATGGCACCTGGTTCAACAAGCAGCGGATCAAGCGCAAGCAGGTGGAGGACGGCGACGAGTTCTTCATCTGCAACGAGCGCATCAAGCTCGTGCTGCGGTAGTCCGTCGCCCCGAGCCACCCGCCGCTTTCCGCTGTATAGGTGGGGCAGAAGCTCATGCCCACCTCCCGCCCGGTCCTGACGCTCATCGACGCGTCCGGCTTCGTCTTCCGCGCCTACCACGCGATCGCAAACCTGAGCACCAGCCGGGGCATCCCGACGAACGCCGTCTACGGCTTCACCCGGATGCTCCTCAAGACGCTCCGGGAGATGAAGCCGACCCACGTGGCCCTGGCCTTCGACAAGGAGAGCCGCACCGGCCGCCAGGAGATCGACCCCACCTACAAGGCCAATCGCGAGGGACCGCCCCCGGACCTGCCGCACCAGTTCGAGCTGGTCCGCCAGGTCGTGGACACCCTCCGGGTCCCGGTCCTCGAGTTCGCCGGCTGGGAGGCGGACGACGTCATCGGGACGCTCGCCCTGGCCGCGAAGCAGCAGGGGTTCGACGTGCAGATCGTCACCGGCGACAAGGACTTCATGCAGCTGGTGGACGACCGGGTCCGCCTCTACGACCCGATGCTCGACCGCCACACCGGCCCCCGCGAGGTGAAGGAGCGGCTGGGCATCGAGCCCGGACAGATGCGGGACTACCTCGCGCTGGTCGGAGACCCCATCGACAACGTGCCCAAGGTCCCGGGCGTCGGGCCCAAGACGGCCGCCGAGCTCATCCAGCAGTTCGGGAGCGTGGAGGCGATGCTGGCGCGGCTGGACGAGGTGAAGAAGCCGAAGATCCGCGAGGCGCTGGAGCAGCACCGGGAGAGCATGCTCAGGGCCAAGACCCTGGTGACCTTCCGCACCGACCTTCCGGTGGAGACGGACGCCTCCCGCTTCATCCGCCAGCCCATCGACGGGGAGCGTGCGCGAGCCCTCTTCACCGAGCTCGAGTTCTACAAGCTGCTCCAGGAGATGCCCCCCAGCCCGGATGCCGCGGCCATCCGGCCGATGGGGAAGACCACGGTCATCGCCGACCGTCAGGCCCTGGAGGAGCTGGCCGGGGCCATCCGGACGCACGGGCGGATGGCGCTGTTCCCGGCGCACGACGGTCCGCCCGCGACCGCGCCGCTGGTCGGCCTGGGCATCGCCGCCGGAGACACCGCGGGCTACGTGTCGCTGGACCACCACGGCCTCGGGGCGCGCCGGCTGTCCGGCGACGAGCTCCGCACCGTGCTCGGCCCGCTCCTGGCGGATCCGCGGCTGCCGAAGGACGCGCACGACGCCAAGGCGCTGGAGTTGCTGCTGCTCGGCGTGGGCATCGAGCTGCAGGGGCTGAACGGGGACGTGGAGCTGCTCTCGTACCTCCTCAACCCCTCGCGCCGCGAGCACGCGCTGGCGGACCTCGCCCGCGAGCGACTCCACCTCGAGCTGCCGGTGCCGTACGACGCCGCCGCGGCCCGGCGCGCGGGGAGCGGGCTCTCCGACCGACCGCCGGAGGAGGTGGCGGAGGCCTTCGGCCAGCGCGCGCAGGCGGTGGAGCGGCTCGCCCCGGGGCTGTGGCGGGACATCGAGTCGGCCAAGCTCAGCGGTCTGGCTCGGGAGCTGGAGCTTCCGCTGGTGCCGGTCCTCACCCGAATGGAGCGCCACGGCGTCCGGGTGGACCTCGCCGTCCTGTCCGAGCTCTCGCGCGACGTGGACGCGCAGTGCGCCAAGCACGAGCAGGAGCTGCACCGGCTCGCCGGCCGGGTCTTCAACGTCAACAGCAACGCGCAGCTGGCGCAAGTCCTCTACACCGACCTTGCGCTCCCGGTGCTCAAGAAGGGAAAGACCGGCCCCTCGACCGACGCGGAGGTGCTGGAGAAGCTCGCCGAGAAGCACCCGCTGCCGCGAACGCTGCTCGACTACCGCACGCTGAGCAAGCTCAAGAGCACCTACCTCGATGCGCTCGTCCCCCTGGTGAGCCGGGACGGGCGGTTGCACACCACCTTCCACCAGGCGGCGACGGCGACCGGCCGGCTCTCCAGCTCGGACCCCAACCTCCAGAACATCCCGGTGCGCACCGACGTGGGCCGGGCCATCCGCCGTGCGTTCGTCGCCGAGCCGGGCTGGAAGCTGGTCTCCGCCGACTACAGCCAGATCGAGCTGCGCATCCTCGCCCACGTCTCGGAGGACCCGGGGCTGCTGGCCGCCTTCCAGGCCCGGGAGGACGTGCACCAGCGGACCGCCGCGGAGGTCTTCGGCGTCACGCCGGGCGAGGTGACCGCCGACCAGCGCCGGGTCGCGAAGATGGTCAACTTCGGGATCGCCTACGGACTCTCGCCGCACGGCCTCTCGACTCGCCTGGACATTCCCCACGAGGAGGCGGCGTCGATCATCGACCGCTACTTCGCTCGCTACGCCGGCATCCGCCGCTATCTGGAGGAGACGGTCGAGCGCGCTCGGCGCACCGGCAGCGTGGAGACGCTGTTCGGCCGGCGCCGGCTGATGGAGGACCTGCACTCCAGCAACTGGGCCACGGCGCAGGCCGCGGAGCGAGCGGCGATCAACATGCCGATCCAGGGGACTGCCGCCGACCTGATCAAGATGGCGATGCTCCGCATCGACCACCGGCTCCACGAGACCGGGTTGCGCACTCGGATGCTGCTGCAGGTCCACGACGAGCTGCTGTTCGAGGCGCCGGAGGACGAGCTCGATCGCGCGGTCGACCTCGCGCGCAGCAGCATGATGGGAGTGGCCCAGCTGCGCGTTCCCCTGGAGGTCGAGGTGGGTCTCGGTCAGAGCTGGGCCGAGGCCCACTGAAGCGCCGTCCCGGCGGGATTGCGCAACATCCTTGATGCGGCGGTCGGCCCCCCCGGCAGACACTCCGCGCGTGGTCGCGGTTCACCCGGGAGGCCTGTCCTCCGCTCCTGGTGTAGAGTCTCAGCCCCGGACGAACGATGGCGGATCGACTCAAGGCGGCAGAGCCCGTCAGCCCGGCCGGACTGCTGAGCGGTCTGACCGACAAGCTGCAGGAGCTCGAGTCGGCGGTGCTGCGCCAGGCCGAGCGCTTCAGCGCCGTGCTCGAGATCGCGACGCTGCTGTCCTCCGTCAGGGACGTCGACGCGCTGCTGCGCACGGTCATGGACCGGTTGAGCTCGCTCCTCCAGGCAGAGGCGGCGACGCTGTTCATGCTCGATGCCGAGAAGCAGGAGCTGTGGAGCCGCGTGCTCCGAGGCGGCGGTCAGCTCGACGAGATTCGCCTCCCGCTCGGGACGGGAATCGCCGGGCACGTGATGGCCACCGGGCAGAGCCTTCTGCTCGGTGACGCGTACACCGACTCCCACTTCCATCCCAACATCGACCGGATGAGCGGCTTCGTCACCAAGTCGATGATCGCCGTCCCGCTCAGGCACGTGAGCGGCCGCATCCTGGGCGTGGTGGAGGTGCTGAACCGGAAGACCAACGTCTTCAGCGCCGAGGACCTGGCCCTGGTCGAGGCGGTGGCCACGCAGATCGCCGCGGTCCTGGACAACGTGCTCCTCTACGAAGAGCTCCGGGCCCAGAACGAGGCGCTCCGCAAGGCCAAGTCCGACCTGTCCAACGCGCTCAAGGATCTGGATCTCCTCTTCGAGACCGAGAAGGCGGTGTCCTCGGCCGAGAAGCAGAGCGACCTCGTGGACGCGCTGCTCGCCCGGGTGGCCCCCACGCTCGGCGCCACCGCCGCCGCCATCTTCCTCGTGGACCACGGCGAATCGCAGGGCGCGCTCTACTTCAAGAGCGTGGTGGGGGAGAAGGCCGAGTCACTGGTGACGGTGAAGCTGAAGCCGGGGCAGGGCGTCGTCGGTCACGTGGCGCGGACCGGCCAGGCGGTGCGCGTGGGACGCGCCGCGGATCACCCCGCGCACGACCCGAGCATCCCGGCGCGGCTCGACATCCGGGCCGACTCGGTGCTCTGCGTTCCCATCACCGTCGAGGAGGGGCTGGTGGGGGCGCTCGCCCTGCTGAATAAGGCCTCCGGGTTCACCGAGAGCGACGAGCGGCTGGCCACGCTCATCGCCGGGCAGGCCGGCCGGTCGCTCAAGATTCGCCGCAACCGGGACGAGGCCGAGCAGCGGGAGCGCCTCGCGGCGATCGGTCAGATGCTCTCCGGGGTGGTCCACGACTTCCGGACCCCGCTCACCGTCATCAGCGGCTACACCGAGCTGATGGCCACCGAGCCCGAGGAGCAGCAGCGGCTCCAGTACGCCACCGTGGTCGACAAGCAATTCGAGCACCTGAACGCGATGATGCGCGAGACGCTGGCCTTCGCCCGTGGCGAGCGCGAGCTGCTGATCCGCAAGGTGTACCTCCAGAAGTTCGCCAGCGAGACCGAGGCCTACCTTCGCCAGGAGTTCAAGAAGAGCCCGGTCCGGCTCTCGGTGGTCCCGCGCTACACCGGCCCCGCCCGGTTCGACGAGGGGAAGCTGCGGCGGGTGGTGTTCAACCTCGCGCGCAACGCGGTGGAGGCCATGCCCACCGGCGGCAACTTCCTCTTCAGCATCGACCGCGAGGAGGACGACCTCGTGCTCCGCTTCGAGGACGACGGTCCGGGCCTTCCGCCGGAGATCGCCGACCGGGTCTTCGACCCCTTCGCGACCGCCGGGCGACCCGAGGGAACCGGGCTGGGGCTCTCGATCGTCAAGCAGATCGCCGACGAGCACGGCGGCACGGTGAGGGTGGAGAGCGAGCCCGGGAAGGGCACGCGCTTCGAGTTCAAGATCCCCGTCGGCCTCGCGGCCTGAGCCCCCGCGGCCCCCCTCACGACCCTGCGAGCGGGGCGGGAACGCCGGCAGGCGCGCCGTCCTGGCGGGGCACTCGCGGAGCCCGGTCGACCTCGTCCAGCGCCACCGCGTGCCGACGACCCCACGTGCAGAGCACGAGGAGCACCAGCTCGAGGCCTCGCCCGAGACGCTGCGGCCGACCCTCGAGGCCCTCCGGGAAGGGCCGCTCCGCCCTCGGGGATGAACCGGGGGCTTCCGCAGGGAGGAGGTCCTGCACATTGTTCATCTTCATCCTCTTGGAGGTGGAGCATGCGTCGCCGGATCCCGTGGAGCCTCCTGCTGGGAGTGGGTGTCGGGCTGCTGTTCCTGCGGAATGCACGACGCCGGAAGGGAGCCCCGGGATCGAGGGCCCGGCTCCCCCGGGAGCCGGAGGTGGTCCGGCTCAGGGGGCCGACTCCGGTCGAGGCTGGCCTGGAACAGCCGGTGGCCAGTGCCTCACCCGACCCGGTTCCCGGGCGAACGAGCCGCCGGCAGGGGCGGCCTCACCCCGACTCGGCTCCGGTGGGATTCGAGCCGGTCATCCCGGATGCGCCGGAGGAGCGGGACCCCGCGCTGGAGCCACGGCCGGTCGACCCGGACGGACCCGCGGCCAGCCCGGTGCCCCCGACGGTGCGCCGGCACGATCACTGACCGTCGCGCAGTCGTCGCCCCCGTGTGACCTCACGCCTGGATGAGTGGCCCTGGCGTGACAGCGGTCGAAACCGTCACCCCGGGAGCCCGAGGCGGGCGCGCACCTCGGCCAGGCCGAGGCCCACGATGCGCACGCGCTTCAGCCGGGCGTGCTCGCCGGAGACCAGGGTGAGGGCTCGCCGGGGCAAGCCGAGGCAGGAGGCGAGGAGCTCGGCGATGGCCTGGTTCGCGGCGCCCTCCAGCGGTGGCGCGCTCACCCGGACGACGAGCGCTCCTTCCCGGACCGCTCCCAGGCCGGGACGCGACGAGCGCGGCGTGACCCGGATGGACAGCTCGACGGCGCCGGAGACCTCCCGGACGACGTCCGCTACGGCGTGCCTGCCTTCTTCGGGGCGAGGAACGAGACGTTGTCGTCCACGCGCACCGGCGCCTCGGAGTCAGGGGCGGTGACCGCATCCATCAGCTTCAGGTGGCCGGACACCAGCGAGCGGAGCTCCGCCTCGAACCGGGCCCGCTGTCGCTTCAGCTCGTTGATGTCGTCCACCACCTGGACCAGCTTCTGGTGCGCGGCGTGGACGATCTTCTCCGACTGGAGCTCGGCCTCGGCGACGACGATCTCCGCCTCCTTCTTCGCCGCATCGCGGAGGTCCTCCGAGACGCGCTGGGCGGTGACCAGGGTCTGCTGCAGGGCGCGCTCGCGCTCGAGGTGGCGCTCCAGCTCCACCTGGGTGCGCTTGAGCTCGTCCTTGAGCGCGATGTTCTCCTTCACCACGTCCTCGAACTCCGCCGCCAGGAGCTCCAGGAACCCCTGCACGTCGCGAGCGGCGTAGCCGCGGAAGGAGGTCTCGAAGCGCTTCTGGCGGATGTCGAGCGGGGTGAACTTCATGGACGGCCGAGTCTAGCGGAACCCCGGAGGACCCCAAGGAATCGACTTCACGGGCGGCGGAAAGGTCCCGCACCGACGCAACACCGATGTCGCACCTTTCGGCTCCTCCGGCTGCTCGCGCCGGTCTCAGCGTCGCCGGGGCGGAGTGCGCGGCTCCGGCGGCGGAGCGTCCGTCCCCGGAGTGGTCGGCGTCCAGCCCGGGGCGTCGCTCGCCGGGAACGACTCCTCGGAGGACTCGTCCACCTCGTCCTCGGTGTGGACGTGCCGCTGGGCCGGCGGGGGCCGCTTCTCGTCGGGGCTGGGGTCGGGCACGGGGGTTCGCCTCTCGGGTGCTTCCATCGCCCGGGAGCGGCCAGGGTGCAACGCCTCAGAACTGCCAGCCGGCGATGACGAACAGTCGGCACACCGGGTCCTCGGGGAAGATTCCGAACAGCGCGGTCGCGGTGAGCTTCAGCCCCGCCGGCCGGTAACTGAGGAGGACGTTCGGACCGACGAGCCCCGAGGCGTAGAAGCGAGGGCTGCCGTGCTGGTCCACGCCCCCCTGGACCTCGGCACCCAGCCGGAGCCAGTCGCCAGCGACGGGGAAGCTGACCGACGCCGTCGCCCCGAACTCGCCGTCGAACCCCTCGGCGTAGGACGCGTTGAAGTAGTCCACGTTCCCCTCGGCGAAGACGTTCGCGGCCCAGACGCCCGCCGCCGGGAGATCTCCGCCCATGAGGAGGCGGACCTCGGCGCGGTCCTGCGCCTGCTTGCGCGGGTGCCACTCGAGGTAGAGCACCGGGTTCCACGGAATCTCGTTGTACTGGGAGGCGAAGGCGTAGCGGAGCTCGATCTGGTTGCCCTCCACGTCGAACTGCCCCTCCGAGATGATGAAGTTCTGGTAGATGTCGAGCTGGATGTGAGGGGTGAGGCCGATCTCGATCTCCAATTTCAAGAGGGACTCGTTCGGCTCGTCCCTCTTGAACTTCTCGTCCCACCACACCTCCACCTCGTAGCGGCCCGGGTCCAGCTTCCAGAAGCGAGTGGAGCCGAAGAGGCGGTCCTGCGTGTAGGTGGGCGACTTCAACCGCGGTGCGTTGACGGTGGTCTGGTAGTCCGGCGAGCCGAGGCCGGGTCCGGCCGAGTAGCCGCCGGCTTCCTGGGCGAGAGCGGACGAGCCGAGGGCGATCGCGGCGACGACGGCGAGACGGTTCAGGGAATCCCTCCTCCGATGGGGCACCGTTCGTGGATCGTCCCGGACCCCGGTTCGGCCCGGCAATCGGGTGGACACCCGAGGCGGTCCGGCTCAGAGAAGCCCGCGCCGGACGGCGAAGCGAGCCAGCGCCTGCGCGTCGTGAACGCCGAGCTTCCGCATGAGGTTGGTGCGGTGGGTGTCCACTGTCTTCGGCGAGAGCGACAGTTCGGTCGCGATCTCGCGATTCGTGCGTCCCTCGGCCACGCGGCGGAGCACGAGGCGCTCGCGCGGGGTGAGCCGCTCCCAGTCGTCGTCCTCGGGCTCGGGACCGGAGGTGAGGCCGCCCTCGGCGGCCGGATCGAGGAAGCGGCGGCCCGCGGCCACGGCGCGGAGGGCGGTGACGAGATGCTCGATGCCCGCGCCCTTCACCACGTACCCCAGAGCGCCGCCGCCGAGCGCCTCACGAACCGTCGCGCCGTCCTGGTGCATGGAGAGGACGCAGACCCGCGTTCCGGGAGCCTCGGCGCGGACCCGCTCCAGCACCGTCCGCCCGTCACCGGGCAGCGTCCAGTCGAGGAGGAGCACCTCCGGAGAATGGGCGAGCACCGCCACGACCGCACCGTTGCCGTCTCCGGCCTCGGCGACCAGCGAGACGTCCGGCTCGGAGGCGAGCACCGCGCGGACCCCGGCGCGGACCACCGCGTGATCGTCCGCAACGACGACGCGGATCATGCGGGTGCGCCTTCGAGGGGGATGCGGACCCGGAGGCACGAGCGTCCGGGCTCCGGCCAGTCGACCGCGCCGCCCAGTCCGGCGACGCGCTCCCGGATGGACTGGGAGCTGGCCTGGTCCGGGAAGCCGCGCCCGTCGTCGTCGAACTCGAGCGAGAGCGCATCGCGCAGGTGGCTGACGCGCACCGACGCCCGGGCGGCCCCCGCGTGGCGGGCGGTGTTGTGGAGCGCCTCCTGGACGATGCGGTACAGGCCGGCGGCCATCGGCGGTGGGAGCTCCGGAAGCTCCCCGGGAGCGTCGAGGGAGATGTCGATCCCGGTCGCCCGCGAGTAGCTCGCGCAGTGCTTGCGGACGGCGCCGAGGAAGCCGAGCGCCGCCAGGGGTGCCGGGATGAGGGCCGAGGTCGACCGGCGCACCTCGTCCAGCGCCTCGTCGAGGTGGTGCTCGACCTGGGCGGCGTCCTCGGGGGCGAGGCCGCGCTTGCGGAGCGCGAGCAGCTGGAGCCGGGCGGCGGTGAGCGCCTGACCCGCGCCATCGTGGAGCTCGCGGGCGATGCGGCGCCGCTCCTCGTCCTGGAGCGCGACGCGGCGCTCGGCGAGAAGCGCGGCGATGCGCTCCTCGGCGCGCGCCACCGTCCGGACCGGGAAGAGGAAGAGGAGGGCACCGAGGGCCGAGGCGAGCAGGAGACAGCCGGCGAGGAGCCGCAGCGTCTCGCGCCACAGCGGGGCGAGCGTCGCGCCGGCCCACACGGTCGCCACCGGGACGCCCTCGACCTCCACCGGTACCCGGGCCCAGGCGACCGACCCGGTGGCGGGACCGCCGAGCGGGACCGGTCGGTTCTCGCGGTCCCGGACCACCAGCGGACCGTCGAGCAGTCCTTCCTGCTGGATGCGACCGGAGAGCTTCGCGGCGTCGTAGCGCCAGAGCAGCGGGCGGTCGCGCACCGCCTCGGCGAGGACGTGCGCGACGCGGTCACCGCGCTCGCGGGCAGCGAGGACGGCGCGGCTCCGGGCATCGAGGTGGTGCGCGACCGGGACCACGACGGCGAAGAGGCTGGTGGCGAAGAGGACCAGCGGGGCGAGCCGGCGCGCGAACGGTCGGGTGAGGGTGACCGGGATCACCGCCGGGACTCCATCGGGAGGTACCCCAGGGACCGGATCAGCGCCCGGCCTCGCTCGGAGCTCGCCAGGGCGAGGAATGGAGCGACGCGGTCGCGCCGCTCCGGCCGGAAGACGACCCCCAGGGTCCGGACGGCGGGCCAGGTGCCGCGGGCGAGCGAGTCGTTCGAGGGGGCGAGGCCGTCGAGGCGAAGGGCGCGGAGGGGAGGTCGGACCGCGGCGAGGGAGAACACACCGATCGCCCGCGGGGTAGTGGCGAGGGCGAGCGCCATCGCGTCGTCGTGGTCGAGCACCCGGAAGCGACCGCTCGCGGCCGAGCTGCGCCTCTCGTCGGTGAGGCCGGGGAGGGTGGACTCGAAGGCGGCGTTGGCGGACTCGGTCTCCTCTCGGAGGAGCAGGATGAGACCGCGGAGCTCGCCGCGGTAGAGGCGGTGGACCTCGGCGGAGGACAGGTCGTCGTGGGGGAAGTCGGCCGCGGCGGCGAGGACCACGGCGTCGCGGGCGAGGTCGACGCGCTCGAGGCCGGCCGACTCCTCGGGACGGAGGGGGCGGGACACCAGCCCCAGATCGACCGCGCCGTCCCGGGTCGCGGAGATGCCACCGCCCGAGCCGATGCTCGGTTCCACGCGGATCCGCAGCCCGGTCCCGGTCCAGACCTCACGGGCGAGCGCCATGGCCAGAGGAGTCAGCGCGCCGGTGCCGGCGGCGAGGATCTCCGGGCGGGGTGCGAGGACCGCGCTCGCGGTCGAGGGCGGCGGCGGCGGGAGATCGCCGGCGCAGGCCGCGGACAGGAGGAGGAGCGCCAGGATGCGTCGCACTGGAACCCACTCTAGCGTCGCCGCGTGACGAGGCGAACTGACCCGAGCGCGAGCTCGCCGCGGTGAGCGAGCCCTCTCGGAGGTTGCGCCGGGTCGAACCGTTGTGGGTTCCACGGCCGCACCGGATGTCGCCACGACCAGGCCGCGTGCAGCACGGTCCTGTCGGTGGCGCACGCGCTCGCGCTCGCACCCGGTGCTGGCTGGGGTGAGACCGACCGCATCGCGTCCGCGACCGAGCGGGGCGCTCTCGCGCGTCGGTCGATGTGGTCGATCGGTCGCCGTGGTCGCGCCTTTCGGGAGCTTTCCATTCTTGAGAGGGAGCTGAACCAGTCCGTACACTTCTCGGAATGCGTTCAACACCGATCATCGCTCTTGCCTGTCTCACCGTCGCCGGCGCCTTCGCCGCCTGTGGAAACGGCGTCAGCTCCACCGAGGACGCGAAGAACGCGTACCTCGGGCTGGATCCGTCCGTGGACAAGGCCATCCAGCTCGGCTTCAACGGTTACAACTTCGACCCGAACGGCGCGAACATCCAGCCGCAGACTGCCGATGGCGGAATGTCCGGGACGATGACCGTGACCGGCCAGGTCGACCAGGGCTCCTCGGACAACAAGGGCATGCGCCTGAGCGAGTCGCTCTCCGGCTACTCCGACGACGGGCACGTCATGTACGGCACCGACCAGGCCGCGTTGCCGGCGCTGACCATCAACCTCAAGAACATTCCCTCCGGAACGGTGGACGGTTCTCTCAACGGATCGTTTCTGATGTCCGGCTCGCTGAGCGGCCAGGTCTCCCTCGCCCTGACCTTCGCCGGGCAGATCGAGGCGGGCCCCGGTAACACCGTGGTCCGCAAGGCCGGGACGATGCACATCACCGGTACCGCGACCTCCCCTGCCGGCACGTACACCGTCGACGTGACCCGATAGCAGGACGGCCGCTTGCAGCGGCCTCGCGATCGCGAGAGGGTCCTCCGCCCGGGCAACCTGCCCGGAGAAGGATCCGACGGTGTCCAGCTTCCCGCTCTCCCAGGCCCTCATCGGAACCTGGAGGCTCGTCAGTCGCGAGGACCGCACCGCGTCCGGTGAGCGGCGGATCGATCCTGCGCTCGGCGCGGACCCGATCGCGCTGCTGGTCTACGACCGCGGAGGCAACTTCGCGGCGCAGTTCATGAAGCGAGACCGCCGGACCGACGGGGCCGCTCCGGCGGCCTCGGGAGCGCCCAACAACAGCCGGGCGGTGGGCGGCTACGACGCGTACTTCGGCAGCTACACCGTGGACGACGCGGCCGGCACCGTCACCCAGCGGCTGCAGGGCGCGCTCTCGGCGGAGAACGTGGGCCTCGTCCTGACGCGCTCGATGCAGGTCGCAGGCGACGAGCTGGTCATCCGGCTGGACACCGCCTCCGCGGACGGCACACCCGTGGTCCGGACCCTGCGCTGGACACGGGCCGGCTAGCGCGGCGCGAGCTGGGCGAAGCCGTCGCGATGCCGGGGAGTTGGCTGGACCGTTGGCTCGTGGCCGGTGCCGGTCCGGCGAACTGGTCGCGGGAACGCCCGGGAGTGATGCTCCGCCCATGTCCAGCTCCTGGCCCGACATCCCCTATTCCGCCTGGCGCGAGACCTGCGCCGCGTTGCACCTCTACGCGCAGGTCCTCGGCAAGTACCGGCTGGCCCGCACGCCGTGGCTCAACCACTCCTGGCACGCGACGCTGTACGTGACCGCGTCGGGTCTGATCACCAGCCCCGTCCCCGATGGTCCGGGAGCCATCGACCTCGCGCTGGACCTGGTCGACCACGCGGTGGTGGGCCGCGCATCGGACGGGCGCTCTGCGCGGTTCGGCCTGGGGCCGGGGACGGTGGCGGACTTCCACCGCCGCACGCTCGAGCTCATCCGGTTCCTCGGCGGCACGCCCGAGCTCGATCCCACTCCCAACGAGATCCCCGGGGCGGTCCCGTTCCCCGAGGACCACGCATCCCGGCCGTACGACGCCGGCGCCGTGCGGAGGTTCTTCGAGGCCCTGGTGCAGGTCGACCGGGTGTTCAAGGAGTTCCGCACGGCCTTCCTGGGCAAGGCGACGCCGGTGCACCTCTTCTGGGGGAGCTTCGACCTCGCCGTGACGCGCTTCTCCGGGCGACCCGCCCCCCGGCATCCGGGCGGCGTGCCCGGGCTGCCCGATGCGGTGACGCGCGAGGCGTACAGCCACGAGGTCTCCTCGGCGGGGTTCTGGCCCGGCGGCTCGGGCGTCGAGAGCGCGGCCTTCTACTCCTACGCGTATCCGTCACCGGAAGGGTTCGGCAAGGCGAAGGTCCGACCGGCGGCGGCATCCTTCGACGCGAAGCTCGGAGAGTTCCTCCTCCCCTACGACGCGGTCAGGAAGGCGCCGGATCCTCGCTCGGAGCTCATGGAGTTCCTTCGCAGCACCTACGAGGCCGCGGCTGAGCTGGGCCGCTGGGACCGTGGCGTGCTCGAGTGTGCGATGGGGGAGCCTGGCCGCCCGCGCCCGATCTGACCGGTCGGCGCGGTCAGGGAAGCTCGAGCGGGACGAGCCAGCCTGCGCCCCGGAGATAGCGGAGGAGATGGTCGAGCGGCGGCTCGCAGCGGAGGTCGTCGAGCGTGACGGTGCCCTTCGAGGGCGAGGCGGTGACGCTCCGGCGCGGGTCCTCGGCGCGCGCACGCTGGAATCGCTCGAGCGCGACCGGGTAGATGTAAAGCCGCACGTCCTCGACCAGGAGCTTCCCCAACGACTCCAGGAGGGCGCCGGGAAGGGTCTGGTAGCTCCCCGAGAGGAGATCCGCGAAGGCGACCACGCTGGTCACCATCCGGATGGGGGCCTTCGTGTAGCGTCGCAGGTACTCCACCACCGGGTGGAGCACGGTCTGGTCGGTGACGATGATCGGAGCGCGTGCCGTCAGGCTGGCGATGCGGTCCGCGACCGATCTCGCCTCGGCAGGCGCGGTGAGCTGCTCGAGCCGGACGTCGAGGAGGAGCATCGGCTGGTGCTCCGAGCGCTCCTCGCGATCGAGCTGCGCGAAGGCGGTGGCGACCAGCGTTCGAGGGTCCACCTCCAGGCCGGTCGTTCGTCCCTCGACGATGAGGCTGCGCTTCCGCAGCACCGTCGACGGCTGATCGGGGCGACCCGTCCCGTCGAAGAGGAGCGCCCGCGCCAGGCCCAGGCGGAGCGCCTCCAGGCACCACAGCCGGGAATCCTGTCCGGAGAAGCCAGGCCCGGCGAGCTCGACGACGTCGATCTCCAGCCGATCGACGGTCAGACCCTCGAAGACCGCGCCGAGGAACGCGCGGGCCTCCCGCTTCTGGTGGAAGGCGGCGTGGACGAGATTGACGCCCAGCACTCCGAGCGCGCTCCGCTGCTGCTCGACGTCGTGGTCGCAGAGGGCGACGTGGAGGAGGACGTCGCTCGGTGCCGCGCCGCTCTCTGCCTGGAACCGCAGGCCGACCCAGCCGTGCTGCTCGTTGTCGCCCTTGAAGTTTCGCGCCGCGACGGTGTCGGCGAAGGCGAAGAACCGCACCTCGGGTCCGCGAGGCTCCCGGAGCTGCGCCTCCAGCATCCGGTACTCGTGCTCGAGCATCGCCAGAAGGCGCTCGCGCGAGACGTACCGCGTGCCCTGGCCGTACCGCTCGTCGCTGAAGGCCTTGTCGTAGGCGCAGATCGTCTGGGCGACGGTGCCCGACGCGCCGCCCACCCGGAGGAACCAGTCCGCGACCTCCTGGCCGGCTCCGATCTCGGCGAAGGTGCCGTACTCGCTGGGATCGAGGTTGATCTCCAGTGCCTTGCGCTGGGGGCCGGAGTCCATGGCTCCCCGACGGGATACCACCAGACCTCCGGGCCTTCCATCCGGCCCCGGAGGCGATCAGCCGCGGGCGAGCGCGGCGGCCTGTTCGAGGCCGAGGGATCGCAGGAGGGGGTCCGCGTGGCGGTGCACGAGGCGCCAGCCCGAGGGGTCGCGCCGGTAGACCTGGGTCACCCGGAGCGCCCAGTCCTGCTCCGGAAGGCCGCCCACGATGGCTCGCATCCGGAAGATCATCGCGAGGACGACCAGGCCGCCCGAGCCGTAGGTCTGGACGACCTCGAAGGTTCCCGAGCCACCGCGGAAGAAGCGGGACAGCTCTGCGAGTCGTGCCGGCGACGCGTCGAACCCACGACGAGGTGTCCCACCGAGGGGCGACATCAGCGTGAAGTCCTCGGAATGCGAGATCAGCGACAGATACCGCTGCATCTCGCCACGCACCCAGGCGATCTCCGAGACCGTCGTGAGCTCGACCAGCCTTGCAATCTCGCCCTCGCCGATGCTTCCCGGTGCCGTGCCGAGGGCAGCCGCGCCCAGCAGCATGTTCCTGCGCGTCATCATCGTGCTCGCTCCTTCTCGATGGACGAGAGAAGTGCCCCCGGTGACGTGCTGAATCCAGTGATATGATTTCATCGACATGCTGAACGAAATTGACCTCGCTCGCGCCGATCTGAATCTCCTGGTCCTCTTCGAGACGGTGCTCCGGGAGCGCCACGTCGGCCGGGCGGCGTCGCGTCTGCACCTCTCGGCGTCCGCCGTCAGCCACGGCCTCGGCCGGCTCCGGCGCCTGCTGGCGGATCCGGTCTTCCTCCGCACGCCCCGGGGCGTGGTTCCCACCGCCCGTGCGCTCGAGCTCGCCGCGCCGATCTCCCAGGTCCTGGCCGGAGCGCGGAGCGTGCTGGCCACCGCGGCCCCCTTCGACCCGCGAACGTCGACGCGCGAGTTCACCCTCGGCGCGCCGGATGGAGCCTCCAGCCTGTTCCTCACGCCACTGCTGCAGCGGCTCCAGCGGGAGGCCCCCGGCGTGAACGTTCGTCTGCGTCAGCTCCTGCCACCGGAGGCCGGGCGGGTGGACTCCAGCGCCTGGGAGCCGGTCTTCGCTCTGCTCGACGGCCGCGTGATCGACCTCGCGATTGCTCCCTTCGGGGAAGTCCCCGCGCGCTTCGCCACGCGGGACCTGGGCGAGGAGGACTTCGCGATCGTGTCGCGGCGCGGGCATCCGTTCGCCCGGAGCCCCGGGATGCGCGAGTACTGCGCAGCCTCCCACCTGGTCGTCTCGCTCACCGGCGACCCGCGCGGCTTCGTCGACCAGGCTCTCGCCGACCGCGGACTGAGCCGTCGCGTGGCGCTGACCGTTCCGGGCTTCTTCATGGCGCTGGCCGTGGTGGCGGAGACGGACCTGCTGGCGGCCGTTCCGAGGAGCTTTGCGAGGGCGCACGCGCGCAGGGCAGGGCTCGCCGTGACCGAGCCGCCGCTCCCGCTGCGGCGATTCCAGCTCCGGATCGTCCTTCCGGCCGGCGCGGTGGGCGACCCGGGCCTCGCCTGGCTGCGCTCGACGATCGTGGCATCGACCTCGGAGGCGGCGGCGGGCGTGCCACGCGCCCGGCGCGCCTTCGGACGGTGAGTGTCCCCGACGGGATTCGAACCCGTGTTACCGGCTTGAAAGGCCAGCGTCCTGGGCCTCTAGACGACGGGGACTGCCACGGACGCCGACGACTAACCCGAAGCCGGGTGAGAACGCCAGTTCGGATGGCTCCGGCGCGCTACTTCTTCTGCTGCGCCATCTGCGCGACGAACGCGTCCTGCGCGGCCTGGAGCTCGGCCGGGCTGAGGTCCTTGACGTGCTTGGCGATGCTCCACTTGATGTTCCACCGGTCGACCAGCATCCCCACCCGGTCACCCCAGAACATGTCGGCCATCGGCATCGTCACCTTCGCCCCGGCCTTCACCGCTCGGTCGAACGCTGCGTCGGCGTCGGCGGTGTAGATCCAGAGCGAGGAGAAGCTGGGCGTGGCCCCCATCTCGGGCGCGGTGTCGTTGATGAAGAAGGCCGAGTCCCCGATGCGCAGCTCGGCGTGCCAGACCTTCTTGCCGGTCGGGTCCAGCGCGCGGCTCCTCTCCTCCGCGCCGAACGCCCGCTTGTAGAACTCGATCGCCTCCGTGGCTCCTTCGACCGTCAGCGACGGGGTGAGAGTGCGGAGTCCCTCGGGGATCGGCTTGGCCATGACGCAGCTCCCTCGGGGGCAGGTGAGCGGCGCCCCCACGTGCGCGGGCGTACCGCCGATCGAGGCGGGAGACCAGCGAGACGCTGCAAGCGCGCCATCGCACTGTTGTGAGTCGCCAGGGGCTCGAACCCTGGACCCTCGGCTTAAAAGGCCGGTGCTCTACCAGCTGAGCTAGCGACTCGGGCTGCGACGGATTGGTACTACGGGCACGGAGGGCGGTCCATCGACCTTCGAAGGAGCGACGATGACGGTGATCCGGCACAACCCCGCGGGCGTCTTCCCGCCGTACCGCGCCTACGCGCACGCGACCGAGCTCCGCGGAGACGCGCGTCTGCTCTTCGTGAGCGGTCTCAACGGCTACGAGGCCGACGGCAAGACGATGCCCGAATCGTTCGATGCTCAGGCGGAGCTCATCTGGAAGCACCTCGGAACGATCCTCGCCTCCGCCGGCATGGACCACGGAGACCTGGTCTCGCTCCGCACGTACCTCGCCGATCCGGCCGACGACGAGGCCAACGTCCGGATGCGGGTGAAGCATCTCGGGACGACCCAGGTGGCGCTGACCGTCCTTTGCTGCCAGCTGCTCGACCCGCGCTGGAAGCTCGAGATGGAGGCCGTCGCGGCACGCCCGTGACAGGGGGTGAGGCTGCCAGAGGGTGGAGCGGGCTTCACGCAGAGTGATAGCTGGGTAAGGCAGGCGGGGGGATGCGGTCAGGGCAGCGTTGCATCACTGTCGAGCGAGGCGAATGGCGGACAGCGAGGATCTCGACGACGACGACGACGTCCCTTCCGGCCCTGGGCGGCGCTACCTCACGCGCGCCGGCGCCGAGCGGATGCACGCCGAGCTGCTGCGCCTCCTCAACGAGGAGCGGCCACGTGTCACCGCGGAGGTGAGTGCCGCGGCCGCGCAAGGGGACCGGAGCGAGAACGCCGAGTACATCTACGGCAAGAAGCGGCTCCGGGAGATCGACCGGCGGATCCGCTTCCTCCAGAAGCGGCTCGACACCTCCACCATCGTCTCCCCGGAGGACCAGACCGACACCGGACGGGTGTGGTTCGGTGCCTGGGTCACGCTCGAGGACGAGGAGGGGACGGAGCGCACCTACCAGATCGTCGGGCCCGACGAGATCGACGCCCGCGGCACCGGGGTGAGCGTGGAATCCCCACTGGGTCGGTCGCTGCTCGGCAAGCGTCCCGGTGACGAGGTGACGGTGCGGCGGCCACGCGGAGAGGTGGAGCTGATCGTCCGGACCATCCGCTACCGCCGGAACACGGAATGACGGCGACCGTCCGGATCGAGCCACGCCTGTGGCGCATCTACCGGCGGATGAACCTCGCCGCCCTCACCGAGGAGGAGGACGGCGCCGGGGACCCGCTCGCGCTCGCGACGCGCGACGGCCGCACCCGTCTCGCCTGGGAGACGTACAGTCGTGGAGGGCTGGAGCACGCGCTGCGCGCCTACGGGACGCTGGAGCGGCTCGAGGGCCGAGGGCTGGGGAAGCTCACGGTGAACCTCGACCTCGTCGATCCGTTCGCGCCGGCCATCGTGGTGCGGAGCGATCTCTTCACCGCGCCCGTGATGGAGGCGTCGCTGCGCCAGGTGAGTGGGCACCAGCTCGGCCTGGGTCGGCCGGCGGGAGACGTCCCTCTCCTGTTCCTCGAGTCCCTCCTGCTGCAGAACCCCGGGAAGAAGTTCGAATGGCACCGGCCCCCGCTCCCCGGCCAGCAGTTCCCGGGGCTCAGCCTGTCGCGGGAGGTCATCCAGCTCCTGCTGCTCATGGTTAGGCGGGTTGGCGCGCAGGGAATGGCGCTTCGCCCGAGCAGCTTCCACGCCGCGCGGGCATACGCGCGTCACTTCGTCTTCGTGGACGGAAATGCGCAAGCGAGGTTCGACGCGCTCGTCGCCGATCCGCGCCTGCGACCACTGTGGGTGCTCTCGTGGGCGCTGGACCTGGGCTGCGTACGGTCCGGTGTCGAACGGGTGACGTGGACGCCGGATCTGATGATCGCGCCACTGGATGGGCACGTCGCCAGGGCCATCGACACCGTCGCGCGGCGGTCGGCGGTTCGCCGGGGGAGACGGCGCGCGTACCGGTTCGACCTGGCCTGCCTCCGCCGGCGGTTTCCCTGGGACCGGATGCCGGGACCACCGGTCCCCCGGACGGTGCAGGACCTGCTCCGCCCCCCTGCTGGCGGCGTTTGAGCGGCCCGGGCGCGTCGGCTCCGTGTCTATACTGGCGGAAACGAGGAGCCAGAAGGCCCACCGCAGCATCACGAGGTCTCGCCCGAGGGAACCCCCCGGCCAGTCGATGAAAAAGAACTTCGTCCTCGACACCAACGTCCTGCTGCACGATCCGCGGTCGCTGTTCAGCTTCGACGACAACAACGTCGTCATTCCCATCTACGTCATCGAGGAGGTCGACAAGTTCAAGCGCGACCAGAGCGAGCTGGGGCGCAACTCGCGCGTCGTGGCTCGCTACCTGGACGCGTTCCGGGCGGAGGGCTCGCTCGCAGAAGGGGTGCCGCTTCCCGGCGGCGGGCTGCTGAGCGTCGTCTTCACCCACCGGACCATCCCCGCGTCGCTGGGAGATCCGGCCCTGATGGACAACCGCATCCTCGCGGTCGCGCTCGACATCAAGGAGCGGGACGCCGAGATGCCGACGATGTTCATCACCAAGGACACGTCGCTCCGGATCCGCGCCGACGCCGTCGGCCTCATCGCCCAGGACTACGACGCGCAGCGGGTGGAGATCTCGGAGCTGTACACCGGGCACACCGAGCTCTTCGTCTCCCGGGAAGCGGTGGACCAGATGTACCGGCCCAGCGCGGAGGTGAGCGTCCCTGGCATGGACGGGCTCGCGCCGAACGAGTTCGTGCTCCTCAAGGACGCGCAGAATCCGTCGCACACCGCGATGGCGCGGATGAGCGCGGCCAAGGGAAAGCTGGTCCCGCTGGTGCGCCCGGCGAAGGAAGGCGTGTGGGGCATCCGGGCCCGGAACATGGAGCAGAGCTACACGCTGGACCTTCTCCTCAACGACGAGATCAAGCTGGTGACCATCGTCGGCAAGGCAGGCACGGGGAAGACGCTGCTGGCCATCGCCTCGGGGCTGCACAAGACGACGGAGGAGGGGAACTACCAGAAGCTGCTGGTCAGCCGGCCCATCTTCCCGCTCGGCCGGGACATCGGGTACCTGCCGGGCGACATCGAGCAGAAGCTGAATCCCTGGATGCAGCCCATCTTCGACAACGTGGAGTTCCTGATGAACCTCAGCCGCGCCGACAAGAAGGCCGGGCGCGGCTACCACGAGCTGATGGACCTGGGGATCGTGGAGATCGAGCCCCTGACCTACATCCGAGGCCGGAGCATCCCCAACCAGTTCATCATCGTGGACGAGGCGCAGAACCTCACGCCCCACGAGGTGAAGACGATCATCACCCGCGTCGGGGACGGGACGAAGATCGTGCTCACCGGCGATCCGTTCCAGATCGACAATCCCTACGTGGACTCGACGACCAACGGCCTGGTGCACGTGGTCAACCGCTTCAAGCAGGAGCGGATCGCGGGCCACATCACCATGACCAAGGGCGAGCGGAGCGCGCTCGCCGAGCTGGCGGCGAACCTCCTGTGAGCGGCGATCAGGGACAGGACGCCGGCGCGGAGCAGCCAGGACCGGAGCGGAAGCCGCTCATCGAGTACCCGACCACCTACACCTTCAAGGTGATGGGCAAGCAGGAGCACGGGTTCCGCGAGTACGTCCGGGGGCTCTTCCACCGGATCATGGGCCAGGAGATCTCCCCGGACTCGATGAGCGAACAGCCCTCACGGGGGGAGAAGTACGTCTCGGTCTCGGTCACCGTGGTGCTCCTCAGCGAGGAGCAGCGCCGGCACGTGTACACCGAGCTGCACAAGGAGCGGCGCATCCTGTACTACCTCTGAGCGACCGCCCGATGCCTGCCGGCCACCGCCCGACCGAGGAGTTCGAGGGAAGCGACCCGCGGGCCCCGTTCTGCCGGCCCTCGGTG